>Ga0187843_10001922_pt1 | contig 12904 bp, 8 predicted proteins | sample SpaLakP09_SKY_43_FD_134516 | JGI IMG/M metagenome (GOLD analysis project Ga0187843, IMG submission 134516) | Oligotrophic lake water microbial communities from Sparkling Lake, Wisconsin, USA - SP09_SKY_43 | ecosystem: Environmental > Aquatic > Freshwater > Lake | place: USA: Sparkling Lake... | reverse complement strand
TGGCGTACTCCTGCTGGGCCACGTCAAAGCTGACCAGGTGCAGCTCTTCCTCAGTGCTGCGCAGTTGCTCGGCGCTGCTGCTGGCCCCCAGTGTTGCGCCGGCGGCCACTCCGTTTTGCTCGGAAAGGGCGTTGAGTTCTGCAAACTCCTGGTCGATCAGCTTTTCGAAGTTCAGCACCATCACCATGGCGTGGCCACCCACGTCCTTGATCAGGCCCGACAACAGCTCGGTGTTGACCGTGCCGCCGATGCCGGCGACGCCTTCGATCTTGCTGGCATCCACACCGACCACGCTGGCCACACGGTCCACCACAAAGCCCATGGGCTGGCAGATGTCGATGACCACGGCGCGCGATGTGTCGTCGGATTCGCGCTCGTCAAACCCCAGGGCTCGCCGCAGCGAGACGATGGGCAGCACCTTGCCGCGCAGATTGGCCAAGCCTTCCAGGGTAGGAGGCGACAGAGGTACCCGCACGACATCGGGCACGCGGATGATTTCCTGCACCGGGGCCATCTCGACGGCAAACACCTCGTCGCCGCACATGAAGGTCACGTATTGGCGGGTGTCGGATGCTTCGACGGGGCCTGTGCTGGCCTCGATCAGTCCGGTTTCGTTGTTGGGTTCGCTGCTCATGGCGGGTTCCTGTTTCAGGCGCTCTGCAGCTCGTCAGCCAGGGAGGAGATTTCTTCGATGGCGGCAGACAGCTCCTCCGCACCTTGGGCCTGCTGGCGTGCAGCGGCGGCGGCTTCTTCCGAGGCCTTGACGGCCTCCTGGGCCGCTGCGGCGATCTGTTCCACGCCGCGCTTGACTTGAGCCACGGCGGCGCCAATCTCGCTGGCCGCACCCAGAATTTCGTTGGAGCTGCGCTCCACCTCCTGGATGTTGTTTTCGATCTGGTTCAGACTGTCGGTGGTGGCCTTGGCCTTTTCGACCTCGGCAGTGGCGATACCCACGATTTCATCGAGGTCGCGCCCGACCACGCCGATCTGGTCCTGCACCGATTTCACCAAGTCCTTGATTCGGTCGGCGTTCTCAGCCGAGTCCTGCGCCAGGTTGCGGATGTCGGTGGCCACCACCACAAAGCCCTTGCCGAATTCGCCAGCACGGGCGGCTTCGATCGAGCCGTTGACGGCCAACATGTTGGTCTGGATTGACACGGTGGTGATGGCGTCGACGATCTTGTCGATGCGACGCGACACCAACTCCAGCTCCTTGACCTGGCGGATGCTGGTGCGCGAGGCCTCGGCCGAGAGCGACACGTTGCTGATCAGAGTGTCGACCGAGGTCTTGTTGGTAGCCAGCAGTTCGCGGATGGCGACCACCTTGTCGGCGCTGGCCTTGCCACGCTCCAGTGCCAACTGGGCACCGCGCTCGATCTGATTGACCGCGGCGGAGGCCTCTTCGGTGCCGGCCGATTGCACCTCGGCGCCTTTGCGGATCTGGTCGATGGCGGCCATGATCTGGGCGCCCGAGCGGCTGATCTCCTGCACCGCGGCCGACAGTTCTTCGGCCGCCGAGGCCACTTCTTCGGCGCTCTTGGCGACGTCGGTGGAATTCTTCAAGTCCTCTGAAAGCTCCGACAGGCTGGCGGCGGTCTGCTCGCTTTGCGACAGGGCCTGGGCCTGTTCGGCCACCGTCTTGGCCGACTCTTCGGCGGCGGCGGATTGCTCTTCGGCGGCGGCTGCGATGTCTTCGGAGCCCTTCAGAGCCTGCTTCGTGGCGGCTGCTGATTGCTGGGCGCCAGCCGAGATTTCGGTCACACCCTGAACGATCTCCAGCGTGTCTCGGCGAATCTGCTCAAGCTGCTGGGTGATGACACGGCCGTTCTCAACTTCACCCTCCACCGTCTTGGCCGAGGCGCTGATGCCCTCGGCAATCACTTTGACCTCTTGCTGGATCTGTCCCACCAGGGCCTGGATCTGCTTGGCGCTCTTTTCGGAGGTCTCCGCCAGGGTGCGCACTTCGTCGGCCACCACGGCAAAGCCCTTGCCATGCTGGCCGGCGCGGGCGGCCTCGATGGCGGCATTGAGGGCCAGCAGGTTGGTCTGGTCGGCGATGCGGGCCACTGCCTTGACGATGTCGCCGATGTTGGCGGCCTGTTTCTCGAGTTCGGCCACCATGCCGACCGAGGCGATTTGTCGCTGGGCGGACACCCCGACGTTGTCGACCAGTGCATTGACCTCGGAGCCGGTACGTACCACCAGAGTCTGAATCGCGTCGGTGCGGGTGCGGCTCAGTTCGGCATTTTGCATCTGGCGCAGCACCGAGGCTTCGACCTGCTTGAAGGCAGCCAGCGACTCCTGGGCAGCGCCCGAGGCCTCTTCTGCGCCGGTGGCGATCTGGTCAGCTGCGCGTTTGAGTTCTTCGGCTGCGGATGCGGCCTCGGCAATTCCGGAGGACATCTGTCCGGTGGCAGCCGCAATGCGCTCGGCCGCCTGCTGCTGCTTGGCCAGGGTGCGGGCGCGTTTGCGCTGCACTTCGGCTTCACGCGCGGCGCTGGCCGAACTGCGGGTGGTGGCCAGGGGCTCGGCACCGATGTTTTGAGGGACAGACTTCTTCACGAGTGCCATGACAGGCTCCTTGGTTGGGTTTGGCGAACGGAGAGGGCGCTGAGCTTGCGGGCATCAGCGGGGGAGGAAGGGCGAATAGCCCGTGCTGGAGATCGAGGCGCCCTGGGATTCCAGAATGAAAGACTCAATCATTTGCAGCAGCTCGACCGGGCCAAAGGGCTTGCACAGGTAGGCCCGGGCGCCTGTTTCCAGTCCGGCGTCGATGTCGGAGTCGCGGTCCAGCGCGGTCAGCATGATCACGGGGATGCGGCTCAGCTGGGGGTCGGCCTGCAAGGTCTTGTTCACCATCAAGCCGTCGATTCCCGGCATCATCACGTCGAGCAGGATCAGGTCCGGCCGGCGGCTGCGTGCCAGTGCCAGGCCCTCCTCCCCTTCGCAGGCTTCCAGGACGGTATAGCCGTCGTACTCGAGGGTCATGCGAACCAGCCGACGGATGTCGGCCTGGTCGTCAATGGTGAGGATGGTTTTTTTCATGGAGCATTCGGCTGATGGGTCTGAATGAATTCGTTACAAATGGTACCTAAAAAATCATAAAAAACAAATAAATCGAATTTGTTGAGCTTTTTGGTGGTTTTTTGATGATTTTTTGAGCGTTTTTTGAGTGGTTGGCGAATTTAAAGCTGTCTTTTTTCTGTTTTCTATCGTATTTATCAATAAATGGCGAGAAGGAGAGCTTGTTTCGCATCGCGCTGGCGGCAATGCCTCAGCGGATTGATCGGAAATCAGCGGATCCAGGCAGGCTTGCGAGTTGTTTTTGGATGATTTTTCAATCAAAAAATATCATATTTGCTGAAAAAATGGGGATTTTGTTCTTTTAACGCCTTGATTTGATGCTTTCGAGTCATGGTTGGGGATTGAAAATATAAATATTTATCTTTTCGATCATTTGTGAGATCATATGAATCACCTCGCGCGCAGAGAAGCGTGGAGGGACTGCACCAGCTGTGGGTGCAGGGGCCACCCTGTGGTTGGGGCTGGCCAATTCCAGGAGCCCTGAACCATGAAAAGCATCTTTCTCGTCGACGATTCCGCCACCATGCTGATGAGCCTGAAGAACACGCTGGAGATCAGCGGCTTCAAGGTGGAGGTCGCTGCAGATGGCGAGGCTGCCTTGCAAAAGGTGAAGGCCGGCCTGAAACCCGATCTGATCATCACGGACATCAACATGCCCAAACTTGATGGCATCGGTTTGATCCGCGAAGTGCGCAAGCTGTTGCGCTTCACCCCTATCCTGGCCCTCACCACGGAAAGTCAGCAGGCGAAACGTGAAGAGGCCAAGCGCATCGGAGCCACGGGTTGGCTGGTAAAACCTGTCGGCGGAGGCGATTTGTTGAAGGTTATCCGTCAGGTTCTTCCCGGCGCGTGAGGTGCTCCATGCGATTCAATTCACTCCAGGAGTCCCCAGAGGGGCAGACCTCCGACTGGGCCAGCTTGCGGCTGTGGGCGCGCGGCTGGCTGGCGCGGGGGCGGGTGCTGATGACCTTGGCGCTGGCCTTGTTGCTGGTCTTGGTTTGGCTGGGGCCGGAGGCCATGGGCGGTTCGCTGATCGGCCTGCTGGGCGGTAGCCTGTTGCAATTCTGGCTGGGTGGCCGTTCGAGCCGACGCCACGCTCCGATGACCGACAACGTGATCGCCCAGGACATCAACTCTTCGCAACAGGCTTTTGATGTGCTGCGCCAGCAGGTGAGCGCCACCATCCAGACCTCTGAAACTGCCGTGTTTGCGATGATGGAGCGCATGACGCGGGTGCATGGCTGCACGGTGCAACTGCGTGATCGCATTGCCGAGGCCGTGGGGCGGTCCCAGGTACTTTCGGCGGACTCGCTGGACCAGGCGCAGCGCCATGGCAAGGCCCTGGAGCAATTGGCCGACCACCAGCGTGAGTTCGAGTCCTTGCGCAATGGCAGCCTGGACCGGGTGCGCACGGTGGCCCATCAGGTGCGTGACCTCACACCTCTGGCCAGCCTGATTTCGGACATTGCCCGCCAGACCAACCTGATCGCAATCAATGCGGCGATTGAGGCGGCCCGCGCCGGTGACGCGGGGTCGGGCTTCAAGGTTGTGGCGGGCGAGATCCGTCGCTTGTCAGGCCTGACAGCCCAGGCTGCCCAGGAAATCACACAGGGCATCGACAGCGCAGCGCAGGGTGTGCACGCTGAGTTGGAGCGCCTGGAAATCAACCTTGCGGGGGGCTCCTCACTCACGTTGCATGACATCGCTGACCACATGAAGCTGCTCAGCAACACCTTGGGCGATGTTGTGCCTTACCTGTCGGGCTTGTCCGGGCACATGGAACAGAGCCTGCAGCGGGTCACGTCCGACATTGTCGACACCTTGGGCGACATGCAGTTCCAGGACATCAATCGACAATTGTTGGAGCAGATCAATGGTGCCCTGGCCAGCCTGTCCAACCACTTTGCCCAGCTGTACCAGCTGATCGACGGCCGTGCGCCGCCACCGCCCCAGTTGCTGGAGGAACTGATGCAGCGCTGGACTTCAGACTACGTGATGCATTCGCAGCGCGTGGCCCATGAGAAAGGCATGGGCAGGCCGGGGCCCAGCGCCGTTGTGCTTACAGACCTGCCTCCGCCCGTGGGCCTGGAGCTGGCCACGGTCAACGGGCCGCGCATCGAGTTGTTCTAGAACCGGGTTTTGCCCTGGATTCTGTTGGTGTTTGTAGCAAATAGATACATCCTGCTATGCTGGTTACCGCTGAAGGGAGCCATTCATGGCGGATGTGTCCACCGGTTTCCAACGGGAAACCTTTGCAGCCGATACGACGATCTTTCGCGCGGGTGACGCGGGAGAGGCCGCCTATGTGATCGACAGTGGCTGCGTGGAGATCCTGCTGGGCCCCGAGGGGGCACAGCGGCGCATCGAGGTATTGGCCGAGGGGGCCATGTTCGGCGAAATCGCCTTGTTGGACGGTTTGCCCCGCAGTGCCACGGTGCGGACCCTGGTGCCGACCCGGCTGATCCGCATCGATCGCAGCCACATCGAAGGCCTTTTGCAACAGGCGGATCCCGTGGTGCAGTACCTGGTCAAGGTGCTGCTCGACCGGGTGCGCAGCGAGCGCGCGGCCAGGCTGGAGCTCGAAGGTTTCGAGCGTCAGCCCCCGCGTTCCACCCCAGAGCTCGATCCCGACGAGCGATTGCACATGGCGGCTTTGCGCACGCTGTCGCTGGCCCAGAGTCTGTCCGATGGCCTTCGCCTGGGGCAGCTCGAGGTGCATTACCAACCCATTGTGTGGCTGTCGGATGGCCGCGTGGCCGGTCTGGAGGCCCTGGTGCGCTGGCGCCATCCGGCGCTGGGCTTGATCAGCCCGGATGAGTTCATCCCCTTGGCAGAAAAAACGGGCCTGATTCACCGGGTGGGTGAGTTTGTGATGCAGCGCGCAGCGGCCGACTGGGCTCAACTGCGCGGGCTGTGCTGGGGGCAGGTGGGTGCGCCCGCCTTCATGAGCGTCAACCTGTCGGCGCCCGAGCTCTGTGCGCCCGGTGCGCTGCAGCGCATCCAGGCCTGCCTGGCAGAACACCGGATGCGCCCGGATGAGCTGCACATCGAATTGACCGAATCCATCGTGATCAGCAGCGTCGAGGTGGTGACCCATGTGGTGCAGGGCTTGCGTGGCCTGGGCGTGGGCGTGGCGCTGGACGACTTCGGCACCGGCTATGCCGGCCTCGGTTACCTGCAGACCCTGCCTTTTTCCTGCCTCAAGATCGACCGCAGCTTTGTCGAGCGTTTGCATCGGGTTGAGCGCAGCTTCCACATTGTCAAATCAGCGCTGGAGTTGTCGGCCCTGCTGGGCATGAGCACGATTGCCGAGGGCATCGAAGACGCCGAGACCGGCGAAGTGTTGCGGCGCATGGGGTGTACCTTTGCCCAGGGTTTCTTCTTTGCCCGCCCCATGCTGCTGGACGATTTGCTGCCCTGGCTGCAGGCCCGGGCCGCCGTGGCCCCTGACCGGACGGTCTGACATCGCCAGGCCTGTCTGAATTTGTGTCTATGTGTAATCATTGCGGTCACAGATGATCGAATGCCGAACGGTCTTGATGGGTCGAGCGCACGTTCACCCGTCCCGTTGACTGCTGACCTTCAACCTTCCCGACCCTGCCGTGAGTCCATCGAAGCTGATTGATCCTGCCGAGTCCGCTGTGGGCGCGCTGAGTGCTGAGCAGCTGCGCCTGCCCGGCGCCACGCGGGTCATTCTGGTGGTCGACCTGGTGGAGTCGGTGCGCCTGATGCAGGAGGATGAGCATGGCACGGTGACCCGCTGGCATGCCTTCACGGTGCAGGCCCGGCACCTGATCGAGGCGGCATCAGGCCGGGTGGTGAAGAGCCTGGGCGATGGCCTGATGGCCGAGTTTGCTCTGGCAGGCCGGGCAGCCACCGTGGCCCAGCAATTGCACGCCTTGTTGCAGGGCCTGGCGTTGACGCCACTGCGCGCCGGGGGCATGGCCTTGCGCATCGGCTTGCATGCGGCCCCTGTCTACCAGGGGGCGGATGACATTTATGGTCAGGGCGTGAACCTGGCCACCCGGCTGTGCAGCTTGGCCGGGCCGGGTGAGACCGTGGTCAGCCTGGACATGCGGGACTTGCTCGTGGACGGTCTGGATGGCGAGTTGTGCGATCTGGGGGAGTGCTACCTCAAGCACCTGGAGGCCCCGGTGCGGGCTTTCCGCCTGGGGCCGGCGGGCGTCAATCCGGTCTTGCGCACGGTCACGGAAGAAAGCAAGCCGCTGAGACCCACCGTGGCCGTTGTGCCCTTTCAATCCCGAAGCACCGAGGGGCAGGACTGGGTGATCGGCGACCTGATCGCCGACGGGGTGATCGCACGCTTGTCACGCCTGCCGGATGTGCGGGTGATCTCGCGCATGTCCACGCAGGGCCTGCGCGAGCGCAGCGACGGCGCCACGGTGGCCAGCGCCCGCCTGGATGCAGCCTACCTGCTGTCGGGCAGTTACGTGGTGCAGGGTGCGCGCACCTTGATCATGGCCGAACTCACCGACACCCGCCGTGGCGAGGTGATCTGGGCCGAGCGGCTCAGCGATGACACCCTGGACTTGCTGCAGGTCTCCAGCCAGCTCATTGAACAGCTGAGCCAGGCGGTCAACCACCGCATCGTCAACGCCGAGGTGGGGCAGGCCCTGTCACAGCCCTTGCCCCGGCTGGACAGCAATGCCTTGATGGTGGGGGGCATTGCCTTGATGCACCGGGCTTCGCTGGCCGACTTCCAGCGCAGTCGCGAGATTCTGACCGCCCTGATCGAGCGCCATGGGCGAGAGGCCAGCTTGCGCGCCTGGCTGGCCAAATGGCATGTGCTGAACATCGTTCGTGGCCTCAGCCCCGATCCGCAGCGGGAGGTGCGTCTCGCCTTGAGTCAGACGCAGCGAGCGCTGGATCTGGAGCCCGAAAACGCCCTCACGCTGTCGGTGGAGGGGCACATCTACACCCAGTTGCTGGGCGAGTTTGGCCTGGCAGAGCAACGCCTGAACGCCGCCGTCAAGGCCAACCCGAATGAGTCGATGGCCTGGCTGTTCAAGAGCGTGCTGTCGTCGATGTGGGGCTCGGCCCCGGAGTCAGTGACGGAGGCCTTGTACGCCGAGGCCTTGTCACCGCTGGACCCGATCCGGTATTTCTACGACCTGATCACTGCCTCGGCCTTGCTGACCAATCACGACCATGAAGGGGCTTTGCGCTACGCGCAGCGCTCGATCCAGGCCAACCGGCATCACGCGCCGGCCTACCGTGTGCTGCTGACAGCCCAGGTGGAGCTGGGGGCCATGGACGCGGCCCGGCAGACGCTGGCCAGCCTGCTGCAGGAGCAGCCCGAGTTGACCATCGAGAACTACATGGCCATCGGCAGCGGCCTCAGTGTGACGCGCCAGCGCTGCATGGCGGCGTTGCGCGCGCTGGGGGTGCCTGAGGCCTGAGGCCCGGGCCCCTGCCGGGTGAGCAGGAACGGATGGCGGACTGCAGATTTTGGCGCTGACCCGCGGCGAGCGGCGGACTGATTTCAACAACCCATCTCAAGGAGGGCGAGTCATGTCAGGTGGATATTCAGGCGGTTATTCGGGTGGCTATTCAGGAGGGTACTCAGGCGGTTATTCCGGGGGGTATTCAGGGGGCTACTCCGGAGGTTATTCGGGTGGCTATTCGGGCGGCTATGCCAGCGCCGTCAGCCCCGAACTGCTGGCCTCGGCGCTGACCAACAGCCGGGCAGCCCTGGTGGGGCTGCCCGTGCCACTGCCCGCGGCGCCCAGCTTGCCCACAGTGGACGACCCTCAGGCCCTGGACCGAAGCCGGGCGGAGGCCCGGGGGGGCACGGTGGCTTTCGAGATGCTGGCTGGGCTGCATTTTGAGCACCACGATCAGGCCTTGGTGCTGGTCTTCCAGGGGCCTGGTGCCAGGCCGGTCGAGGTGGTGCGTTTGAGCCGCCCGGATGCCAACACCTTCCGTGGTCAGCTGGACCTGGTGGCCCAGTACGCAGAGCTGCGCGATGACCGGGGTGGCGAGATCCTGGCCCAGGTCAGCGGAGCGTTGGATTTCGTGGCTTCCATCCTGGGGCTGAATGCCGAGCGCCACAAGCACACGCTGGAGTTGCTGGCGGCGGCCTTGGGCCTGGCCAATCTGGTTGAAATGCGGCTGAAGCTGGGGTTTGCTGTGCCCCGCCCGGTGCAACTTTCGCCCCAGATCCAGCCCATGCTACCGACCCCCGGGCACGCCAGCTGGCCCAGCGGGCATGCGACCGAGTCGTTTCTGGTGCTGGGCCTGCTGAGCCATTTGTGGCCCGGCCAGGACTTGCGCAACGAGCAATTGAAGCGCCTGGCGGCGCGCGTGGCGGTCAACCGCACGGTGGCGGGCCTTCATTACCCGGTGGATTCTGCGGCCGGGCGCCTGCTGGGCACCAGCCTGGCGGAGTTTGTGCGGGCCCGCAGTGGCGTGGGCCCTGTCTTCCAATCCCGCCACTTTGACGGCCGCCATTACCCACCCGCCGAAGATTTTGATCCCCGTCTGCCTTTGGAAGGCGCCGGTGCGCCGGCCTATCACCTGCAGGGGCCGGCGCACAGCCTGGCGTCTTCGGTCTGGCTGGGCAGCCTGTGGCGCATGGCTGCGGCCGAATGGGTGTGAGTCATGGGCCACACCACCGCACACGTGGCCGCCGAGCCTGCGCAATGGTCCCCGCTGCCGCAGGGCTGCTCTACCGGTCTGGACTGGGCTTCTCCAGACCAGCGAGAGGGGCATGACCCCTACCTGATGTGGGCCGAGGCCTTGGGCCCGTCGCCCCATGGCCGCACCGGGCCGCTGCGGGGAGAGGCAGGTTTGAATCTGCTCATCGAGCTCAGCGCTGGCACCACCGTGGCCCGATTGGCACAGGCGGCCGGCGCCAGCCTGCGCATTCCGCAGGCCTACCTCTGGCTGGAACAGCGTCTGGGTGGGCGTCTGGGTTTTTGCACGGCGCTGGCCGACCCGACGTTTTTTGCACGCTACGCCAAGTTGAAGCCGTTGATCGGTCGTTTCGAGCTGAACCGTGCGCGCACCGGTGGGGCCCCGGACCCGCTGGCCACTGCGGCGGCATCCCAGCCATCGCCCGCGCCGCTCGCGTTACAAGGCCGGGTGTTGGGGGTGATCGATGGCGGGCTGGCGTTTGCCCACCCCCGATTTCGGCAGGCTGCCACGGTGGATGCCCCGACCCGCATTGCGCGGTTCTGGCGCCAGGACCCGGTCGGCGAAGGGCGTCTGCCCGCGGGCTTCCCCTACGGCCTGGAGCTCACCGGGCATGACATCGATGCCGAGGTCCGTCGCAGCTTGTCGGGGGGCTTGGATGATGAGTCGGCCGTCTACCGCCGCCTTCACGCCGGCCTGGCCCTGGAGCAACGGGTCAATCACGGGACCTTTGTGCTGGACATCGCGGCTGGACCGAGGGAGTTCACTGCAGGCATTGCGGGCCTCGGTCCGGCCGGCGCCTGGGATCCGCTGGCCCCGCCCAGTTGGCAGGCTGCGACGGATCAGGCCAGCCGCTGCCCCATCGTGGCGGTGCAACTTGATTGGGCCACGGTCAAAGACACCTCGGGCGGGTCGATGCGGGCACACCTGCTCGATGGTCTGCTGTACATCCTGTCCTGCTGCGCACTGGATGCCAACGTGGTGGTCAACATGAGCTGGGGCACCCTGGCCGGCCCACACGATGGCAGCAGCATCTTCGAGCGGGCGCTGGACGCGCTGGTGGAGCTCTGGCGGGGCGGCCTGAGCCTGGTGCTGCCCACCAGCAATGCCTACCAGGAGCGCACCCACGCCAATGCCACCCTCGCCCGTGGTGAGCACTGCACCCTGCGATGGCGCTGCTTGCCGGGAGACACCACGCAGAACTTCCTGGAAATCTGGCTGCCGCAACAAGAGGCCGCCGGCCTGTCGGTTGAACTCAAGCCACCCTGCCGTGACGCGCTGCCCCCACAAAGGCTGGGCGATGCGGGTGTCTGGGTGGGGCCCGATGGCCATCCCCTGGCGGCCTCGATCTTCTTGCGCCAGAGCGCCCGTGGGGATGCCGCCCTCGACAGCCACCTGCTGCTCGCCTTGGCACCCACCTTCTCCTTGCACGAGGGCACGCCGACCGCACCCGCCGGGGTCTGGGAGATCACCCTGCGCAACGAAGGGCCCGGCCCTCTCACCTTCGATGCCTTCATCGAACGCGATGATGCCTTGTTGGGCTGGCGCAGCGGCCTCACCCAATCGCATCTCGAAGATGCGGCCTACGACGCGAGCCAGCGCTTTGACACCCATCCAGGGCAGAGCTCACCCGTGGTGCGGCGCAGCGGCACCTTCAACAGCATTGCCACCGGGGCCGGGGTGCTCAGCGTGGGCGGTACACGCCTGCAGGCCAGCCCGGCCGAGCATTGGGCTCGCTACTCGGCGCCCCAACCCGACCCCGATGCGGCGCGCCCGGCCCATTCAAGCCGGGTGGTGAAGGCGCCGAAGGAGCAGGCTGTGTCGGATGAGAACCCGGTGTTGCGGGGCTTGCGTGCCGCCGGAACCCGTGCCGGCGCCACAGTGCGCCTGGTCGGCACCAGTTCGGCGGCACCCCAGGTGGCACGCAGGCTGCTCAACCAGTCCGGATCGGTTGGGCATTGACCGATTCTTGAGGCGGCATGGCCGACACAGAGCCCGTGTCGGCCATTTGCCTGAATGAAGCTCGCGGACGGATTCGGGAAGGAGGGCGGCAGAGTGACCGGCGAGAGTTGCCGGTGTGCCAGAATGCAAAAAGCCTGCTGACTTTTCAGTAGCAGGCTTTGAGGCGTTGGTTCAAACCGACGCTGTATGAGTGGTGGGTCCTGAGTGACTCGAACACTCGACCTACGGATTAAGAGTCCGCTGCTCTCTGGCTGCATGGAGAAAATTGATAGCAAGAAAGCCTTGTAAAACAAGGGCGTAATGGCCTACTGGATGCGTGAACAGCTTTTTAATCAGTGCTTTTATGCTCCAATACGGGGCAATTTAGTCTGTAAAAAGTCTGTAAAAGTCATTTATGGCACGCCTGAGCAAGACAGCAACCATCGATTACAAGGCCGCCCACGAGCTGACCCAGGGTCTGGTGGAGCGATCCGCTTGCCCGGACGGGGTGGCTTTCGTGGTGCTGCGCGACACCGACAAGAAGGGCTTGCGGCTGCGGATCACCAAGGCCGGCGGCAAGCACTGGCAGTTCGAGACGCGGCTGAGGAGTGGCAAGCTCTTCACGCGATCCCTGGGCGAGTGGCCCACCGTGTCCCTGGATGAAGCCCGGGCTGAAGCCCACACATTGCGCGGGATGACAGAGCAGGGCATCGACCCCCGGGAGGTGGAGCAAAGCTTGCAGGCCGCAGAGGCTGAGGCTGCCCGGCAGAAGGCTGAAGCATCCGCAGCTCGTGAAGCAGCCGCAGCCGCCAAAGCTGAGGCCGCCCGGCAGGCCGCTGTGACCGTGGGCGAAGCTTGGGCCGTGTACCTGCAGGAGCGCCGGCCACTGTGGGGTGACCGCCACTACGCTGACCACTTGGCCCTGGCGAAGCCCGGTGGCAAGGTCACCAACAGGGGCACCAGAGGCCAGGGCGTAACCATGGCTGGCCCTCTGCACAGCTTGATGGGCAAGCGGTTGATTGACCTCGATGCACCCACTGTAGAGGCCTGGGCCGCAGAGCAGGGTGCTGCCCGGCCTACCTCTGCCCGGCTGGCGTGGCGCTGCCTCAAGGCCTTCTTGGCTTGGTGTGCAGAGCAGCCCCAATACCGCGCCTTTGCGCCGGTGGCCTCAGCCAAGACCAAGAGAACCCGCGAGGCGCTGGGCAAAGCTGCCCCCAAGACAGAT
>Ga0187843_10001921_pt1 | contig 12910 bp, 17 predicted proteins | sample SpaLakP09_SKY_43_FD_134516 | JGI IMG/M metagenome (GOLD analysis project Ga0187843, IMG submission 134516) | Oligotrophic lake water microbial communities from Sparkling Lake, Wisconsin, USA - SP09_SKY_43 | ecosystem: Environmental > Aquatic > Freshwater > Lake | place: USA: Sparkling Lake... | reverse complement strand
TGCTGGCGGCCGCCAGCAGGGCAGCAGCACAGGCCAGCAGGGCGAGGCAGATCAGGCGGCGGTTTTCCAGCAAGTCGCCCAGCGGCACCACAAACAGCAGGCCGAGACAATAGCCGATCTGGGTTAGCGTGACGATCAGACCGGCAGCACTGGCGGCCAGCCCCGTGGCCTGGCTGATGGGGCCGATCAGGGTCTGGGCGTAATACAGATTGGCGACGATCAGGCCGGTGGCGCTGGCGAGTAGCCAGACCATGCCGGCGGAAATATCTTGCTGGGCGTGAGACTGGCTCATTGCACCTCCTACAGTTAGCAGGCGGCAATTTTACCGGTGATCAAAAAATGCTGCTGAGCGCGGGTTAATTCCGGTATCTCTGCCACAGCCAGTACAGCATGCTGGCAGTCACGCAGGCAGCGCTGCAGTCCACCGCCCAGTCGCTGACGGCGCCGTGGCGGTAGGGAAAGAAGCTCTGGATGTACTCGTCCAGTGCGCCCATGGCGGCGATGGTGAGTACGGCTTTGATGGCGCGCTGGCCTGGCAGGCCGCGGCTGCCGGTGAAGATCAGAAACGTCAGGCCGGCATAGGCGACGCTGTGCAGTATCAGTCCGGAGGCAACCTGGCCGATATCCTGGCGGGCGCCGGGCAGCGAGCCCAGTATCAGTATCAGCAGGTAAAGCGTGATGGCAGTCCAGTAGCGCAGGCGGCCGTAGGTGTCGGTGAGGAGCAGGAGTTTGAGCATGGACCGGACAATAGCATGGCAGCCGGGAAAAGGCACTGAGGACGCTGCGGGCATGGCGCGGAAATGCCGCGTTCAAAAAGAAAGTGCGCCAGCAAGCCGGCGCACTGTACTTCCGTCATGCCTATCATGTGCATGTACCGAAGATGTGTTCAGTATAGGGAGGGATTGTGACGCGGTGATGACGCGGCACAAAGTAATCGGACAAAAAAAAGCCCGCTGATGAAAGCGGGCTTAAAACTATTTTCTTGGAGGAGAATAGTGGAGACAGGTGAGATTATGGGCATGGCGCAGATATTTGTCTAATTGTCGTTTCCGATATCAGACATGCGCCTTGTTTATATCTCAGTCCTTGACGGGTACCGTGTAGTTGAGTGCAAGGCGGCCGCCGTCCACATACAGGGTCTGGCCTGTCATATAGCTGGCATCGTCGCTGGCGAGGAAGGCGGCGATCGAGGCCACTTCTTCCGGTTCGCCGCAGCGTCCCATCGGTGTGCGCGACAAGATGGTATGGCGCGCTTCGGGGCTGGCCATCACCGCCTGCTTGGCCAGTTCGGTCAGGATGGTGCCGGGGCCGATGCCGTTGACGCGTATGCCATGCTCTACCAGATTCAGCGACATGACTTTGGTCAGCTGGTTGATGGCGCCTTTCGATACCACGTATGGCACCTGATTGGGGATGGCCAGTTCGGCGTTCACGCTCGACATATTGATGATGCAGCCGCTGTGCTGCTTGACCATTTCACGCGCCACGGCCTGGCCTCACAGGAACATGGATTTGAGGTTGATGCGCAGCACGCGGTCGAAGTCTTCCTCGCACACGTCGAGGAAGTTGGCAGCGTGGGTGACACCGGCGTTGTTGATCAGGATGTCGACGCGGCCAAACGCGGCCAGCGTGGCAGCAACCATGGCATCGACGTCGGCTTTCTGGCTGACGTCGGCGGCGAAGAAGCGGGCCCGCTCGCCCAGCGCGGTGGCGGCCGTAGCGCCCTCCGGTTTGATATCGACCAGCATGACGCTGGCGCCTTCGCTGACCAGGCGCTGGGCGCAGGCCAGTCCGATACCTTGGGTGGCGCCCGTGACGATGGCGACTTTCTGGCTTAATTTCATGGTGAGGTCCCGAGGTGATTGAAGCGTGAATTTTATCAGTCCCGTGAGCGGTCCCGTTATCGACCAGGTTAACCTTGCGCCGGGCGATTTTGCTGTGCCGGCGAGGCTGCAGCTGCAGCAGTTCGGCCTAGGCGGCGCGGATTTCGTTACAATAGAGGGTTTGCAACAGAATAAGAGGGCTGGCCGTGACTTTCATCAATAAATTATCCGCCGCTTGGACGGCTAACGACTCGCTGCTGTGCGTGGGTCTCGATCCCGATATGGCCAAGCTGCCCGCCCAGTTCCAGCAGGACCCGCAGGGGATTTATCACTTCTGCCGAGAAATTATCGATGCGACGGCCGATCTGGCCTGCTCGTTCAAACCGCAGATCGCCTATTTCGCCGCCCTGCGTGCCGAAGCCCAGCTGGAGCAGATCTGCGCCTACGTGCGCGAGAATTATCCGCACATTCCCCTGATTCTCGACGCCAAGCGCGGCGACATCGGCGCCACTGCGCAGCAGTATGCGCGCGAAGCCTACGACCGCTACGGCGCCGACGCCGTGACCGTCAATCCCTACATGGGTTCTGACTCGGTCGATCCGTAAATGGACTGGGCTGACCGTGGCGTGATCATCCTGTGCCGCACGTCGAATGCGGGCGGCTCCGATCTGCAGTTCCTCAACGTGGACGGCAAGCCGCTGTACCAGCATGTAGCCCAGCTGGTGGCGCAGAAGTGGAACCGCAACGGCCAGTGTGCGCTGGTAGTGGGCGCCACCTTCCCGGAAGAACTGGCGCAGGTACGCGCCATTGTGGGCGATATGCCGCTGCTGGTGCCGGGTATCGGTGCGCAGGGCGGCGACATCGCCGCGACGGTGAAATCGGGCCGCACGGCCAATGGCACGGGCATGATGATCAATTCTTCGCGCGCCATCCTGTACGCGCCGCAGCAGGCCGGTGAAGATTTTGCTGCCGCGGCACGCCGTGTGGCGCAGGAAACCCGCGACGCCATCAATCAGTATCGCGCCTGAGCCTGAGCTCAAGCGCCGCAAGACAGGGCCCGCTGCAGTTGCTGCAGCGGGCCCTGTTGGTTTGATGGCGGCCGGCTTACTGGGCCGGCGCGATCAGTTCCACATATTCGTACAGTTCCGAGAGTATCTGCTCGGCGCGTTCATCGGCTTGCTGCTGCAGATGGTCGATCTCGCCGAAGAACTGGTCGATGCTGCGCACGCCGCCGGCACCGTGGTAGAAGCGCGCTGCGCGGTGCTGCTCCCAGTGTTCCATTTCCGTTTCCGACAGCGTGTCAGGGAAGTTGCGGGCGCGGTAGCGGAACAACAGTTCGCTCAGACGCGCATCGCTGAAGGCAGGCGAAGCTGCCGCCAGACGAGCCGGACTTTCCTTGCGCAGGCTGTCGAGCAGGCGGCGATCGTCCTTGCTGACAAAGCCGTTATACAGGTCTTCATCCACGTCGAGCGGCGCGCCGGCAGGGCGGTAGAACACCTCGGCCCAGACCGCGTCCATATTCGGTCCCGCTGCCGCCAGCGCGGCGTTGGCCTTGCCCTGTTCCAGATCGAGGCCCCAGCGGCTCGCCATGGCGGGCGACAGTGTCTTCAGATTCGATACCAGCATCGGCGATTTATTCAGGTGCACGCTCTTCACGGGCAGGCGCGTCATCCCGTCCGGCATGGCGTCGCTGCGGGTGAAGATGCGGGTGCGGATGGTATCGGCATCGAGTGCGAATAGTTCGCGCGGATCATAGGCGCAGTCCCACACGATCAGTTCATTTTTGTTGGTGGGGTGCGAGGCCAGCGGCCACACCAGCGCCAGACAGCCTTTTTCAGCGGGGAACATGCCCGACACGTGCAGGAAGGGCTGGCGCAGGGCCGGTGCCAGATGCAGGCCCACTTCATCGGCCACGCGGTCTTTCTTGTGCAGGGCCAGACAGAAATCGAACAGCTTGGGCTGGTGCTGGCGGATCAGGCGGGCCAGCGCGATGGTGGCGCGCACGTCGGACAAGGCATCGTGCGCCGCTTCGTGCACCAGACCGTTGGCGCGGGCCAGATCTTCCAGTTTGAAACTGGGCTTGCCGTCTTCCTTGGTGGGCCAGACTATGCCTTCGGGCCGTAGTGCATAGGTCATGCGTACCACGTCGAGCAGGTCCCAGCGGCCGCACTGGTTCTGCCATTCGCGTGCATACGGGTCGATCAGATTACGCCAGAACATAAAGCGGGTAATCTCGTCGTCGAAGCGGATGGTGTTGTAGCCCACGCCTATCGTGCCGGGCTTTGAAAACGCCTGTTCGATGGTCGCGGCAAATTGATGTTCGGGCACGCCCCATTCCAGACACTGCTGTGGCGTGATGCCGGTAATCAGGCAGGATTGCGGATCGGGCAGAAAATCATTGGCCGGTTTGCAATACAACATGATCGGATCGCCGATCTCGTTGAGAGCCGCATCGGTGCGGATGGCGGCAAACTGGGCCGGCCGGTCGCGGCGCGTGTTGGCGCCAAAGGTTTCATAGTCGTGCCAGAGAAAAGTTGGTGTGCTCATAGGGTACGGTCAAGTTATTCATTATTCTGCCGATCATTACAGGATATCCCTCATCAGGAGGCAGATCATGGCAACTCCAGTATCGGCAACTCCGGGCGGCACGGCTAGTGCCGCCAGTATTCCTGTTCCAGCCCAAGACGATAGCAGGGTGCCCAGTGCGGCCAGCGCCAAGGCGCAGTTTAACCAGTCTATCGTACAGGCTTCGCTCACGGTAGCGCTGAATTCCTCCAACCAACCGCTATCGGTGCTGCTGAAAACCGCGCTGACCGGCATTAACGAGGCGCTCAAAGGCGACTTCGGCGACAACGCCATCCAGAACGCTATGGCGCAGGATAATACGCCGGAAGGCACGGCGAGCCGCATTGTAGCGCTGTCCACCGCGTTTTACGATGCTTTCAAGCAGCAGCATCCGGGCGAGGATGGCGGCGCCGTGCTCGACAAGTTCATGGCCACGCTGAAGCGGGGCGTGGATCAGGGCTTCAAGGAGGCACGCGCCGTGCTCGATGGCTTGAAAGTGCTGAATGGCGACGTGGCCAGCAACATCGACCAGACCTACGATCTGGTGCAGAAGGGCTACGCCGACTTCGCGGCCGCGCAGCGGGCGCAGTCAGCATCGGCCTCCGCGTCCACGTCCGCCTCAGCAGCAGCCTCCACATCCGCCTCTGCGTCCACGTCCGCCACTGGGGGCACTTCTACGTCCTAGGCTGCCGGCACGGCAGGCAGTTGCGCCGCTGCCGAATGCAGAGCCACGCAGTTGCGTCCCTGCGCCTTGGCGCGGTACAGCGCTGCATCGGCATGGGCGATCAGGGTCTGCTCATCCTGTCCCGGCTGCAGGCTGGCGACGCCGAACGAGGCGGTGATGTGCGGCAGCGGCTGGCGCATATCGCCAAACACCTGCGCCTGGCGCATGCGCTCGCACAGGCGTTCGGCCACGGCCACGGCGACTTTTTCGCTGGTGTCGGGCAGCAGCACCATCATTTCCTCGCCACCGTAGCGCACCGCAAAATCAGTCGGGCGCAGCGCGCTGCCCAGTATCCCGGCGGCAGTGCGCAGGGCCTGATCGCCGGCCAGATGGCCATGGGTATCATTGAAGCGCTTGAAGTGGTCGAGATCGAGCATGATCAGGGCCAGCGGCGCGTGCGAACCCTGTGCCGTGGCCACCATGGTGGGCAGCAGGTCGTTGAGCCAGGAGCGGTTGTACAGATCGGTCAGGCCGTCGATCATGGACAGCTGGCGGTAGAATTCGCCCAGTTTCTGGCGCCGCCGCAGCTGCGCATTGGCGGCGCGGATGCGGAACGACAGCAGGCGCAGCAGATTACGCGCCAGCACATGCGATTCGTCGATCAACTGCCACACCAGTTCAGCATTAATCATCAGCACATCGGTTTCTTCCAGCGCCGTGATGGCATTCAGATTGGCTTCCTCGTCCAGTACCGCCTGTTCGCCCACACTTTCGCCCGGCAGTATCTTGCTGATGGTGCCGTCGGCCATGCCGGTACGGGTGTCGGTGGCGACCGCCAGCGCTCCTTGCAGCACGATGTACAGGTGGGCAATCTGCGATTCGGCGATGTGCTCATCGGCAGCCAGCCGCATGATGGGGCAGGGGGCCAGCAATCTGGCCATGGCGTCAGCGTCGGTGGAATTGCGCAGCAGCTGCAGATCGCTGATCTGGTAGGACGATGTGCCGAAGGTGCTGATGTGTTTCAATGTGGTCTTTCAGAATGCTGGTTGAGTCGCCCGATTATCATAGCTGAACTGCTTGTAAGCCTGTGTAAATTTTGTTCAGTAAGTTGTTGCATGATCTATCGGGCGATGCTCCAATACCGCCTTTAAGCCTTAGGGAAAGCCCGCCATGGAATGGACAGACGCTGTGGGAAGCGTGCATCGTGCTGCTGCCGATGCGCGCATCGTTTCGCTGGTACCCTCGATTACGGAAATGCTGTGCGACTTCGGGCTGGCCAGCCAGCTGGTGGGGCGCACCGGCTTCTGCATACACCCCAGTGAAATCGTGCAGGATATTCCCAAGGTGGGCGGCACCAAGGATGTCAATATCGACAAGATCCGCCAGCTGGCGCCTACCCATCTGGTGGTGAATATCGATGAAAACGAAAAGCCCACCGTTGAACAGCTGGCCGAGTTCATTCCCCATGTGGTGGTGACGCACCCGGTGGCGCCGCGCGACAATCTGGCGCTGGCACGTCTGCTGGGCGGCGTGTTCTGCCGCGAGCGGGCGGCGGCGGCATGGTGTGCCGATTTCGAAGCTGAATATGCACGCCTGCGTGCCATGGCGCCGGCGGCTGCACGCACAGTGCTGTACTGTATCTGGCAGGACCCGTGGATGACGGTATCGGGCGATACCTATATCGCCCGCATGCTGGCGGAAATCGGCTGGCAGCTGCCGGCTCAATTGCAGGGCTATGAAATCCGCTATCCGGAATTTAGCTGGGCGCCGGAACTGCTGGCGCAGATCGATGGCGTGCTGCTGTCGAGCGAGCCGTACCGCTTCACGGAAGCGCATGCGGCCGTGCTGGAACAGCAGATAGGCAAGCCGGTACAACTGGTGGATGGGGAGATGTTGTCGTGGTATGGCAGCAGGGCGCTGCAGGGCTTGCGGTATTTGCAGGAGCTAGCAGGGCGCTAGCTCCGTGCTGCAGCCTGAGCTTGACTCAGGCGGATGCAGACTTACTCGGCGTCGGCTTCGATGGCTACGCCGGTGTGGCGTTTATCCTGCAGGCGACCCAGTGCGCTATCGACTGCACGTTTGAGTTTTTCGGCGGCACCGCCAATGGCCTGATGCAGGGTGCCAGCGTGGTCGCTGACAGCGATAGCTTGCAGGCCCGTGACGCGGGCTTCCAGCATGCAGCGGTTGTCGCCGTCTGCCGATTTCTGGACCAGATTGTCGCTCAGATGCACTTCGACGCGATTGATTTGTTCGCCGAATCGTTGGAGCGCATTCTTCACGACAGTTTGTACGTGCTCATCGAGACCGGCATGACGTTCGATGGTTTTGTCGGCATGGATAATGATTTGCATATGCTTGCTCCTTGTTGTTGAACTGCGATTTCATCTTACTCCTTTTTTGCTCAGGCGGGCGCCTAGGCGCAACCATAAGCGCTTAGGTAAGACTTAAGCAGGACAGACCCTGGGCTGAACGGTCTAGCCGTTGATCAGCGAGGCGCCGATATTGATCGACAGGCCCAGCACGGCGAGGTTGTAGAAGAAGCACAGCACCGACTGGCCCAGCACGACTTTACGCAGCGCGCGGCTATGCACGCTGACATCGGCGGTCTGCGCGGCCACGCAGATGGTGAACGAGAAGTAGAGAAAGTCCCAGTAGTTGGGCGCCTGATTCTGGTCGGGAAATTGCAGTACCGGCTGGTCCGTGCCGTCGCCGCTGCGATTGATGTAAAACAGATGCGCGTAATGCGAGCAGAACATGGTGCCTATCATGAACCACGAGCCGGTCAGCGTCAGCACCACAAAGCCGTAGTGGTAGGCCATATCGGCGGGCGGCAGATTTTTCAGCACTGACAGCTGCGACACGATGGCGGCCAGACTGGCCAGTATCAGCAGCGACAGCATGGACAAAATGACTGGTCCTTTTTCATCCTGGCGGCAGGCCGTGCGGCGGATATCGTGATGGTCGGCGCGCGCCATCATCAGCGCCATCAGCAGCAGATAGCTCCAAACTGTGACGTTCCAGGCCGTCAGCAAACAGGTCGCCAGCGGCCAGCCGGCCGGCAGCAGCAGGCCGCTAGCGATGCCGAGTGCCAGCGCAGCGCTCAGATGCGGGCGGGTGTGGAGGATGCGCGGCAGCGGCAATCTCATGTTCTCTCCTCGTGCGGGAAGCGGTCCATGCGCGACAGGACGGGGAACAGCACGCTCCACAGGCCCGTCACTACCAGCGTGGCGGCGCCGCCGAACAGCACGGCGCGGGTCAGGCCCATCCAGCCGGCTGTCAGGCCTGATTCGAATTCGCCCAGTTCATTGGAGGCGCCGATGAAGACGGAGTTGACGGCGCTGACGCGGCCACGGATGGCGTCCGGGGTTTCGTACTGAACCAGCAGGTGGCGCACATATACGCTGATCATATCGCCGGCCCCCATCAGGAACAGCGCAAGCAGCGCGACGATGAAGGTGGTGGTGGAACCCAGTACCAGCGTGCAGACGCCGAACACGGCCACGCCGCCCAGCATCCACGCGCCCACACGGCGCGTGATGGGGAAAAAGGTCAGCGTGACCGAGCACACGGCTGCGCCTATGCCGGGGGCGGTGCGCAGCATGCCCAGCCCGGTGGGGCCCACCTGCAGCACGTCGTGCGCCAGTGCCGGCAGCAGGGCCGTGGCACCGCCGAACAGCACGGCAAACAGGTCGAGCGAAATGGCACCGAGAATCACCGGCTTGGACCAGACGAAGCGCAGGCCCTCCAGCACGGTGTGCCAGGTCGCCGGTTCGCGGTGGCTGGCCTGCGGCGCCGGTTTGGTCAGGCACATCAGCAGCACGGCAGCCAGCAGCAAGGCCGAGGAAATCAGGTAAACCGTTTTCGGTCCGGCCAGATACAGCAGGCCGCCCAGCGTGGGGCCGAGTATGATGGCCAGATGGAAGCTGGAAGAACTCAGCGCCACCGCCTTGCTGAAGCTCTCCGGCGGCACCAGATTGACCAGCATGGCCTGGGTGGCGGGCCCCATGAAAGCACGCGCGCTGCCGAACAATACCAGCACGGCGAATACCGGCCACACGGTGCTCAGCCCGGCCAGCGTAAAGGCCAGCAGCAGCAGGCCGCACAGCAGCTGCGCCGCCAGTGCCAGCGCCACCAGATTGCGCCGGTTGTAGCGGTCGGCCGCGTGGCCGGCCAGCAGGATCAGCAGCAGGAAGGGGGCAAACTGGGCCAGCCCGATCAGGCCCAGATCAAACAGCTCGTGCGTCATGGCATACACCTGCCAGCCGATGGCGACATTTTGCATCTGCACGGCCAGTGTGCCGAGGGTGCGGGCTGAAAGGTAGAAGGCAAAATTGCGGTGGCGCAGAACGCTGAAACCGTTGCGCGAGGCGGGGCTGGCGGTGGCCGAATTGGCGGAAGTGGAGCTACTGTCTGACATGGGCACTTTCTGGATGCCGCGCCGGATGGCGCGGCATCCGTTACGGCGCCCGCTAGGGTGATAATTTAAGGCTGGTTGAGGTCTGCTTCGCTGGTGAAGGCGTCGGCGTAGAACTCGTCTTCCGGCAGCTGGCAGCGGGCGACAAAATCACGCTTGGCCGATTCCACCACGATCGGTGCGCCGCAGGCATACACCTGATGGCCGGACAGGTCGGGCAGATCGGCCATCACGGCCGCATGCACAAAGCCGCTGCGGCCTTGCCAGCCGTCTTCGGGCTGGGCATCGGAGACCACCGGCACGTAGCGGAAGTTGGGCAGGGTGGTTTCCCACTGGCGGCACAGCGCATCCATGTATAGATCCTGCGGGCGGCGGCCGCCCCAGTACAGCGTCATGGCGCGCTGCGAGCCCTGCGCCTGCAGATGTTCGACGATGGCCTTGATGGGGGCAAAGCCGGTGCCGGAAGCCAGCAGCACCATCGGCTTCTCGCTGTCTTCGCGCACGAAGAAGGTGCCGAGCGGGCCTTCGAAGCGCAGGATGTCGCGTTCCTTCATGGTGGAGAACACCTGATCGGTGAACACCCCGCCCGGCATGTGGCGGATGTGCAGGCTCAGTGGCTGGTTCTGGTCCGGCGCCGTGGCCAGACTGTAGCTGCGGCGTTTGCCGTCGCGCAGCAGGAATTCGATGTACTGGCCGGCGCGGAATTTCAGCGTTTCATTGGCCGGCAGCTGCAGCGTCATCACCACCACGTCCGGCGCCACCCGTTCCAGCGTGGCCACGCGCGATGGCATCTTGCGCAGCGGGTAGTCTTCGCTGCCGGCCACTTCGCGCGCTTCGATCACCAGATCGCTGTGCGCGGTGGCGCAGCAGAACAGCGACATGCCGGCGGCCGCTTCTTCCGGCGGCAGGGCACGTTCCTGATAGGCTTTGTGGCTGACCGTGCCGCTGATGACCTTGCCCTTGCACGAACTGCAAGCGCCGTTCTTGCAGCCATACGGCAGGCCGATGCCGGCGCGCACCGCGGCGGCCAGAATGGTTTCGTCTTCCTCGCAGCTGAATTGGTGGCCGCTAGGCTGTACAGTAACTTGAAACGTCATACAATCCTTCGATGAATAAAATCTCACTACAAAAATTCGCTCGCCCGCGCCTGCTGATACTCGGCTGCGGCGATGTGGGCATGCGCATGCTGCCTCTGCTGACACCGCATTTCCGCGTGTTTGCCGTCACCAGCCAGCCGGGCCGCTGCGCCCAACTGCGGGCACTGGGCGCGCAGCCGGTGGTGGCCGATCTGGACCAGCCGGCCAGCCTGCGCCGCCTGCGCGGGCTGGCGCATACGGTACTGCATCTGGCGCCACCGGCTGCGCAAGGTGCGCAGGATGTGCGTACGCGCCACCTGACCGCCATTTTACCTGAGCGGGCGCAAGTGGTTTATGTCAGCACCACTGGCGTCTACGGCGATTGCGGCGGCGCCCGCTTCGATGAAACCCGTGCCGTGGCGCCGTCCACGCCGCGCGCCCAGCGCCGGGTTGATGCGGAACAGGTGCTGCGCCGGTGGGCGCTGCACGCGGGCGGCAAGCTGGCCATCCTGCGTGTGCCCGGCATTTATGCGTCAGAGCGGCTGCCGCTGGCCCGTCTGCAGGCCGGTACGCCGGCCCTTTGCACAGAAGAGGATGTGCACACCAACCATATCCATGCTGATGATCTGGCGCGCATCGTGGTGGCGGCGCTGTTGCGTGGCCGTGCGCAGCGTATCTATCATGCGGTTGATAATAGTGCCATGAAAATGGGCGAGTATTTCGATGCCGTGGCCGATGCTTATGGGCTGCCCCGGCCGCCGCGCCTGCCACGGGCGGAACTGCGCCAGGTGGTGACGCCGGCGCTGCTGTCGTTCATGTCGGAATCGCGCCAGCTGGACAACCGTCGCCTGCGGCGCGAACTAGGTGTACGTCTGCGTTATCCCACGGTGCAGGCCTTTTTACAGCAGGTCGCTGTGCGCGCCTGAAGCGGCGCGCCGGTCCTGAGACGCCCGCCCGTGCAAGCACAAACGGCGCAGCCTGCGCGCTATCAGGGCTGGCGCTTGCGCTGCTGCTGCACGCGCTGCTGCTGTTTTTTCTGGGTCTGGTTTTTATCCTGCCTGGCCTTGTAGAGCGCCTTGGCGTCACTGCGCGCCTGCTCGGGCGTGCGCATTTCTGCAACGTCATCATGTTTGACGAAGTAGTCGTTGGCCTGGGCATCCATCACCAGCTTGATGGCGGCGGCGTCGTCGAGCTCGTACATTTCGTAGAGCAGGGTGGTTACTTCATCGAGGAATTCTTCGTAGGTCATGGTGATGTAAAAACTTGTAAAGATGGCTAGCCAGAGTGTGCGGGCGGCACATGCTCGGCTATATTGTGTCAAAATAACAACCTCAATTGGCTGTCGAACATCAAATTCGACCCACATCATACGGCATTCCTGACAGTGCCGGACTTGAGCGGTTCAGCTCACTTTACAAAAATTTATACCTTTTCTTACAACAGATGAATGTCTAACATAAGTTTTAGGGGTAGAATCTATCAAAATCTCACGATACCAAGTGGTCTGTTAGATGATCGCTAACGAAAGCGTGTATTATTTCGATATGGCACTAAAAATCAGCATAAATTTCTGAAATTCATAGTGCTACATCGGTAATAGAGCAAAAATTTTTTTACCCATGTGTCGTTTTTTACCTAAAAACGACCGAAATTATTGAAAAATCATCATGTCTCTCAAAGAAATCACTTCCTCGCCGACCTACAACCCTAATCGCGTGCTGGACGCCATCATCGAGAAATTGCAACTGAAAAACGATGCAGCGCTGTCGCGTGCCCTGGAAGTAGCGCCGCCTGTCATCAGCAAGATCCGCCACAACACCCTGCCTATCGGCGCCACCATCCTGATCCGCATGCATGAGATCAGCGATTTCAGCATTCGCGAACTGCGCGAGCTGATGGCTGCCTGATTCGGGCGAACAGCGGATACGACAACGGCGCGCACCTTGCGGTTACGCGCCGTCGTTATTTATGGTCTTGCCTGGATTCAGGCCGAAGTGCTGATGGTTGTGCCGATACGCTGGCCACTGGTATTGACAGTGGGCGCCACCGCTGCCTGCGGAGGGGGCGGCGGCGCTGGCTGCTTGACCTGCTCGGCAGGCTTGTCGACGGCTTTACTGGCCGTCGAAGGCTTCAATTGCGTAGGCTGGACCTGCACGGTCGGCGATTGGGCTGCTGGCTGGATGGCCATGACGGACTCCCAGAGTTGTTCGAATACCGTCAGTATGCCACTTTTTTGGGCAGAATACCAAAAAATTTCCATCCAGCATTATTTTGACTCAGGCTGGCTGCGGCAGCCGTGGCCGTACCGTAAACAGGCCGCTGCTGGCGTTCTGGCTGAACGCTGCATTGCCTGCTGCCGCCGAATAGG
>Ga0187843_10001920_pt1 | contig 12912 bp, 15 predicted proteins | sample SpaLakP09_SKY_43_FD_134516 | JGI IMG/M metagenome (GOLD analysis project Ga0187843, IMG submission 134516) | Oligotrophic lake water microbial communities from Sparkling Lake, Wisconsin, USA - SP09_SKY_43 | ecosystem: Environmental > Aquatic > Freshwater > Lake | place: USA: Sparkling Lake... | reverse complement strand
CCGCAAGCACAGGGAGCATCAGCCCGACGTGCTGGCCGCCCTGGTCGCCGACATCAAGGCCTATGCCCCGGATCACATCGCCCTGACCGGCGACCTGACCAATTTTGCTGCCGGGGTTGAGGTTCAGGCCGCCCGGGTCTGGCTGGAAAACCTGGGCCCGCCCGACTCGGTCACGCTCAGCCCCGGCAATCACGACGCTCTGGTCGGCGCGGCCGACGCCACGCGTTTCTCCCCTTGGGCACCCTGGCTGGGCGACGCCGGCGAGGCCGCCTTTCCGCAGGTGCGCCGGCGGGGCGATCTGGCGATCTTCAACCTGTGCTCGGCCGTGCCCACTGCGCCGCATCTGGCCACCGGCCGTTTGGGCCAAGCGCAACTGTCCGCGTTTGAGGCCCTGCTGGCCGATCCCGCCCATCGCGACGCTTTCCGCGTGGTGTTGATCCATCACCCGCCGACCAGGGGCGCGGTCTCGAAACGCAAGTCCCTCGAGGACCAGCCCGCCCTGGCGGCCATCCTCAAGCGACAGGGCGCGGACCTTGTTCTGCACGGCCATGCGCATGAAGCGCTGGTGGGCAGCCTGCCCGGCCCCGACGCCACGACCATTCCGGTGCTGGGCGTGCCCTCGGCCTCGGCCGTCGGTGAAGGCAAGCACCCCGCCGCCCGCTGGCACGCCATAGAGATCAACCGCGACGAAGACGGCCAGTCGACCATCCGCGTCATCGCCCGAGGCCTTGATGCGGAAACCCGCCAGCCGGTCGAGCTGGGTCGCTACCTGCTGGCCTGACGGCCCTTACTCGCTAAGCGCATCCTGACCTGCATCAGCGTCTCGCCCGCCTTGTCGGCAAGGCGCGCCGCGTCGAATGCGGGCACGCCGAACCGGGTCGGGACGATGAGAGCTGGACCATCAGACGGGTCGAACCCCTGCCTGCGCAGTCTTCGCGGGCCAGGGCGGGCAAGGCATCCAGGCAAACAGCCATCACGCCGGCGACCAACGACGCGGATCGTGCTTCCATGGAAAAGGCCGGGTCCCTATTGTGACGCCGTGGCGGTAAACGCCTCGAGGGCGAGCCTGTTCATGATCAATTCCACCGCGCAGGCCTTTGGCGATCCGCAAACCCGGGTTGCGGAAACGGATCACTGGCTGGTGCTGGTTCGACCCAAGCAGCCGACCTTTGGATCGCTGGTGCTGGTCTGCAAGGAACAGGCGGACGCCTTCTCGCAATTGAGTCCGCAGGCCTTCAGTGATCTGAAGGTCGCCGTCGCGGGAATCGAGCGACTTCTGGGCCACGTCGTGGCCTATGAGAAGATCAACTACCTGATGCTGATGATGGTCGACCGCGACGTGCATTTCCATGTGATCCCCCGCTATGCCGGCGAGCGCGTCCACGGCGGCCGCACCTTCGTCGACGCCGGCTGGCCCGCCGCCCCGGCCCTGGGAACGACCGTCGACCTGGATCCAGAATCCGCCGCCGCCCTGGCCGCCGAACTGGCCGCGCTATGGACGACGGCGTGAGCCATCGCTTGCCGGGTCTGCGCCTGATCGACCGCTACCTGCTGCGTCTGGTCGCCTGGCCGATGGTCGGGTGCCTGGGCGTTACCGTGGTCGCCCTGCTGCTGGAGCGCGTCCTGCGGCTGCTGGACGCCCTGTCGCAGAGCAGCGCCCGCTTCGACTATGTCATCCAGCTGGCCGCCAATCTGGCGCCGCACTATCTGGGCCTGGCCCTGCCTGTGGCCTTCTTCGTGGCCCTGTTCATCGTCATCACCAGGCTGTCGGACGGCTCGGAGATCGACGCCCTGCTGGCCAGCGGTCAGTCGCTGAGCCGCATCGTTGTGCCCTTCGTCTGCGTGGGCCTGACCCTTACAGCCTTCAGCATCGCCCTGTTCGGCTATAGCCAGCCCTATAGTCGCTACGCCTATCGCTCGGTGATGCACGCGGCGGTCAATGCCGGCTGGAACGGCAAGCTGTCGGGGGGAGCCTTCATCGACGAAGACAATCTGCTGATGACGGCAGATGACGCCGACGCGGCCGGCCAGAAGCTGACGCGGGTCTTCATCCGCCGCCTGGACGACAAGGGCCGCGAAGAGGTGATCACTGCCGCTACCGCCGATCTCAGCCCGGCCGCCAGGGGCGACAAGGTCATTCTGCTGCTCAAGACCGGCCAGCGCGTCGCCGCCGACGGCCAGGGCGGCTATCGCACCCTGGCCTTCGACCAGTTCGTCACCGAAATGCCGCTGGCCGGCGCGGCCACCCTGCTGCGGGCGCGCGGTGGCGACGAGCGCGAGCTGACCCTGGGCGAACTGGCCCGCTACGCCGCCACGGGTCATGCCACCCTGCCCAAGGCCACCCTGCTGGCCGAGCTTTACGGACGCCTGGCCCGCGCCGCCTTCCTGCCCTTCCTGCCGCTGCTGGCCTTTCCGCTGGGACTGGCCGCCAAGCGCGGCAACCGCACACCGGGCCTGATCGTGGCCGGGGTCCTGCTGCTGGCCTTCCAGCACAGCCTGTTGCTGGGCCAGAGCCTGGCCGAAGCCGGCAAGGCCCCGGCGCTGCTGGCCATCTGGGGGCCGTTCGCCCTGTTCACGGGGTTCAGCGTCTGGATGTTCATGGGCAGTCGACAACGGCCGGGCGAAACCCCGATCAGCCGCATCGTCCAGGCCTTCGGCGACGCCATCAAGCAGGCCATCCGCACGGTCACGCCGGCCCGGGGGGCCGCAGCATGAGGCGGCTCCAGCTCTACGTCCTCAAGGTCACCGCCACGCGCATCCTGGGCGCAGCGGCCGTGCTGATGGGCATCCTTCAGGTTCTGGACCTGCTGGAAGTGACCACCGACATCCTCGACCGGGGCCTGGGCTTTGCCGGGGTGCTGTACTATGCCGCCCTGCGCGCGCCGCGCCTGGTGGAACAGATCGCGCCGATCAGCGTGCTGGCCGGCGGCCTGTTCGCCTTCTCGCAACTGGCCCGTGAAAGCGCGATCATCGCCATGCGCGCCGCCGGCATCTCGGCCTATCGCATTGTCGCCATGGCCGCCCCGGCGGCGGCGGCCATGATGCTGCTGGACTTCACCTGCGCCCAGGCCATTGCCCCGCGCACCGACCCGATCCTCGACGCCTGGTGGCGCGCCACCACGCCGGCCGCCGAGCAGAAGGAAGAAGGTCCGCGCAGCTTTCGGGTAGGCGACGATCTGGTGATCGCGGCCGCCAGTGCCCCTGACGGTCGCACCCTGTCTGCGGTGAAGATCTATCGCCGCAATCCGGCCGGCCGGCTGGTCGAACGCATCGAGGCACCGACCGCCACCCTCAGCGCCGAGGGCTGGATCCTGAGCGCCGCGGTCTCGACCCGCTTCGAGGGCGAAGCGGCAAGGTCCGTCACGGCCACCCGCCTCACCTGGCCCTCCAGCCTTGGAGCGCGCGACGTGCAGGCCCTGTTTTCGGACAATCCCGCCCCGTCGGCCAGCTCGGCGCGCCGCGCCCTGCTGAAGGGGGGCGCCGACCGGCCGGCCAGCTATTACGAGACCCGCCTGCTCAGCGCCTTCGCCGGTCCGTTCGGGGCCCTGGTCATGCTGTTGCTCAGCGCGCCCGTCGCCCTCGCCAGTTTCCGCAGCAGCCAGGGGGCGGTGCTGCTGACCTCGGGCCTTGCGGCGGGCCTGGTGTTCCTGGTGGTGGACGGCCTGTTGTCGGCGCTGGGTGAAAGCGGCGCGATCTCGCCGATTCTCGCCGTCTGGGGCGGGCCGGTCGTCTTCAGCGCCCTCGCGCTCTATGCCCTTGTCACGCTGGAGGGCTGATGCCGCTCGACGCCCATGACCTCACGATTGTTCCCGTTCGGTCCAAGGCCGAGCTGGCGCGGTTCATCGCCCTGCCGGCGCGCCTGAACGCCCGCGATCCCAACTGGATCACGCCGCTGACGATGGAGCGGACCGAGGCCCTGTCGCCCAGGACCAATCCGTTCTTCGACCACGCCGAGGTGCAGCTGTGGCTGGCTGTGCGCGGCGGCAAGGTCGTCGGACGGATCAGCGCCCAGATCGACGCCCTGGCCCCCCAGGCACCGGGTCGCAAGACCGGCAGCTTCGGCCTGGTCGCGGCGCAGGATGAGGCGGCGATCTTCCAGGCCCTGTTCGCCACGGCCGAGGACTGGCTGCGGGCGCGCGGTTGCGACACCATCCAGGGGCCGTTCAACCTGTCGGTCAACGAAGAGGTCGGCCTGCTGGTCGACGGCTTCGACAGCCCGCCGATGGTGATGATGGGCCACGACCCGGCCTATGCCGGCAAGCGGGTCGAGGAGCAGGGCTACGTCAAGGCCAAGGATGTCTATGCCTATGTCTGCGACCCCACGGCCGACCTGCCCGAGATCGTGGTGCGCCGCGTCCGCCGGGGCCTGCCGACCGGGGTGGTGCTGCGCGAGCTGGACATGAGCCGCTATGACGAGGAGGTGGTCTCGCTGACCGAGATCCTCAACGACGCCTGGTCCGGAAACTGGGGCTTCACCCCCACCACCGAGGCCGAGACCCGGCAACTGGCCAAGGCGCTCAAGCCCGTCATCGAGAAGAAGATGACCCTGTTCGCCGAGATCGACGGCGAGCCGGCCGGCTTCATCGTGCTGCTGCCCAATATCAACGAGGCCATCGCCGACCTCAAGGGCAGGCTGCTGCCGTTCGGCTGGGCCAAGCTCCTCTGGCGGCTGAAGGTCAGGGGCCTGACCTCGGCGCGGGTGCCGCTGATGGGCGTAAAGCGCAAGTTCGCCGACACCCTGCGTGGCCAGCTGCTGCCCTTCCACCTGATGAACGCCGGGCGTAACGCCTCACTGGCCCTGGGCTATACCAAGTTCGAGTTCTCCTGGGTGCTCGAGGAGAACATGCCGATGCGCCGGATCTCCGAGGCCATGGGCGCGACCATCTACAAGACCTATCGCATCTACGAGAAGGCGCTTTGAAGACCTTTCAGGCCCTGGTGCTGGCCGGCTCGCGCGGCGGGATCGATCCTGTCGCCGACTATGCCGGTGTCAGCCACAAGGGGCTGATCCTGCTGGGTGGCCAGACCCTGCTGGCGCGGGTGCTGGGGGCGCTGGACAAGGCTGGCGCGACGCGGATCGGGGTCTCGACCTCGGACATCGCCATCATCGACGCCCTGACCGGCTTTGAGACGGCCAACCCCCTGCCCGCCGCCGGCGGTCCCAGCCAGAGCGTCCACGACGCCGCCAGCCTGATGGGCACGCCCCTGCTGGTGACCACTGTCGATCACGCCCTGCTCCAGCCCGAATGGATCACCGAGTTCCTGGCCAAGGCCCCCGTCGACGCCGACATTGCCATCCTGCTGGCACCCGAAGCGGTGGTCCGCGCCGCCGCGCCGGAAACCCAGCGCACCTACTGGCGGTTCAGGGACGGCGGCTATTCGGGCTGCAATCTCTTCCTGCTGCGCAATGACACGGCGCTGAACGCCGTGGACTTCTGGCGCAAGGCCGAGGCCCTGCGCAAACAGCCCTGGCGCATCGCCGCCCTGTTGGGCCCGGTGATGCTGATCCGCTACGCGCTGGGTTTGATGACGCTGGACGAGACGCTGGAGCGGCTGGGCCGCGCAGCGGGGGTCAGGGCGGCGGCAGTACGATCGTCCTACGGCCTGGCGGCGGTGGACGTGGACAAGCCGTCAGACCTGGATCTGGTCCGGACAATCGTCGAGCACTGAACGTCTCGAACCCAGGGAGCCCCCCGTGACTGACCTGACCCATCTCCACCCCGCCGCCGCCAAAAGCCTGTCGGCCTGGCATGACATGGTCGCCAGCGGCGACCTGGGCGACCTGCGGTCCATTTGTCCACCCTGACGCGACGTTCCGCTCACCGGTCGCCTTCAAGCCCTACAAGAGCGCCGACGCTGTGGTTCTGGCGCTAAGCACGGTGCTGACCGTTTTCACCGACTTCGCCTATCACCGGGAGGCCACGACTGAAGACGGGCTGAATGTCGTGCTCGAGTTCAGCGCCAGGGTCGGTGACAAGGCGGTCAAGGGCATCGACTTCGTCCGCTTCGACGAGAACGGCCAGATCGTCGATTTCGAGGTCATGATGCGGCCGCTGAACGGCCTGCAGGCCCTCGCAGAGGAAATGGGCAAGCGCCTGGGCGGGATCATTCCGGCCTACAAATAGGCCGGAGCGACCTTAGGCCCCCACCAGCTCCGCCGACCACGACGCCGCCAGTTCGCGGTTGCGCGGCAGGTCTTCGGGGAAGTCCATCTCGGCCCAGTCCAGGCCCTGGATCGACTGGACGCGGACCACGTCGTGGTCCTGGGCGATCTGGTTGATGACGCTGAGATACCAGCGCTTGAGACCTTCGGGCGTGCGCATGATCTGGTCGATCACGCGGGTGAACAGCGCCGCGCCCTCGGGGTTGAAGCGCAGGAAACCGATCGACTCGGCGTCATAGGCCTCAATGGTCTTGCCGATGGCCCGCAGGGCGTCGCCCTCGGTCAGCACCTTCATGTCGTCGGCGTCATAGCCGGGCTTGCGGTCGATGGTCACGGTGATCGCGGCCGAGGGGGCGGCGATCAGGCGCTCGGCGATGGCCGGCTCGAACAGGGTGTCGCCGTTCAGCAGCAGGAAGTCGCCCACCATCTCGCCCCGCACCAGCCAGCAGGTGGCCAGGTTGTCGGTCAGACCGAAGAACGGGTTGAACAGGGTGCGCACGGTCAGGCCGGGCAGGTCGAGACCCGCAATCTCGGCCTCCACCGTCTCGGCCGCGAAGCCGGTGACCACGACCGCCTCGGTGATCCCCGCCGCCCGAAGGTGGCGCAGTTGCCAGTGCAGCACCGTGCGGCCCGACAGCTCGACCAGGCATTTGGGCCTCGTGTCGGTCAGGGGCGACAGCCGCTTGCCCTGGCCGGCGCTGAGAATGATGGCTTTGGTCGGATGGCCCACAGCGGCTCGTTTCACGTCTGGCCGCACAGGTCGGCGTCTGAATCAGTCTGGAACCTACAGGATAGGCCCCGCCCCACCTAGGGCCAGACATCGCGTCACTGACCCGAGGTCACCGCCGCCGCCGCTTCATTGACCGGCGCCGCATCGCCCCTCGCCTTCCGCTCGCTGTAGCGGTCGACCAGATAGTCCGCATGACCGCGGGTCAGCAGGGTGAACTTGACCAGCTCCTCCATCACATCGACCACGCGGTCGTAATAGGACGAGGGCTTCATGCGGTCATTGTCGTCAAACTCCTTCCAGGCCATGGCGACGGACGACTGGTTGGGAATGGTGATCATCCGCATCCAGCGGCCCAGCAGGCGCAGGCTGTTGACGGCATTGAACGACTGCGAACCGCCGCTGACCTGCATGACCGCCAGGGTCCGCCCCTGGGTGGGCCGCACGCTGCCCATCTCCAGCGGGATCCAGTCAATCTGGCTCTTGATGACGCCGGTGATCGCGCCGTGTCGTTCGGGGCTGCACCAGACCTGACCCTCGGACCACAGCGAGAGGGCCCGAAGTTCCTGCACCTTGGGATGGCTGGCGTCCTCGGCGTCCGGCAGGGGCAGGCCTCGCGGATCGAAGATCTTGGTCTCCGCGCCCAGCGTCTGGAGGATGCGGGCGGCCTCCTCGACCAGCAACCGGCTGAACGAACGCTCCCGCAGGGAACCGTACAGGAGGAGGATGCGCGGCGGATGGCCAAGTGCGGTCGGCTCCAGCCGGGCCTGGTCCGGCTGTTGCAGGTAGGCGGCGTCGAGGGCAGGGAAATCGGTCACTGTGGCTCCAGAGCTCAGCGGAAAATGGGGCCTTCCCGCTGTCATATATTTCGACTATCCTCGAAATATGGAAATGACAACCGCCGTTGCAAGCCTGTCGGCCCTCGCCCACACCGGACGCCTGTCGGCTTTCCGGATGCTGGTCCAGGCGGGAGCCGACGGCCTGCCGGCCGGCGAGATCGCCCGGAGGCTCGACATGCCGCCCAGCACCCTCTCCAGCCATCTGGCCATTCTCGACCATGCGGGCCTGACCCGTTCGCGCCGCGACGGCCGCTCGATTATCTACACCGCCGACTACGGGGCCATGCAGGGCCTGCTGGGCTTCCTGCTGGAAGACTGCTGCGGCGGTGAGCCGGAAATCTGCCGTCCGCTCAGCGACATGCTGGCCAAGGCCGCCGACTGCGACGGAACCTGCCTCACAGAACTGGAGACCGCATGACCGACCAAGCCCATTCCGTGATGAACGTGCTCTTCCTCTGCACCCACAACTCGGCCCGATCCGTGCTGGCTGAGTCGATCATGAACCGCGTCGGCGCCGGCCGCTTCAGGGCGTTTTCGGCGGGCTCCATGCCCAGCGGCAAGATCAATCCGCACGCCATCGCCCTGCTCAAGCACCTGAACTACAAGACCGACGATCTGCGTTCCAAGGCCTGGGATGAGTTCGCCAAGGCCAACAACCCCGAAGCGCCGGACCTCGATTTCGTCTTCACCGTCTGTGACAATGCCGCCGGCGAGGTGTGCCCGATCTGGCCCGGCCAGCCGATGACCGCCCATTGGGGCGTCCCAGACCCTTCGACCGTCACCGGCACGGAAGCAGAGGTCTCCCTGGCCTTCGCTGAGGCCTATCGCCAGTTGAACAACCGCATCACCCTGTTCTGCGCCCTGCCCCTGCAATCCATCGACCGGCTGTCGCTGCAGAACCGCCTGAACGAAATCGGCCAGACCCGGGACTGAGCCGCGTGACCACCTTCTCCCTCTCCCACCGCCTGACCGCTGAAGCTCTCGGAACCGCCCTGCTGCTGGCCGTCGTGGTCGGATCGGGGATCATGGGCCAGAGTCTGGCCGGCGGAAACGACGCCATCGCCCTGCTGGGCAACACCCTGGCGACCGGCGCGGCGCTGGTGGTTCTGATCACCGTTTTTGGGCCAATCAGCGGCGCGCATTTCAACCCCGTCGTAACGCTGGTCATGGCCGCCCGGCGCGAGCTCTCGCCCGGTGCGGCGGCGCTCTACCTCGCGGCCCAGGTGGTCGGCGCAATCATGGGCGTGTTTATCGCCCACGCCATGTTCGCCGAGCCGATCCTGCAGGTCTCGACCCGGCTGCGCGAAGGGCCTGCCCAGGTCTTCGCCGAAGCGGTGGCGACCTTTGGCCTGATCGCCACCATCCTGGGCGTTTCGCGAATGCGTCCGGATTTCACCCCAACGGCTGTGGGCCTCTATATCACCGCCGCCTACTGGTTCACCGCCTCGACCTCTTTCGCCAATCCCGCGGTGACCCTGGCGCGCAGCCTGACGGACAGCTTTTCGGGAATCGCCCCGATCTCAATCCCGGGATTCGTCCTTGGACAGATCATTGGCGCAATTGTAGCGAGCCTTGTCTTCGGCTGGCTTCTGAAGGACAAACCCGCACCATGAGCACGCCCGATTTCCCCATCACCATCTTCCACAACCCCGCCTGCGGCACTTCGCGCAACACCGTGGCCATGGTCCGCGAGGCGGGCTACGACCCGCAGGTGATCGAGTATCTGAAGGTCGGCTGGACCCGCGAGCAACTGCTGGACCTTTCGGCCAAAAGCGGCACCAGCCTGCGCGAGATGATGCGCGATAAGGGCTCGCCCGCAGCCGAGCTGGGCCTTCTGGACGCGACCGCCACCGACGAGCAGATCCTGTCGGCCATGGTCGAACATCCCATCCTGGTCAACCGGCCCATCGTGGTGACACCCAAGGGCGTAGCCCTGTGCCGTCCGTCGGAAAAAGTGTTGCCGCTGCTCGAAAACACGCCCGAAAGCTTCACCAAGGAAGACGGAGAGGTCGTCAGGCGCGCTTGACCGCACAGGGCTGATCTTGATCCGCCCACGGAGTGCATGTCGCAAAACTGTCGCCAAACTGTGACAAAAGCCCGGAGATCCGGGTGCCGTTTGGCACCCGACGCCAACGGGAATGACGCCATGAACAAGCTGCTTGGAGCCGCCGCCGCCATCGGTCTGCTGGCCTGCGCCGACACTGCCTACGCCGCTCGCGACTACGTCTGGGCCGCCGGATCGTCGACCGTCTTTCCGTTCTCTACCCGCGTGGCCGAGAACTACGCCAAGAAGACCGGCAAAAAGGCGCCCAAGGTCGAGAGCCTGGGCACGGGTGGCGGCATAAAGATGTTCTGCGGAGGCATGGGCGAGAAGTATCCCGACATTGCCAATGCTTCGCGCCCGATGAAGAAGTCCGAGTTCGAGGCCTGCAAGAAGGCCGGCGTCAAGGACATCATCGAGCTTAAGATCGGGTTCGACGGCATCGTCGTGGCCATGGACAAGAAGGCCCCGGACTTCAATTTCAAGCTGGAACACCTGTATCTGGGCCTTGCCGACCAGACCCTGCGCGGCGGCCAGCTGGTCAAGAACCCCTACAAGACCTGGTCCGAAGTTGCCCCCGGCCTGCCCAAGACCCGCATCCTGGTCTACGGCCCGCCGCCCACCTCGGGCACCCGTGACGCCTGGATCGAACTGGGCATCGAAGGCGGCGCCGGCAAGCTGCCGCCTCTGGCCACGCTGAAGGCCGATGACGAGAAGGCCTTCAAGGCCAAGGTCTCGCCGATGCGCACCGACGGTGGCTGGGTCGACGCCGGCGAGAACGACAACGCCATCATCGGAACCATCCAGAAGACGCCCAACGCCATTGGCGTGTTCGGCTATTCGTTCCTTGAGCAGAACGCCAACACCATCAAGGCGGCCAGCATCAACGGGGTGAAGCCCACAATCCAGACGATCACGACTGGCGCCTATCCGATCTCGCGTTCGCTCTACATCTACGTCAAGAAGAGCCAGATCGGCGTGACTCCGGGCCTGAAGGAGTTCGTGGGCGAGTTCGTCAGCGACGCCGCTACCGGTCGGGGCGGCTATCTGCAATCGCGCGGCCTGATCCCCCTGCCGCCCCAGCAGCACGAGGCCAACAAGACCAAGGCCAAGACCCTGCCGGCCATGCCCGCGCCGAAGTCCTGATCAGTATGGAGCCTTGCGCGATTCCGGCATCGCGCGCCTTGCCCAAGTGGCTCTGCTGAAGAGAGAACGGCCCCGGGTTCGTACCTGGGGCCGTTTTGATTTCGGGTTTTCCCACGGGTTCAGGCCCCGGTCACGCTGTGGTGACCTATTCGCCTGAAAGCTGCTCGGGCGTCGCGCGCGAGGTCATGCCCGCAGCGGCGGCGTCCTCGGCCACCTGGGGATCGAGCGGCGTCGCAACGTCCGGACTGGCGGCGACCGGCGCGGCAACTACCGGCGCTTCAATCTTGCGCGGCGCCGTGGCGGCGGCTGGCGGTGCCATGGCCGCAGAGGCAGCGTCATCGGCGGCCGTGCGCATCTCCGGCGCATCATCGTCGTAGCCAGAGGCCCCGGCCGTCACCAGAAGGATCGCCCCAAAGGTCGCCAGCACCCCGGCGACGAAGCCCAGCACGATCCATCCGAAGGGATTGCCGCGATGGTCCTGGGCCATGAAAAACTCCCCGCCCCTGCGGGCTTATGATCCTCGCCAGCGCCGGACAGGACCGACGTCGACATGCACAAACCTCGAGTCGGGATAGTAACCGACCCCGCCCATGCCGAGTTCCTGCGCAGCAGCGCGGAGGCGGTCCAGGGCGACGTCCTCCAGATAGATGTCCATCGCCTTGCCGTCCATGTGCAGGCTGCGCCGGGCCACTTCGCCGCTACGCTCAGCCAGCAGGCGGTTGGTGGCGGGCGAGCGATAGCCCGAGATCACCTGGTAGGGCTGGCGGCTGCCTGTCGTGGCCGACAGATCGCCCAGCAGGTCAAAAAGCTTCAGATTCATCGGGGCCACATCGCCGGTGCGATAGTCGCGCAGGACGTGGTTCAGGGCGTCGACGGCGTCGGGGACATAGGCCCCGTTCTCCCAATAGACGGCTTCCAGCTTTTCGGCGGTGTGCAGGTTGTTCAGCGACAGCACGCGCGGCGGCGCGGCGGTCACGGTGGACTGGTCAATCAGAGTGCCGATCAGGTCGTCCTGCGACGCGACGGCCGGCTCGGCGGCGACCGGATAAAGGGCCTGCGCCTGGGCCGAAGGCCCGGCGAAGCTGACGCTCAAAGCGCCCAGTCCCATCTGCAAAAGCCTGCGCCGTTCGATCACTACGCTATCCCTCGACCCGGTGAGGTCGGGAGGACACCTCAGCCGGGCCGGAAGGTCAAGCTGCGCTGGACGCACCTGCGGCGATACGCTGCACAAGCCGGCGATCCCAGCCATAGGGATCGTCGCGGAAATTGACCTGCCCGTCAGGGGTCACATAGGCGGTCCAATAGAGCAGGAAGACTGCGATGGACTGCTTCAGCGAGGCCCGCACCGTCTTGCCGCCGGCGATGGTTTCGTCGATCACCTGCGGCGTCCAGACGAGGTCGCCCGCGAAGATGGCGTGCGCCAGGGCCGACGGCTTTTCCAGCCGCACGCAGCCATGACTGGCCAGCCGACTGAAGCTGGCGAACTTGGCCCGGCTGGGCGTGTCATGCAGATAGACGCCGTAAGGATTGGCGAAATCGAACTTGATCAGGCCCAGGGCGGCCTTGGGACCGGCCTTCTGCTGCAGGCGCGAGCCGCCGCCGGCGGTGGGGATGATCACGAAGTCATTGCGCGCGAAATAGCCGGGATTGGCCTTTTCCTTGGGCCACAGCTCCTTGGCGGCGATCGAGGACGGCACGTTCCAGGGCGGGTTCAGGACGATGCTGTGGATTTTCGATTCCAGCATCGGCGTTTCGTCGCCTGGACGGCCGGTGACGGCGCGCATGGTCAGGGTGGGCGTGTCGGCCTGGAACAGCGACAGCACCGCGGCGGCAATATTCACCTGGATCCGGTCGGCCGGCAGGGTCTGGGGCAGCCAGCGCCAGCGCTCCATATTGGCCAGGATCTGATCGATGCGAAGGTCCACCGGGGTATCCAGCGCCGCCAGGGTGCGTGCGCCCAGCACGCCGTCGGGCAACAGGCCAAAACGCTTCTGGG
>Ga0187843_10001919_pt1 | contig 12915 bp, 11 predicted proteins | sample SpaLakP09_SKY_43_FD_134516 | JGI IMG/M metagenome (GOLD analysis project Ga0187843, IMG submission 134516) | Oligotrophic lake water microbial communities from Sparkling Lake, Wisconsin, USA - SP09_SKY_43 | ecosystem: Environmental > Aquatic > Freshwater > Lake | place: USA: Sparkling Lake... | reverse complement strand
GCGCGCTGCATGGCCTCCAGGGTCTTGTAGGTCTTGCGGATGTCGGTCACGCCGGCATCGCTGTTGGTGGTGGCGCCGGCCGGATACAGCTTCAGGGCGACGACGCCGGCGTCCTTGGCGCGCTCGATCTCCTCGACCGGGGTCAGGTCGGTCAGGTACATGGTCATCAAGGGCTGGAAGTCCAGGCCCTCGGGCACGGCGGCCAGGATGCGCTCGCGGTAGGCGATCGCTTGCGCGGCCGTGGTCACCGGCGGGCGCAGATTGGGCATGATGATGGCCCGGGCGAACTGACGGGCTGTGTAGGGCAGCACGCTTTGCAAGGCCGCCTCGTCGCGAACATGCAGATGCCAGTCATCGGGCCGGGTGATACTCAGGGTCTGAGCCGCCGCCGAGACGGGGGCAGTCGAAGAGGAAGCTGAAGGAGTGGAGGAGGAAGTTGTGTGCGCCATGCCCGTGATTGTCCCAAATCCTGTCCGGCGTGCCGAGCATGCCGCCGCGGCGTCTTGAAGGCCCTGCCCCATGTCTCAGCACCGCACACCTGACCCTGAGCTGCAGCGCAGCTACACCCTGCTGGACCAGGGCCAGCTGGGCGAAGCCCGCCGCCTGGCCCAGCAATGCCTGGAGCAGGCCCGCGAGGCTGGCGACGAGCTCGCCAGCAGCCGCGCCAGCATTGCGCTGGGCCTGATTGCCGCCTACGACTCGCGCCACGAAGAGGCCATGCAGCTGCTGCTGCCCCATGTGCCGGTGCTGGAGGCGACCGAGGCCCGCAAGGAGCTGTGCCGCGCGTACAGCGTGCTGGGTTTTTCGCTCGGCGTGCTGGGCGACCCGGAGCGCGGCCTGGAATGGGCCAGCAAGGCCCTGGCCCTGGCCGAGCAGCAACAGTCCTCGCGCGAGCTGGTGCGCGCGCAGCTGAACCGGGCCGTGCTGTTCAACCAGATGGGCGACTGGCAGCGCGCCGAGCTGAGCCTGCGCGCCGGCATCGAGGAAGCGCAAGGCCATGGCTACGGGCCCTCGGCCACGGCCGGCCTGTCCAACCTGGCGGAGATCCACCTGAGCCAGGCCCTGCGCTGCCGCGAGCGCCACGACGACGCCGGCGCGGCGCGCCACGCCCAGGATGCCGGCCATTGGTACGAACGGGCCATCGAGTCCTGCATCATCCATGGCCTGGACAACATCCTCGGCGAGGCCTACGCGAAACTGGCCCGCGCCCTGGTGCTGCAAAGCCAGATGGCCGGCGTGCCCGGTCTGCTGCAGCGAGCGGCCGGCCTGGCCAGCGACAGCCCGGTGCTGCGCGCCGAGATCAGCCTGACCCAGGGCATGGCCGCCGCCGAAAGCGGCCGCGAGCAGGACGCCCGCCACGCGCTGGAGCATGCGCTGCATATCGCTCAGGAATGCCACGAACCCGATCTGGTGCACCAGGTCTTGTTCGAGCTCAGCCATCTCGAGCGCAGCTACGGCCATCTGCACGCGGCGCTGCAGCGCTTTGAGGAACGCCACCATCTGATGATGGAGCATTTCAAACGCCGCCTGCGCATGGTGGCGCGCAGCGCCGAGGTCTGGGCCGAGGCGGAGCAAGCGCGGCTGGCGGCACGCGCCGCCATCGAGCGCGAGGCCGAGCTGATCCGCAGCCAGAACGAGCTGCTGGCCCGCGCCGCCCAGCTGCAACAGGACGCCATGTGCGACGGCCTGACCGGCCTGCTCAACCGCCGCGGCCTGGAAGCCCAGGCCCGCACGCTCTGGGGCCCGGGCCAGAGCGACAGCCCGCTGAGCCTGGCCGTCATCGACGCCGACCATTTCAAGCGCATCAACGACGACTGCGGCCACGCCACCGGCGACGCCGTGCTCAAGCAGCTGGGCCAGCTGCTGCAACAGGACATCCGCGCCAGTGACGTGCTGGCGCGCATGGGCGGCGAGGAGTTTGTGCTCGTGCTGCCCGACCGCACGCTGGACGAGGCCCAGCGCATCTGCGAGCGCGTGCGCCAACGCGTGGCCGAGGGCAACTGGCAGCAGTGCGGCAGCCACCTGCCGGTCAGCATCAGCATCGGCCTGAGCCAGCGTCTGCCGGGCGACGACCTGGAGACCTTGCTGCGCCGCGCCGACCAGCTGATGTATGCCGCCAAAACCGCCGGGCGCAACTGCGTACGCAGCAACCCTGGCAGCGAGACCTCCTGAGGCTGGGGGCTGGGGTGGGCTACGGGCCGGGCCAGAGCCGGAACAGCTGCACGGTCTATGCCGGCATGTGCGCGCACGAAGGCTGCCCGCGTGGCAGCATCGGACGCTGGATTGTTGAACTCCTGCGAGGACCGCCCGCCATGCCCCGAACACCCGCCCTACCCGCTTCGCTACTGTCCGCCGCGTCGATCGCCTGTGCGGCCCTGTTCCTGGGAGGCTGCAGCAGCGTGCCGGAAGAAGTGCCGGGGCCGCCGGCCAAGGAGATGATCTACGCCGTGACCACGGCCCAGCAGTTGATCCAGTTCAATGCCGGCCAACCCCAGCGGCTGCTGAGCAGCAAACCGCTGCGCGGCCTGGCGCCGCAGGATCGCTTGCTGGGCATCGACTACCGCGTGGCCAAGGGCCAGCTTTACGGCCTGGGCGCCACTGGCCAGCTCTACCGCATCAACACGCAGGACGGCAGCGTCAGCACCGTGGGCACGCCATCGGCCTTGCCGAGCGAAGGTGCCCAGGAATGGGGCTTTGATTTCAACCCGACCGTGGATCGCATCCGCGTGGTCAACGACGCCGGCTTCAATCTGCGCCTGCACCCAGACACCGGCGCCGTGGTGGACGGCAATGCCGAACAGCCCGGCTTGCAGTTCGATGGCCGCTTGGCTTTTGACGCCGGTGATGTGCACGTCGGCAAGACCGTGGCCCTGGTCGCCGCCGGCTACAGCTACAACAAGCGCGACGAGAAGATCACCACCAACTACGCACTCGAGGGCCGACAGGGCCTGCTGGTGCACCAGGGCAGCAAGGAGGGCGTGCAGCCCATGATCTCGCCCAACAGCGGGCGGCTGTTCACCATCGGCTCGCTGGGCCTGGGCACCTTCGAACGCGCCACGCTCGATGTGTCGGACCTGTCCAACGCCGCCTACTCTGCCATCAGCCGAGGCAACCGCTCGACCTGGTACCGCATCGATCTGGACACCGGCAGGGCCACACGCATCGGCACGATTGGCGGTGGCGCAGCGGTGGTGGGGGCGGCGATCGAGCCCTGAGCACTGAGGGCGCCCCATGACCCGGGCCGAACGCCCGGGCCTTTCGCACCGATCAATGCTGCAGGATCTTGGCTAGGAAGTCCTTGGCGCGCGGTGAGCGCTCCTCGGGCTTGCCGAAGAAGTCTTCGCGCTTGCAGTCTTCGATGATCTTGCCGGAGTCCATGAAGATGACACGGCTGCTGACCTTCTTGGCGAAGCCCATTTCGTGGGTCACGCACATCATGGTCATGCCTTCCTGGGCCAGCTTGACCATCACGTCGAGCACCTCACCAACCATTTCCGGATCCAGCGCCGAGGTGGGCTCGTCGAAGAGCATGACGATGGGGTCCATGCTGAGCGCACGGGCGATGGCCACGCGCTGCTGTTGGCCGCCGGAGAGCTGACCGGGGAATTTGTCCTTGTGCGCCGACAGGCCCACGCGGTCCAGCATCTTCAGGCCGCGGGTCTTGGCATCGTCGGGCGAGCGGCCCAGCACCTTGATCTGGGCCAGGGTCAGGTTCTCGGTCACGCTCAGATGCGGGAACAACTCGAAGTGCTGGAACACCATGCCCACGCGCGAACGCAGCTTGGGCAGGTTGGTCTTGGGGTCGGCCAAAGAGATGCCATCGACGACGATGTCGCCCTTCTGGAAAGGCTCCAGCGCATTGACGGTCTTGATCAGCGTGGACTTGCCGGAGCCCGAAGGGCCGCAAACCACCACCACCTCGCCTTTTTGGATGCTGGTGGAACAGTCGGTCAGCACCTGGAAGCTGCCGTACCACTTGGAGACGTTCTTGATGTCGATCATGGATGAACTCCTGATTGATTGTTTGAGCGCGCAGAGCTCAAACGGTGCCGGGCCACCCCAAACCGTTTGAGCCCCCCTCGGGGGGGCGGCGGTGTACGCACCGCCGGGGGCTGCATGACTAGCGGATGATGGCGATCTTCTTTTGCAGGCGGCGCACCAGCATGGACATGCCGAAGCAGATGGCGAAATAGACCACCGTGGCCACCAGATAGGTCTCGACCGGGCGATTGAAATTGCGGCCCGCAGTCTCAAAACCCTTGAGCAGGTCGTAGGCGCCAATGGCATAGACCAGCGAGGTATCCTGGAACAGGATGATGGTCTGGGTCAGCAGCACCGGCAGCATGTTGCGGAAGGCCTGAGGCAGCACCACCAGCTGCATGGTCTGGCCGTAGCTCATGCCCATGGCGTAGCCGGCGTAGGTCTGGCCCTTGGGCACGCTCTGGATGCCGGCACGCATGATCTCGGCGTAGTAGGCGGCCTCGAACAAGGTGAAGGTCAGCACCGCCGAGATCTCAGCACCCAGCGGACGGCCGATCACAAAGGGGATCAGCAGGAAGAACCACAGAATCACCATCACCAGCGGAATGCTGCGCATGGTGTTGATGTAGCCAGCGGCAGGCAGGGCCAACCAGGGCTTGCCGGACAGGCGCATCAGGGCCAGCACCGTGCCCAGGGCGATGCCGCCCACCATGGCGACCAGGGTCAGCTGCACCGAGAAGTAAAAGCCCTGCAGCACATAGCTGCCGATGACGGACCAGTTGAGAAAGCTGAAGTCGAGATTCATTGGGCGCTCCCCACCATGCCGGGCACGCGGGCACGCAGTTCAATGACTCGGGCCAGGGCAAAGATGGCGATCGAGGAGACAAAGTAGAGGCCGGTGACGGCCAGATAGACCTCGATGCCGCGCGAGGTTTCTTCCTGGGCCTGGCGGGCGAACATGATGAGCTCGGGCACAGAGACGGCAAAGGCCACGGCCGAGTTCTTGACGATGCCCATCGCCTCGCTGGTCAGTGGCGGGATGATGATGCGCAGGGCCACCGGCAGCAGCACATAACGGTAGGTCTGCGGCAGGGTCAGGCCCATGGCCAGGCCGGCATTGCGCTGGCCGCGCGGCAAGCTCTGGATGCCGGCCTTGACCTGCTCGGAAATCCGCGCCGAGGTGAAGAAGCCCAGGCCCAGCACCACCAGCAAGAAGCTGGGCACGGTCTTGAGCGCCGGCACGAGCTCGGGCACCACAAAGTACCAAAGGAAGACCTGCACCAGCACGGGAATGTTGCGAAACAGTTCGGTCCAGGCATCGCCGATCAGCACCAGGGCCCGGCTCGGCGTGGTGCGCAAGATACCCACCAGCAGGCCGAAGAACAGCGCCACCAGCAAGGCCAGGCCGGACACCGACAGCGTCCAGCCCCAGGCCGACATCATCCAATCCAGATAGGTGATTTCGCCTGCGTTGCCCATGCAACGCGGCATCACCTCCTGGTCAATGGTGTTCTTGCAGAACACCTGCCAATCCCATGTCGTCGCCACTACAGCTCTCCGATCAGAAAAACAGCGAGGCCACCGGGCGAGGTTTCCCGGCGGCCTCGTTCATGCAGACAGTGCGAAACCGTCTGGATTTTTCAGCCTGTCTTGCTCAGGCTCACTTCTTGGCGTAGTCCTCGGCCGGCTTGTCATTCGGGTGGGCCCAGGCGTTCTTGGTGTTCTCGTTGGCCGGCATGCCCACCTTGGTGTTGGTCGGCGGGATGGGCTGTTCGAACCACTTGCTCCAGGTCTTGGCGATATCGCCGGACTTCATCTGGGCGATGATGCTGTCGTCCACGACCTTCTTGAAGGCGGGGTCGTCCTTGCGGATCATGATGGCGATCGGCTCGACCGACAGCACTTCACCGACGATCTTGAAATCAGCCGGGGTCTTGGCCTTGGCGATATTGCCGGCCAGGATGGCGCCGTCCATCACGAAAGCGTCGGCACGGCCCGACTCCAGCAGCAGGAAGCTGTCGGCGTGGTCCTTGCCGAACACTTCCTTGAAATCCACGCCGGTGGCGCGCTCATGCTTGCGCAGCAGTTGCACCGAGGTGGTGCCGGTGGTGGTGGCCACATTCTTGCCGTTGAGCTGGGCGATGCTGGTGATGCCGGAGCTGCCCTTCACGGCAATGCGCACTTCTTCCACGAAGGTGGTGACCGCAAAGGCCACGTCTTTTTGACGCGCCGCGTTGTTGGTGGTGGAGCCGCACTCGATGTCCACGGTGCCGTTCTGAACCAGAGGGATGCGGTTCTGCGAGGTGACCGGTTGGTACTTCACGTCCAGCTTGGCCAGACCCAGCGCCTTTTGCACATCGGCCAGGACCTTCTGGCAGATCTCGACGTGGTAACCCACGTACTTGCCGTCACCCAGGGTGTAGGACAGCGAGCCCGAGGACTCACGCACACCCATGGTCACGCTGCCGCTGTCCTTGATCTTCTTCAAGGTGTCCTGGGCTTGCGCCTGGGACAGGCCGGCGGCGGCCAGCAAAGCGAGGGCGAGCAGAGATTTCTTGTTCATGAACATGCACTCCAGATTCAAAGGCGGGATGGATGGCGAAAGGGATGGCAAAAAAGACCGGCTGGGTCAGCGACACGAAGCCGCACAGTCTAAGCAAGGGCCCCTGGGGGCCGTATTAAATTTCCTAAAACACGGCCCGATGTAAGTCCGTGCAGCATGTGCAGAGCAGACCACGGCCAGGGCGCGCGCCAAATACGTGTTTTTACGCAGGGCAGTCGGCAAGGCGCGGATTCTCAAGCCTGGCGCTCAGGCCAGGCTCTTGTGCTGCGTCAGGAAATCCCAGAGGGCCTGGGCGCCCGGCTTGCTGCGACGGCACAGCTCGGGCCGCTCCCGGTAAATGCGCAGTTCCATGGTCAGCTCGAACTGCCCGGGCGGCGCCGCCTGAACCAGGCGCTGGGCTTGCAGTTCCTTCTTGACCGAACTGGCGGGCAAAAAGGTCAGGCCATGACCTTCCAGCGCCATGGCCTTCAGGCCCTCGGCCATGTCGGTTTCATAGATGGCGTCGAGATTCAAGGGCAGCGTGCTGGCCTTGACGATCAGCTCGACCAGTCGCCCGAGATAGGCCCCCGAGGCGTAGCTAAGAAAAGGAATCTTCTGCCCCGGATGGCCGGGCAGGCGGAACATGGGCTCACCCTGGGCATCGGCGCGGGCGTAGGCGGCCAGGGTTTCATGGCCGAGTGAGGCCATCTGGTAGCGCTCCGGGTCCAGCTGCAGCGGCTGGCTGGCATGGTGGTAGACGATCAGCAGATCGCAATTGCCTTCGCTGAGCTGCAGCATGGCATCGTGCACATTGAGCGCATTGAGCCGGCACTTCAGGGCTCCAAAGCGCTGGCGCAGGTCCATCAGCCAATGCGGGAAGAAGCTGAAGGCCAGCGAATGCGGCACGGCGAACTCGATCATGTCCTGACCGGCCGACTGGTGGCTGCGCAGCATATTGCGCGTGGCCTGCAGCTGGCCCAGGATCTCGACCGCTTGAGCCAGCAGGGTTTCACCCGCCCCTGTCAGCCGGGTCGGGTAGGACGAGCGATCGACCAGGTCCACCCCCGCCCAGGCTTCCAGCGCCTGGATCCGGCGCGAAAAGGCCGGCTGGGTGACATGCCGAAGCTGGGCCGAGCGCGAAAAGCTGCGCGTCTCGGCCAGGCTCACGAAATCTTCAAACCACTTGGTTTCCACGCTTTCAGTGTAGCCCGGCACACCCTCACCCCTGGGAAACCCTGCGCCGCTTGAATTTCCGGGTACGCAGCCCCCTCAAGTGGAGGGGGCCAGGTCATGCCCAAGCCAGGTGACTGTGTTTACAGTCCAGCCCAGGGAGAAGGGAAGTCACGGTCGCGCCGACAACAGCCGCCGTCCAGCCCCGACCAATCCATTGCATTCATTTGCAACTGCAACTCATCTATCGACCGAAACAACGGGACCGGCTCATGAAAGCTCTGAAGACTCTGGTGGCATCGACCTTGATCGCTGTGGCTGCGCCGTCGATGGCCAATCCGGTGCTGGACTTCCAAGTGGGTGGCTTCGCCACGCAGTCGCTGTTCACCAACAACCCCTACGCCAGCAGCAACATCAGCTTCTCGCAGAACGCACTCAATGTTGCCAGCAGCTACAAGGCCGGCGGCGAGGGCAATTTCTTCCAACCGCCGGTGGTTCCTGACGCCTCGGTTCGTGCCCTGTATGTGGGCAATTCCGGCTCGGTCGACATCTTTGTGGGCGACCATTTCGACGATGAGCTGAAGATCTCCTACACCACGGGCGCGAGCGGTGCTGGCAAAGCTCTGGTGTACGGCGATGCTGACGCCAACGGTCAACGCAGCGTGCTCGGCTCGCTCGACCTGGCCGGCGCCGGCACTGAGTGCAAGGATGAAAACGGCCAACCCGTGCAAGGCTACTACTGCGTCTGGTCGACCGTCACCCTGAAGGGATTCACCGGCGCCAGCCTGATCAGCCTGAGCGCCAGCAGCGGCGAATTCTTCCTCGACAACATTCAACTCGGTCGTGGTGGCAGCAATGTCCCCGAGCCGGGCTCCATCGCCCTGAGCCTGGCGGCCCTGGGTGCCCTGGCTTACACGCGTAAGCGCAAGCAGCAAAAGCAGGCCTGATCGGCTCGGCTATGCCTGCGGCGGCTTGAATTGCCGCTGCGCAGAGAAAAGTCCGCCTCGTGCGGACTTTTTCTATTTCTAGCCGGCTGCTTTTCCAGCCCTGCTCAGGTCTCAGCGCCGCTCTGCTGGAGACGCCACATGCGGGCGTAGAGGCCGTCCTGCTCCATCAAGACCGCGTGCGAGCCACGTTCGGCGATGCGGCCCCCTTCCATCACCAGGATCTCGTGCGCATCGACCACGGTGGACAGGCGGTGGGCAATGACCAGCACGGTCTTGTTCTGCGCCGCCGCTTCCAGCTCGGCCTGGATGGCGCGCTCGTTGCGCGAGTCCAGCGCCGAGGTGGCCTCGTCAAAAATCAGCAGCGGCGGATTCTTGAGCAGGGTGCGGGCAATCGCCACTCGCTGCTTTTCACCTCCGCTGAGCTTGAGCCCACGCTCGCCGACCAGGGTTTCATAGCCCCTGGGCGTGGCGCTGATGAAGTCATGGATGTGGGCGGCACGCGCGGCCTCTTCGATCTGCTCGCGGCTGGCGCCGGGGCGGCCGTAGGCGATGTTGTAGGCCACGGTGTCGTTGAACAGCACCGTGTCCTGCGGCACGATGCCGATGGCGCGCCGCAGGCTCGACTGCGTGACGGCGGACAGCGCCTGTCCATCGATGGTGATGCGGCCGGAATCGACGTCGTAAAAACGATAGAGCAGCCGAGCCAGCGTGCTCTTGCCCGCCCCGCTGGGGCCGACCACGGCCACTTTCTTGCCCGCCGGGATCTCAAAGCTCAAGCCTTGCAAGATCGGCCGGCTCGGCTCGTAGGCAAAGTGCACATCCTCGAAGCGCACCGCGGCGCCCTGCACCACCAGCTCACGGGCATCGGGCCGGTCGGCCACCTCGCGCTCGCGCTCCAGCAAGCCGAACATCTTGTCAAGGTCGGTCAGGCTTTGCTTGATCTCGCGGTAGATCACGCCGAGAAAATTCAGCGGGATGTAGAGCTGGATCATGAAGGCATTGACCATGACCAGGTCGCCCAGGCTCATGGTGCCCGCCACCACGCCGGCCGTGGCGCGCCAGAGCATCAGCACCAGGGCGCTGGCGATGATCAGCTGCTGGCCAGTATTCAGCAGTGACAAGGTGGACTGCGACTTCAGCTGGGCGCGACGCAGCTTCTCCAGGCTTTCGTCGTAGCGGCGCGCCTCGAAGTCTTCGTTGTTGAAGTACTTGACAGTCTCGTAGTTCAGCAGCGAGTCGATGGCCTTGCTGTGCGCCACCGAATCGAGCTCATTGAGCTGCTTGCGGAACTTCGTGCGCCACTCGGTCACCGTGATGGTGAAGCCGATGTAGAGCACCAGGGCGCCCAGCGTGATCCAGGCGAAGGATGCGTCGAACTTGAAGGCCAGCAGGCCCAGCACCAAGGCCACTTCGATCAGCGTGGGCACGATGCTGTAGAGCGAGTACGAGATCAGCGAATGCACGGCGCGCGTGCCACGCTCGATGTCCCGGGTCATGCCGCCGGTCTGGCGCTCGAGATGGAAACGCAGGCTGAGGTCGTGGAGATGGCGGAACACCTGCAGCGAGATGCTGCGTGCCGTGCCCTCGGTGGCCTTGGCGAAGATCAGCTCGCGCAGCTCGGTAAACAATGAGGTCGACAGGCGCAGGCCGCCGTAGGCGAGCAAGAGGCCCAGGGGCAGCACCAGCATGCTCTCGGCCAAGCCGGGCTTGATCGCCAGGCTGTCGACCAGGGACTTGAGCAAGAGCGGCACGCCCACATTGCTGAACTTGGCCGCCAGCATGAAGCCCAGGGCCAGGCCCACACGCCAGCGGTAGCGCCACAGATAGGGCAACAGCTTGCGGATGGTGGCCCAATCCGATCGTGCGGGGGCCGCCGCGGGTGCGGAAGCCGGAGGGGCTGTCAAAGCAGCAGTTCGATCACGCATGTGTTGTTGTCGCTCAAAAGCGCAGGCCTCGCCCCAATGGAGGCGGCTCTGCAGCATCAGGTGTCATCAGGGCTGGATTCTCGGTGCTTTGCTCGCCAGAGGCTGACCCGTCGCCAAATAGGCACGGCCGTCCAGCGCGGCCACGGGCTTGAGCATCCGAGACCGATTCGATTGGCGGACAATTCAGCCCTTCTCGAACCAGGAAACGCCATGAGCAGTAGCAGCAGTACGCCCACCGACAGCACCCCCGCCACATCCGCCAGCACCGGCGCCCCCGCCCTGCCCCGCGAACTGGTGCTGCGTGTCATGCCCATGCCGGCCGATGCCAACGCCAACGGCGACATCTTCGGCGGCTGGATCATGGCCCAGGTGGACTTGGCCGGCTCCGTGCAGCCGGCGCGTTTGTCGCGCGGCCGGGTCACCACGGTGGCCGTCAACGAGTTCATCTTCAAGCAGCGCGTGTCGGTCGGTGACCTGCTTTCGTTCTACTCGCAGATCACCCGAATCGGCCGGACCTCCATCACCGTGCACGTCGAGGTGGTGGCCGAGCGCAATCCCATGGACCCGCAGGTGGTCAAGGTCACCGAGGCCAATTTGACCTATGTGGCCATCGACGACCAAGGCAAGCCGCGCCCCTTCGCTGAGCAAGCCTGAGCACCAGGACCACATCCGGCCAACCATGGCTTCATCGGTTCTGATCCTCGGCGGTGGTGCCATCGGCAGCGCCGTGGCGGCGTATCTGTCCGCGGGCGGATGGAGCGGCGAAATCCGCGTTCTGGAGCGCGACCCGAGTTATGCCCAGGCCTCATCGGCCCTGTCGGCCGCCTCGATCCGACAGCAGTTCTCCACGCCGCTGAACATCGCCCTGTCGCAGTTCGGCCTGCAGTGGCTGCGCGCCCATCCGGAATGCGGCCTCAGCGAGCAGGGCTACCTCTACCTCGCCGACACGGCCGAGCGCGCCGATGGACTGCGGGCCCTTCACGCCATCCAAACCGCGGCCGGCGCTGACATCGCGCTGATGCCGCCCGCCGAACTGAAGCAGCGCTGGCCCTGGCTGGCCTGTGAGGACCTGCACCTGGGCAGCTGGGGCCGCAGCGGAGAAGGCTGGTTCGACGGCTGGGCCTTGCTGCAGACCTTGCGCGCGCAAGCCTTGAACCAGGGCGTGCGCTACCTGGCCGATGAGGCGGTGGAGTTGTTGCGAGACAGCAGCGGCGCGATCCATGGCGTGCAGACCAACAAGGGTCAGGTCTTGCAGGCCGACTTCTATGTGCTGGCCACCGGCGCCTGGTCGGGCAGCTTGGCGGCCACGGCGGGCCTGCAGATCCCCGTCAGCGCACGCCGGCGAAGCGTCTATGTCTTTCGCAGCCCCGAGCCCGCGCCAGGCTGCCCGCTGCTGATTGACCCGAGTGGACTGTGGCTGCGGCCGGAAGGCGCAAACCAGTTCATCTGCGGCGGCACGCCGCTGAACGACGCGCCCGGCCTGCCACTGGACCCGGAGGCCGATCTGTTTGAAGAGTCGCTCTGGCCCGCCATGGCCCAGCGCGTGCCGGGCTTCGAGAGCCTGCGCCTGGAACGAGCCTGGGCCGGCTACTACGAGATGAACGATTTCGACCACAACGGCCTGGTCGGCGCCCTGCCCGGCTGCGCCAATCTGCTGCTGGCCTGCGGCTTCTCGGGCCATGGCCTGCAGCATGCGCCGGGCGTGGGTCGCGGCCTGGCCGAATGGATTCGCAGCGGCCGCTTCGAGACTCTGGACCTCAGCCCCTTAAGCCCCGCACGGCTGGCGGCGAATCAGCCCTACTGCGAGCTCAATGTGATCTGAGCCCGCGGAGCCGGTGCTCAATCAAACTTTGAAAAATCCGGGGCGCGCTTTTGGAAGAAAGCCTGGAAGGCCTCCATCGCCTCAGGCGAGCGCAGCTTGGCCGCAAAGATCTCGGCCTCGACCTTGATCACCTCGTTCAGCTGCTCCTGGCTGTGGCGGCGCATCAGGCGCTTGCTCTCGCGCACGGCACCGGGCGCCAGAGTGTTGAAACGCTCGGCCACGCGGCGGGCATGGGCCACCACCTCGCTGCCCGGCAGCACTGCGTTGGCAATGCCGCACTCCACCGCATCGGGGCCGGTGAAGGGGTCGCCCAGCAGCAGCTTCTCGGCCGCCTTGACATGGCCCATCAGGCGCGGCACGACCAGGCTGGAGCCGAACTCGGGCACCAGGCCCAGGCCCACAAACGGCATGGCCAGGCGGGCGTCATCGGCCACGAAGACGAAATCGCAGTGCAGCAGCAAGGTGGTGCCGATGCCGATGGCGGCGCCGTTGACGGCGGCAATCACCGGCTTCTCGCAACCCAGCAGG
>Ga0187843_10001915_pt1 | contig 12940 bp, 22 predicted proteins | sample SpaLakP09_SKY_43_FD_134516 | JGI IMG/M metagenome (GOLD analysis project Ga0187843, IMG submission 134516) | Oligotrophic lake water microbial communities from Sparkling Lake, Wisconsin, USA - SP09_SKY_43 | ecosystem: Environmental > Aquatic > Freshwater > Lake | place: USA: Sparkling Lake... | reverse complement strand
CTACTACGACTTTTCATACACTGAATCTGATATTGTCCACGTTCACGCATACTGCGACTTGTAAAAATACCAAACACGTTATCCGCTGTATTAATCTTACTGATACCACCTGCAATATGACTATGGTCAAATTCAATTTCTTCTACTGCCGACCTATTCAATTGACTTGCCGTTACCATAAGAATACCCAACTCTTTTGCCAAGTTACGCAATTCTTCCGATACATATTTGTCTTTGATAAACTGATCGTTGGGATTGACTTTAACAGATACAGGCATAACTAAATCCAAATAGTCAATCATAACAAAGTCTACACGCATACCTGTTTGAATTTGTACTTCTTTTAAATAACTACGAATATCATTGACATTGCTTTGCGCTGGAAGACCTTTAACTCTATATTGACCAGCTTTTTTACCAGCCATTTTAACTCTGAGTTCAGTAGAATCAATATCTTTACGAATATCTCTAGTACTCATACTAGTTAACATTGCATCGGTTCTGAGTGAAGTCAACTCTTCTGAAAGTTCTAATGATATGTAAACACCACTTAATCCCATTTGCAACCAATTTAGTGCAATGTTCATCATTACTAATGACTTACCTGAACCTGATCCACCTGCGAAAATATTCAATTCTCCCCTACTAAACCCACCATATAGAAGTTTATCAAGTTGAGGCCAGCCAGTGCTTTGTTGTCCACCAGCATTGAAATATTTGTTAATACGTCCTTTGGGATCTGCAAAGTAATCAGTACCCATATCACGTTGTAAGCTGATTTGAACCGCATCTTTAATTAATTTTTCAACTGGCCCAAAATCACCTTTTTCCAACAAATCGGCTGACTTCAAAATCGCACGTTCTAATTCTTGACGTTTAGTAAATGATTCAAATTCTGCAAGAAACCATTCGGTATGTTTATCACTAAAATCTTCAATTAATTCAATGTCAATACCAGTAGTTGCTTTGATTTGAGTAATATCGGGCAATAAGCTATACTTAGTGCTATAATCTTTAATAAATTCGGCAACTGGCCTAATCGACCTATCAAAGTTATCCGAGTTCATTATGTTCATTACTCTAGTATACAATTCTGCATTGGTTAGCATCATTTGTAAGAATAGCAACTGAACGTCTTTATTATATTCCTTTAGCAATTTTCTTCCTCTGTAATTCTATCTTAATTTTACTACTAGTTGCTGCCTGTAATATACTTAACAATGTTGGTAATTTTCCATACTTAACTACTGCATCATTTACATCTTTAACATCTAGATCCCAATTTGGTAAACTAATTTTATATCCTAACTCTAATGCTTTATCACATAATGCTAGTCCTGTATTATCTCTATCAGGAACTAGTATGATTGGCTTATTTAATGATCCCAACAATGTTGCTTGGTCATTATTAATGTCATTATGCATTACTGCTGCCCCATCTATACTTAGTGCATCAAAGATACCCTCAGTAACAATACACACTTGCCAATCAGGCTTTTGACTATCAATGTTAAAAACATAGCCTGGTTGTTGCTCATTGATATATTTGGGGATTTTATTATCCAAAAATCTACTAGTATGACCAACTATTTTATTTTTATAAGTATATGGAATTATGATACGATTACCATTTCTACCTTTTTCATGAGGGGTAATTAAAAATGGATAACTATCGGGATCGATACCCCTCTTTAACAAATACTCTGCAAATACTGAGTGTTGAGGATTATTAACATCAATTAATTCTCCTTTAGGAAGCTTATGGTCTTGAAATTTTATTTTACTTTTTTGTTTTTTTACTCGCACGTAATCTAACAGGTCTTTATGTTGTAGACTTTCTAAGCTCCACTTTGTTATTTGAGCATCTTCGATTCCACACCATTGTAACAACTGTCTGGTCTTTAGCGAAATACTTTTACCTAGGATAAACCCACACTTAAATTGACAGTTAAAACAATGCATGGTCCATGCATTATCTCCGTCAAACTTGATGCCACCCCGCATCCTCTGATCAGGTTTATGCCCTCTGTACCCACAACAAATACCATTAAAAGAAATCCAACCCGATTGGGTATTCTTTTTTTTACCTGGAATAATAGATAGGATATCAAACATCCCTATATTATAACATAAATTCAGTAGGTAAACAACTACAACGGAGAACTAGCGAGATAATATATTGGTTATAGCGCCGGCGTTACTAGTGAACCCTATCCTTACAAAAGGATGGAATCCATTAATGGTATATCCAATTGTATCCGTGGTATCATCATAGGTATTACTAGTAATGGGGTACCAATCTCCATCTACTATAGTAGATCCTTGAATGTCAACATTCCCATAATATTCTGATAGCTTAACTTGGAAGGTAAGTATTGAACTATCACTACTTTCAATCACACTAGAATAATAAGTAACATCAGGTTGAGAATTTTGATTTGGATTGTTGTTGGGGAATGCTTGTCCAGTTGGAATACTAACTTCAATTGATGGTACAAAGTTCGGTAATATTGAGTTAACGATATACATATCGCCCCTAGCACCTGCATTTTGATCTACAAAAACAGGATAATTAAAAGCACCAACTGGTATTTCTAATGAATAGTAGCATTTTTGTGGATCAATGGGTACTAGTTCAGCCGCACTTACTTCTAGAGCCGCTATACCTGTAGCGGGCAATTGTAAAGTAAGACTCTTTTGTAACAGTGTTACATTACCTTCGTAATTAATAATTCTACACGTAATTTGCTTACCTGTTATATCCACGGGTTTCTGTTCTTGGTTCAAAAACTGAAACTGAATTTGATTATCTACACCTCTGTTAAGAGTTAGGGGTTTTGAGTATACGGGCATATATCTCCTCGGTGAATATCCTGATAGTAAAACAACAATTTGTCGCTGTGTATAGAGAAATACTGCTGTTGTGTACACAAATTTGAGCTCCTTCTAGTATTTAGTCTCTATATATTTAATTATTAATTCGGGCAACCTCGAGTAAATATTCTGTATGGTTCAAAAAGATTTTTTTACTAAATTAACCGAGCATCACCCTTTTATTACAGTGTGCTCCTACGCCGACCAAGACTATGTTGGTATAGTCCAAAATCGTGATGACTCAGTTACCACTATATATGACTATGGTGCAATCATTGATTTAGAAGCAAAAAATACTTTTTTAAAGTTAGGCGAAACGTGGTGGTGGGAAAGCAATAGATTAATACCTATTAACTTATTTTTAAAAGAAGAGTGGTCTATGTTTAGACCTTTTTTAAGAACCTTTACAAATAAAAATTTAATTATAATTCACGGTCCTGTATGTAGTTTGGCTGAACTGCATAAACGTAGATCCAAAAAACGTAGTATTACACTAGTAAAAAGATTACCCTAATAAATTCATATGTACCGCGACAAGCCATGAATAGGAAATGGCATGAGCCTTTTTAAAGTGGTATCCATCATCTCCCTTATCCCATACAGTTTTTGCGATTTCATTCCAAGTTTTACCAATCAAATGTTTTTTAGCAGGTCTAATAACAGCTAGAAACATAGCTAGTCTAGGTATACTGTTAATGGGTTCAGGCATCTTTTGTATTGAGTTATAATGATTATTCAAATGAATTAACTGTTCTACAAAAACTTTATCCTTTAACTTAGACCAATCAGGTTCTTTCATTAATTCAATTAAATGCTCTTCACTTTTTACTTTATTGTAAACATGAACATTAAGAAAATCTAATTTTAGATAACCTCTATCTTCTGCTTTTTTATAATCTATTGAAGCCATGTCATTGATAGGATCATAGGGTATATCTGTTACATAGATCCCAGTTGAGTGTTTTCGTATGGGATTAACTTCTCGCATAGCGGCAGGAACATGCTTGATATGTGCTAGTATATCTTCTCTATTTCCAAAATCTATATCTACATCTGAACTAAATTTCATAGGTTTGTTCATCGGCATACTTCTACCTTAGCATCGGGTTTATTCCATCAGACATTACGGATAAACTCATGCATCAACTCCAAAATGTTCTTTAATCAATTGAGCAGTTTTCCAAAGCGGGTGATCCTCATATTTGATTATATTCACTTTTTATCTACTGCCACTGCCCAATTGCCCCTAAGACCAAAATACAATCCGCCTGCCCACAAACTAAAATGTAGGTAGTCGGTCATGGCAAAGACTACTAGGTTTTCGGGCTTGATCACAGTCCAAATTACACCAGTAGCAATACAGCACATTACAATGCCGCTGAAACGGGTAATCATATCACCCATGACAGCAACAGTCGAAATATCCCGTATGTGAGGTACAGTGGCCAACCCACCTATCAGTAAACCAATTCCAGCGGATAATTCACCATAGGCCACAAACCACCATACTAGGGCAGGCAAGCCGAAACCTGCGCCCATGGCTGGATCAAATGGCAACTTACTGAGACCTTGACTGATAAACACTAAGGCCAAGGGAATTCTCAGCAGAATGTGACTGAGTGCAAAGTCTGGAAGTCGTTGCCAATAATTTTTAACTTGTACGTTCATCTTACTTCAATGTAGCTGTATAAGCAGCAATATTGGCAATATCAGCGGCAGATAGTTGACCGGCCTGACCCCACATGAGTTGGCTTTGGGGCCCAACCTGTTGCTTGTTCTTGTAGGCAGTGAGTTTTTGTATAATTACTTCAGGCTTTTGACCTTGTAGTTTTGGACCAAGGCCGCCCTGTCCTTGAGCACCATGACAGGCCACACAGGTGGCGTATTTGGCTTTACCTGCACCTGCATCCTGTGCCACAACATTGGTGGATGCAAGACATAATGCTGCTAGTATAATTGAATATTTCATTTTGATTTCCTTTTTAATGATAAAAACTGTACATTATTTATTGCTGTTGAATCTTGACAGATCTGTCTTTAGTTAATTCTTATCCTAGATAAATCTAGTTCTTTCTTTAGACTATAATAGTCTTCTAAAACCTTAACAGCAGGAACTGACGATTTGTTATATACAGGCGCAATAGTCTGCCATTCTTCTTCGGAGATATTTGCTACTATCATTGCTGTGTATTCGTGACCGTCGCTGGTATGTAGTTTGATTCTTTCAAATCCCTGCGGTGTTTGAGCAACTTTCATCAAAGCCTGTGCCAGTTCTTTTAATGCCTTGGGATCGGCTATGATATGTAGATCCTTTTGGGGTTCGTCATGTGGATATATGTGTAGTCTAGCCATTATATTATATGATCAATATCTTGTAGTCTTAATCTTTTACTTGCATATACTTTAACACATTCGCTGCTATTTGTATAGTCTAAACGGCCTTGTCCCCACAAAATTTGTTGATCTCGAAATGACACTGCGTATGGTATTATAACATCTAGATAACGCCCATTACCTGTTCCTAATGTGGCAAATGTTATATAGTTTTTAGGTCCGCTTTTGAATACACGATAATTGGCTACCAAGCCTACAAATTCAACTTTGCCGGGCCGGCGAATTTCGGTGCAGGCTGGAATAAATCTACGACTACTCCATCGCCCGGTTCGAGCTAGTTCCTCATACTCCCCACCTTCTAACGTGGCGGGTATGACATCTGCCAGTTTGGCTTCCTGCCAGTAGACCCATTTACTATAACTGCCTTCGCAGTGTTTGAGACAGGCCTGCCAAAATTTTTGTGGATTATGTGCTTTATGATAGGCCAGTGCCCAGATCAGTCTTCCTAAGTTGGTAGCATGTGCGCGACATAACCCAAAATGACTCAGTTCTCTCAAGGAACGCAGTATTGTGTCTCTTTTGGGATGATCTCCTATCAAGGTCATAAATTCGTAAATCTTCTCTTCATTGCGTTTGGCAAAGGCTCTTCTCCACATGTCGGCGGTATACATGTCACAGTTTAAAATATCTGCTATCATGGTTATAGCATCATCCTCGAACACCACTGTGTCCTGTTGTATGGTATCGGAACTCCAGTCTTGAAAAGTGCTGGCCCTGCGTCGTCCTTGTGTAGCCACTGGCCGTATCAGTGCAGTGGCTAAAGTGCATTCACTGCGACTACCTATCTTTAGTGCTCTAAACAATCTCTTCATGGCAGGACTTTCCCCTTGAGTAACTCCTAGCACATCACCTCTGCCCAACAAGTCACTGGTCGCTTTGTCGTATTCGGGATAGTCTGTCAGTGGTCGTTGATCAATTTCCCACAACTGACTCAGTCCGCGATTGGCTAAGATGTCTATCTTAAAGTGTTCGAGATCTTCAGTTTCATATTTGTCCAATAAGATTTGATTGTCACCATTGATTAAACTTTTGGGTACCGCCCGATCAAATATCAGTATGCCACCGCAATGCTTTGATATGCAGCGTTTCTTACCCATGAGTTTGGCAGCCACACGTTCGGCTTCTTTGATTTCTTCTGGAGGTAAAACCTGATGAAATTCAAATCCGCGTTTAAGTGTACCTTTGGCTCCTAATCTCTTTGCTGCTTCTCTTTTAGCTGATTTTTCTTTGTACATCACATAATTACTGACTCTGGCACTTTGTCCAGGCCAGCGTCGGAATATGCGATTCATTACAGTAGCCTGTTGCCAATGCGGGAAGTCCAAATCAATGTCAGGAAGATCGTCACGCTTGGGATTCATAAATCGTGCGATTGGGATATTGTCTGCTACAGGATCAAGATCGCCGATTCTCATGAGCCAACATACCAAACTTGATCCTGCTGATCCTCTAGTAATATGAGGAATATCTGTAGTGAGATCTAGTATTTCTCTAACACGCAAGAAATGTTTTGCAAAATTTTGGTCTCTTATTAGTTCTAATTCTTCTATAAGCCTATCTGTGTATTTTTTGTTATTAGGTAAATCCCGTCTAAATTGATTTACTAGTAGTTCTAAATCTTTGTATCTGTCCATAATATATTGCCTTATTTGCCTTAGGCAAATATTTATATTTGGCATATGGTCAGATATAAAAAATTTTGTATTATTTTAAACGCTGGAATTATTCCATTTACTGATTTTTATCAAGCGTTCTTCGTCAGTCAATTCGTCACAGCGACTACCTCGGTCTGGCATTCTCAAAAAATCTACCGTGCCTTCTCTTGGGCCATAAGACTTTTCAACAGATCGAAACACAGCCCATGTGCCAAACGCCATGCTGACAACAGCAATATGTCCAAACATGTTATAGCCTATGGTCAATTTTTCACCAATATATAACCCAAATGCCAAACACCAAAAGCAGGCTAATAGCACACTGGCGAAATATCGTATATAAGGTGGAGCATGACGTAAGGGATTGACGTTGGGATCTAACAGTTGTCGAAAACTTTTTACAATCAACAGTAAGAATTTAAATAGTCCAAACACAGTCAATCTCCCTTGCCGCAGATTTCAGGATATAGCCAATGATTACATACATTGCTGTAACCAATGCTTTCATCTTTTATATAATATAGGCCCACTCCAATTAAGACAGGCACAACAACAACTAAAAAAATAGCAATAAAATATTTGATTTTCATAATTTAACTCCAAAATGTTTTTAACATAATTAATCCTCATAAATGGCCGAATTGGCACCATGTTCAAAAACCTCGGCGCTCTTGATTTTTACTGTTGGATTGATGGGATAGCGGCTGTCTTTGGTAGCAATGATTTCGGCCATTTTATCGTAGCACATTTTAGCAAACATCTCGCAGCCTACACCTTCTACAATACGCAGGTCGCATAGCGAGCCTCTTTGGTATGGCTCAAAGTTATTTCTGTCAACTTTCATTTCATCTAAACCAGTTTCGGGCAAAGTCCAATTTGTGTCAATCAATGCCATTTGCTTGAAAAAATTCAATTGAGGATCATCGTGAGCAATGATTAGAGTGTGATCAAACATGTGGTCGGCCCAGGCTTTGAATTCTTTCAATCCACCAAAGTCCATACACCAGTTTTTGTCATCTAGTGTTTCACATTCAAACACCAGTTTAATTCCGATGCTGTATCCGTGTAGAGTAGAGCAATGACTATGGCTGGCACGCCACTGTCTAAAACAACAACTTAGTCCACGATCATTTCCGTATGTTTTGGTACTGTAAAATTTTGCCATTTTAATCTCCTATGTTAATGATAGCATAGGCAGCAGAGTTTGTAAAGCGGGAAATGATGCCAAGACCGCTGTGTGATGTTATTTAAGTTCTTTAACTTGTTCTTTGACTATTTTCAAATCCGTCTGTATTTCTTTAATCATTTTCATTTCTTTCGTGGTGTGTGTAAACACATAAAAAACAATAATTCCCATTACTGACCAACCTATAAAACCGCCTATTAATAATATTAGTATGATGTGATTATGATCCATGATTTCCTCCATAAGCAATTTATTTACAGGTTCTATGGAGGATATTTTGTCCAGAGTTTATTATACACAGGCTAAGGTAAGCAGTCAAGAATAAATTTGATAAATAAAAGTGAGGATCGCGTAGCGCCAACTACCACCCTCTCTAACAGTTTACAAGGAACTATCAGCATGATTACTTATCTCTATCACAAGAGACACCTAAAAACAAATCTCAATTATTTTGGAAAAACCACTAAGAATCCTTATACTTATAAGGGATCTGGAGTATATTGGAGTGCCCATCTTCGCAAACATGGAAAAGAAATTGAAACTATTCAAGTATGGAAATTTGAAGATTTAACAGAATGTTCAAAATTTGCTATAGAATTTTCTATTAAAAATAATATTGTGGAATCAGAAGACTGGGCTAATTTATGTTTAGAAAATGGGCTGGACGGCGGAGACAAATTTTCTTGTATGCCCCTTACAAAGAAAATTGAATATTCCATAAAACAATCTAACACTATTCTTAAACAATGGGAATCAAGAGATAGAAAAGCACAGGCAAACACTACCTCAAAAATATGGTCTGGAAGAGAGCAATCTGTCAAAGATAAAATTTTTCAAAAAATTTCAAATACTTTAATTTCTAAAACCAAAGAAGAAAAGTTAGCATCTTTGGAAAAGTATAGAAATACAGTATCTAAAAGATTAGATATTGTATGCATACATTGTGGATTAGTTGGGACTAATATAGCAAATATGAATCGTTATCATTTTGATAGATGTTTAAGCAATCCAGTTGCATTACCTAGAAATCCAAGACCAAAACTAACATGTCATCATTGTAATAAAACAACCGATCCTGGCAATTATAAAAAACATCACGGGGATCGTTGTAAATTTAAGGTCTCTTAGCAATAATCTCATCTGCGAGTCCGTATTTAACTGATTCTTCGGCAGTCATAAAACAGTCTCTAGACATATCTTTTTCTAATTGCTCGTAAGTCATACCTTTTGAATTATGTTTCACATAAATCTCGGTAAGTGATTTATTCATACGCAAAGTTTCTTCCAAAGCAATTTTCATGTCGATAGCAGTTCCTTGTGTTCCAGAACTTACTTGGTGAATCATATGACGAGCATTGGGTAGGATTTTTCGTTTACCTGCTGTTCCGGCCTGTGCTAATAAACTACCCATACTACAGGCCTGCCCGATGACATAAGTGGCCACATCGGGTTTGAGAAATTGCATGACATCATAGATGCCCATACCGGCAGTGACTATGCCACCGGGGCTATTAACATAAAAATGAATGTCCTTCTCACTATCGGCACTTTCTAAATGCAGCATTTGTGCTATCACTAAGTTAGCGCTGTGATCATCCACTGGACCATTTAAAAATACGATTCGTTCGTTGAGCAAACGACTAAAAATGTCAAAGGCTCGTTCACCTTGACCGGTCTTCTCAACCACCATTGGCACTAGCATGTTATTTCCTTAATCTACTTTTTGATAAGTTTGTGCGAAGATATCTTTTTTCACAGCACCGTAATCGCCTGTACCATGACGTACGATGTAATCATTCCCTTTGGTGTATTCAAGATTACCCCAACTGGTATGTAGCACACCATCGTGATCCGCGAGTTTTACCTGTTTAGGAATGGCCTTGGGACTGGCTGTTCCATCACCGTTATCTGTTTTAAGTTTATGAAAAGTTTCGGGATCATTGAGATATTCTTCGCCTTCTGGACCGGTAATAACATAATCACCGACCCTTCCGTTTAACTCCTTATTCTCCAGTGAGTTAATAATTTCAGGCTCGGTTAAAATTCTAAACGGTTCGATCTTGTTTGGAATTTTGGCGGCAATGAACGATCCGGTTTCAAACCAATCATCATTGACCTTGTCTGCCGATTCCACAATGTTAATAAATTCTCTAATCATTTTACTACCTTCAAGTTGGATAATTCCGCAATTATTTTAAATTGTTCCCAAGCCGTGCGGGCAGCCGGGTTCTCATCCAATTCCTCATCTACCAGCACAACTTCCCGCCAATGATAAAAAGCACCAGGCGGTTGAGCACCAAACTTACGAGGTTGATGTATTTTACCATCATGCCAAAGTTGGCAGATTACTGCGCGAACTTCATCTTCACGCTCTCGCAATCCGGCCCATGGTCCGCGTTGTTCATAAGCATAACCATGCCAAATTTCATCCCATTGGTCGTCTAATGTGGGATCAAAGTAAGTTCTGGTGATTAAGACCAGTACATCTTCGGGGTCTACACGACCTTCGGTAATGTCCAATACACAACGACTTAGGGAATAACCAATTTTCATTTCAATCTTTTACTCGTTCAATATCATGTTCGACACATTCTGAACCATGTTGTATTTCGATTACATGCAATTTAGTATTACCGATATTTTCCAATTGATGCCATTCCATGGTATCTATTCTAATGGTGCTGTGTTTTTGGATATCGGTAGATCCAATCCTCCAATGTACTCGTCCTTCACCTTTTACCACATACCAAAATTCGTTGCGATGCCGATGGCGTTGCATACTTAATTTTTTACCTGGATCTACAATTAATTCTTTTACTTTAACCGTGGCATCCACATCACTTAACACCTTCCAACAACCCCAATCACGCTCAGTTCTGTTGGTACGCCAATCCTCGAGAATCCAACTACTTGAATTCTTTTTATCTTCCCCACCTACACCAAATACAAATTCAATATTGTTGTCATTGATATTCATTTCCGGGATGTTGGAAGATGTACGATCTCCGCCATTGGCAAATATCAATTGGCTGTCTGGGTAGTGTGCTCTAACCTGTTGTATGAAATGTTTTGCAGATCCATCCTCATCGTCGAAAGTGTATACTTCATCTACCATGGTTAGATTATTAATGATACATAATCTTTCATTCCACGGCATAAAGGCGCAACCTTTTTTACGTTCTAACCACTCGTCGGAGTTCAGCCCCACAATAAGCATGTCACCAAGTAGTCTAGCAGATTTGAAATAGGCAATGTGTCCACTATGTAAGGGATCAAAACCACCGGTGACTAATACTATTTTCATAGGCACTTTTTACTCGACAGTTTCCTGGTGTTTATCTACAACCTGTTGAATAATCTTCTCCACCAATTGGTTAAGCGTGATGTCCTGTTTGTGAGCCATGCTCATGAGTCGGAACATTTCAACTTCGCCTAGTTCTAATGGAATACTGACACGAGTGTCATAGTCTCGGCCTGCCACAATGGATTCAGCCTTTTCCAGCCAATCTGTTTCATCCTCCAGATCTGTCCATTCAACTTCGTCCCAGGCTTGTTTATCAAGATCCTTGCGATGATCCGGGTGGGTATACCGATAAGCACGATTGCCTTTATAATCGCAGGCCTGAACACAGAACACAGTTTGATCTTTAGTGTCAAAAATCACACAGAGGCTGTGACCATCCTGATCACCGTTCCAATAATCCAAACTGTAGGCACCGGGAGCAAAGCCGTTCCATGTACTGCCTTCGCAGATACGATAGTCGACAGTTTCCATGAATTGTTTCAGTGTAATCATTTCTGTTCCTCTTGGTTAATTGTTCCACTATTATAAATGACTGTGCCGTCTGTGTCAAGCACTTCGTATATTAAAGGTTCGGGATCGACTACGGCCTGTAGTGCTGCTATAGCACTATCAGCAACTAATCTACCCTGTGTGCCCGGTTTAAAAGCCACTTTGAGCCACTCAAGGGCTTCAAGAGCCTCTCTCATGGCTGCTTGGCTCATACATCAAATTCGGAATCGTTAGGGCCTTTTTTGGTTCTTGCTGGCGGTTTTTGTTCGCTAGCAATAATGGCATTGATCATGGCTCGTTTGTAAGCGGCACGACCCTCTGCCGGCATCAGTGCCATTGCGGTTTTATATTGCTTAGGAAATTTTACTACTCGTCTCATTTTATTTTACTCCAAAATATTATTTAATTAAATCGTTGGCTAGATAAGGTTCGGCGTTTTCGGCAATGACGGCACATACCTCCACAGCGAGTTCAACCAGTCTTGCCAGCCTATCTTGCTCGTAGGTTGAACTGAATCCTGCCTGCTCAATTAGTGTTTGAATGTTTTTATTCATTCTTCATCCTCTTCATCACGGTCAAGTCGATCCAGTTCAAAGTGATCCAAGAGATCACCGGGTTCCGCCCAGAGACTCTCTTTTACCTGTTCATCACAGTATCTAATGACAACTTCGCATAGAATGCGTAGTTGATAATCAGTTAGATCTTCTGGCAAGCTAATGCCAGTATCGTATATATGTTCTATTAGTTCGTTCATCGGCAGACCTCTACAGTAGCATCAGGTTCGTTCCAGCAGGCATTACGGTATTCATAAACAAACTTACAAAGACCATCGTAATTGCCCCAACCATTTTCTGGATTAAGTTGTCGAAAACGATCAGGCTCACTGAGCAGTATGTTCCAGCCTTCGTCCAGCAATTCTGCAATATCTTCGGCCAATTCCAGTTCGTGTTCATCAGGCCGCCATAACACATCGTATAGTGAGAGTCCATTAGACAATTTGACTTCAGAGGCCATCTTGCTCAAGTTATGAGTAATGTT
>Ga0187843_10001913_pt1 | contig 12944 bp, 9 predicted proteins | sample SpaLakP09_SKY_43_FD_134516 | JGI IMG/M metagenome (GOLD analysis project Ga0187843, IMG submission 134516) | Oligotrophic lake water microbial communities from Sparkling Lake, Wisconsin, USA - SP09_SKY_43 | ecosystem: Environmental > Aquatic > Freshwater > Lake | place: USA: Sparkling Lake... | reverse complement strand
ACGCGGGCCGGGAACCATGGGAAGTCCAGATCACGCTTGCGTTCGATCAGCTGCGACAGCGAAGCATTCAGCGTAGCAGGATCGCAGCGGCGTACCAGATTCTCTGCCAGCACGCGCGAGGTGTAAGGCAGCTTGTCGTAGGCACCGGGCGCGATGGCATCGACCGCGGCGCGCGCGTCGAAGTAATCGAGCTTGGTACCCGGCAGGCTTTTACGGAATTGGGTATTCATTATTTGCGGTCCTTGATAGCCACGAATTGCAGGTCTTCAGGGCCAACGTAGTTGGCACTAGGACGGATGATCTTGTTGTCGATACGCTGCTCGATGATGTGAGCGGCCCAGCCCGAGGTACGCGAAATCACGAATAGCGGCGTGAACATGGCGGTCGGCACGCCCATCATGTGGTAGGATACGGCCGAGAACCAGTCCAGATTCGGGAACATTTTTTTAACTTCCCACATCACGCTTTCCAGACGTTCGGCGATGTCGTACATCTTAGTCGAACCGGCTTCTTCCGACAGCTGGCGTGCCACGTCCTTGATCACCACGTTACGCGGATCGGAGATGGTGTACACCGGGTGGCCAAAACCGATCACCACTTCCTTGTTGGCCACGCGATTGCGGATATCGGCTTCGGCTTCGTCCGGATTTTCGTAGCGTTTCTGGATTTCGAAAGCGACTTCGTTAGCGCCGCCGTGCTTAGGACCGCGCAGCGCGCCGATTGCGCCGGTGATCGACGAGTACAGATCGGAACCGGTACCGGCGATAACGCGGCTGGTGAAGGTCGAGGCATTGAACTCGTGTTCTGCGTACAGGATCAGCGAAGTGTGCATGGCGCGTACCCACGATGCCTGCGGCTTCTCGCCGTGCAGCAGGTGCAGGAAGTGGCCGCCGATGGAATCATCGTCGGTTTCCACATCGATGCGCTTGCCGTTGGTGCTGTAGTGGTACCAGTACAGCAGCATGGAACCGAACGATGCCATCAGACGATCGGCGATATCGCGTGCGCCCGGGGTATTGTGGTCATCTTTTTCCGGCAGCGTGCAGCCCAGTACGGACACGCCCGTGCGCATCACGTCCATCGGGTGGGCCGATGCCGGCAGAGCTTCCAGCGCTGCTTTCAGGTTGGCTGGCAGGCCGCGCAGCGATTTCAGTTTGGCCTTGTAGGCTTTCAGTTCGGCTTCGGTCGGCAGTTTACCGTGTACCAGCAGATGGGCGATTTCTTCGAATTCGCAAGTGTTGGCAACGTCCAGAATGTCGTAGCCGCGGTAGTGCAGGTCATTGCCGCTCTTACCGACAGAGCACAGCGCGGTGTTACCGGCTGCAACGCCCGACAGGGCAACGGATTTTTTTGGTTTGAAGGTAGCTTCGGTCATTGGGGATTCTCCTCTTACTTTTTCTGGGCGGCGAACAGGGCGTCGAGCTTTTGCTCGAAGCTGTGGTAGTTGATGCGATCGTACAGCTCGGCGCGGGTCTGCATGGTGTCGACCACGTTTTGCTGGGTGCCGTCGCGGCGGATGGCGGTGTAGACGTTTTCGGCAGCCTTGTTCATGGCGCGGAAGGCCGACAGCGGGTACAGCACCAGACCCACATCGGCGCTGCGCAGCTCATCAACGGTGAACAGTGGAGTGGCACCGAATTCGGTAATGTTGGCCAATACCGGCACCTTCACCGCAGCGGCAAATTTCTTGTACATGGCCAGATCGATCATGGCTTCAGGGAAGATCATGTCGGCGCCGGCTTCTACGCAGGCCACGGCGCGCTCGATGGCAGCATCCAGACCTTCCACGGCCAGCGCATCGGTGCGCGCCATGATGACGAAGTTTTCATCGGTACGGGCATCCACGGCTGCGGCCACACGGTCAACCATTTCCTGCTTGGTGACGATTTCTTTGCCTGGGCGATGGCCGCAGCGCTTGGCGCCTACCTGATCTTCGATGTGCATGGCGCCAGCGCCAGCCTTGATCATCGATTTGACGGTACGGGCCACGTTAAAGGCGGAAGCGCCGAAGCCGGTATCCACGTCGACCAGCAGCGGCAGATCGCACACGTCGGTAATGCGGCGCACATCGGTCAGTACGTCGTCGAGGCTGGAGATGCCCAGATCCGGCAGGCCCAGCGAACCAGCTGCCACGCCGCCACCGGACAGGTAGATGGCTTTGAAGCCGGCACGTTTAGCCAGCAAGGCGTGGTTGGCGTTGATCGTACCAACGACTTGCAGAGGGGATTCTTCCTGTACTGCTTTGCGGAAAGCGGCGCCTGCGGAATATTGACTCATGTTGTGACCTTTCAATGTTGCGTTAAGTGCTGTCCTTAGTGCAAGCAGCGTGCCATGCTGTCAGCCTATACAAATCAACCACTTAGCGAACTGCACCGTTTCACAAGCGTTTCAATCGTGTTTCAAATACGTTTCACATTGAAACATCGCAACTCCTGCTCTAGAATGCATGCATGCGCCATTCCACTCCCCTGCCCTTCGACGCCAACGACAAGCCCGTGATCTGGACGGTGTCGGTTTCGCGCCTGTCCGACCTGTTCCGCGACATCACGCTGGAATACGACGATCTCGCCACCATCGAACCGATCAAGCTGGGTTTCGACGAAGCGGCGCGGCATATCCGCGAACGCATGGCGACGGAGCGCTGCGATGCCGTGATTGCGGCCGGCTCCAACGCGGCCTACCTGAAAGGCCGTTTGTCCGTTCCGGTGGTGATTGCCCGCTTCAGCGGCTTCGATGTGATGCAGGCGCTGGCGCGGGCACGGCGCGTGTCGGACCGCATCGGCATCATTACCTATCAGGAAAAGCTGCCCGAGCTGACCGAATTTGCCAGCACCTTCGGCTTCGATGTGGCACAGCGTACGTATGCCACGGAAGAAGATGCTCGCGCCCAGATCAACGACCTGAAAGCGGCCGGCATCAAAGCCATCGTCGGCGCCGGCCTGATCACCGACCTGGCCGAAGAAGCCGGGCTGACGGGCGTGTTCGTGTACTCGGCCACGTCGATCCGCGACGCGTTCGACAACGCGCTGGAAATGGCCCGCCTGACGCAACTAGAATCGAACCGTCACCGCGCCCGCGGCACGGTGGAAAAAGACACGCTGCGCGCCAAACACGGCATCAATGACCTGCGCGGCGACTCACTGGCGATGGAAGGCATACGCCAGTCTGTGGTGCTGTATGCGAAATCCGCCGCCACCGTGCTGATACAGGGCGAAACCGGCTGCGGCAAGGAGCTGGTGGCGCAGGCCATCCACCGCGAGAGCCCGCGCACACTGGGCCAGAACCGGCCCTTTGTGGCAGTCAACTGCGGTGCTATTGCCGAGTCGCTGCTGGAGTCGGAACTGTTCGGCCATGAGGAAGGCGCGTTCACGGGGGCGCGGCGCGGCGGCCATGCCGGCCTGTTCGAGGCGGCCAATCGCGGCACGCTGTTCCTCGATGAAATCGGCGAGATGCCGCTGACCTTGCAGACCCGCTTGCTGCGCGTACTGGAAGAGCGTGAAGTGGTACGTGTCGGTGGCACGCGTCCTATTCCCATCAACGTGCGCATCATCAGCGCAACCCACTGCGACCTCGAACAGCGGGTGCGCGAAGGCCGCTTTCGTGCCGACCTGTTCTACCGGCTGGCCGTGCTGCGCCTGACCTTGCCGCCACTGCGCGAGCGTCCGGACGATATTGCGCCGCTGGCCGAATGGTCGCTGAAAAATGCGCTGGCATCGCTGGGCGCCCGCCCCCATCCCAACCTGCATGCGGAAATGCGCGCCTGCGCACCAGTGCTGCAAGCCTATGACTGGCCGGGCAACGTGCGCGAACTGCGCAACCTGACGGAACGCCTGGCGCTGTTCCTTGCGGCCGAACCGTTACAGGCGCTGACGCCCGCCTTTGCGCTCAGTGTGGCGCCGGAACTCATGCATTCCGTGCGTAGCACAACGCCGCTGCTGGCAAGCGGCCCGGCACCTGCGCCGTTGCCGGTGCCGACCACGCATACGGCAAGCTCACCGTACAGCAGCAGGCCACAGCCCGCACCACACCGCGCCAGTGAAAGTGTCAGCGCAGTGCTGGCCCGCTTTGGCGGCCGACGCGATGCCGCTGCCGACTATCTCGGCATCAGCCGCACCACGCTGTGGCGTAAACTGCGCGCCGAAGGGCAGAACTAAGGGCAAAAAAAATCGGGGCCAGGCCCCGATTCTTGTTTAGTCCACTTCGACCGTTTCCGGTGGCGTGCTTGGCGTTGCATCCGGCGGTTCCGGGAACTCCAGCTTGACCTGATCTTTCTCGTCCAGATCCACCGTTACGCGACCGCCCGCTACCAGACGGCCAAACAGCAGTTCGTCGGCCAGCGCCTTGCGGATCATATCCTGGATCAGACGCGCCATCGGACGCGCGCCCATCAGCGGGTCGAAGCCTTTCTTGCCGAGGAACTTGCGCAGATTCTCGGTGAATACGGCTTCCACTTTCTTCTCATGCAGCTGCTCTTCCAGCTGGATCAGGAACTTGTCGACCACCCGCAGGATGATTTCCTCATCGAGCGGACGGAAGCTGATGGTAGCGTCGATACGGTTGCGGAACTCCGGCGTGAACATACGCTTGATATCCGCCATCTCGTCGCCCGCCTGCTTGGCCGTGGTGAAGCCAATCGAGGCTTTCTGCAGACTTTCGGCGCCAGCATTGGTGGTCATGATGATGATCACGTTGCGGAAGTCGGCTTTGCGGCCGTTGTTGTCCGTCAGCGTGCCATGATCCATCACCTGCAGCAGGATGTTGAAGATGTCCGGATGGGCTTTCTCGATCTCGTCCAGCAGCAGCACCGCATGCGGCTTCTTGGTAATGGCTTCCGTCAGCAAACCACCCTGATCGAAACCGACATAACCGGGCGGCGCGCCGATCAGACGACTCACCGCATGGCGCTCCATGTACTCGGACATATCGAAGCGGATCAGCTCAATGCCCAGGATGAAGGCCAGCTGTTTCGCCACTTCGGTCTTGCCTACGCCGGTAGGACCGGAGAACAGGAAGGAACCGATAGGCTTGTCGGTTTTACCCAGACCGGCCCGCGCCATCTTGATGGCCGACGACAGCGCTTCGATGGCTGGGTCCTGACCGAACACCACGTTACGCAAGTCACGGTCGATAGTCTGCAGTTTGCTGCGGTCGTCCTGATTGACGGTCTGCGGCGGAATCCGCGCGATCTTGGAAATGATGTCCTCGATCTCGGATTTACCGATGGTTTTCTTCTGCTTCGATTTCGGCAGAATGCGCTGGGCGGCACCGGCTTCGTCGATCACATCGATGGCCTTGTCCGGCAGATGACGGTCGTTGATGAAGCGTGCCGCCAGCTCGGCTGCGGTGGACAGCGCCGAAGCGGAGTACTTCACGCCATGGTGCTCTTCAAAGCGCGATTTCAGGCCACGCAGAATCTGCACGGTCTGCTCCACGGTCGGTTCGTTCACATCGACCTTCTGGAAGCGGCGGCTCAGTGCATGATCCTTCTCGAACACGCCACGGAATTCCGTGTAGGTGGTGGCGCCCACGCATTTCAGCTGACCATTGGCCAGAGCAGGCTTGAGCAGGTTGGACGCGTCGAGCGTGCCACCGGAGGCGGAACCGGCACCGATGATGGTGTGGATCTCGTCAATGAACAGGATACCGTGCGGATTATCCTTGAGCTGCTTGAGCACCGCTTTCAGTCGCTGCTCGAAATCGCCGCGGTATTTGGTACCGGCCAGCAGCGCGCCCATGTCGAGCGAATACACCACGGCATTCTGCAAGATTTCCGGCACATCGCTCTGGGTGATGCGGTAAGCCAGACCTTCGGCAATCGCGGTCTTGCCCACGCCCGCCTCGCCCACCAGCAACGGGTTGTTTTTGCGACGACGGCACAGGATCTGGATCACACGATCCACTTCCTCTTCGCGCCCGATCAGCGGGTCGATCTTGCCCTCGGCCGCAGCCTTGTTCAGATTCTGGGTGTACTGGTCGAGCGGGCTTTCCTTGGGCTGGCCTTCGCCGCTAGGCGTGCCTTCCTCGCCACCTTCCGATGCTTTGGCCGGCTCGCCCTGCTGGTCCTTGCGCACACCATGCGAGATGTAGTTGACCACGTCCAGACGGGTCACGCCTTGCTGGTGCAGGTAGTACACGGCGTGCGAATCTTTTTCGCCGAAGATGGCCACCAGCACATTGGCGCCGGTCACTTCTTTCTTGCCGTTGGAAGCCGACTGCACATGCATGATGGCGCGCTGGATCACGCGCTGGAAGCCCAGCGTAGGCTGGGTATCCACTTCGCCCGTGCCGGGCACGGTCGGAGTGTTATCACCGATGAAATTGGTCAGCGTTCTGCGCAGGTCTTCAATATTGACGGCGCAGGCGCGCAACACTTCGGCAGCCGAAGGGTTGTCCAGCAAGGCCAGCAGCAAGTGCTCTACCGTGATGAATTCATGCCGTGCCTGTCGTGCCTCGACAAACGCCATGTGCAAACTTACTTCTAATTCCTGCGCAATCATACTTCCTCCATCACACATTGCAGGGGATGGCCTGCCTTGCGTGCGTGCGTTAAAACAAACTCCACTTTGGTACTGGCGACGTCTTTGGAAAATACGCCACACACACCTTTGCCGTGCTGGTGCACGCTGAGCATGATTTGCGTGGCCGTTTCGCGGTCTTTATTGAAATACTCTTGAATGATGGCCACCACGAACTCCATCGGGGTGTAGTCATCATTCAGCAACGCTACCTGATACAGCGGCGGCGGTTTCAGTGCCTGCCGCTCCAGAAGCGCTTCGGTGTCATGCTTGGTTGCCATATGCTTATATTCTAATGCTTTCAGTCTTGTTGCAATGTGATTTCACATGGCTATGTCTATAGTTTCCATCTTACGCGTTTTCTCGACTTGCCGCAGATGGCTCCCACTATTCCAAATTCAAGAGTTGCATTTTCACCAATTTAATTCAAAGTAGCAAAATGGATACAAATATGCTTGACATTAGAATTTGCTACGCTAACAATGCGTTATCGGCTGCGTGCAGAAATGTACATGTTGATAAGAAGTGAGGCGTGAGGAGGGGGCAAGAAGCTTCTTGCTTTTATGGCTCGTGTGATCCGTTTTAATTTTGAAAGTTCTTTTTATGGCAACAGGTACTGTTAAGTGGTTCAATGATTCCAAAGGTTTTGGCTTCATCACTCCTGATGACGGCGGCGAAGATTTGTTCGCTCACTTCTCCGCAATCAACATGAACGGTTTTAAGACCCTCAAAGAAGGTCAAAAAGTTCAATTCGAAGTCACGCAAGGCCCTAAAGGCAAGCAAGCTTCCAACATCCAATCCGCTTAATTTCTTAAGCAGCAGATGTAAAAAACCTCGCACTGCGAGGTTTTTTTTTGCCCCTACTCCGACGCCCCTGTTGTAGAAGCCCTACAAAAAGTATCCATGCAGCAACCCCGCTAAAGCGCAGAAAATGATCACTTTATGCACTTTCTGCTGATAGCGGATCAGTGCGATGGCGGCCACGCTAGCAATTGCAGCTGCTGCCAGATCAAGCTGCCCCGTCGGGCCTTGCGGCCATAAAACGTTGTATCCAAAGAACAGTGCCAGATTCGCGATCACTCCTACCACCGCCGCCGTGATGCCCGTCAGAGGCGCCGTCAGTTTCAGATCATCGCGCGTGGCCTCCACCAGCGGACCACCGGCCAGAATAAAAATAAACGATGGCAGGAAGGTGAACCAGGTCACCAGCAGCGCCGCTACAGTGCCCATCAGCCATGCTGGCTGCGCACCGTTCAGGGCCTGCCCGTAGGCCCCCACAAAGCCGACAAACGCCACCACCATGATCAGCGGACCGGGCGTGGTCTCGCCCAGCGCCAGGCCATCCATCATCTGCGCCGGCTGCAGCCAGCCGTAATGCACGATGGCGCCCTGATACACGTACGGCAGCACGGCATATGCTCCGCCGAAGGTCAGCAGCGCCGCCTTGGTAAAGAACCAGCCCATCTGGGTCAGCGTATGCTGCCAGCCCAGCATGAGCGTTAGTGCGCCCATGGGCAGCAACCACAACAGCAAACCACTTGCCAGCACCAGCAACAGGCGCGACCAGCGGAAGCGGGCGTGTGCTGGCGGCGGCGTGCCATCGTCGATCAGGGCCGCGCCGTAATGTTGTTGCACTGCTGCGCCATGGCCCGCCATGCTGAATGCGGCAGGACGCCAGCGCCCGCCTGCATAGCCGGCCAGCGCTGCCAGTCCGATAATCAGGGGGAATGGCCAGTGCAAAGCATAGATGGCGACAAAGGCGGCACCTGCGATGCCCCACAGCCAGCCATTGCGCAGCGTACGCTTGCCGATGCGGTGGGCAGCCTGCAGCACGATGGCCGTAACGGCGGGCTTGATACCGTATAGCAGCCCCGCCAGCACTGGCAACTGGCCGTAGGCGGCATACAGCCACGACAACACGATCAGCAGCACCAGCGACGGCAGCACGAACAATACGCCTGCCACCACCCCGCCACGGGTACGGTGCAGCAGCCAGCCGATGTAAGTGGCCAGCTGCTGGGCCTCTGGGCCGGGCAATGTCATGCAGTAATTGAGCGCATGCAAAAAGCGCCGCTCCGAAATCCAGCGGCGCCGCTCCACCAGTTCCTGATGCATGAGCGCGATCTGTCCGGCCGGGCCGCCAAAGCTGATACAGCCTAGCAGCCACCAGTAGCGCACAGCCTGCCAGAAACTCGGCGCGGCCGGCGGCAAGGCTTGGGCGGCGCCCGACTCCTGCTGTGGCGCCTGCTCCGGCCGACTGTGAATATGCTGCTCTTGCTGCGCCATCGCCCTCCCCTCGCGGAAATAAAAAAGGCCCGCTTCATCGCTGAAGCGGGCCCTCTATGCTAATGCATGAATTACATATTGGCGATCATCACGTCGCCGAAGCCCGAGCACGAAACCTGGGTTGCGCCTTCCATCAGACGAGCAAAGTCGTAGGTGACTTTTTTCGAGTCGATCGATTTTTCCATCGACGAGATGATCAGGTCAGCCGCTTCAACCCAGCCCATGTGACGCAGCATCATTTCAGCCGACAGGATCAGCGAACCTGGGTTCACGTAATCTTTGCCTGCGTACTTAGGTGCGGTACCGTGGGTAGCTTCGAACATCGCTACGGAATCCGACAGGTTGGCGCCTGGAGCGATACCGATACCACCCACTTGTGCTGCCAGCGCGTCGGAGATGTAGTCGCCGTTCAGGTTCAGGGTAGCGATCACGCTGTACTCTGCTGGACGCAGCAGAATCTGTTGCAGGAACGCGTCAGCGATCGAATCCTTGACGATGATGTCTTTACCGGTCTTAGGATTCTTGAATTTGCACCATGGGCCGCCGTCGATCAGCTCAGCGCCGAATTCGGTTTGTGCCAGTTCGTAAGCCCAGTCACGGAAGCCACCTTCGGTGTACTTCATGATGTTGCCTTTGTGAACGATGGTCACGGATGGCTTGTCGTTGTCGATCGCGTACTGGATCGCTTTGCGTACCAGACGCTGGGTGCCTTCTTTCGACACTGGCTTGATGCCCAGACCCGAGGTCTCTGGGAAGCGGATCTTGGTAACGCCCATTTCCTTGATCAGGAAGTCCATCAGTTTCTTGGCGCCTTCCGAACCTTGCTGGTATTCGATACCAGCGTAGATATCTTCCGAGTTTTCACGGAAGATGACCATGTCGGTCTTCTCTGGCTCTTTCACTGGCGAAGGCACGCCGGTGAAGTAACGCACTGGGCGCAGGCAGACGTACAGGTCCAGCTGCTGGCGCAGGGCCACGTTTAGCGAACGGATGCCGCCGCCAACTGGGGTGGTCAGAGGGCCTTTGATGGAAACAACGTAGTCTTTCAGTACCGTCAGGGTTTCTTCTGGCAGCCATACGTCCGGGCCGTACACGTTGGTCGATTTTTCGCCAGCGTAGATTTCCATCCAGCTGATCTTGCGCTTGCCAGCGTATGCTTTGGCAACAGCAGCATCGATCACTTTGATCATGACTGGGCTGATGTCGACGCCAGTACCATCACCTTCGATGTACGGAACGATAGGGTTATCTGGTACATTCAGGGAAAAATCGGCGTTGACGGTGATTTTCTGGCCGTCGGCAGGTACTTTGATATGTTGATACATCGTGATCTCCGAAGTGGACGCTAGACTAGCAGCAAGCTGCTATCAGGCAGAAATTAGTTGCACGTTGGTACATTTGTCCGAAGTCTTCTATAAGACATAAGACGGGCGTTTCACATTATGCACGAGTATTTTACTAGGCGCTACGGTTTTTCAGTTACTGGCCAATAAGCCTACACCAAAAACACCCCAAGAAAAGTATGTCTCTCATTCTATTTAACAAACCATTTCAGGTACTGTGTCAGTTCTCGCCACAAGATGGCCGCGCCACGCTGGCCGACCATCTCACCATTCCCAATATTTACCCGGCTGGCCGGCTTGATGCCGACAGTGAAGGACTGATGCTGCTGACCGATGACGGCAAGCTGCAGCACATGATCGCCCACCCCGACCACAAGGAAGCCAAGGTCTACATCGTGCAGGTGGAAGGTGTACCGGACGCTGCAAGTCTGGCGAAGCTGCAGGCCCCGCTTGATCTGGGCGATTTCGTCACCAAGCCCTGCAAGGCAATACAGATCGAGGCACCGGAATGGCTGTGGCCACGCAATCCGCCCATCCGCGAGCGGGCCGAGCAGCCCACCAGCTGGCTGGCGATTACCCTACAGGAAGGAAAAAACCGTCAGGTGCGGCGCATGACGGCTGCTGTCGGCCTGCCCACGCTGCGCCTGGTGCGCACCGCCATCGGCGGCATCTCGCTGGCAACTCACCCCTTGATGCCCGGTGAGTGGATGGAAGTCTCGCCACAGGATCTGAATACCTGATGGCATAGCTGGCAAAGGCCGGTCGCAGCAACAGGACTGGCCTGCACGCCGCCACCACCTGAAAAATCTTTCGCGCAAGCAAAAAAACCCGTACCAGCCAGAGGCCAGTACGGGTTTTTAAACAGCCAACTTCCGGTGAGGGAAATTAAGCGGCCAGTGCTTTCAGAGCAGCAGCCAGACGGCTCTTATGGCGAGCAGCCTTGTTTTTGTGGATGATCTTCTTGTCAGCGATGCTGTCGATGGTCGACACGGACGATTGGAAGATTGCCGTTGCAGCAGCTTTGTCACCAGCTTGGATCGCCTTACGAACTGCTTTGATCGCGGTACGCAGGGTCGAGCGCTGAGCCGAATTGTGAGCGTTTTGCTTAACTGCTTGACGAGCACGTTTGCGCGCTTGTGCGGTATTTGCCATGGAATTTCCTAAAACAGGGTAAAGGTGCGTTTGCAAACATTATTGTTTGCCAAGCAGGTGCAATTCATTGCATCTGCCGATCAAACTACTGCTTGCCAAACATTAGTGTCTGCATAACAGAATTTTGTACAGCCTGCGATTATAGCGATATTTTCGGTCAGGAGCAACTATAATCATGCCCCATGAACTTGCTCAAAACTCTAGCCGCCATCTCCAGCATGACCATGCTGTCCCGCGTTACCGGACTATTGCGTGAAACCCTGTTTGCCCGTGCCTTTGGCGCCGGTGCCTATACAGATGCTTTCATTGTCGCGTTTCGCATTCCCAACCTGCTACGCCGCCTGTTTGCCGAAGGAGCGTTCTCGCAAGCCTTCGTGCCCATTCTATCCGAATACAAAAACCAGCACGGTCAGGAAGCCAGCAAGACGCTGGCCGACCATGTCGCCAATACGCTGGTCTGGTCCACCCTGCTGGTCAGCGCCATCGGCATTATCGGCGCCCCCATATTTGTGTACCTGATCGCCACTGGCCTCGACCAGCAACCCGGCGCCTTCGACGCTGCCGTCTGGATGACGCGCCTGATGTTCCCTTATATTAGTTTCATGGCCTTTGTCGCGCTGTCCGGCGGCATCCTCAATACTTGGCGCGAATTTAAAATTCCGGCCTTCACGCCGGTACTGCTCAACCTCTCCTTCATCGCCGCCTCGCTGTTCCTGCAATCGCATCTGCAGCAGCCCATCTATGCCATGGCAATTGCCGTATTCATCGGCGGGATACTGCAGGTGGCAATCCAGATCCCCGCCCTGATCAAGATCGGCATGCTGCCCACGCTGTCGTGGAATCCAGCGGCCGGACTGGGCGACCCCGGCGTGCGCCGCGTGCTGAAGAAAATGGGACCGGCCGTGTTTGCCGTATCGGCAGCCCAGATCAGCCTGATGATAAACACCAGTATCGCCTCGCGTCTGGCCGAAGGCAGCATTTCGTGGCTGTCGTATGCCGACCGCCTGATGGAATTCCCCACTGCCCTGCTGGGCGTAGCACTGGGCACCATCCTGCTGCCCAGCCTGTCCAAAGCCCAGGCAGACGGCGACCCACAAGAATATTCTGATTTGCTGGACTGGGGCCTGCGTCTGACCTTCCTGCTGGCACTGCCAGCAGCGGTAGGACTGGCCATGCTGGCCGAACCGCTAATTGCCACCCTGTTCCACTACGGTAAATTCACTGCCGACGCAGCCACGCAGTCGGCCCGCCCGCTGATTGCCTACAGCGCCGGCCTGCTGGGGATTATTCTGGTCAAGACGCTGGCGCCTGCCTTCTATGCACGGCAAGATATCCGCACCCCCGTCAAGATCGCCACCGGGGTACTGTTCGCCACCCAGTTGATGAACTGGCTGTTCGTGCCCTATCTGCAGGTAGCAGGCCTGGCCCTGTCGATCGGACTGGGCGCCTGCATCAATGCGGGCTTCCTGTTTGCCGGCTTGCGCCAACGCGGCATCTATCGGCCCCAAGCAGGCTGGCCCCTGTTTTGTCTGAAACTGGCCATCGCCTGCACCTTAATGGGCGGCGCGGCGTGGCTGGCAGCGCACCAAGTCAACTGGCTGGGTATGCAGCATCACACGCTGCTGCGTATCGGCGCCCTGCTGCTGGT
>Ga0187843_10001912_pt1 | contig 12946 bp, 17 predicted proteins | sample SpaLakP09_SKY_43_FD_134516 | JGI IMG/M metagenome (GOLD analysis project Ga0187843, IMG submission 134516) | Oligotrophic lake water microbial communities from Sparkling Lake, Wisconsin, USA - SP09_SKY_43 | ecosystem: Environmental > Aquatic > Freshwater > Lake | place: USA: Sparkling Lake... | reverse complement strand
TGGTGGGGGTGACCATCTTTGCATTGACTTGGCGCCTGACGTGGCAGGCCGCACTGGCCAAATCATAACCATGTGGCATGACATGGGAGAACGAGAGCTAAAGGCCCCGAGTTTTGAGGCGTGGTTTGAAGGCTATGTCGAGGCGGTTATCGCCGGTGAATTCGTTTATTCGAAAGATTATGGCGGCATAGTTAGTAAAGACGACGCCTAACCATTCGCTGCAGGCGCGACCGCCCTGAGCTCAAACGTAAGACAGGACGAGTATGAGCAGAGCTTTAAGTATCTCATTGTTTGTTCAACTGCTCTTGGTCGCGGGATCTTTAGGGCTCGGATGGCAAGCAGATCAAGCAATGGATAAGTCTGGCGTCGGTGACTAGGAGGCTTGGAATCGCTTTAACGCCTCTGCCGGCCTTGCGTTCTATGGTGTCTTATTCGTATGGCTAGCCACGATCATGTTGTCGCTTTTTGGCGGAGTCTTAAGGACAAAAAAGGCACAGCTCGCCATTTGGCTTCCACCACTGGCTCTAGTGATTGGCTGGCTTTTGTCGTGGGTAATCTAGCAATGCATAAAATTCGCAGGCACTGCGACGACTTTTCCATGGTTGCTGTGCCTTCATTCCGAAGCCGCAAAGGCTGCGGGTGTTATGCGCCAAGTATCGGATTCACATCCATACTCTTATGAAGAATACGGATGATTTTAATTTGTTGTCTGCCGATCTGTTGATAAAAGATGACGTGGCCACCTTGAGGGAATTGACGATATCCGATTCTGATTTCATCGCATGTTTTACCGATATCCGGGTTTTCTGCTAAAAGCCAAAATGAATCATCAAATTGTTTTAAATAGATATTTCGTTGCTCTGTTCCCCAGCGATGCTGGGTAAATAATGCGATATCTCGCAAATCGGTTTTAGCAGCAACGGTTAGGTTAAATGGCTTCAACGAGAGTTTTCACTATCAAGTTCATTGATAAAGCTATCGAGGTCATATTCTGCGTCACCGCTTTGTTCGCCATCGACAAGTAGTTGACGAAGTGAGTTAAGTTTGGTTTCTTGGTTTTCGAGTAGGCGTAATGCTGAGCGTATCACTTCACTCGCTGAGCCGTAACGGCCACTTTTGATCTGGCTTGCAATGAAGCCCTCAAAGTGTTCTCCAATAGTTATGCTTGTGTTCTTGGCCATGTGTCGTTCTCTAGATACCAAAAGATACCTAATTATGGTATTAAGTGAAATTGTGAGCAAGGCGCCTAACAAACATATTTTATCGCCAGCACGAAACGCTGGCTGCGGTGCCAAGAAACTTCCCCCAATAAAGTAGACGCCTATCACAACGATGAGGTAGGCAAAATTGGCAAAGATACTCAGTGACCAGCGAGTTGTAGAATACAGCGTCGAATTTAAGATAAAAGTTATTGATTTAACCGAGCGATTAAATGTAACTGCGGTACAGATCGCAGAAGCATTGGGTTTGCATCCAATAATGGTTTATCGTTGGCGGCAAGAATACCGAGAAGGTAAATTTGTTGCCCAGCCAACGAGAAGAATCAGCATGACGAAAGAACTCGGCGAAAAGCCTGCTGTCACTAAAGAAATTAGTGAAAAAGAGAAGTCAGAACTCAAACGCTTACGTCAGGAATTGGCGAAGTTAAAGAAGGAGAATGACTTTCTAAAAAAGTGGGACGGGTATCTGAAGGCTCAAAAACAGCGCGATTCGGATTTATAGCCGAGCATGGTGCTGTATTTGGGATCAGATACCTTTGTGCTCGATTAAATGTCTCTGTAGCAGGATTTTATCGTTGGCAGAACCGTGGCGAAACTAAACGAACGACAGCGAATCGTAGGTTAGCGGAGCGGATTAAGACGCTATTTTGTGAGCATGACGGTAATTATGGAAGCCCAAGGATCCATGCAGAGCTCAGGCGAGAAGGGGAAATCGTCAATCGTAAGCGAGTAGAGCGGCTAATGCGATTGATGAGTCTGGTCGGGAAAGTGAGTCGCCTATATAGGCGTAAGAAAACTTCCCCAATAATGTAGACGCCAATCACAATGATGATGTAGCCGAAAGTGGTATAGGCACTCAGTAGCTATGGAGCCATTTTTGAACTGGAAAATTATTGTTATCTACGCTTTTGTGTTGTTGATAGTTGGCGTTGCTTCCGGCATTTTTGGCTTGCAGCCAACATCACATTCATTCGATGCTGTTTTACACAGTTATGTGTTGAATCAATGCGTTTCAATTCTCGTGAATATCGCTATTTTTGCCCACATCAGTTACAAAATAGATTATCGGCCTTTTGCGCATGCGCTATTGGCTCTTCTGCTCAGTAACGGAGTTGCTTTGGCGATTTTGGTATTTTTGCAATCGTCTCTGGGAGCTCAATTGACGACTATTGAAGTAACCCTCGTGCAGATGTTTGAATTTTTACTTATGGTTTTCGCACTGCTAATCGGTGTTAAGTTTGGCATCAGTCTCAAGCGCCGCAAGCTATTAAAAGCTGTAGGTGAGGAGTGCGTCAAATAATGCCTAACCATCAAATCCTATCCGTCCGCACAGCTGATGGCCTGCGAACGAAAACGGCAGTGTGTTTTCCGATTAATTTGGTAGTTATGTCTGCAAGGAAGATGTGAAGTGAACCCAATCGTATGGTGGTGCGAAATCCACGGAGAAGTTGCTCCAATCGGATTTGTACTGAGATCAATCTACAAAGATATATGGCTGCGTTTTCACTCCCTTCCAGATTCAAAGCGTTATCCGGAATCTGAGGAGGAAATGCAGGAAGTCGTGCATCGAGCCAAAACGGTAGCCAATGCTCTGTTCGAGCCAGATGAGCCGATTATCGTTTTAACATCTAATTGGTACTTCGAAGATACCGAGTATCCTGAGTCTGTGCAAATTATCGGTGAGCCAACCCAGAGCGGTTCTGCAGTTTTTCGCGTGAATAAAGCGAGCGTTGCGCCGGAATTCGATGACTACTTTATTACCTGGGCTAGAGAAGATGCTTGGCCTCCAGCGTACTTCGAGAAGCTAGTTCGCGAGGTCGCGGTCGGTAATGAGGCCCTTATTTGCTTCATATCGCCACGAAGTGGCAACATCTGTTACCCATACGATGGTGGAATGGACATTTTTGTGCCTTCCGAGGCGCAGCGGCAGTCCTTTTCGTTGCAAAGTGATTGGCGGTCAAAACTCATTAGTGGCCTGTAGTTTTAACAATTCGCAATAGGTTGACCGCTCTGGCAGTCGGTTGCCTGAGCTTAAACATTAGGTGTCCGTGTAACCCATGACCAAAAAATTACTACTATCGTTCGCGGCATTTTTAATCCTTGCTATAGGCGCATTGGCCTATTGGGTTGCGCCACATGTAACAACGCCAAAGTTTATCGTTAAAAATCAAGCTAACGTTCCCGTTAAAGTGACAGCTTATTGGAAAGAGAAAAGCAAGGATCTCGGTGAGCTTTCGCCAGGCGCGATTATCGAGTTTGAAGTTACTGATGAAGCTGCAATGGCATTTAAAGTGATATACCCAAATGGGGCGGTTGCGGCTAGTTCTCCTGCTATCTACTTTACATCAGGTACTGTAACCAATGCGGTTGTCAGAGATTCTAGGGTAGAGGTTAGTACGCAGCTAAGCGCCACTTACTAACTCGTCCTAGCAGCAATTCCCCTGAACACTTTTTAGCCTGCTGTTGCACTGCTCGTGGATAATTGTTTGATAAGGGCGGTAATTAGTAACATGCTGGCGCTTACTGCCGCGATAGTCAGTGCCAACATGCCTGCTGGCGGTGTCTGAAAATGAAATAACTGCTGCATGATGGGCATAAATAACGCGAGTGCCAGCATCATCATGGCGATGGATACCACCCACCATAACGCTGGGTTTGGTAATTTAAAGGCTTGCAGTAGCGAAATTGACCAGGCGCGATTAATAAAAATCAGCCAAATATCACCGACGATCATGGCCGTAAAGGTGAGCGCTCGCACTTGCGGCTCTGGTAATTTGGCCCAGGTCGCCAATAAATACACCATGACTAACACCAGCAATAACACCAACCCTTGTTCGATACCCATACGCAGTAATTTTTGATCAAAGATTTTTTCTTTGGCCGCGCGCGGCGGTCGTTGCATCACATCGGCAGAGGCGGCTTCGGCTTCAAACACGATGGAGCAGGTTGGGTCTATCAGTAGTTCAAAAAACACAATGTGCACCGGCAAGAGTATCAGCGGCCAACCGAGCATCACCGGTAACATCGACATGCCGGCAATCGGAATATGGGCGGCAATTACAAACACCACCGCTTTGCGAATATTATCAACGATGGTGCGACCTAAACGAATTGCCGCGACGATAGATCCGAAATCGTCATCGAGTAACACCAGCGCTGCAGATTCCCGCGCCACATCAGTGCCACGCCCGCCCATGGCGATGCCAATATGCGCAGCTTTGAGTGCCGGCGCATCATTCACGCCATCGCCAGTCATTGCGACGATTTCATTGGCCGCTTTTAAAACATGCACCAAGCGTAATTTTTGCTCTGGCTGAACCCGACAACAAACATGGACTTGCGCCAAACGCAGCGTGAGCGCGGCATCGGTTAAACTATCTATTTCTGTGCCAGAAATAGCGCCGCCACTGATATCTAAACCACATTGCGCGGCGATGCTAAGCGCTGTTGCCGGGTAGTCGCCGGTAATCATCATCACCCGTATTCCGGCGGCTAAACAGTCGCGAATGGCCGGTTGTGCCGTCGCTCGCAGTGGATCAGCAAGTGCAATTAAACCAACAAATTCAAAAGCAAAATCATGTTGTAATGCGGGTAGCTCCGCTTGGCCAAACTGCGCTTTGGCTACAGCCAGCAAGCGCAGTCCTGCGCTCGCCGCTTGATTGACTTGCAAATGTACGCGGGCACTTTGCGCCACTGACAGATGACATAGCTCAATAATCGCTTCCGGCGCGCCTTTCGCAGCGATGACATAATTGGCTAAATCTGGCGATTGCCAGACCCGAGACATCGCCAGCAGTTCCGGTGATAACGGATAGTCTTCAATTAACTGCCAATTCTGATGAATATGCTCGGTGCCCGCCAGTAATTGTTGGCCACTTTGTTGAATGGCAATTTCCATCGGATCAAAAGGTTCAGAGCGACTTGCCAGCATGCCAAATTCAAGCGTCTGATGAAATGCTTCTGGGAATGTCGAGTTTAGGGAGGTATTGCTTGCTGACTTGATGTTTGGGGTTACGTTTAGCGTTGCTGTTGAAGCTGTTGCCATTGCTACGGCGACTGTTGCCGTCGGCGCTTGGTCTGATTGTGCTTGGTCTGATTGTGCTTGGTCTGGTTGCGCTTGGTCAGGTTGCGCGGGCATGGCAGTCGAGTCACTAAAACTTGGACACTGAAATATTTCGCCATGGCTAATTATTTGCGTCACCGCCATACGGTTTTGCGTCAAAGTGCCCGTTTTATCAACGCAAAGCACGGACGCCGCGCCCAGCATTTCAATCGCCGAAATTTGCCGAGTGAGCACTTGTTTTTTGGCTATTCGCCAAGCGCCAAGCCCAAGGAATATGGTCAGAATCAATGGCAATTCAGCCGGCAGTAGCGACATCGCCATGGTCAGCCCCGCCAAAATGCCATTTAACCAATCGCCGTGGCTAAGGCCGTACCAGATGGTTAACATCACCACGAGGAATGAGCTCCACAGCGCGATGATTTTTACTGCATGCGCAGTTTCACGCTGCAAATTACTGAGCTCTGGTTTGACGTTAACAAGCGCTTTGCCGATGCGGCCCAAGCTGGTTTTTTCACCGGTAGCAAGCACATACGCTTTGCCGGAGCCTTGCACTATTAATGAACCGGAATACAAAAAGCAGGTGTCTTCACCGCCAGGGGCTTGCATGGTCGTCGGTGTACTTGGTGATGCTTGTTTACGCACCGGCACTGATTCACCGCTGATAAGCGATTCATCTACAGTCAGATTGGTCGCGCTAAACAATGCCGCATCGGCAGGAATTCGATCGCCTTCACTGACTACAATGAGTTCGCCGCGCACGACATCGGCGCCGGCGATATGTTGTGTTAAGCCATCGCGCACCACCAGCACTCGTGGACTTGCCAGCTCGCGCAGTGCCGCCAAAGCGTTTTCACTTTTACGCTCTTGAAATAGGCTCATGCTCATAATAATCACCACAGAGCCAAGTAAAATATACGCGTCTTGTGGGCTGCCCAAGATCAGATAAATGCCACCACAGCTCAGCAATAAAATGAACATGGGTTCTAGCATCACTTTTAATGCGAGCGCCACTAACGAACGCTGTTCGCTATTAGGCAGTGCGTTAGGGCCTTCGTCTTGTAATCTTTGTTTGGCATCGACCTGACTCAGTCCCTGCTCTTGTTGCGTTTTTCGGTTTGAGGGTGCGTTATTGTGTCGAGGTTGCGCGGTCATATCAGTCCTTAAAGTCAGCAAATTTGGTAACCATGACTACCATGGCCAACCTTTGCTCTGTGTCCGTTGCGATCAGATGCCGAGTCGTATGTTCGACGTCAGGGCTAAGGCAGTCTGTGCGACAGCGAACATTTGGCTGATGAGCTTTTTTCGAAATCTTAAGCAGGCGTGCGCCAGCGCACCGATATTGGGATCCTATCAAGCCAAGATGAGGGTTCCTGCTATGCGCAATTGTGCGTTCTTGCAGCGAGGGAGCTTCACATGGGTATGACAACTGATACTACAAAAACCAATACAACGGCCGACTTTAAATCATCAGGTTTAAACAATGTGATTGACCAAGCATCCGCAGCCGCGCATCCAATGATCGACCAGTTTAGTGTGAAAGTGCACGATACCGTCGACAAAATTGCAGTGGCTGCTAGCCATGGTGCTGAGAGTCTTGGAAAACGCAGTGAGCAGTTAAGTGCAAGTGGCGAGTGGCTCGGCGATATGGTACGCGGGCAAATTCGCGAACGTCCTGTGGCAATGTTGAGTGCGGCTATTGCTACAGGCTTTGTACTTAGCTGGTTGCTGAAATCCCGTGTCGGCTGATACGGAGGCAACGAGTCCAGTCTCGGCGCAACTTTCTGCCTATTTCCACCTGTTACGTGGCCAGTGGCAACAGCAATTTCAGCTGTTAACGCTGGAAACGCAGCGCGCTGCAGAATGCCTTGTTGCTATTTGGCTGTTGGCGTTATTTGCCACGTTACTGCTATTAAGTAGCTGGGTGTTGATTTTGGTGTTATTGGGAACTGGGATGTTGGCGTTTGGCTTGCAAACATGGCAGGCCATTGCACTTTTGCTACTGTTGCAGTTAAGCATGTTACTGCTGACATTGCGCGGGATCCGTTATTACAGTCAGTTTTTGCGGTTTCCGGCGACGCAGCAGAGTTGGTCTCGTGCCACCAGTGCTGTCACTGAAGCAAAGGAGCAGGCAGCATGTCCAGTTTCAACGCCTTAAATAACCAAATAGTGAACTGCCAAACTGTGTTGCAACACACCAAGCAACAACGCCAACATTGTCAATTGCTGCTGTGGCAACGTCTGCAGGCACCGCTGTTTGTGATGTCGGGATTGTGGCTTGGGGCAACATTACAAACGTGGGCGCAAACTTCGCTAGAGTCGGGAAGCGGGCAACAGCGTCAATCATCGGCAGTTGGCGCGGCGCGTATTCCGATCTGGCTGATTGCTTTGTGGCGTTGGTGGTTGTTATAACCTTAGTGCGGCATAACATTGTTGCGCATCATTGCAGTTAAATCCCATAGATAAAACACCGGAGAGCGCAATTCCCCGGTGTTTTTATGGCTGTAGTTACTAGTCGTTAGTTAATATGATTGCCATAAAAACTGTGCAAGGTTTTTTCCCAAGCCATATCTTTCATATTCGGCCAATGGCCTTTGTCAAAGCCTGGCGCTTCTTTCAGCCGTTCGGGTGAAAGGTCCAGTACAAAACATTTCTGCAAAGGATCTAAGGTCAACATTTTCCACGGCACCGCAAATAACTTCTCACTTAAACCCATATAAGTACTAAAAGACAACACGGCATACCCGACAATGCCAGTTTCGACTTCCAGCATAATTTCCTTGATGTCGCCAAGTGTTTGCCCCGAGCGATTGACGACCGAATTGCCAATTAAAGTTTCGGCGCCCATCAGATGTGGACCTGGCCCTTTCGCCATTAATGGTGGCGCAAATTGTGGATTATTGTAAATTCCGTAGATATCGCGTTCATGATAATTCATGGTGTTAACCTCGGTAATAACCGGTGAACCGGTATTGTTCGTGAAATTACTCCAACGAATTGGAGCGCCAAATACGATGGATAAAAACTGGTGCCCAGCAGCCACAACTTATACAGGAAGTCGCACTTACTCAGGCACACTTCATTGAGCATGCACTTGGCGCATTGCGGCATCTGTTCGCCGTCGCACTTATCAGCGATTTCTTAAGCATTGAATTCTTTATGAAATGTGTGCGCTAGCGCACCGAGCCACGACTAAAGGATCGGCACAATGTAGTTATCCGGCAGCAATTGCACACCGGTTAATAGGAGTCCATTTATGGCTATCTCCACCATATTTCTGATCATTTTAATTCTGTTGTTTTTAGGCGCATTGCCGACCTGGCCGCACAGTCGTAACTGGGGTTATCGGCCTGGCGGTGCACTTGGCATCGTTTTGATAGTGTTAATTGTGTTGTTAATGACCGGACGAATTAGTTGACCTGCTGAGTTAACTTGCTTAGTTGAATCGTTCCGATTCGATGACCACTAAATTGATGATGTTTTGCGGAGGTTTTTAATGAAAACGTTAAAAGTATTAAGTATTTTCTTGCTGGCAATTACGTTGGGATCAGTTGCCGGTTGTAGTTCTGAACCCAATAAAGAAGGCACAGGTGAGTACCTTGATGACAGTGTAATCACCACCAAAGTCAAAGCGGTTATTTTCGGCGATAAAACACTCAGTGTCGCCGAAATTAATGTCGAAACTTTCAAAGGTGTGGTGCAGCTCAGTGGTTTTGTGAATTCGCAGGAAGATATCAATACTGCGATGCGCTTAACCCGAGAGGTAAATGGCGTGGTGTCAGTAAAAAATGACATGCGGGTAAAATAGCGATTTAACTGTCGATATTTGTCCAGCGCAAGCCTAAGTGCCTTGCAAACTGAGCCCCGCAGTTTGTCTCGGCAGTTTTTTGGTGTTTGTGCTGCAGCGCTGCTGATCATTGTTAGCCAAGTAAATACGCGCCAAGGATTGATATGCCAACTGTTATCCCGCACACGCAAAGACCATTAGTACAGAACTATTTACTTCGACATTTGCCCGAAGTCGAACAGCGCCATTTGCAGCATACCGCTGAGTTGGTGAAACTCGAATTTGGGGAAGTGCTCTGTAAATTAGATGAAGAGTATCAACATTTGTATTTTCCTTTAACCGCTTTTGTTTCCTTGATTGCGAAGCTACCAGGGCATCCGCCGCTGGAAATGGGCTTGATTGGTTTTGAAGGAGTGCTAGGTGCCACGATTTTACTGCATACCCGGCGAGTTCCTTCCGAAGCTATCGTGCAAGGTGCGGGCATGGCTTGGCGGATCCCAGTGGCTGATGTCGAAGATGCATTAGATCATTGCAATAGTTTTTTGCTGTTGTTACAGACCTATTTGTTTGGGTTAGGGAAGCAAATCAGTGCTAACGCAGTTTGCGCACATTTTCATCAAGTAGAGGCTAGGCTCGCTCGCTGGTTATTGATGAGCCATGACCGCATTCAAAATGATGAACTCTATTTAACTCACCAATTTTTAGCCGAGATGCTTGGTGTGCGCCGCAGCAGCGTGACCGTTGCTGCCGGCTTTTTACAAGCCAACGGCATTATTTTGTATAACCGTGGGCGGCTGCATATTTTAGACCGACAAGGCCTGTTGGCCCGCAGTTGCAGTTGTTATCAACCGCTGTCGGCTTAAGCCAAAAGCATTGAACCACATCATCAATAGACTTAGTTACCTAGTTATGTGCGATAACGCACATAACCAGATAACTAAGTCCATATACTGATATTGTAATTTTGGGATACGCTTACAAGGAAGGGAATGCAATGACAACCGACATGCCGGAAGTAGCGAACGACGTGCTTCGCAAGAAAACCGTATTACACCCGCCAACCGCCAATCGTTTGCTTTGCGAATTACCAGAAGAAGTTAAACAGCGGATTTTCCCGCATTTGGAACTTATTGAGTTGAAACTTGGGCAAGTTATTAGCGAAGCAGGCTCTAAGCTTCGTTATGTGTATTTTCCTACCGATTCAATTATTTCTTTGTTGTATGTCATGGAAAACGGCTCTTCGGCTGAAATTGCCGTGGTTGGGAATGACGGTATGGTTGGTGTCGCCCTTTTTATGGGCGGAGAGAGCACCACAAGTCGTGCTGTGGTGCAAAGTAGCGGCTTAGCCTATCGGTTATTTGGCCAGCGGCTAAAAGATGAGTTTAATCGCCATGGTGCTATGTTGCATTTATTACTGCGTTACAGCCAAGTCTTATTGACACAAATGGCGCAAACGGCAGTGTGTAATCGTCATCACAGTATTGAACAACAGCTTTGCCGTTGGCTGTTATTGTCCATAGACCGTTTACCGACCGAACACTTGCTGATGACGCAAGAGTTGATTGCTAATATGCTCGGGGTACGCCGCGAGGGCGTTACCGATGCTGCCGGTAAGCTGCAGCGCCAAGGCATAATTAACTACAGTCGCGGTCATATCGAAGTGATTAATCGACCATTGTTAGAACAAACTTGCTGTGAATGTTACGGTGTTGTACGGCAGGAATCAGAACGTTTGATGCCGCGTAATCAATGTTGTAAAGGCTGATTTTAGCGCGAGCAGCTGCGTCTTTGTCAGACGCAGCTGCTTAAGTTGCTAGTTGTCTCAGCTTCACTTTTTTGCGTTGGCATTGCGCCAACTGTTTTCCAAAATCATCACCCAAGTCATTTCACAATAACCATGAATAACACCCGCATATTGGCTAGAGCTGCAGCTGAGCGCAGATCTGAAGGCGTCGTTTCGATTTCGGCAGGATCTGATTCGCCATAACCAATTTGAGTGAGTCGGTTACTGTCTAAACCACCTTCGGTGATCAGATATTGCATTACTGCATTCGCTCGACGTTCACTAAGCCCTTGATTATACATTTCAGTGCCACTGGCTGAGGTATACCCTGCAATTTGCACTTGGGTCTTCGGTTGTTGGTGTAGTGCTAGCACATGGTTAGCCAAAATTGCCTTGGTTTCTGCAGTCAGTTCTGACTTATCAAAGGCAAAGTGCACGTCTGAAAGTTCCACCCGAAGCGGCGTGTCAGCAATCATTGGCGAAGGTGCCTGCTCTGGTGTTTGCGGAGCTTCGACCCTAGGTCTAGGGGCAGGGGGCGGCTCTGCATACGGCGTTTGGCGATCATATTGATAAACAAATCCCATTGATAACAATTTGGAATCACCCTGATCACCCCATAACTCATCCAAGCGGTAACGTTCCAACTCCAAACGCATCGCAAACGATGGTGTCATTTGATATTCAAGTCCTGCGCCAAATTTTTGTTTGAGGTAGTGCTTGCTGACGTTGTATTGATCCAAATTAATCGGCGCCTGATAGTCTAGCCGAGCATCAGTATCGTTGTAGGTTAACCCGACGCGAGCGGTGACGGCAAAGGCATGACTGAGGAACATCCGCGCCACTAAGTCAAGATTGAGACCTTGACTACGTAAATGGCCAGCCAGTGGATAAGTGGTATTGACACCTGCTGCCATCGCATCGAAATCGACTTCACCCAGATTAAAATAACCTCCTTCAATGGCCATATAGTCATTTAACGCGGCGCCGGTATAGATTTTGTAGCCGGTGTCATTGCTATTTCTAGCAACTGGACCAAGCGGTAACGATTGTGCTTGCAGCGCTTGTTCTAACTGCGAAGTATCCAGACTTAGTCGGGACTCGCCGATATTAAAGCCCGCATACCAAGTGGGCGTTGCCATCGGATAATCATTCGCCATGGCACTAAGGGGGAGTGCAAACACACAAGAACTGCATAACCAAAGTGTGAGGCTCGGCCTTGGCATTAGATGACGTAAGCGGAATATTTTCGTTGGCAGTGCACGCTTGGCATGGTTCTCTGGAACTAAAAACCAATTATTCGATAACATAAAATTTCTCCAACATAGATTTCAGCGCCTTACGGGGGCGGTAACCTCGATAACGCAGTTCAGCTTCTCGCGCTGCTCTGAAAGAAGTCGACCAAAAGCAAAATGATCGCAAACACCAGCAGGGCATGAACAAAATTGCCAATCGCCAATGGCGAAACCAGCGTCAGCAACCAAAGTATGAGTAAGACAACTGCGGCAGTTCTTAACATATCAATTCTCCTTATCAATCAGATCCGATACAGCAACGGGTTAGTTATTGAAACTGCAAAACTTATGTGATTTCACTGAGCGTTATGCGATTTCACTTAGCAGACTCACTTCGCAGACAAAGTGTGGATTTGGCACAACATCAATCCTGGCAAACAGCATGGCTGGCTTTCTGCTCGAGCTCTGTGCGCTGCAGCACCAACTGCAGAGATCGCTGCAAAGTGCGCTTGCTTCGGCGGCGATTCTTAGGGTTTGGATTTAATTTCCCCATGCGCGCTAACGCACCGATAAGCCGAAGGACTATTGCCATGCTGATGGTTCGGCTTCTGTAACTCTGCAGAGTGCCGCATCATTTGAGGTATTTATGAATAAGTTTACTGAACAAAATAAAGCGACAGCGAAAAGCGATCCATCGGCCAAACCTGCAAAAGAAGTCGTTGCGAACACCCCTCACAACGGTGCCGATCATAAAGATGCAGGCCATAACGGTACCGTGAATACCGCAGCAAAATTTTTGCTGCGGTATTCACGGTACCGTTATGGCCTGCATCTTTATGATCGGCACCGTTGTGAGGGGTGTTC
>Ga0187843_10001911_pt1 | contig 12970 bp, 9 predicted proteins | sample SpaLakP09_SKY_43_FD_134516 | JGI IMG/M metagenome (GOLD analysis project Ga0187843, IMG submission 134516) | Oligotrophic lake water microbial communities from Sparkling Lake, Wisconsin, USA - SP09_SKY_43 | ecosystem: Environmental > Aquatic > Freshwater > Lake | place: USA: Sparkling Lake... | reverse complement strand
GCATAGGGCGTCTTGGTGACGGCATCGACCTTGGCATCCTTGCCCAGGCGCGGCTCGATGAGCTTCTTGATGGTGGCCTCGGTGCTGTCGGCGGCCTCGGCTTGCGCATGGGCGCTCACGCCCGCGACGGTGGAAGCCAGCAGCACTGCCGCCATGCTCAGATGGCGCAAGGAGCTCGCACCTGCGGTCAAAAATTTTTTCATACTCGTCCTGATTCAAATCAAACGCGCGCCCAATCTTCGGAACGTCGGCCGCAAAGCCGCGCCGGGACTGGGTTCGCACATGTCTTTCAACAATGTCGGGGGAAGGTGTCGTGCTGGCGAAGACGCCCGTGGATACGGCCGCGCTTCGCCAGAGGCCCTACCTTACCTGAAATCACCGTCCCTTACTGCCCGAGCGCATGGGCAATGAGGCGGCGTTTCAGGATGGGCAGATGGTTGACCAGGCTCATGCCGATGTTGCGCACCAGGCGCACCGGCTCGGCCTCGGTGGAGAAGAGGCGATGCAGGCCGTCTGTTGCAATCTGCATCAGCAGCACTTCTTCCTTGCGGGCGCGGGCATAGCGGCGCAGCACGCGCTCGTCGCCGCAGTCGTACTGCGGTTCACGCTTGAGCAGGATGTCGATCAACGCGGCCACATCGCCAAAGCCCAGGTTCATGCCGTGGCCGGCCATGGGGTGCACGACGTGGGCGGCGTCGCCGATCAGGGCCACGCGCGGGGCGATCATCGCGTGCGGTTTGATCAGGCGCAGCGGGAAGGCCTTGGCCACTTCGGGCTGCAGCGGCGTGAGCGCGCCCAGCACTGGCTTGGCCCACTGGGCCAGGCGTTCGGCCAGGGCCGACAACGGCAGCTGCAGCAATTGATCGGCCAGCGCTTGCGGCGCGGACCAGACCAGCGAGACGCGGTTGCCCGGCAGCGGCAGCAGGGCGATCACGCCTTCGGTCGGGCTGAACCACTGGTAGGCCACGCCGCGATGGGGCAGCTCGCAGGAGAAATTGGTGACGATGGCGTTCTGGCCGTAGGCGCGGTAATCGAGGCCGATGTCGCACTGGCCGCGCACCCAGGAGTTGGCCCCGTCGGCACCGACCACCAGCGCGGCCGACAGCGACTGGCCGGAGTCCAGCGTCAGGGTGGCGGTCTCGCCGGCCACTGCCAGCGCGGTGGCGCGGCCGTGCAGCACGCGCACGTTGGGAGCGAAGCGCAGGGCGGCGTCGAGCGCCTGGTCGAGGTTGCGGTCCTCGACGATCCAGGCCAGGGCATCGGTACGGGCGGCATAGGCATCGAAGGAAAGCAGGCCGGGGCGGGCTTTCTCGGGCAGGCCATCGCCATGCACGGTCATGTTGTCCACCGGTGCGATGCGGGCGGCATCCATGGCATCCCAGACGCGCACCGACGACAGCAGGCGGTGCGCGGTATGGTTGAGGGCGTAGACGCGCACGTCCCAGCTGGCGGGGTCGGGCGCGGTGGTCGCAGGCGGGGGGGCCAGCAGGGTCACCTTGAAGCCCGCCTGGGCCAGCCCCAGCGCCGCCGTCTTGCCGACCGCGCCGTCGCCGACGATGCAAATGTCAGTGCCAGCCGCGGCCGGCGAAGAAGTATGGGTGTGTGCTTGGGTAGTCATGCTGGCGATTATAAACGGGGTGGCGAAAACTATTTTTCAAAAAGGACTTGCATAATTTTTTAAAGTGTCTATACTTGTCCGTCTTGGCCTGGTAGCTCAGTTGGTAGAGCAGAGGATTGAAAATCCTTGTGTCGGTGGTTCGATTCCGCCCCGGGCCACCAAGTTATAGAAAACGCCAACCTTCGGGTTGGCGTTTTTCGTTTCCGAGACTAAAAATACTTAGCTCCGATCTATTCTTGCCCCCCACACACTTCAGTACCTTACGGCTGCTGCGAATGGAATGGCCGTTTTCGCTTTTGCGAATTCCTACGCACATCCGTACCGGCGACCGCAGCGCCCATCCCTAGAGTAACAAGCTCAACGACGATCATAAATGCTGTTTTTTGTTAACTTTTGGTCACCAATGTTGAGCTTACTGAAGTTGTAAAGTATATTCACAAAGCTCAGTTTGAACGTGAGGCTGAGGCACTGTACAGGTTGTCAATACCTATCGGCATCCCGCAAAGGACCGCCAGCAGGATCGACAATACGACTGGGTAGAGCGTATTCACATTTACCTCGACTCTGATATGTACACGATACATCATTGCTAACATACGCGGCTCGCCTCGGCGTCAAGTCGGGCAGATGGTAATAAGATTATTTTGGTTATCCGGGGCGGGCGAAAAACTGATCGCCGCCATCACACGCCCCCCCGGTTTGCTAGGCATGTCCTTAGGGGGGATAGCTTGGATCAATCGGACTGGTTTAGACGCCGACGGTATTTGCACTTTGACGAACCAATTGATCGTTCCAGCGCAGAACGCTTGGTAACCGATGCATCACGAGTAGCTAGGCACTCGTTTTATCCTCTTATTCATTTCACCGTCAAATCAGTCAAAGTAAAATTCGACAAGCAGTCCAGGCGATTAGAACGCAAAGAAAAAAATCGCCCAATTGTTTATGCCTCGCATCTAGACAGTCATATCTACTCCTTTTATGCCCAGAAGCTTTCAGGTCTTTATGAGAGCAAATTGGCCGAGCATGGACTAACTGAATCTGTTTTAGCTTTTCGGTCGCTTGGAAAAAGCAACATACATTTTGCGGCGGAAGCTTTCGAGAAAATTCGACGGTTCGGGGATTGCGATGTTATCGGATTAGATATCCAAGGTTTTTTCGACAATCTCAGTCATAGCTATCTCAAAGACAGATGGCGAGAACTGCTCGCGGCGACCTCTTTACCAGCTGATCACTACTCCATCTTTTGCTCGCTCACCAAATATTCGACAGTTCCTAAAGACGAACTTCATGAGGTGCTCGGAATCACGCGGCGCAACTTCGGCATTCGTCGCCGACGCTTGTGCGAACCACATGAATTCCGAGATAAAGTACGGACGTCAGAAAAACTGATACGAACACATACGGGAAAGGCTGGAATCCCACAGGGCACATCTATAAGTGCACTTCTCTCCAACATCTACATGCTCGAGTTTGACCGACGATTAAGCAATGAAATTAAAAAAATTCAAGGCGTCTATTTAAGGTATTGCGACGACATTCTTATTATTTGCCCTCAAAACACGGGAGATGGTATTTATGCCTTTGCGTTGGAAGAGATAAAGAAAATTCAATTACAAATACAAGAAAAGAAGACCGAAAGAAGGAAATTTTCTTTATCTCCCGGAGTGCTACAAGCAGACAAGCCGCTCCAATACCTAGGTTTTCTGTTTGATGGCCAGCGCATTTTATTGCGCTCTGCCTCGTTGGCCCGGTTCTCCGAACGAATGAGGAGGGGAACCGCGTTAGCAAAAGCAACCATGGAAAGTCGCAATGCCTTACGCACTCTGCGTGGAGAAGATACTCGCCCTCTGTTCAAGAAGAAGCTATACCGAATGTATTCCTGTGTCGGGAGGCGAAATTTCTTGAGCTACGGTTACCGTGCAGCAAACATAATGAAATCTAAAACCATTAAACGACAGCTCAGACCTTTGTGGAAACGCCTGCAAAATCAAATGGCAGATTAAGAAACCGCATCCTAGCGTTATCACTAACGATCTGGACGAAAAAATGAGATCAGTTGGGTGACGTAAAATGCTTTGCACACGATTAATTTGGCGTACACACACCGACGCGCTTTAATCAGCGGTGACAATTTAACGTCGACAATAAAACCGATAGGGGGATCTGAAATGCGTTTGGCGGCATTCTCGGTAACTAACTTTAGAAGCCTCACTAATTTCCATCAGATAAAACTTGGTGAATCGACCGTACTCTTAGGACGAAATAACGAAGGAAAATCCAATGTACTTCACGCTTTGAATATTGCGATGAATGCGCTGAAGGTTCATGCGGAGGAGTTAGTACCGTATGCTGTACCACGCGATCAGAGGTATCTCTGGGAACGTGATTTTCCTCTGTCGCTACAATCCCGCGCACGTGGCACAGATTCAATTTTTAGACTTGAATTCGAGCTAACCGACCAAGAGATTCAGGAATTCCGTGGTGCCATCAAAAGCAAATTGGACGGCAGCCTGCCTATCGAAATCAAAATTGGAATTTCGGGCCAGACAAAGGTACATGTGCCAAAGCGCGGGCCAGGCGGAAACACGCTATCTCAAAAATCTTCCGCAATTGCTAAGTATATTGCTCAACGTATCGATTTCAACTACATCCCCGCTGTAAGAACTGCTGAGGAGGCGCTAGATGTAGTGTATGAAATGCTGTCGGCAGAGTTAGCTCTCCTAGAAAGCAACGAGCAGTATCAGCAATGTCTGGAACGAATCGAAGAATTGCAACAGCCAATTCTCGATCAACTTAGCAATTCAATTAAAAATTCCTTGAATCAGTTCTTACCTGACATTAAAGCTGTCGACGTAGTAGTTCAACCAGCAGCGCGGCGCAAAGCGTTGCGTAATAACTTTGAAGTGTACGTTGATGATGGCTCTCGCACTCTCTTGGACTACAAAGGAGATGGCGTAAAAAGCTTGGCTGCTCTCGGCTTATTAAAGGATGCTTCAAGGCACGCCGCTGTATCCGTCATCGCTATTGAGGAACCCGAGTCCCACCTCCATCCTGGCGCGATTCACGCCTTGAAAAGAGTAATTGAACAGCTATCGACTACTAATCAAGTTGTACTAACTACTCACTGCCCACTTTTTGCGAATCGAGACTCGGTGGAACGTAACGTTATCGTGGACAAAAATAGCGCAAGGCCAGCTAAATCTATCGGTGCCATTCGTGAAATTCTTGGTGTGCGCGCGTCAGATAACCTGGTAAACGCCAGCCATGTCTTAGTAGTGGAGGGACCAGAGGATGTTATCGCGCTTTCAGCAATTCTCGCGTTTTATGACCCGGTGATTTCTAAAGCACTAAAGCACCATTTGTTGGTTCTTGAGCCTATTGGCGGAGCAGGAAATCTCTCTTATAAGCTTACCCAATTACAAAATGCTCTTTGTGTTACCCATGTGGTGCTGGACAATGACTCTGCCGGAAATGATGCGTTCGAAAAAGCTGAAGAACAGGGGCTAATAGACACTTCTAGCGTCACATTTACTACCCGAAAAGGGGCACCAGAGTCCGAGCTTGAGGATCTTTATGATGCATCGGTTTACAGCAAGGAGGTATCGAGAGAATTTGGCGTGGATCTTTCTGTGCCAGCATTTAGGGGCAACAAAAAGTGGTCGGAGCGTATACGCGCATGTTTCGAGACGCAGGGTAAGCTTTGGCGCAATAAGGATCTAACGCAGGTTAAGGCTGTTGTGGCGGAAGCTGTGTCTGGAAATCCTGGCGCTGCGCTGAATCCCCATCATCAGAGTCCGATTGAAGCACTTTCCCGCGCCCTACGTTCTAAAATGAAACTGGAAGAATCCAATACCTGAAGATTAATTACGGCAGGTTACGCTACTCATTACGCAAGCTGTGTAGCAGAAGTGCGGTCTTGCTGCGGCAGCTTTCTATTCTTATAGTTAAGTTTTCGAAGGTACTGTATCGCGACCACTAGAAGCGGGGTCAGAATGAGTAAGTTGTACGACTGTATCAATCACCGCATGAAAGAATCTCAAATTATATTAACTTGCATGAATAAAAACGCGGAGGAAATACATGGGAAAGTTACGCATAGCTCTAATTGAGTCATCTAACCCGATGGATGCATTCGTCGGCCGGAGTGAGTCTTCCTCATTGGCTGTTTCTGCAAAGCTCATAGGGCACGAGGCGCTTTCTTTTGAGGTTCACTCCAGATCCGACTTTCAGAAGGTTTGCGAGTACCTTGCTACCGCTGATGGCGACCAATGCAATGATGAACCTGATGCCCCAATGGTTATCCATATCTCTGCGCACGGTAATTCGCAAGGAATAGCGTTTGGACCTGGCATTGTTAAGTGGAAAGAATTAGCTGCTGACTTACTTCCTATTTTCCAAAATAGGCACTATCGCGGCAAGGCAATAATCTCACTTTCAAGTTGCAGCTCTGGAGATCAAATCATTCATACTGAGCTGCGGAAACTTCTCAAGGATGAGCCAGAGCGTTCTCCCTTATATATTTTTTCCGTTCCGGGGAAAACGATTGCTTGGAATGATGCATTAGTTGGATGGACTGTTTTGTATCACAAGCTGGCCTCAATAAATTTTGAAAAGAAACCAGTTCTGATTCAGGTTGCCAAGGAAATTCACGCTTTGTTAGGCGTCAGCTTCTGGTACACAAGATATGACGTGAAGAAAAAAGAATACGTTCGCTATAACCCACTGGCGCCCGACTAATGCGCTGGCAACCTAGTGTCGACAGTATCAAAATTTAATGCAGAGACAATGTACTGCCTTAAACCTTTAAGCCATTAATTTGATGGTCAAAACAGATTCAGCACAAGACTTAGTCAAGGATTAACAATCCTTATGAGGCTGGTTCGATTCCGCCCCGGGCCACCAAGTTGCAAGAAAACGCCAACCTTCGGGTTGGCGTTTTTCGTTTCTGCGCCAATATTCGTTGGCTCATTCGGGCATGCTTCTCCTCCGGCCCACATCCCACCCATGTTGCATGCAGCAAACTGATTCGTTGTCGGCATAGCCTCCAGCAACTGCGTCAATCCTGCCATCGACGCCAAGAAGCAGCATAACGCGCGCGATCGAGGCTGACGATACTCGCCTACCTCTTGGTGCAGGCTTTAGAACTCAGCAGTTAGCAGCCGGTCTGACCGCGGTTTGATGAGTAATTCCTCCCCTCAACACGCGAAGACTAAAATCATGAACAACACCTACAGCTTTGGCCTGCATACCAAACTTTCCCCTAACGAGCTGCTCTTCTACGTCTTCATCGATGAAACGTGCAAAGAGTTTGGCGTAGACAATGTCAGCGCCGCAGCCGCTGCGCTCACCGGCCGACATCGGATTCCCGCTAGAACCAAGCCTTCCGGCGCCACGAAGCAGGCATCGGTGGCTTCCCTCATGGGACGCAGATCTCTCAACGGCGATCTGAAAAGGAAGATTCTTCCCACGCTCAACAACCAAAGCATCAAAGCGCTGAACATGCTGATGACACAAAATATCGGCAAATGCGTGGGTCGTGCGCTTCCCCTGGTTGGGTATGCGGTGTCGGCCCATAACGTCGCGTCGATCAAGAGCCGTTCCGTTGCGAACTATAATCGCCGGGTCAGAACGGAAGACAAGGTCTTGTGATACGCGCTATCGCTTGGGAAAGATTGGAAGCTTGGGTCCGCAAGGAAAATGCCACCAGCCCTAAAAAGCAACTGACCCGCGATACTCAACTTGACGACGATCTTGATGTTACCGGCGATGAGGCTGAAGATTTCATGGAGCACTTCTTTGAAGAATTCTCCATCGACTTCGGGGACTACAATTTTGATCATTATTTTGTCCCCGAAGGCTTCAGCCCGCTTGAGATTTTCCTGCTGCTGATCTCGAAGAAAAAGCGGGCTTCCTACGACAGACCACCAATCACCCTCGGCATGCTCCACCAGGCCGCCCTTGATGGCCGATGGGATTGTGCCCGCCTGGATTCACTGTCATCACTTTCACAGACTTGAATCAACACGCCCCATCACGCCAGCTGATAATACAAAAACAGAAAAACAAACCCGAGCTGATCGCAACGTGCGCAACATCACGACCTCAGCTCAATTCCTCTCCCCCCCATTGACGAACCGCACCTCCACCCGCCGGTTACGCTCATCACTGGCCGCCAGCCCCGGCAGCGGTTGCGAATCCCCATACCCCGCCACGATCACGCGGCGCGCCGCTTCCGGCGCACTGCGCCCGATCAGCAGCAAGCGCGCTTCGCGGGCACGCGCCGCCGACAGCGTGAAGTTGTCATCGTAGACCGTGCAATACGCACGCACATCAGTCACCGGAGCCTTCACCGGCTTGTCATCCGTATGGCCTTCCACATAGATGCGGCCCGCCGGATGCTGCTGCAAATACTCCGCAATGCGCTCCTCGACCTGCGCAAACGCGGCCCGCGCTTCCGGCTCCACACAAGCACTGCCGCGACGGAATGCTCCCTCTTTCAAGGTAATCTTCCCCGCCTCAGTATCGACCGCCACCAGGTTGGAGGCGCCCTGCTGCGCAAACACCGTCTGCACCTGGCGCAACACGACCGTCAATCCCGGTCCGTCGGATGCGCGGCGGGCCGTCGCCGGCGCGGCCGGCGGTGGTGCAGCTTCAGCTGCTGCAGGCGCCGGTGGCGCAGGTGCTGCCGCCGGCAAGGGGACAGCCGGTGGCGTTGGTGGAGGGGCAGCGGATGCTACCTGCGGCGCCTGCGCACGCAGCTGCGCAATCTCAGGGCCACCCGCCCGGCTCACCGCCAGCAGGACGATCAATACCCCCGCCAGTGCTGCCATGAGGCCGGTAGCCGCAACCCATTCGTGATCGGAGTGACGCATCACGGCCTCAGGAAGAACGTCCGGACTGGTGCTGCAGCGCTTCCAGCCATTCGCCATGGCGCAGATGCGCACGCTGTGCCTCGGCCTGTTGGGCCGCCAGCAGGGCTTGTCCGCTTTGCTTGATGGCGTCGACCAGACGCTGCTGTTCTTCTGCGTGCTGCACCGCCTGCGCTTGCGCCGCCGCCGTGGCCACGTCCTTGAGAATACCGATGCTCCACGCCAGGCGAGCCTGCTCATACGCGCGCAAAGTGATCCAGGATTTCAGGATCAGGAATGCCAGCATGCTCCACGCGGCAATCTTGAACTTGCTGCCCAGCGCATCGATGACCGCCCCCAGCGCACCCGGTGCCGCCTGCGGCCCGAGCACGCCGGCCGTGTCCGTCAAGGCCAGGCCCAGGCCGATGAAGGTCCCCAGCAAACCCAGCATCAGGATCAGCCCCGGCATCGCAGCGGCCCAGCGTTCAGCGGGGGTGGCCACGGCCTGGCTCAGTTCGTCCGGTGTGGTCGTCGCAGGCAAAGGCCCGCGCTCACCGGTCAGCGCTTGCAGCCGCGCCTGCCACTGTAGAGGCCGGGCGCTGCGCGCCAGCAGCAGCGGCAAGACCACCACGGATGCCAGCAACACCAGCGCAAACGCCCACTGCAGGCCGCCATAGGCCGTGCCATCCCATTGCGGCAGCAGGAAGCTCCATAGCGATTTATCCATGGACTGCTCCCGCCTGCATGAAGAAACTTCCCATCCTTGCTCTCCCCTCGTTCTTTACATTGTCAGCGTCTTGCCACGGCAGAAGATTATCAGAAAGACCACACCGGGGGACGAAAAGCCCGGCGCGAGTGACCGATGTAATGGTCCGGTCACATGTTGTCAGCAAACTTTCAGGTCTTAACAACTTGCTACCAACTTCTTTGCACATGGCCCGTTCCTCTTTACCTCTCCGTCTGCTGCCGCTGGCCCTTGCGCTGCAAGCCATCCACGCGCCCGCCCAGGCGGCCAACTATACGGTAGCCGATGGCACCACCGACACCGCCGCCAAGACCCTGACCAAGAACGGCGCCGACAACATCACCGTCAATGCCGGGGGCACCCTGGCCTCCGGCAGCGCGGCCACCATCCGCACCTCGCAGGACAACGACAACCTCAGTACCGTCACCATCAACAACGCCGGCACCATCGGCCAGAACAGCGGCCTGACAGCCATCAGCATCAACCACAAGAAGGTCAACCTGATCCTCAACAACGCCGCAGGCGGCGTCATCACCAGCTCCTCCAGCAGCGCCAAGACACCGACCATCCTGATCGGCAAAGGCAGCGATACCTTCTCCATCGTCAACCTCGGCACCATCTCGCAAACCGGTCCCACCCCCACCAATGCGGACAACGGCAAGAACTACGCCATCAACGCCAACGGCGACTACTCCACCGCCGGCAATACCATCGTCAATGGCTCGGCCAGCAACAGCAGCGCCACCATCAGTTCGTCGAGCTCGAGCGCGATCAAGATGGGCTCCAACATCCTGCTGACCAACTACGGCCGCATCTTCACCACCAGCCCGGTCAACACCTCCTGCCCGGATTACCTGTCGGCCTGCGCCAGCGGCTCGCCGCCGAAAGCAGCCGATGGCATCTCCATCGACGACGGCATCCGCAATGCGGTCATCGTCAACTACGGCAGCATCACCGGTGCGCGCCACGGCATCGACGGCGGCGACCCGGTGGCCGCCACCCCGGACAGCAACCTGGCCAATGCCATCGCTCTCACGCCGCGCCTGAGCGCCACCGGCATCACCTTCGATGCCACCTATGCCGATGGCAGCACGCGCAGCAACGTGGCCATCAGCAACAACGTGGTGATCAACCAGGCCAGCGGCGTCATCACCGGCAACAACGGCTCGGGCGTGGGCTTCGACAGCCATGGCGTGGTCTTCAACTACGGCACCATCATCGGCAACTATGCCGGCAGCGGACGCGTGTATGACGTCCTCGGCAACGGCGCCACTACCAGCAATGGCGATGGCGACGGCGTCGATATCGACGGCACCGCCTACATCGAAAACTGGGGAACCATCCGAGGCAATGGCGCAGGCGGCCTCGATTCCAGCGGTCAGCCCAATGGCGCCGATGGCATCGCCGCCGGTGGCGGCACCATCATCAACCACGCGGGCGCAGTGATCTATGGCGAAGCCCATGGCATCCTCATCGACGATGGCAATGACTGGTCCAAGGACCCGAGCAATCCGCGCATCACCTACAACACCGGCAACACCACCGGACGCGGCACCGGGGGGAGCACCGGTGTCAACGGTGCCAAGGCGTACATCGTCAACGATGGCAGCATCACCGGCAACACGGGGATCGCCATCGGGCTGGTCGGCAATTACGACGATACCGTCATCAACAACGCCAGCGGCGTCATCACCGGCGGGGCACAGGCCACCCTCACCGGCCAGGGCGGCAGCACCGTGCCGGGGGCGGCGGTGCAGATGGGCGGTGGCAACGATACGCTGATCAACTACGGCCGCATCGAGGGCAAGAACGGCATGGCCATCGACATGGGCGACGGCGACGACTCGCTGCAGCTGCTGGGTGGCACCGTGATCGGCACCATCAATGGCGGCACCGGCATCGATACCCTCACCACCGGCGGCACGCAGTCCTTCGCGGCGGGCGTGCTGTCGGGTTTCGAGAACTACATCGTGCGTGATGGCGTGACGCGCTTCAACTATGACCTCGGCACCGTCAGCAACATGACCGTCAACCAGGGTGCAGTGCTGCAAGTCAACGGGGCCTTCGGCACCAGCGGCAACCTCGCCGTCAATGGCGTATTCCAGGCCGCACAGGGTACGGCCACCCGCACCATCAACGTCGGCGGCAATCTCTCCGTGGGCAGCGGCGGCACCCTGCAGGTCGGCGTGGCCGGTCCGCAGGCCGACCGCATCAACGCCGCCGGCAGCGCCACGCTGGCCAATGGGGCGACGCTGCAGCCAGTCGTCAAAACCTATGTACCCGCTACGGCGCGCTGGACCATCCTCTCGGCCGCCGGCGGCCTGTCGCTGGATGTGTCGAAGATCCAGCTGGCCAGCACCGCCACGCTGGACTACGGTCTGCAAGTCTCGGGCAACGACCTGATCCTCACGGCCCAGCGTACCGCCAGCGTGAGCGACGTCAGCGGCAGTCCGCTGGGCCGCGCGCTGGACGCGCTGGGCAACAACAGCAGCAACACCCAGGTGCAGAACCTGCTGGCCTCGCTGGATGCCCTGCCGACGACTGCCGCCTATCGCAGCGCGGTGCGCCAGCTGCAACCGGAAACCAATCGCGCCAGCCAGCAGGCGGCGCAGGTCTCCATGGGCAGCGTCTTCTCGGCCGTGGCCGGGCGCGTGGACAGCGCACGCGGTGATGCGCCCGTGGCCCGCCAGGACGGCAGCGGCGTGGCCAACGGCGAAGCCGCCGCACGCGGCCGCGTCTGGCTGCAAGGCCTGGGCGCCTGGGGCCGGCAGCAGGCCCGCGCCGGTGCCGACGGCTACGACGTCAATGCCTACGGCATGGCCGCCGGGATGGAAACCGACCTCTCGGCACGCGAAGTGGCCGGCCTCACCCTGGGCTATACCCGTGCCGGAACACGCGGCAGTGACAATGCCAGCGGCAATGACGTCAATGTCGATGCCGTCAACGTGGGCGGCTATGTCGGTCTGGACATGGACGGCTGGACGCTGGACGGCGCGCTCATGGTGGGCGGCAATCACTACAGCAGCCAGCGCGCCATCAACTTCGTCGGCCAGCACGTCAACGGCAGCTACAACGGCTGGCAGGTTGGCGCGCGCGTGGAAGCGGGTCTGCCCTTTGCGGTCAGCCAGCGCTGGTCCGGCCGCTGGCTGGCCGGACTGCGGCTGTCGCACCTGAGCAATGAGGGCTACACCGAAAGCGGCAATGCGGCGCTGGCGCAGAATGTGGCCTCCAGCCGCGCCAATTCGGTACAGCCGACCCTGGGTGTGGAATTGAATCGCTTGAGCGACAACGGCGACCGCCTGCAACTGCGTGCGCGCTACCTGCATGAGCTGGCCAGCAATCCGGATGTCACCGCCAGCTTCGTGGCCGGCGGCCCCAGCTTCACCACCGCCAGCACCGCGCCCAATCGCGACGCCGTGCAACTGGGCGTGAGCTATCGCTTCAATGGCGCCCAGGGCAGCTATGGCACGCTGGGCTATGACGCCGAAGTACGCGACCGTTCGCTCATGCATCAACTGACCGCTCGCGTGGGCTGGCTGTTCTGAGCTTGCAGCCCCCATGAGACAGGGCCCGCAGCTTGCGCTTGCGGGCTCTTTTTACTCCGGCGACAATCGCGCGATGCGATCCTCTTTCCTCTTCCGATTCCGCTCGCCTGCCCTCGCCCTCACCAGCCTGGCCCTGCTGGCCGACTGCGCCAGCGACCTGGTACAGCGCGCCGATGCGCTGGCCGCACCGGCCGGCCTGCAGCGCGAGGAGGTG
>Ga0187843_10001910_pt1 | contig 12974 bp, 12 predicted proteins | sample SpaLakP09_SKY_43_FD_134516 | JGI IMG/M metagenome (GOLD analysis project Ga0187843, IMG submission 134516) | Oligotrophic lake water microbial communities from Sparkling Lake, Wisconsin, USA - SP09_SKY_43 | ecosystem: Environmental > Aquatic > Freshwater > Lake | place: USA: Sparkling Lake... | reverse complement strand
GCCGCCATCAGCGCCAGCCGTTACTGCGGTAGCTACTGCAAGTTTCGCCCGGTCGAACACGGAAGTTACTGCACCACGACGGACAAAGAAAAAGGCCCAAGTCGTTGATTTACTTGGGCCTTTCGGGCTTTCTCGGTCCTGTACGGACCTTTGATTGGGCCGGGGTCACTTAAAAACAACGCTGAAGCCCGCATGAATGCTGGATTGGGCATTTCGTGAAATCCCGAGTTGTGCGGCTAGTTGTGCAGTCAGCGCGTCACAATGGTCCGGATTGAATCAGAGTCCCTGCGTGGTGAAGATGCCCCTCCGACAGTTCGTCCATACGCTGTGGCTGGCATGCCCGGGTACATGCTTAAAAGGATCAAGCAGGGCGGGCTGCCGAGTCTCTCTAGGGCCCCGACGAACTGTGCCACCGCGAAGGCCTTGCTGTCATTTCTCTACGCTTTGTAAGCTTTGACGTCTGACGGGCAATGCGATTCAAGGGCGATTAGTGCATATGTAAGGAGAGTCCAGAGCCAAATGGGCCATCGCATGTTTGAAGCGAGGCTGAAGTGTGTTTCTCGCTTGAGGGCTTAACGCCCGAGGCGTATCGAACCACCTCTTCGGCTACCGCCTCTGACCAAGAGCTGAGGTCGTTTGTCAGGGCGCTCAATGTCGCATCCACGTCGAATTGGCTCAGCATCTCTCTAACTCGCGCGGACTCTGCGTGCCTCATCAATCCCCGTGCACCTGTATGTTGGCAGTTCAGCGCTGCAACTGCTTGCCCACCACGCAATGCTGCATACACCTCGTTGTAGCCCAGATCGCTCAGCAATCCACCTCTGAGGTGCCTACTCACCAAGTGCAGGAATCCGGCAGTACACCAGTCCCCTGCTCCTGCGGTGTCTGTGACGGCGTCGAGACGAATAGACGAGATGGTGATCCATGCAGGATCGATTGAGCGCATGCGAAACCGCAGCCCCGCCGCACCAAGGGTTTGGATCTCGACGAATCCCACACCCAGCTCCGGCATCACGGAGGTAGCCAACCGCTCCGCAGAGTACTTTACGATCTGCGAGGCGCGAAGTGCCCGAGCAAAAAGGATGTCATCGTTGCCGGCAGCGGAAGGCTCGAAGACGGTCAGCGCCCCGTTGGCCATCGCTTGCTCCGCCAGCAGAACGGAACTTTCGGTGAGTCGGTCAAAGAAGAAGACATCTCCGCGAACGGGCGCTGCCTCGGTGGTCTTGCCCAGGTCGCTCAGCAGTGCATCACTATAGCGTCGAGCTTGACCGCAATGAGGGCACTTAAAGGTGAATCCGTGATCGCCTTCGGTTCCAGTATTCAGCTGATATACGACTGGTGTTGCGACGTCACGATGAAGCGAGACACGCCTGGTATCCACGCCGAGCGCGACCAGCTCACTAAGTACCTTTGCGCCGGCGCTATCTGCTCCAAGGCGGACGACAGGTATCGTGTGCCAACCAAGGAAGGCCATGATCGACATGACGTTGCCTACCGTACCACCCACACCGGTATATGCAACGGACGAACTTTCCAACACAACGTCCCATGCCACGAAGCCGCAGCCGACTACGGTTGGACGCCTAGGAATGCAGTGATTGCTCATTGTCAGGAGGGCAGAAAGCGGAAGCACCAAAGGTGATCTGGCTGAGTCCCACAAGCCAATTTCACCGGCCCAGTGACTTTATAGCCAACGGTTTCCAGATAGTAGAGCGGAAGCTCGTATTTTTGAGCGGCAAGCAGCATGCCAATGCTGGGCAGCCGACGTCCCAACGGGGAGAGAATGGTCACTGAGTCAACTGCACCACGTAGCGAGTCTTGTCGGGCCGCATGTAGTTCGCCAATCGCACGAAAAACGTCTGTGGGGTCGGATTCGTCCGCATAGATCAGGCTCAAGGGGGACTCACCCCAATTATCGATCCATCGATCGCGGAGGTCGAACAGCAGTCGGTCACCACGGGTGGGCACCCGGCCAGCGGGGAACGGAACGATGGGGCAAACCTCATTGGGCGTCTTGAGATCAGTGAAGAGTCGATTCAAGACTGGGCCGGCCCCTTCCTTCAATTGGACGACCCAAAGTCGCAACGCCCCTGACTTGGCGTCAGTCTCGATATCGCTTTGGAACCCGTGAATCCAGTCTCCACGCTCACCAGAGACTGACTCGATGCCCAACGAGCCGTTTCCGTCGCTATCGGCAACGACGAGATGCACTCGGATCTTGAGGGCACGACTATGGTCAACCATCTGTTTCACGACGGGAAAGCAGGTGCTACGCGACATGCCGGTGGCGTCCACGACTACATCGGTGTACTCGGCCGATTTGAGCCATCGGTCAGTGAGAACACATGTGTGTCGACCGGCGAGAGGTGCGCCATCGGACGCGCAGACATCAATTGGCTCGATGACCAAGCGTGCGCCCAGGAGTTGTCGCAGTTCGTCCTCAGGCGCCTTCGCGAGTTCGTCAACTTGGTGCGGAACGTCGGGACGTCGCTCGAAAATGAACCTGAAATCGACGTTTGGCACGCCTGCAAGTCTGCTGGCGCAAAACACGGCATCGGCACTAAAGCCAACGTTCCCGATGAACAAGGTCCTCCCCTTGCCCTTGAAATGGGTGTCGAGGTACTCGATGACGTCTCTGCCTTGCAGCGCCGATTTGACGGGATCGAAAGGCTTTGTCATCGGTCAATCTGCTGTTTAAGCTGGGACATGCGGCCTTCGACGAAACCGCCACGGCTGAAGGTCAAGCCTGCCGCAATCGAAGGGATGCCACCTAGTTCAAACAGACACCATTGGCGCTTCTTGCAGGAATATTCCTCCACCATCACTATGGCTTGATAGGCCAATGCGTAGTGAATCACTTGGGCAAGATCCGTGTCCTGATCGAGCAACTTCAAGTCATCCTGGGGTACACCGAACGCATTCGCACCATCGCCCAGCGGGGCATTCGGACGCCGCGTGATCTCCACGCACTGTTCGCTGATGAAGTCGACAAGTCGGCGTACGCGTGGCGCGTAGGGGAAATCCCATTCGTCCATGATTTTGGTTGCGCGCGCGGTGAGCAGCTTGTGCTGACGCCTGGCATCCAGCCGCGGCGGCTTGCTCCGGACTATCAAGGTCTCCAGTTCATCGACGAGCACGCCTGCCAGACTAATGAACTGCTCGATGTTCTGATTGGACGCATCGGCCAACCGAGTGAATCCGAAATAGAACGGTCGGTCGAACTCATGCAGGAGTTGAAGAGCAGCGCCGTTGACGAGTGTGGCGCCAACTTTCTTGGGCGACGATTCTTCTTGCTCATCGGCGGACGGGCCTGAGAATAGCGAACGCTGTGGGGTTCGCAGAGCTTCTCGATTGAGAAAGATGCGGGTCACAGCGAGACGGAGGTCCTCCGGAGCGTTCTCGGGCAAAACTTGGTCGAGTGCCTCTAACGAAGACTGGGACACGGCAGTCTCGGTGGACAGTGCTCCTACTTGATCCCTGAGATTCTTGATATCAGTGGAGGTAAGGCTCGGCTGCGCCTCGGAAAGCGCATCTGCAAGGCTTGCAACACCTTTGTTGGCGAACACGGTCAACTGAGCGAGATACCGCTTGCCGATGTCTGCGGCGACCAGCCTGAAGGCTTGGCGGTTCTGATCCCTGCCTAGCAGCGTGCGAATGAGTCGATCGCGCCCATGCGATGTGCCTGGAAGAGGCGTCTCGATATCGTCAACCAGCTGCGTGCGGCGGAACTCGGACGGACTTATAGAGTCGACGCGCGTAAGCACCCAGCGTGCAATTTGGACCTCTCGGTTACGAAGCCAGAGGTCCAGATCCTGAAACTGCGATGCATGAAGCTCGTGAGCGTCGTCGATCATCAGCATGGGTCGCAACTCGATGGACTCTCCGGTGCCTTGGAAGTCCTTAATGACGATTGCCGACAACGCGCTGAGCGGGTCATAGGTGACCGATGAGGTGTAGCCGGCAAGTTCGGCCTCGCCAGGTGGCACCAGCGCAGACAGCAGCTTGAATATCCGCAGTTCAGTCTCTCGTGCCAACATTCTGAACTGGTCCAGTGAGTCCGCGTGGATCGCGGTTCTCTCTGCATCTCCCGTCCCGGTCGTAATCAGCTCTATCTGATTGAGGGCTACGCGCTCGCCTTCAAGCTGCCGCAGCCAACCCAAAACGGCTCGCGCCTGTAGTAGCGAGCGAAGCAGCTTATGACGGATGTCCTCCGAATAGGGCAGCTCCCAGATAGCGCGGTATTGCGCATTGGCCGGCAATCTAACGCCAAGTACGCGCGGCTTAAGATCGGAAATTACGCCGGCGCTGTTCAACGCGTCAATTAGCGGTCGAACCTCGGACCGAGTGTGGGCGTCAAGGGCTGAAGAGAGCGTGGAGAACTCCAACAGCCGCGCTAAAGTCGTCTTGCCCGAGCCGGGTGATCCAACGATCACGACAAAGCGATCGAACAGCGAACTGGAATCGCCGCTGAAGAACTGCCTCACGGGCTGAGGGCTGATCAGCGGAAGCAGCGCGAGCGGATCGCGAATCAGTTCGTTTGCGCGTTTGTGCCAAGGATTGATCATCGAACGTCCATGTGCCGCTGACGACGCGGAAATAGAGGGCTAACCTCGATGGTCGCTTTCTCGGAACAATCGCCTGAACGTTCCGGGCTGCGAGCCCAGAGGACAGCAACAGAATTATTGGGCGTGTTGTGCTCCAAGACCAGGGGCAATCCGCTTTGGTTGTAGCCCATAGCAACGTCCTCTCCAAGGTGTGAGTTGGCCTTGGCGATCTCTGGATCGTAGTGACGCTTCAGTAGGTCTAACAACTCTGGGTCAGCCGCGTTCTGCATCCGAATGGCTTCGGGGAGGACGTATGCGAACGATGCGCAGAATTCCAGCGCCGGGTACTGCTTGGCAATGTCTGCAATTCGACCTTCGATCGTCGTCTTGGCAATTGAGGACGCCAAGTAATGATGAACCTGAATGCACGCCTTACTGGCGAGCCTCTCGTGGTTCGCGACGACGTACTTGCCGACCTTGCCGTCCCACTTCGCTTCGTCTTTGTCAAACCAAATCGACGATCTTGCCGAACCGGTAAAGTCATCGATCAAACATACCCATTCAAACTTGGGCTCGGCGTCGGCATGCTCCTGTTTGGCCTTGAGGCGCCCAGCAAGCTTTTTGTGCAAGCTGTCCCATTTGGCTTCAGATATCTCTGCCATGGGGACCACCTGCTCGTTATTGATGCTGCCTTCGTTATAGCGGCGGAACACGTCAATGCGCGCGCCATCGCTCACGCCCACGTACAGTGTGCGCTCCTGAAGCAAGGCCAGCCTGCATTGAGCCGCCGGATCCTCGTCCACCATGTACGCGGGCAGCTTCAGCAAACGCGCGACGTGGCGGCGCATGTCCCGTTGGATCAGCGGGCCTGACAGGCCCACCAGATGGTGCATTTCCGACTGACCAACGAAGATCAGGTGGTCACGCAGCAGGCGGTACGCGGTTGCGCGATCAGCGGGATCAAACTGAGTGAGCCAGCGCAGCAGCGTAACGTAGAACCGCCGCCCCGGGCCGTAGCCCTGGTAGTGATCAAACTTGTACCTAACCATCAGGTCGAGCCAGTGAAACTCTTGGGTAGCGGCCTCATCGCTCCACTGGAGCAAATCCCCGATAAGCTTCCTAGCTTGCGCCGGCTTCATGGATTGCCTCCCAGCAATCGCTGCAGACCTCGCTTGGCTTCATCGGACCAATTGGCAAGGGTTGCCGCGTCAATCTTGAACAGGTGGGGCCCGTGGGCGCGTATTGCGCGCAAGTATGCCAACGCTCGCGCGGAGGCGGGAATAGTCGCATTCCCGAGGATCCAACATGCCTGTGGGTCCGGTGAGACACCATCGACAGACAGCGCCAGGCCTCGACCCAGCAATTCCGAATCGTTTCCAAACGCTTCGCCACGGTCGCCGATGCGTAACAACTGAGTCTCTACGTCGATGTCCGCCTCTCTCGCCAGCCATTCAACCACGTGATGCTTGTTGGCCTCGGGAGCGAGCAAATCAATGGAATGCGCTGATCGAAAAACCCGCCAACCGGGGTACGCGCGTGCTACGGCGCAGGCTACTAGGAATGCACGCTGAACGTCGCTCTTGCTCTTGGCCTCTATAGTGAACTGGCCAGCATGGATCCTAATCTTGAAGGCCGGGCGACAGATCGCGAGATCAGCAAGTGCGGCAGTAAGGCTCGCCATTGAATCTGAGAGCGGCCCCTCAAGCCAAGGTGCCGAGAGACGCACGCTGGATGAACCAGAATGGCATCCGAGTAGCACGCGATGCCATACCCGCTCGGGTAGTTTCTTTCGCAGATCTTCATGAAGTGAGTCACCTCTGCCAGACGCAAACGCAACCGGCATTCCAGCGTCCAGCAGGCGGACTAGTTCATTGGCCAGCTCGGGCTTGATGCCTTCCAATCGCTGCTTGGTTTCGCAGCACGTGCCATCGAAATCGAGCACCAGCCCCTTGAGCTCGGCCGTGGTCAGGCGGTGCACGTAGGTGTCTAGGCTTTCGACGACCTGACTGCGCGAGGCCCCCTTGCTGATCATTAGCGACAGCTTGGCCAGACCCGCATCTTCGGATGGCGGTACAGAATGACTTGCAGGATCCAGAGCATGAATGCGGCGAGCGAACTCAGGCACCTCAGGCTGACCAGGATCGACACCCAGATGTTCACCAACAGACTCCACGAGCGCAAAAGTAAACAGCACGCCTTGCAGCGCAGCGCTTGGCAGGTCATCAGGCAAGACGCAACTGACTACAGGAACGTCTAGGGGAATGTTGGACTGGGTAGCGGCCCACAGATCGATTTCTGCGCCACCAACGTAGGCGACGATGGCGTAATCCTCCTTCCCTTGCGCCAACTGGATATGGCGGCCATGCGCGAATTGGCGTAGGTCGGCCCGTTGCACGCTGCCAAACGCTGACTCGGCGAATCGAGATTCAAGATCGATGGCAGCCGTGGCGCCTGCGCTGCCGTGTATCGCCAACACCCTTCTGCCCGACGCTACCTCGTTCGCAAAGGAACGAATTCGACGGTCTCGGCGGGCAGTGCCGAATTGCTTGATGGCATCGACTGCATCGACGCTGAGACCGGCCGCGTGCGCGAGCGCAACCATGCTGGCCACCAAACTGTTGGTTGCAAGGTAGCCGTCCTTGCCCCAAGGAGCGGCGACCTCGAGCACGCGCGCTGTAGAACGGTTATTCAGAAGGGTTGCCAGCGCGCTCGGGACCTGAAAGATGATCGCCGACGTGGAAAGCGCATGCTGCATGCAGGCCACCGCAGCGGTGCGGATGTCGGTATTCTTCCCCTCGGCTGACAATAGAACGGCGTGGTGTCGACCGTACTCACTGACTCGCTGTATGTATTCAAAAGGGGATGCAGCGATGCAAAGTTTGCGGCGACTGGCTTGGAAAACTCGGGCGCCAAATTCTGCAGCGGTGAATGAGCCTCCGGAACCAATGACCACGATGGGGTGGTTGTCGGCAGGCGGTGCGACGCGCTGCTCAAAGTCCCGAGCGGCCGCCCACAACAACGTCGCACCGATTTGGTCTAACTCTTCCGAGTATGGTTTCCCCATCTTCCTCTCGGCCGATGGCCGCCCTCCTCAGTGAGGCTGAATTAAACGACGAGGCGTCCCCTTGCGCAGTGGCCTCTAGATGTAAGCCGGTACTTGCTGTGGCTGCACAACCGGAGAAGCGCGCTGTCGGCACGCAGGCGTCACGCGGGCACTGGCTCAGGTGCTCGCCGCTTTGCAGTCGACGCCTTCGGGGCCGCAGACTTCGCCGCCCGTGCAGGTGTTTTGCGCTTTGGCTTGCGAGACTCGGCTTGCAGTTGGTCACGGACCTCCATGAGCAACACCCCCAACTTGTTCTGGCCAACGCCGTTCACCTCTCCCCAGAGCCGATTGACCGCATTGTCCACCGTTGCCGACTCGACTAGCCGAGCTGTTCCTGTGCCCAACAACAACGCTCTCAAGTCGTCGTGCTGGGAGTACTTCGCAACGAGGATGCGTTTCATGCGGTCGAACTTGATCTTTGACCACTCTGGGGTGATATCCCAAACGTAGAGGCCATGAGCGGCCATCGCCAGTAGCGACGGTGAAGGCGCCGCCATCAGCCATTGCCGAACCTCGGGCTTCCGAGCCTTACCTGCTTGGTACGCATGCTCAGCAGTCTTGAAGACCTCGTCCTCAAAGGTGATCTCGCATTTGAAGAGGTTGCTAAATGCTCCGTATGGCTTCTCATTGGCGCGGTAGAAGCGGATTTCATTCATGAAATCTCCTTTGACTGGGTTTGTGACTTGCTGGTGCGACGGCGGACCGGTAAGGCTCGATCGGCCACCGAAGGCCGATCCTCGATAGGCGAATGGGCTCGCCAGTACGCCAAAACGGCCGCAGCTTCATTAGGGGGCAGTTCGGACAGGAGATTGAGTAGAGCCGCCATGGCTTGCGGCGATGTAGCACCGCGCATCCATTCAGCGATCGATCTAGGGCTTGTTTGGGCAAGACTTGCCATCCCCTTATGTGTCAGCCGGCGACCATGAGCGACCTGCAAGCGGCGCTGCAGCTCGTTCAGGGTATCTTGGATGGCTGACACAGTTATATGTACTAACTTTTCGAAAATATGTGCTTATTATACAGAATATTGTATGTCTTTAGCTCCCAAAGTGCTCGAGCAATTACCTGTTCGTTTGCTCCACACGGCGCAAAGGTTTCGCGACCGAGGCCACGTGCAACCTGCCCGCGCAGCTGAGATATGAACGTACTGCGCTCGATTGGCCAGTCTCAACGCGGGCAGCTTCTGCCAAAGCTGTTGCTCCAGTTGATGCGCGTGAGCGGGAAAACCGGCACCTCGTGAAGCAGGCCTTGCCGCTCGACAGGGGGGAAGTGGGTAATCCTCCATAGGTCAATCGCCTGGCGGCGTTGGTTTCTACGAGGACTGACCTTGTCTCCGAAAGGCGTGCCCATTGCTGAGTGATGCAATCCAAACAAGAGGAAGCGAAACGCCGAAGACAAAGGCGGGCGCGACCATGGCGCGTTACACGCTGGAGTTCAAACAAGAGGCCCGGAGGCTGGTGGAGAGCATTGCGGCGGCGGCGCGCACGCTGGGCGTGGTGGATCAGATGCTGTCCAACCGTGTCAAGGCGAACCGGGCGGGCAAGCTCAACGGCGCGAACAGCACGTCCGTGAGTGCGAAGCCAAAGGTGATTGCGCGGCTGCGGGTCGAGTTGCCACGGGTGAAGATGGAACGCGACACTGTAGGAAAAGCGACAGCGTACTTCGCAAAGACTTCGAGCTGAAGTGCGCCTTCATTGAGCGGCATCGGCGGGAGGGGCCGATCTCGGGGCAATGCCGGGTGCTGAAGGTGAGCACGGCGGGATATCACGAGCAGTCGTTCGGAGTGCCTGCGGGGATCCGCGACGCCAGTGGCGTCCAAATCAAGGCCCACACGCGTTGACTTCCGTCCGAAGCTTCCGCAAAGCTGAGGCCTTGCTATCGATGCGGAGGTGCCGACCTTCACGATATTCGTGCGCAGACGCGAAACTGCAAGAGTCAAGCAGTGTTCGGATATTTGTCGTAGGCTCCTGGCAGGAGGCACTCGGATGTCAGCGGATCTCAAGCTGGTTGGTGACGAAGTTGCTGTACTGGAGAGGTCTCTCAAGCCTGTCCAGGACATGTTCAATTTCGCCTTCGACCGGGTGAAGGCGGATCACGCTGAACTAACTGACCTCTGGAAGCAACTCGATGGCAAGTCACAGGCTACAGCGACGATCTCGGGGGGCTTCCTGGCAGCTGCATTCGCAGGCATCAAGAGCACCTCAATCGTGCTACTTTTTCCTGAGAAGGTGATGCTGTTGGCTGCCATCACCATGCTGATCGGGTCCATTGCTGGGGCGGTGCGCGCGATGGTCATCCGCAACATCCCGTCTCCGCCTGCGCCGGATGCCATTTCTGAAATGCTCGACAACATTCTGGCAGCCTCGCCTGAAGACTATGAGCGGCGTCATATTGCTCTCATCGCCGATACGATCAATCTGTGGCTTCCGCAGAACCGTATGCTCCATGAGATGACCCGCAAGAAGGCTGTTGGGGTGGCACTTGCGCAGACTTTACTGGCGGTAGCCATGGGCATATTCGCGATCCAGACGTTTTTCACCGTCCTCACACGGTAGCAAGGGGAACTACGATGACGCTAGCTGGCTTCAACCCTATTAAGTGCCTAGTCCCGAGTTGCCGCAAATGGGCGGTTGGTATCAGTAACTACTGCAAGGAACATCGGGCAGACAATCGCGGCAATTCCGGCGCTCCCAAAGCAACCGATGGCTTGCCTGCCCTCGTCTGTATTCGCACGGGGCGCAAAGCTCTAGACCGACCTGAGATACCGCCGGATCCCGAGCGTCAGGCCAAGGCCTCTACTGAATTGCCGCCTATTGTTGAGGTTCTCCACTTAAAGCAGCGCCAGCGTTCGGCAGCGCGATCACGTTGGGCTCGCAGGACGGGCAGAGGGGGGCGGTCGTCGAGGCACCCCGCACTTGGATTTTTCGGCAAGAAGGTCACCAGAAACACGGAAGTCGGAGGAGGCTGATGGCGTTCCGACCTGATCCCCTTTGAGCCTAAGCAGACTATATTGGTCCGCCCCAAATCCGAAACACAGTACCTATCTTGGCATCCAAATGCTGGCACCCAGCCTATCCTGCACTCCCTTCTTGAACCCTCTTTCGGATCGATTCAGTTCTGACGAACCGCTGAATTTGAGTCCAAATCCATCGCGCTGCCGCGCCCGCCTCGCGCCCACCATCAAGCCTCGTGAAATCCACCGCGAAGGCAGCGGCAAAACATGGAAGCGAACCGTGACAGCAGCGAGAAGCGCCCGCAAGCGAACCGCAAAAACCTGACAAGTGAGCGGCAAGGCAGCGCAAAACTCTCGCCTCGTCCCCTTCCCTCCTTTCCCTGCTGCCCCCCCCTTTGGGCGACCAGGATCCGGGGATGGGCCTCGTTCCACCGCATCCTCCTGGCCGCCTCACCCGCAAGGCCCGGGCTTTCCAGGCCAAGATCGCCCAGCTGCGGCCCCAAGGCTACACGTTGGAATCCATCCGCCAGGCGCTGGCTGCAGCCGGCATCCATGTGAGCCTGAGCACCGTCGGGCGCTCACCCATGGATGGAGGCGCAGCTGGGGGGAGCGCGGTGGGACGACCGGCGCACTGGCTGCCTCCACACGGGCGACGCAGTCCAGCGGCCGATGTGACAGTCGCCTGGCGCAGCGGTAGCCACGGAGTCGACCGCCAACACACGAGCAGCGGCGGCTCTGCGGCTGGCGTGACACCGAGCGCAGCGAATGGCGCGACGGTCGAGCCGCTGCGAGCACTTCAAAGAATTGCGCCCCGGCATCGGGCCTGGCGGGTGCCCAGGGTGGCGATCTGGCTGACGGCAGCGAACGAAGCGCAGCGCAATGACCGCAGGCGGCCTGTTCGCCAAGCGGCCGGTTGCCGCGCAGCGGGAACGAACAGGCTGCGACCCTGGGCACGGGAGGGGCGCTTTGTCGCGTCACCCCTTCCTCATTCTCGCCGTTGGTATCGATAGATTTTTGATCAAAGTCATCCCCGGCTGTGCATTCGACCGCACCTAGACTTAGTGCGACGTCTCGACGGAGTCAGCCATGAATGCACTTCCTGCCCCCAGCGAACCCGGCGATGCTGACCCGGTTGCCTTGCGCTTTGTTCGCCTGGCCGCTGTTCGGCGCATGACCGGCCTCGGGAGATCGACCATCTATCGGCTCATGGCCGCCCACCAGTTCCCCGCCTCCGTGCAGCTGTCCAGCCGTGCGGTGGGATGGCGGCTGTCGGACCTTGAGCAGTGGAGCCGTGCGCGCAAGCCCACGTCCCATTGAAGTCGGGAGCGTCCGGTTCCTCCCGTCGATCATCTACTTCGGCGCCAGCTCCAGGCGATTCGCATGCGCCCGCACGACCAGGCCGTGCAAGGCTGCCATGGCGCGTGCGAAGCTGGCGTTGTCACCGGTCCGGAACAGGCCACTGACTCGAAGCCCGCTGGGTGCGTCGCTGCCTGCCAACGTGATCGGCATCGGACTGTAGCGGTTCATCTCGGCCACCGCCTCCGGCAGCGACACGTTGTCGAAGACCGCTTCGCCGCGCTTCCATGCCAGCAACTGGTCCATGCGCGGCCGATCCACTTGCGTTGCCGTTCCTGGCGCGGCGACCCCATCCTGCCGGTGTAGGCGCATTCGTTCCCCCGCCGCCATCACAACGGGGGGCCTCAGGAGGGCGCCGGTGGCGCCGCCTGCGGCATCCCGCACGACCACCTGGCCTTCGATCAGCGTCACACTGAGCGCATCACCAACGCCCTTGCCATCGGGAGCCATGCGCACGACGAAGGCAGTCCCCGTGGCGGTGACTTCGGTGCCTGCGGCCCGCACGACGAAAGGCCGGCTCGTGTCCTTGGCGACCTCGAACAATGCTTCGCCGCCCTGCACGTTCACCGTGCGCTGGGCGGTTCCAAACTCTACCCGGACCTTTGTCGCCGTGTTCAGTGACATACGCGTGCCGTCCTTCAGCACCACCAGGCGCTGTTCGCCGACAGCGGTGGCATAGGTATCGACATCACGCCAGGGCTGGAGCCACAGCACGCCGACCAGGAGAGCCGTCGTTAGGGCGACCGCCCAGTGCCGCGGCTGGAACTGCCCTGCCCGTTGCCAGTCCTCCTGCGCGCGGGAGGCTGAAGGGCTGGCAACCGAACTCCGATTGAGGCCCGCGGCGTCCATCCAGAGGTCCGTGCAGCGCTCGAACGCCAAGCGATTCGCCGGCGAACGTGCCTGCCAAGCTTGGCAGGCACGGTCCATGCGGGTCGAGCGGTCCGGGCCATGCAGCCGGGCGATCCACACGGCGGCTTCGGCTGCGATCTCCTGCGAGACGACGGGCTCAGGTCTCGGC
>Ga0187843_10001908_pt1 | contig 12975 bp, 13 predicted proteins | sample SpaLakP09_SKY_43_FD_134516 | JGI IMG/M metagenome (GOLD analysis project Ga0187843, IMG submission 134516) | Oligotrophic lake water microbial communities from Sparkling Lake, Wisconsin, USA - SP09_SKY_43 | ecosystem: Environmental > Aquatic > Freshwater > Lake | place: USA: Sparkling Lake... | reverse complement strand
GACATCATCATCTCTGGTGGCGAGAACATTAGTTCACTGGAAGTGGAAGACGCGCTCTACCGCCACAGCGCCGTCATGGCCTGCGCAGTGGTCGCCAAGCCGGACGAAAAATGGGGCGAAACGCCGGTGGCCTATGTGGAATTGAAAGAAGGCGCCAGCGTCAGCGCGGCAGACTTGCTGGCGCATTGCAAATCGCTGCTGGCCGCCTATAAAGTGCCGCGCGATTTTCGGTTTGAGGCTATCCCCAAAACATCGACTGGCAAGATTCAAAAGTTTGAATTGCGCAAGCGCGCTGGTTTGGCATGAGCCTATGCGCGCTGGTATTTGATGCAGGCAGCCGCCACCCCTAGCTGGCGGCATCAAACACAAAGGTGTTGTTTCTGCCAGGCATATTCAGCGAACTAAGTCATCCACAAACTCTGAAGCAGGTTCCACGCTTGTTATCATCAGCCTGTCACGCGCACGGGTGCAAGCCACGTACAAAAGGTGCCGCTCGGTGTCGTACACCTCTTGCAGGTCTGACTCGTCCATCACGCTTTCGATGCGCGATTGCAAAGGGATTACCTAATCATCCAAGCCATCACGTCCGCCGCCTTGTATTTAAGCCCTTTGGCTAGGTGCATGGTGCATACAGAAGCCAGTCCGTTGGTCGTTTGTACATGCTCATCCAGCACGCTGGAGAGCATGGCCACGCCTTGCTCGGTGAAGACGTAAGGCAGGGTTCGGCGTCCACCGTGCGCACTTGATATGGCAATTTGGCATCTCAAGTCGTCCCATTCTTGGGCGGTGAGCTGAAACATGAAGTCGGCCGGAAAACGGCTGGCCTTGCGTTTGACGGCGCGGTTTATTGCACCTGTCTCCACGCCGTAGAGCTGGGCCAAATCGGTATCGATCAAGACTTTTTCATGGCGCACCGCACAGACCAGTTTGGCCAGGTGCTGCGCATGGGGCACGGTGACAACGTCAGCGGTAGCAGCTTTTGGGGTGGTTTTCGGGTGACCATGATTTGTTCTTGTCAGTTGTCCAGGGTGTCGGGCCTGTTCAGCGATTTTTTGTCATCCGACTGCAAGCGCCGCTCCACCTTCTTCACGTCTTCTTCGGGCGTCAGGCTTTCGGGGGGAATACCACGTTCCAGCAGGGTGTTGCGCACCACTTGGTTGTTGGTGATGTGCTCATGCGAGATTTCCCCCTCACGGTCCATCCGGTGCTGGCGGGCGTTGAAGATGGTGATTTCTGCCGCGAAGTCTTTGGCCTTTAACAAGATGGTGGGTGCAAAGTCGGCCAGTGGGCGGGTGTCGGGCATTTTCCATTGGGCTTTCATGGCTTGGGTGCTTTTGCCAAATAGGGCGTGGTCGCCTTTGCTGCGGATGAGTGCAAAGTCTTGGTTGCCGCCGGTTTGCTCGTAGATGACTTGCGAGAGTTCTTTTTCTGTGTCGGTGAGTTTGCGCCCGTGCTTGCAACCGCTCGGCTTCGAGCATGCGCTGCTCAAACAGTTCTGCCTTGCGGGTTTGTACCGCAAAGTAAGTCTGGGCAAACGCTATTTCGACTTTGCGTGGGTCGCCGTTTTGCGCGATGAGGTAGCAGGCATAGCGGGTGAGCATGATGTCAGGTACATCCTTGGATGCACCCTTGGGCATGGCGATCGTTTTGTTGACGTCAACAAAATGATCCTTGGCCAGATGCCCACTCACTTCGCAGGCTGTTTTCGCTTTGCTGATGACTTGGCCGAAGTTTCGCCACTCGGCATAACCCAGCAGGTGTTGAATATCTCTGGCCAGCCAATATTCAACGCCGCTTTCGGTTTGTTGTGCATGGCCTTCAAACGTGTCGGTCAGGGTTTGAACCAGCTCTTTCTTCATGCTGCGTCTCCCGTTTTGACTTTGTTCTTTGGGATGCGCTTGCGAACTTCGGCCTCGGGAAGCTGTTTGTAGTTTTGGTCTGTGGCCACTTTGCGGCCCGACTTGCGCTCCAGGTCGCGACGGGCACTGCCCGCTACTTTGCCGCCGGCGCGGGCGGCGCTGCGGTTTGGGCCAAAGCCTTGGGCGTCGTGTTGGCGTGCGATTTCGGTGGTGGAGGCTTCACCGAGCATGGTGAAGATCAGCTCTAGGTCGCTCATGTGATCGCACAGGTTGTCGCCGGTTTTGCCTAGTTCTTTGAGGTCGCGGTATTGGCTGGGCGTCATGCCAAAGGTGGCTTTGCTGATTTCGGCGGTCAATATGGCATATTCGCGCTGTTCCTTGACGCCACGTTTTTGCCATTCGCCGGTCAGCTCGTCGCGAATGGCGATGCCGCGTACCCGCTTTTCGATCCATTCAGGGCTGTAGCCCTTGGACTGGTAAATGGCGCGCATGCGCTGCGCGGCCAGTTCGGGGTCCTCAATTTCTTGCAGCCGCTCATAGCCCACTTGGGCCAGCCAGCGCTTGAAGGGCTCCGCCTTGGGCGACGGGATGGACTGGATGAGCCGCAACAGGTGCTCGACACTGCCCGCCAGGGTCTGGCGTTGTACGCCGCTGTCCGTGCGCATAGCTACCTGGGGACAATTTGTCCCCAGGTAGCTGCCAAGCTCCGGATCACGCTTGCGCAGCTTCTTCAGGTAGTCGGTTGGGTTGACCGAATCAGTCAATACCTGCACCACGTCTACGATGGCGAAGTACCAACACTGTGCATCTTCGCTCCAGATGGAACGAATTTGCGCTGTTTCAAAGAGTTTGATATTGCTCATGTGCCTGTCCCTTTTGGTGTTTGGTTCAGCATGCCGTCTAACGGGGCTTGCACCTTGTCGCCAAAGCGATTTCATCAATCTCCCATTGTTGACTTACGTACTAAGGGGGGTCAGGATTGCACTTGCCCCGGTTACTCCACCACCGGCCTACGCCGATTCACCAGCGAAATCCCCACAAACACCATCGCCAGCGCGCCCAGCAAGGAGAGGGTAATTTCCTCGCCCAACCAGAGTGCGCCAAAGAGCAGCGCAAACAGTGGGGTGGAGAAGGCGAAAGCGCCGATTTTGCTGGCCGGGTAGCGGCTCAGTAGCCACATCCAGGACAGGTAGCTGGCAAAGGCGCCGACCAGGGTTTGCAAGAGTAATGAGCCCATGGCAAAGTGGCTGAAATTCCAGGGCCAGGACCAGGCCTCACCCATGTACCAAGACAGCGGGGGTAGCACGACGGCGCTGGCAGCCACTTGGTAGAACAGCATTTTTTCGGCACCCACGCGGCTCAGTACCGTGGTGCGGATGACGACGGTGGTGAGTGCCCAGGCGATACCGCCCCCCACACCGAGCAAATCGCCCCAGTGTTGCAGCGGCGTCTGGCCGCCAATGAAGCCTTCGCGCAGCGTAAAAGCCACGGCACAAAACGCAAACACCAGACCTAACCATTGCACCGCGCGCAAGCGCTCGGATGCGACAAACCAATGCAACACCAATGCGGCCCATAAGGGCGAGGTGTATAAAAACACCGTCAGGCGCGAGGCGGCGCTGTACTGCAAGCCAGTGAACAAGCAGAAAAATTCCATGGAGAATAAAAAGCCAGCCAGAAGGCCCGGCCACAGGCTGCCGTCGCGTTCAAACAGCGCAATACCGCGCCGGCGACACCACAGCCACAAGACCACCGTGGTTCCCATAAAGCGCACACCGGCCTGAAACACCGGCGGTAAGTCGACCAGCGTGGCTTTAACCAGCACTTGCTGAAAGCCCCAAAAGGCACAGCACACCATCAAGAGGCCGATGGCAAAGGCGTCTAGGTGTTCCTTGCGGTCCATGGCGGGGACAAACTGGAAATGGTTAACGCAGGCTGCCGGTGAAAAATTGGCTGGCGTGGTAGACCAAAGGCGCGGCAGCGTCGCGGTGGGTGCAGCGTTCGACTTCGCCTACAAAAATCACGTGGTCGCCTTCGGCGTAGCGGCTGCGGTTAAAGCAGGTAAAGGTGGCGACCGCGCCATCGATCAAGGGCAGCTCATAGGGCCCGCTGTGCCAGGCGACGTCGGCAAAACGGTCTATCGCTTTGGTGGCAAATTGCGTGGCCAGGGCTTGGTGTTCAGCGCCCAGCACATTGATGGCGTAATGCGTGCAGTTGCGCAGCACGTCCATGGACGCCGAGCGCAGACCCAGACTCCAGAGCACCAAGGGCGGGTCCAGCGAGACCGCGTTAAACGAGTTCACCGTCAGGCCCACCAGGGTGCCGCTGGTGCTGCGCGCGGTCACCACGGTGACGCCGGTGGCGAACTGCCCCAGCGCTTGGCGAAACTCGGTTTGGCTGAAGGCGGGTACGCTGGCAGTGGGTACGTCTACGTCCTCGGTGCGGGGGATGTGGTTCAAATCAATGGCCTAATATTTTGGACAGAAAGTCGCGGCTGCGCTCACTTTGCGGGTTATTGAAAAACGCCTCAGGCGTGTTTTGTTCCACGATTTGCCCCTCGTCCATAAAGATGACTCGGTCGGCCACGGCCTTGGCAAAACCCATTTCATGTGTCACGCACACCATGGTGATGCCTTGCTCGGCCATCTCGATCATGACATCGAGTACTTCTTTGATCATCTCCGGATCCAGCGCCGAGGTTGGTTCGTCAAACAGCATGATTTTAGGCCTTAGGCACAAAGCCCGCGCGATGGCCACCCTTTGCTGTTGCCCGCCGCTCAGTTGCAGCGGGTATTTAAGCGCCTGCTCGGCAATACGCACCCGGCGCAATTGCTCCATGGCTTTTTCTTCGGCGTCTTTTTTGGGCATACGGCCCACCCACATGGGCGAGAGCGTCAGGTTTTCCAATACGGTCAGATGGGGGAACAAATTGAATTGCTGAAACACCATGCCGACTTTTTTTCGAACGTCGTCAACGGCCTTGAGATCGTCGGTAATTTCCACGCCATCGACCACCAGGCGGCCTTGCTGGTGTTCTTCTAGGCGGTTGATGCAGCGTATCAATGTGGATTTACCAGAGCCTGAGGGCCCGCAGACCACGATGCGCTCACCCGTGCCCACGTGCAAGTCGATGTCGCGCAGGACATGGAAGTTATTGCCATACCATTTGTTGACTTTGTCGAAGGTGATGATGGGCTCGCTCATGGCTGTCCTTAACGCTGTTTGCTTTTATTGACTTGCGCTTCAATCCATTGGCTGTAAAGCGACATCGAGTAGCAAAATACAAAATAAATCAGGGTAACAAACAAGTAGCCCTCGATGCGGAAAGGGCGCCAGTCGGCTTCGGCGTTCATCGCCATACCCATGGCGCCGGTCAGTTCGTACAAGCTCACAATAGCCACCAGTGAGGTGTCTTTGAAAGTAGAAATAAAGTTGTTCATGATGCCTGGCACCACCATGGCCAACGCTTGGGGCAGCACAACCATGCGCTGGGTTTGCCAGTACGAAAGGCCTAGCGTGGCCGCCGCTTCGATTTGCCCTTTCGGTATGGCTTGCAAGCCGCCACGTATTACCTCGGCCATATACGCAGCGGCAAACAAGGTAATGCCGGCTAGCACGCGGATCAGCACATCAATGTTGAAACCTTGCGGCATCAATAGCGGAAACATGAATGAGGCCATAAACAGCACCGAAATCAGCGGCACACCGCGTATCAGCTCCACATAGACGGTGCACAGGCTGCGAATCGCCGGCATGTTCGAGCGCCGCCCAAGCGCAATGCAGACGGCAATCGGGAAGGCCATCACCATGGACAGAGAAGCCAGCAAAATCGTCAGTGGCAGGCCGCTCCATAAATCGGTTTCCACAAAGCGCAGGCCGGCAAAGCCGCCGCGCATCAGCGCAAGGTACACCACCAGCACGCCCACCCACAGGGTCACTAACCAGGGCCGCCAAAAAGCGCGGGTGCAGCTGGCCAAAATCAGGCCCAGCAGCATGGCCGTACCTAGCAATGCACGCCAGTGCTCTTCATGCGGATAACGGCCAAACAAAATAAAGCGAAACTTCTCGCGTACCACCGCCCAGCAAGCGCCGCTGGCCGCATGGCAGGTTTCGTAATTACCGTTCCAGACGGCATTGGTGATAGCCCATTGAAACAGGCGCGGTAGCAGCCACAAAAGAATCAGCCCGATCAACAACGTACCGGTGCTGGTTTTCCAATCGTGGAACAAATTGGCCTTGCACCAGGCGAGGGGCCCGCGGTTCGATTGCGGAGCCGGGCGGGGGGCGATGGCGTTAAAAGTGGACATCGGGTTTTCGTCCTTAACGCTCTTTGATCGCGGCACGCGCGTTGTACCCGTTCATCAACAAGGAGGTGAGCAAGGAGGTGCTCAGGTACACCAGCATGATGAGCGCAATACATTCCACGGCGCGGCCGGTCTGGTTGATGGCCGTGTTAGCAATCGAGACCACGTCCGGGTAGCCGATGGCCACGGCCAGCGAGGAATTTTTAGTCAGGTTCAGGTACTGGTTGGTCATGGGCGGAATGATGACCCGCAACGCTTGGGGCAACATCACTAGCCGCATGCTCTGCCCCTGCGACAAGCCCAGCGCGCTGGCGGCTTCGGCCTGGCCCAGCGACACCGATTGGATGCCGCCGCGCACCACTTCGGCCACAAAGGCGGCGGTGTAAACCGTCAGGCCTAGCAGCAGGGCCAAAAATTCGGGGGTCAGCGCGCCGCCGTTTTCAATTGCAAATTCACCTTTGAAAGGGGCGTTGAGCTCGGTCGGTGCGCCGCCTAGCAGCCATCCTACGAAGGTGCCTAAAACCACCCAGCCAAGGGGAGCCCACAACAGGCTGTGCGGCTGCCCTGTCTCTTCAAAGCGCCGACGCGCTCGGCCACGCCACAACCACCCGACGCAAAGGCCCGCTAGCAGCCCCCAGGCCGCCCACACATGGCCGCTAGCCCACACAGGAATCGGGAAATTAAGCCCGCCTTTGCTCAGAAACAGCGGGCCCAGTATCCAGGGCTCTGTGGCAGCAGGCAGCACTTCGGTGAAGAACAGATACCACATCAGCAATTGCAGCAGCAGCGGAATATTGCGGAATAACTCAACGTAAACTCGGCACAGACCGCGCACCAAAGCATTGCGCGAAAAGCGCCCTATGCCTAGCAGCGTGCCCAAGAGCGTAGTGAACACGATACCCAAAATAGCGACCCGCAGGGTGTTGGTGACGCCGACCAGATAGGCTTGCAAATACGACTCGCCCGAGTCAAACGCATACAGGCTCTCGCCAATATCAAAGCCCGCAGTGCCGAGCAAAAAACCAAAGCCGCTTTGGATGCCGCGCTGGCGCATGTTCGTGGCGGTGTTGTGCGCCAAGAACCAGACGAGCAGCGCGATCACCCCCACCGCCAGTGCCTGATACACCAGCGCGCGAAAGGCTTGGCTGCGCCAGGACCAGCGATTTTTTACCGGGGGTGTGGGTACTGCGCTCATACGACATTGGTTTACTACTGAGAGAGTTTTACAAGGGCTCGGTACAGAAAAAGGGCAGTGCAACGCGCTGTGCAACTGCCCTAGTGTCTGCGCCAGGCCGCTTGCGGCCCGCTGGCTTAGCGGATAGGCGGTGCGTACTGGATGCCGCCTTTGCTCCACAAATTGTTCAGGCCGCGCGGCAATTGCAGGGCGGATTTGGGGCCGACGTTGCGCTCAAAAATCTCGCCGTAATTACCGGTGGCTTTGATCGCGTTACCCAGCCAGTCTTTGTCCAAGCCCAGCAGTTTGCCGGTGTCTTCGGTGGTGCCTAAAATGCGGCCCACAACAGGGTCTTTGCTATTGGCCTTGAGGTCCTCTAGCTTGGCTTGGGTCACGCCGTTTTCTTCGGCTTCGAGCAGACCATAAATCGTCCACTTCACGATCGCGGTCCACTCGTCATCGCCACGGCGCACCATCGGGCCGAGGGGCTCTTTGGAAATCAGCTCGGGCAGGATCATGTGGTCGGCAGGGTTCTTGGCAGACTTGTTGCGCACTGAAGCCAGACCGGATGCGTCGGTGGTGTAGGCGATGCAACGGCCCGAGAAATAAGCGCCTTCCACGGCGTCGAGCTTCTCAAACACCACGGGTTTGATGTTCAGCCCGTTGGCTTTGGAAAAGTCGGTCAGGTTTTTCTCGGTGGTGGTGCCCGATTGCACGCACACGGTCTGGCCTTTGAGTTGTTTGGCACTTTTGATTTTGCTCTTGACGGGCACCATAAAGCCCTGGCCGTCGTAGTACACCACAGCAGTTTGGCTCAGGCCGATGGAGGCGTCGCGAGTCAGGGTGAAAGTGGTGTTGCGCGAGAGCACATCGACTTCGCCGGACTGCACAGCGGCAAATCGAGCTTGCGCGGTCAACGGTACGAATTTCACTTTTTCCGGGTCGCCCAGGGTGGCGGCGGCCACGGCGCGGCAGATGTCTACGTCGATGCCGGACCATTTACCATTGGAGTCGGCCGCGCTAAAACCCGCCAAACCGGTGTGTACACCGCAAATGACCTGGCCACGCGCTTTGATGGAGTCAAGGGTTTTCCCTGCGTGGGCAGGTGCGCCAGCGAGTACGGCTGCAGCAGTAAACACAGCGCCAAGGCTGTGTAAGGGATTGAATTTCATATTGAATGCTCCAAAAAAATGGGGGTTGCTCCAGGATTTACGTCCTGCAAGCGCAAGGCAAGTGGAGCCGCCATTCTGCCCCACAGTGCCAATATAGCCTTACAAGCCGATCTTTGGAGTGGCAAGTGAAAAGACAGACGGTATCGTCTGACCGTCTCTCGCGTGACAACGGGGATTGCCTAGATGGGCCGAGCGACTTATGGTTAGCCACTATTTTTAGTCGCGCAGCGTCGGCAAAATAGTGAACCGTTAAGGTAAACAAGGGACTAGCATGGCCGATTCTGTTGACAAAGCGCATTACCGTTTTTGGCCCAAGCGCCTGCCCAAAAATATTACGCCGCCGCAGACTGCTTTGTGGGACAACCTGGCCACTAGTGCGCGCCGCTATCCGGGCAAAACTGCTATCAGCTTCTTTGGTCGACAAACCAGCTATGCGCAGCTGATAAGACAGGCCGAGGCCTTCGCCGCCTATTTACAAAACCTGGGCGTGCAGCGGGGCGACCGTGTGCTTCTATTGATGCAAAACTGCCCGCAACTGGTCATTGCGCATTTCGGCATCTTGCGAGCCAATGCAGTGGTGGTGCCGGTCAACCCCATGAACCGGGCCGAGGAACTTAAGCACTACATCTTAGACCCCGAGGCCCGCGTGGCGGTGACCACTTCCGACCTGGCCGGCGAATTGGCCAGCGCCAGCAATGCCCTGCCAGTGGGCCAGGGGCTGGCACAGATGGTGGTCAGCCATTTCACTGATGCCTTTGACCCGGCACAGGGCGACGATGCGCCCCCTGCCGCCTGGTCTGATTGGTTGCTCACCCGCCCTAAGCTGCCCGAGCTCCATCGCGGCCAGGTCCACGCATGGGTAGATGCCCTGGCGTACACCGATACGCCGCCCGCGCTGCAAGTCGGGCCAGACGATTTGGCGTTTTGCCCTACACCAGTGGCACCACCGGTCTGCCCAAAGGTTGCATGCATACGCATGCGAGCATCATGCACAACGCCATCTCCAGCGCCATGTGGGGCAATGGCAGCATGGAAAACACCACCTTGATGGTGGTGCCCATGTTCCACATTACCGGTATGGTCAGCCTGATGCATACCAATATTTATTGCGGCGCCACCATGGTGCTGATGCCGCGCTGGGACCGAGAGTTGGCGGCCCGGCTGATCGCGCAATGGCGCGTGACGCACTGGACCAATATCCCCACCATGGTGATCGACCTGCTGGGCAGTCCCAACGTGGACCGCTTTGATTTTTCCAGCATGGTCTATATTGGCGGTGGCGGCGCTGCAATGCCCCAAGCGGTGGCGCAGCGCTTGCTAGAGCAATACGGTCTGCGCTATGCCGAAGGCTACGGCCTGACGGAAACCGCGGCGCCTTCGCACAGTAACCCGCCTGATGCACCCAAGCAGCAATGCCTGGGCATTCCTTTTATTGGCGTCGATGCGCGCGTGGTGGACCACGACACGCTGCGCCAAATGCCGATAGGCGAGTCCGGTGAAATCATCATGCGCGGCCCGCAAATTTTCAAAGGCTATTGGCGCCGCCCCGAGGCTACGGCCCAGGCCTTTGTGGAAGTGGACGGACAGGTATATTTCCGCTCGGGCGATCTGGGTCGGGTCGATGAGGACGGCTATTTTTTCATGACCGACCGACTTAAACGAATGATCAATGCTTCGGGATTTAAGGTTTGGCCAGCGGAGGTAGAGGCGCTGATGTTTCGCCATCCGGCCATCCAGGAGGCTTGCATCATCGCCACGCAGGATGCCTATCGCGGCGAGTCGGTTAAAGCCATGGTGGTGCTGCGTGGCACGCACAAGGGGCTGGTGCGCGAGCAAGACATCATCGATTGGTGCCGCGACAATATGGCAGTCTATAAAGTGCCGCGCGCGATTGAATTTTTAGACGCACTACCGAAAAGTGGCGCCGGCAAAGTGATGTGGCGCTTATTGCAAGAGCAAGAACTAGCCCGTCGCGTAGCGCTCGAAAACAATCTTTTGTAAGGTGAAAAGAATTTTTTATGACGGCATCGTATCCACTCCCTACCGCAGCGCTCGCATCGCAGGGTTTTGACCCGGCTCGCGCCAGCTTGCTCTTGGACACTTTACAGGCCGAAGTGGCCAAAGGCCGCTTGCCCGGCGCCGTGGCATTGATCGCCCGAAACGGCAAAGTAGTTTTGCACGAGGCCATCGGCCAGCGTGACCCGGCCAGCGGCGCGGTCATGCATAAGGACGCGATTTTCCGGATTTACTCCATGACCAAGCCCTTGGTTTCTGTGGCCACTATGCAATTGGTGGAGCAAGGGCGTTTATTTCTCAGTGATCCGGTGGCGCGCTACCTGCCCGCTTTTGCCAAGGTGCAAGTGGCGCATATTGAAAACGGCCAGATGCAATTACGTGCGCCTCTCGCAGCCATCACGGTTTATGACTTGCTGCGCCATACGGCGGGCATGACATACGAGTTTTTGGGCCAGGCGCCGGTGCAAAAAGTGTACGACGAAGCAGGCCTGCGCACCACTACGCGCGGCCACAGCAATGCGCAATTTGCTGAGCTGCTGGCCAGCATGCCGCTGATGTTCGAGCCTGGCAGCATTTGGGAATACAGCCGCGCCACCGATGTGCTGGGCGCATTGCTCGAGGTCGTTTCGGGCCAAACCCTGGGCCGTTTGCTGCAAGAGCAGGTACTCGGACCGCTGGGTATGGTGGACACGTCTTTTTATGTACCGGCCGGCAAACAGCACCGCATAGCCCAGGCCTTTGCACACGATCCGGATGGCGGTACGCCCATGGAATTGATTGATTTGACCGAAGTGCCGCGCCTGGAGTCTGGAGGTGGCGGCCTGGGCGGCACGGTGGCCGACTACGCGCGTTTTTGCCAGTGCATGCTCAGCGGCGGCACGCTAGACGGCCAGCGCTTGCTCAGCCCGCATACGGTGCGCTTCATGACCTCGGACCACTTAGGCCGTATGGGCCAGAACCGCACCGAAAACGCCGGCAATATGCTGGCGCCGGGTACCGGCTTTGGCCTGGGATTTTCCGTGCGTTTGGCGGCCGGTCTCGATACCCTGCCTGGCAGCGTGGGCCTGTACTCTTGGGGAGGCATCGCCGGCACCACTTTTTGGGTAGACCCCAAAGAAGACATGTTTGCCATCCTCATGATCCAGGCGCCTAACCAGCGCGAGTACTACCGGCCCTTGTTTCGCAATATGGTGTACGCAGCGATGGTCAGCTAGACGCTGCTAACTTCAGTTGCTAGCGACTTGCAGTACCAACTTGCCAAAGTTTTCGCCGTTAAATAGCTTGAGCAAGGCTTCGGGGAAGTGCTCAATACCTTCAACGATATCCTCTTTGCTCTTCATACGCCCGTCTTTTAGGTAGCCAGCCATCTCTAGCACCGCGAGGTGGTAGCGGTCGGCGTAGTCGAACACCACAATGCCTTCCATGCGCGCACGGTTGACCAGCAGGCTGAGGTAATTTTTCGGGCCGGCAACGGCAGTGGTTGCGTTGTACTGGCTGATGGCGCCGCAAATGATGATGCGAGCTTTGCGGTTGATGCGGGCCAGCACCGTATCCAGTATTTCGCCGCCCACATTGTCAAAATAAATATCCACACCCTTGGGGCAATGTTCCTTTAGGCCGTCGCGCACCGCAGCCGGCCCGGCTTTGTAGTCGATGCAGGCATCAAAGCCTAGCTCTTGGACCACCCAGTCGCATTTAGCCTTTCCGCCGGCAATGCCCACTACCCGGCAGCCCTTGATCTTGGCCACTTGGCCCACGGTTTGCCCCACCGCACCGGCTGCGCCGGACACCACCAAGGTCTCACCGGCTTGGGGCTGGCCCACATCCATCAGGCCAAAGTAGCCGGTCATGCCCGGCATGCCCAGCACATTGAGCCACTGCGTCAGGCTACCCATGCGTAAATCGATTTTGACCAGACCAGCGCGTTTGAAATCTGCGGCGCCCAGGCGCAAATACTGCTGCACGCCAAAGCCGTCGATCACGGTATCGCCCACCGAAAAATGCGCGCTTTTGGACGCAAACACCCGACCCACGCCACCGGCACGCATGACCTCGCCAATACCGACCGGTGGGATATAGCTGCGCCCCTCATTCATCCAGCCACGCATCGCCGGGTCCAGCGACAAGGCCAGCGTCTGCAGCACCACGCCGCCGTCTTCAGGCTCGGCTACCGCTTCGCTAGTTGCACTCCAGTTGTCCCGCGTCGGCAGGCCCACTGGGCGCGAGGCCAAGCGGAATTGGTGGTTGGTGAGGGTGGATAAAACGGTGTCGGACATAGGGTGAGCCTTATGGGGAGCGGGTCAAAAAGAACCGATGCTAGTGGCTCTGAGCATCTAGCTTGGTTACCGAGGCGACAAAGGTCTGGTGTTATCGGAGATACAGCAGCCCCGATAATTGCGCGCCGGCACTTAGTTTGCCCGCTATGCCTCCATCATTCTGAAGCCTTGTTC
>Ga0187843_10001907_pt1 | contig 12981 bp, 10 predicted proteins | sample SpaLakP09_SKY_43_FD_134516 | JGI IMG/M metagenome (GOLD analysis project Ga0187843, IMG submission 134516) | Oligotrophic lake water microbial communities from Sparkling Lake, Wisconsin, USA - SP09_SKY_43 | ecosystem: Environmental > Aquatic > Freshwater > Lake | place: USA: Sparkling Lake... | reverse complement strand
GGCTAGATGCGGATGTAGCTCAGTTGGTTAGAGCGCCGGCCTGTCACGCCGGAGGTCGCGGGTTCAAGTCCCGTCATTCGCGCCACTTTCGGGTGGTTCTGCTTCCCTCCTCTCTTCGGCCATTACGGACGATTGTCGCGCCCTGGCGCTCGACGCGGATGTAGCTCAGTTGGTTAGAGCGCCGGCCTGTCACGCCGGAGGTCGCGGGTTCAAGTCCCGTCATTCGCGCCACCGTCCGGCGTAGACCCCAACAAACCGGCCCAGTTGTGCGGCTTTGCGGCCGCATGGACGCAAAAGCCTTGAGCTTGATGCTCCGGGGCACGATGTAACTTGGATGACCCAAGCGCCCTCCCCTGTCTTTTCCGTTCTTGACCTGGCGCCGGTGCCCATGGGCTCCACCGTCGGCGACGCCCTGCGCAACAGTCTCGACCTCGCCCGCCATGTCGAGCGACTGGGCTTTCATCGCTACTGGCTGGCCGAGCATCACAACATGCCGGGAATCGCCAGCGCCGCAACGGCTGTGGCGATCGGTCACGTGGCGGCCGGAACCTCGACCATTCGAGTCGGCTCGGGCGGAATCATGCTGCCAAACCATGCACCGCTGATGGTGGCCGAGGCGTTCGGAACACTCGCGGCGCTCTACCCCGGACGGATCGACCTGGGCCTGGGACGCGCGCCGGGCACCGATCAGGCCACGATGCGGGCCCTGCGCCGCTACATGGGGGCGGTTGATTCGTTTGCGCAGGACGTTGTCGAGCTGCAGGCTTGGTTCAAGCCGGCCCAACCGGGTCAGACGGTGCGCGCAGTGCCCGGCGAGGGCCAGGATGTCCCGCTCTGGCTGCTCGGCTCCAGCACCTACAGCGCCCAGTTGGCCGCCGCACTGGGCCTCCCCTTCGCCTTTGCGGCCCACTTTGCGCCCGATCACCTGATGGATGCGGTGACGCTCTATCGCCGACACTTCAAGCCGTCCGAAGCTCTCGCAGCGCCCTATCTGATGATCTGCATCGGAGTTTGCGCAGCGCAGACCGATGCCGAGGCCACGCGACTGTCGTCGTCAACCCAGCAACAGTTCCTGGCACTTCGACGTGGCAATCCGGGTCTTCTGCCGCCGCCTGTCGATGACATCACGCAGATCGCCTCGCCGGCGGAACTGGCGGGCCTTGCCCATACCTTCCGCTATTCGGCGGTTGGGTCGCCCGAGACCGTGCGTCGCAAGATCGAATCGGTGCTGACCTTGACCGGCGCGGACGAAATCATGGCCGCCTCGCAGGTCCACGACCATTCAGCGCGCGTGCAAAGCTACGAAATCCTCGCCAGCGTGCGGTCCGACCTGGCCCTGGCGGCCTGAACCTTGGGGGTTAGTGATGAAGCCGGGGCATGACCGGGTCAGCAAACCCTTCATGGCCCGTCAGCCGTCCATAGACACCGCAAAGCTTTCGGAACACGGCATCCCAGCCGTGCTGTGATTCAGCGCGTCGCCTTGCAGCCTGGCCCAACGCCATTGCGCCGCGGCTAAACACCGACTCGATCGCCTCGGCAAAGGCACCCGCTTCCGAAACCGCAGAAAGGGCACCGACCGACGCGTCGACAGACTCTGCCACACCACCCGCCGCGATGCCGATAACGGGCAGGCCGCAGGCCATGGCTTCCAGAACCACCAGCCCGAAAGGTTCGTTGTCATTGGCGTGGACGAAAGCGTCGCAACTGGCCAGCACCGCCGCCAAGGCCTGGGGATCGCGCTGATAGTCCATGCAGATCACGCGGTCGCTGGGGGGGGCCGCGCCGCCAGCGCCGATCAGCAGCAGCACATAGGGTTCGCCCAAACGCTCCACGGCCTCGACCAGAACGTCCAGACGCTTCTCCCGCGCCGGACGTCCCGCAAAGACCAGAATGCGGTGATGAGCGGTGAGCCCCAACCTGGCCCGCAGGCCTGCTGGATCGGCCCGTCCCGGGTGGAACATGTCGACATCGACGCCCAGGGGCAGGCCGATGGCGTTGGTCACACCTGCCTCGATCAAACGTCCGGCGATGAACTGGCTGGGTGCAACGGCCTGGTCGAACTGACCATAGATCGCCGCCCATCGCTTCTGAACCGGCTTCTCGGCCCATTCACCGATGTGCAAGGCGGCCAGGGCGCCCAGATCCGTATGGCAGAAGCCCACGACAGGCACGCCCAGGGTCGCGCCCGCGCGCAGGGCCGCCAGGCCGGGCGTATAGGGATCGCCGGCCTCTATGATGTCGGGTCGCTGACGAACCAGCCGCTCCATCCAGGCTTGCTTGACGACCGGCCAGCGATAGCCATCCCCAAAGGGCAAGGGCGCAGCATAGATCGAGACCCGCCCCTGCCCGTCATAGGCGTCACGAGCGCCCGGCACGACCAGGGTATGGCTGACGCCCGGACGGTTGGTGCCCAACCAGGCGCGCTTGGAGTTGAGGTATCGACGCACGCCGCCGCTACGCGGCGCATAGAGCATCGTGGTGTCGACCAGCTTGACTGTCGCGCTGGGTGTCGGGCGGACGTCTTGCGAGAATCCGGGAAGGCCGAGTGTACGATCGGATCTTACGTCCGCCATGCCGAATCCTTATCGAAGTACCGCGTCGTGCTATTCGACCTCGCAACGATAAAGCTTTCGCGACACCTAGAGTTCCTCTGCCCCGGCCTCGCCGAGCGGCCGCAGGCCCACGCCGCGCCTCGTCAGGGCCTCGCGCAGCAGCATCTCTACCTGGGCATTGACGCTTCGCAGCTCGGCGGCGGCAAGACGCTCGACCGACGCCAGAACGTCGGGGCGAACGCGCATCAGGAACGCTCGCCGTCCGGCCTTGCCGGCTACTGTCGGTTCCTCGGCCACAATCAGCCGTAGAGCGTGCCGGCGTTGACCACCGGCTGGGCCTCGCGGTCGGCGCAGAGCACGACCAGCAGGTTTGAGACCATGGCAGCCTTGCGCTCGTCATCCAGGACGACGACACCCCGGTCGCTGAGTTGGTTGAGCGCGCTCTCCACCATGCCCACGGCGCCGGCCACGATGGTCCGGCGGGCGGCCAGGACCGCTTCGGCCTGCTGGCGCTTGAGCATCGAACCGGCGATCTCCGGCGCATAGGCCAGATGCATCAGATGCGCCTCGTCGATGGCGAGGCCGGCTACGGCGGTGCGGGCCTGTAGATCCTTGCGAAGGCGGTCGCCCACCTCATCGGCATGGGCCCGCAGAGTCGGCTCGCCTTCTTCAGCGTGGTCATAGGCGTAATGTGAGGCCACCTCGCGCAGCCCCGTCTCGATCTGGATGTTCACGAAAGCCTGATAGTCGTCGACGTCGAACAGCGCCTGGGCCGAATCTGCCACGCGCCAAACGATATTGGCGGCGATCTCGATCGGATTGCCGCGCTTGTCGTTGACCTTCAACATCTCGCTGGTGACGTTGCGTACCCGCAAACTGATCTTCTTGCGACCATACCAGGGCAGGACCCAACGCAACCCCGTCGTGCGATCCGTGCCGACATAGGCCCCAAACAGCGTCAGGACATAGGCCTCGTTGGGCTGCATCGAATAGAAGCCGCAACTGATCAACACGGCCAGGGTGACCAGCAAGGCACCGAGAGCGTTGTAGCCACCGCCATAGGCGTCGGCGCTGATAAAGGCCCAGATGCCGGCTCCAATCAGGAGCGGTAGCGCCAGTAGCGGCAGACCTCCGCCTAGGCCGCCGCGAATACGCTCGACCGACCGGTTTATGGTGTGGACTTCCGACATCGTCACGCTCCTGCATGGATATGGAAGTGATATCACTTTGATCGCTCTTGGCAAGGTGAAGCGGGACCGCGTAAGCCCAAGGCTTGCTGAGTGGGGTTCGGATGGCGCGTTTTCTCTTCACCACCTGGGAAGGCGGCGGACATGTTCAGCCCCTGATGCTGGTCGCGCGCGAAGCGCAGGACGCGGGTCATCAGGTCCTGGTGCTCAGCGACGTCTGCAATGCGGCCGACGCCGCGCCCCTTGATCTTCCGTTCCGGGCCTGGTCGACCGCGCCCAGCCAGACCGGCAAGTCCCGCGAGCACGACCGCCTGAAGGACCATGAGGCTGATAATCCGCTTGAGGTCATCCACCGACTGTTGGACCGGCTGATGACAGGCCCGGCGCTCGACTACGCCCGCGATACGCTTGAGGCTATTGACGCCTTCTCTCCCGATCTAATCGTCAGCCAAGAGCTTTTGCTGGGCGTCATGGCCGCCGCCGAGTTGCGGGGTCTGCCTCTCGCCCTGCTTTCCGCCAACATCTGGTCTCTGCCGAACCTCGCGGGAGCCCCGCCGTTCGGCGCTGGCATGCCACCGGCCACCTCGGACGAAGAGAGAGCCATGCACGCCATGATCAGCCAGATGAGCCGAGGCTTTTTCCAGGCCGGCCTGCCGGCGCTGAATATGGCGCGCGCCGCGCTGGGCCTGGCCCCGCTGGACGACCTTTTCGCTCAGCTGGATCACGCGAACCGGATCCTGCTGGCCACCAGTCCGGCCTTCGATTTTACGCCCGCCCCCCTGCCCTCACCCTTCGCCTATGTGGGCCCCTATCTGGCTGACCCGGCCTGGGTTGAACCGTTCACGCCGCAGGCAGGCGACGCGCCGCTGGTGCTGGTGTCGTTCTCCAGCCTCTATCAGGCGCAGGAAGGCGCTCTACAGGCGGTCATCAGCGCCCTGGACGAGCTGCCGGTGCGCGGTGTGGTGACGACAGGCCCCACCTTGTCACCCGAAGAATTCGTCGCACCAGGCAATGTTACGGTCGTCAGGGCAGCGCCGCACGGGGCCTTGCTGGATCGCGCAGCGCTGTTCGTAACCCACGCCGGTCACGGCTCCACCTTGCGCCCGCTGCTGGCCGGCGTTCCGCTGCTGTGCCTGCCCATGGGTCGCGATCAGAATGACAATGCCGCCCGCGTGGTCGCACGCGGCGCAGGTCTCCGCCTTGCACCGGACGCCACGGTTGAGACGATCCGCGCCGCCGTAGGCGATCTGCTGAACTCGCCGCACTACCGGCAGGCTGCCGAAACCCTGGGCCAGGCGATCCGCGCGGATATCAAGACTGGTTCCGCAACCGCTGCATTGGAAGCGCTGATCTAGGCTGCTAGTCGGCGGGCAGGTCTTCCTCGCACGGAGGCTGCGCAGAATTGGTGGGCGGTGAGGGGATCGAACCCCCGACCCTCTCGGTGTAAACGAGACGCTCTACCGCTGAGCTAACCGCCCACAAAAATGCGTCGGGCCTTCTAGCCTTCGAAACCGCTTGCGCAAAGGGCGAAAAGAAAAAGGGCGAGCGCGCCACACGGCGCCTCGCCCCTTTGCCGTTTGAACGTCTTAGCCGTTCAGGCTGGTCTTCAGGCCTTCGCCAACCTGGAAACGCGCAGTCTTCGACGCGGGGCGGTTCACCGTCTCGCCGGTGCGGGGATTGCGGGCAGTACCCGCCGCGCGGGCAACGGCCTTGAATGTGCCAAAGCCAACAAGGCGCACATCCTGACCTGACTTCAGCGAGTCAGTGACGGATTCGATAAAGGCTTCCAGAGCGTCCTTGGCCTGATTTTTGTTGATGCCCGCCTTTTCGGCGATCGCCGTTACGAGTTCGGCTTTTGTGGTCATGTTTTTCTCCCAGCCTGAGAGCGGCGGCGCCTTGTAAAAGCCGATGCCGCTTCGCTTGGCAGCGATTATGGCCGCAGAAAAAGTCCCGTCAAACGAAGGCGGCGCGGGATTGACCCGCGCCGCACAACTTATCGCCGGTAACTTACCTTAGTGGGTCAGAATGGCGTCCGCGTCACCGTCGTCAACCTTCGCAGTTGCAGCAATCGGCTCGTCTGCCTCGTTCCATTCAATCGGAGTCAAAGGGCCGATCAGGGCATGCTTGAGGACCTGATCGACGGTCGAGACGGGGATGATCTCAAGTCCGTCCTTCACCGACTGCGGTACGTCCACCAGATCTTTCTCGTTCTCTTCCGGGATCAGCACGGTCTTGACGCCGGAACGCAGCGCCGCGAGCAGCTTTTCCTTGAGGCCGCCGATGGCCGTGACACGCCCCCGCAGGGTGATCTCGCCCGTCATGGCGATATCCTTGCGAATGGGTATGCCAGTGAGCACCGAGACCATGACCACGGCCATGGCGGCACCGGCAGACGGTCCATCCTTGGGCGTAGCGCCGTCCGGCACGTGGATGTGCACGTCGGTCTTCTCGAAGACCGGTGGCTTGACGCCAAAGTGCAGCGCCCTCGAGCGTACATAGGATTGAGCCGCCGAGATCGACTCCTTCATCACGTCCCTGAGGTTGCCGGTGACCGTCATGCGGCCCTTGCCCGGCATCTTGACGGCCTCGATGGTCAGGATGTCGCCGCCGAACTCCGTCCAGGCCAGGCCGGTGACGATCCCGACCTGATCGACCTCGTCGGTCTCGCCGTAGCGGTACTTCTTGACGCCCGCATACTTGGCCAGTCGCTCGTCATCGATCGTGATGGTCGCGATCTTCTCGCGGCCGAGGTCGCGGACGGCCTTGCGGGCCAGCTTGCCCAGTTCCCGCTCCAGCGACCGCACGCCGGCCTCTCGGGTGTAGTAGCGGATCAGGTCGCGGATGGCCTTTTCGGGCACGACGAACTCGGCGTCCTTCAGGCCGTGATCCTTGACCAGCTTGGGCAGGACGTGGCGCGTGGCGATCTCGAGCTTCTCGTCCTCGGTGTAGCCGGCGATACGAATGATCTCCATGCGGTCCAGCAGCGGCTGGGGCATGTTGAGGCTATTGGCCGTGGTGACGAACATCACCTGCGAGAGGTCGTAATCAACTTCCAGATAGTGATCGCCGAACGCAGAGTTCTGCGACGGATCCAGCACTTCGAGCAGGGCCGAGGCAGGATCGCCACGATAGTCGCTGCCCATCTTGTCGATTTCATCCAGCAGGACGAAGGCGTTGGTCGTCTTGGCCTTCTTCATCGACTGGATGACCTTGCCGGGCATCGAACCGATATAGGTCCGGCGGTGACCGCGGATCTCGGCTTCGTCGCGGACGCCGCCAAGGCTCATGCGCACGAACTCGCGACCTGTCGCCTTGGCCAGCGACTTGCCCAGTGAGGTCTTGCCGACACCGGGAGGACCGACGAGGCAAAGGATCGGCCCTTTCAGCGAATTCGTACGCGCCTGGACGGCCAGGTACTCGAGGATGCGTTCCTTGACCTTCTCCAGACCGTAGTGATCGGCGTCGAGGATGGCTTCGGCCTCGTTCAGGTCAATCTTCTTGGTCTTGGCCTTGCCCCACGGGATCGACAGCATCCAGTCGAGATAGTTGCGCACCACCGTGCTCTCGGCCGACATCGGGCTCATGTTGCGCAGCTTCTTCAGCTCGCCTTCGGCCTTGGTGCGGGCTTCCTTGGAAAGGCGGGTCTTCTTGATCCGCTTTTCCAGGTCGATCAGTTCGTCCCGTTGGTCGTCTGGATCGCCCAGCTCGCGCTGGATCGCCTTCATCTGCTCGTTCAGGTAGTATTCGCGCTGGGTCTTCTCCATCTGGCGCTTCACGCGCGAGCGGATTTTCTTCTCGACCTGCAGAACACTGATCTCGCCCTCCATAAGGGCGAAGACCTTCTCCAGACGTTTGACGATGTCGAAGATTTCCAGCAGGTGCTGCTTGTCGCTGATCTTCACCGACAGATGGGCGGCGATGCTGTCGGCCAGCTTGCCCGGCTCGGCGATCTGCGGGATCGACGCCAGGGCCTCCGGCGGCACCTTCTTGTTCAGTTTGACGTAGTTCTCGAACTGCTCGACCACAGCGCGCGACAGGGCCTCGGCTTCGGGACCCACGCCCTCGTCCTCGTTTACTTCCCCGATCTGGGCCTCATAGAAGGACTCCTGGTCGGTGAAGCGCACAATAGCCGCGCGGCCCTTGCCCTCGACCAGCACCTTCACGGTGCCGTCGGGAAGCTTCAGCAGTTGCAGCACAGTGGCCAGAACGCCGACATCGTAAATGTCGCCCGGCGCCGGATCATCGTCGGCCGAGTTCTTCTGGGTCACCAGCAGGATCTGCTTGTCGCCGCGCATCACCTCTTCAAGGGCGCGCACGGACTTGTCGCGGCCGACGAACAGCGGAACCACCATGTGCGGGAACACAACGATGTCGCGCAGGGGCAGCACAGGAAGCGTACGAATCTCAGACATGATGCTTTCTACTCCTGGCCGGCGCGTTGCACTCGCGCTCAGCCATGCGGGCCGCCGTCACGTCAGACGATGCGCCTGAGTCGTGCGACCCGTCCGCCCGGGACTGGACGAATGGTCGTTATTTATGTGGACGTTTCGCGACGATCTTCAAGCATGACCCGCGCTTAGCGACCACAGGTCGCGGAAGCGCGGTCAAGTTGCGTGATGTAGACAGCCGTTTTCAAACATCCTGAAACGGACTTGCAGGAAACGCCGGGACGCCCCCAGTGACGCAAACCAGACCGTAACAAAGCGGGCTGAAGCGCTTCTCCACGCTCCAGCCCGCTGAATTCTGCTCATGAAGAGCCTTTGGCTGTTGTCCGCGAGACGCCAGAAACGCCCTTCGGGTGCTTTCTTGAAAAGCATCTTCAGGGGTTCAAGCTTGAGCTTAGGCTGAAGCGGCCCCGCCCTTTTTCTCGGCATAGATCAGCAACGGCTGGGCGCGGCCTTCGACGACCTCGGCGTTGACGACCACTTCCTCGACGCCCTCATAGTTGGGCAGTTCGAACATGGTCTCCAGCAGGATGCCTTCCATGATCGAACGAAGCCCGCGGGCACCGGTCTTGCGGGCGATGGCCTTGGTGGCCACGCCATGCAGGGCGTCTTCGGTGAAGGTCAGGCCGATGTTCTCCATCTCGAACAGGCGCTGGTATTGCTTGACGAAGGCGTTCTTCGGCTCAGTCAGGATCTTCACCAGGGCAGCCTCATCGAGGTCTTCCAGGGTGGCGATCACCGGCAGACGACCGATGAACTCCGGGATCAGGCCAAAGCGCTGCAGATCGTCCGGCTCGACATTGCGCAGGATCTCGCCTGTGCGACGCTCTTCCGGATCGGAGACCTTGGCACCGAAGCCGATCGACTTGCCCTGGCCACGCGCCGAGATGATGCGCTCCAGGCCCGCAAAGGCGCCGCCGCAGATGAACAGAATGTTGGTCGTGTCGACCTGCAGGAACTCCTGCTGGGGATGCTTGCGCCCGCCCTGCGGCGGCACGGAGGCGACAGTGCCTTCCATGATCTTCAGCAGGGCCTGCTGCACGCCCTCGCCCGACACATCGCGGGTGATCGACGGGTTGTCGGACTTGCGGCTGATCTTGTCGATTTCGTCGATATAGACGATGCCCCGTTGCGCCCGCTCGACATTATAGTCGGCAGCCTGCAGCAGCTTCAGCACGATGTTTTCGACGTCCTCACCCACATAACCGGCTTCGGTCAGGGTGGTGGCGTCGGCCATCGTGAACGGCACGTCGATGATTCGCGCGAGGGTCTGGGCCAGAAGCGTCTTGCCTGTGCCGGTCGGACCGACCAGCAGGATGTTCGACTTGGCCAATTCGACGTCGTTGTTCTTCGATGCGTGGTTCAGGCGCTTGTAGTGATTGTGCACCGCGACCGCGAGCACCTTCTTCGCGTGCCCCTGACCAATCACGTAATCGTCCAGAACTTCGCAGATTTCGCGTGGAGTCGGGACACCATCCTTCGACTTCACGAAAGCAATCTTGTGCTCTTCGCGGATAATATCCATGCAGAGCTCGACGCATTCATCGCAAATGAACACCGTCGGTCCCGCGATGAGCTTGCGCACCTCATGCTGGCTCTTTCCGCAGAAAGAACAATACAGAGTGCTCTTGGTATCGCCGCTCGCGGCTTTCGTCATGGTCGCTTCTCACGCTATGGCGGCGACGGCTACTGCCGCGACACCCGCTCCTGGCTCACACGCCGCCGCCGAAGGGGCAGCCTACAGGCCGGGAGTTGTCTAATCCTTGACATTCCCCGATCCGACCGCAGTTCACAACCCTTGCCGCCCTTTTCAGGCGCAGGACTCACGAATACGGCGTGCCGTGTCATGGCTTTCTATCCTAAAATGGGGCGCAAGGGTTAAGGCGCAACAGTTGGTTCGCGTTGGGCCTTCCACCAATCGTGGAAGACCTTAGAAGCGTGACAGGAATCGTGGTCGAACACCGGCCCTCACAGCAGGACGCGCCAGTCGCGCGCGGAGACCCATGGCGAAGCGCTCACTGATGGCCAAGGGCCTTACGGCATCCATGCCGATGACCGGTGACCTGATGGGTGAGCCGGCGCTGGTGGCGTTCGATTTTGACGGCACGCTCACCGTGCGCGACAGCTTCAATGCCTTCCTGAAGTGGCGCGCCGGGCCCGCCCGCTGGACGCTGGGCCTGATCCGGCTAAGCCCGGCCCTGATCGCCTATGTCTTCAATCGCAATCGCGGCAAGCTGAAAGCCGCCGCCGTTCGCGAGTTCCTGAAGGGAGTCAGCCAGGCGCGGCTGGAGGCCGACGCTCGGACCTTCGCTGAGCTCTATGCCCCTTCCCTCTTTCGGCCCGATGCTGTGGCCATCTGGCGGCGCTGGCGCGCAAAAGGGGCCAAGCTGGTGATCGTGACCGCCTCGCCGGATCTCATCGTCGCGCCGTTCGCTCGCGGCCTGGGCGCAGATATGCTGATCGGCACGCGACTGGCCTTCGACCTGAATGACAAGGTCGTCGGCGCCCTCGCCGGCCCAAATTGCCGCGGCAAGGAGAAGGTGGTCCGCCTGAAGGAGGCCTTTGGAGACTCGGTGCGCCTCGCGGCTGCCTATGGCGACACTTCGGGAGATACCGAGATGCTGGCCATCGCTGAAGAGCGGGGCTTTCGCGTATTTCGCGGCAAACCGGCCTAGAGACCCTGGCAACTGGTCGTTGGCGCATGAAAATGCCGCCGACCCAAGGGCCGGCGGCTTGATCGTTTAGGCATCCGAGGATTATTCGGCGATGTCGGGACCGTCACGGCTTTCGTTGATGTGGTCGATCAGACCCCAGGCCTTGGCCTCTTCGGCGCTCATGAAATGGTCGCGATCAAGCGTGCGCTCGACCTCTTCGTAGGTGCGGCCGCAGTGTTTGACGTAGATTTCATTCAGACGGCGCTTGGTCTTGATGATGTCCTCGGCATGGCGCTCGATGTCCGAGGCCTGACCGCAGAAACCGCCAGAAGGCTGGTGGACCATGATGCGCGAGTTCGGCAGCGAGATACGATGGCCCGCAGCGCCGGCGCACAGCAGCAGGCTGCCCATCGAGGCGGCCATGCCCATGCACACCGTCGAGACCGGGCTCTTGATGTATTGCATGGTGTCATAGATCGCGAGGCCGGCCGTCACCACGCCGCCCGGCGAGTTGATGTACATGGCGATTTCCTTCTTGGGGTTCTCGGACTCCAGGAAGAGCAGTTGAGCGCAGATCAGGCTGGCCATGCCGTCTTCGACGGGCCCGGTCAGGAAAATGATCCGCTCCTTCAGAAGGCGCGAGAAAATATCGAACGCACGCTCGCCGCGGCTGGTCTGTTCGACCACCATCGGCACGAGGTTCATCGCCGTCGCCATCGGATCATACATAGGGGTCGCCCTTTTTCGCGTTTTAGGGCCGCGCGAATCAGACCTCGCGCGGCGTCGCTAACGCATATCGCGTGGCCCTTAACAGGTTGCAAGGAGCCGGCCCCACGCTTTGGGCAAAGAAAAAGGCGCGGCCCTCGCGAGCCGCGCCCCGTTCGTGGATGGACGGTAGCCTTAGCCGCCGTAGCCTTCCGGCAGATCGTCTTCTTCGAGGAGCTCGTCCTTGGAGACTTCCTTTTCCTCGATCTTGGCCTTGCCGAAGATGAGGTCGACGACCTTGTCTTCATAGATCGGGGCGCGAAGAGCGGCCTGCAGGTCGGTACGCTGGCGATACATGTCAAACACCTGCTGGGCCTGCGCGCCATACTGGCGAGCTTCACGCATGATGGCGTCGGTCAGTTCCTGCTCGGTCACAGCCACTTCGTTCTTGCGGCCGATCTCGGCGAGCACCAGACCCAGGCGCACGCGGCGCTCGGCGATCTTGCGGTACTCGTCCTTCAGCTGGTCTTCGGTCTTGTCGGCGTCTTCCGGCGGCAGGCCACCCTGCGACTTGTCGGCCTGGACCTGTTGCCAGATACCGGCGAACTCCGCGTCAACCATGCGCGGCGGCAGCGGGAAGTCGTGGCTGGTGTCCAGCACGTCCAGCAGGGCGCGCTTGAGCTTGAAACGCGAAGAGTTGTCATAACGGCCTGACAGGTTGGACTTCAGCAGGTCCTTAAGGGCTGCCAGATCCGACAGGCCCAGCCGCTTGGCCAGCTCGTCATCGGCTTCGGCGTCGACCGGAGCGCGGACCTCGGTCACCTTGGTGGCGAATTCAGCGGCCTTACCGGCCAGATCCTTGGCCTGATAGTCTTCCGGGAACGTGACCTTTACGACCAGTTCGTCGCCCGGCTTGGCACCCATCAGCTGTTCTTCAAAGCCGGGAATGAACTGGCCCGAACCCAGGACCAGCTCGGCACCTTCGGCCTTGCCGCCGGCGAACTCGACGCCGTCAACCGTGCCGACGAAGTCGATCAGCAGCTGATCGCCGTCCTTGGCCTTCAGGCTCTTGCCCTTGCGGGGCTCGTAGGTGCGGGCCTGCTTGGCCAGTTCGGCCAGGGCCTCATCGACCTCGGCTTCACTCACCTTGTAGACCGGCTTGGTCAGGGCGATGGTGGTCGGATCGATCGGCTCGAAGTCGGGCATGACCTCAACGGCCAGATCGAACGCCAAGTCTTCGCCACCGGCCATCACCTTGTCCATGTCCGAAGACGGCTTCAGCTCTGGCTGACCGGCGGGGCGCAGCTTGTTGTCTTCCAGAACCTTCTGGGTGGTCTCGTTGAGCGCCTGCTCGACGACTTCACCCATCAGGGCCTTGCCGTACAGACGGCGCACGTGAGCGGCGGGAACCTTGCCAGGGCGGAAGCCCTTGACGTTC
>Ga0187843_10001906_pt1 | contig 12985 bp, 18 predicted proteins | sample SpaLakP09_SKY_43_FD_134516 | JGI IMG/M metagenome (GOLD analysis project Ga0187843, IMG submission 134516) | Oligotrophic lake water microbial communities from Sparkling Lake, Wisconsin, USA - SP09_SKY_43 | ecosystem: Environmental > Aquatic > Freshwater > Lake | place: USA: Sparkling Lake... | reverse complement strand
GAATCAGCTTCAAATGAATGTGTAGGAAAACTTGAAAATTGAGTTTTTTTACCTGGAATTTCTAATTGTTCAGGTCCATAAATTTCAGGATATACAGATGATTTATCAACTAAATCTTTATGTTTTTTTGCTTCAATTTCTTTTTCTTCTTCTTTTGGTATTCTTGGTCCTAAAATTTCTTTATTTAATGATTCTTTCTTTTTAGTTAAATTCCATGATGTAGGTTTAGATGCATGGAAATCTAATTTATGTTGTACATCTGCATTTGTCATATAATCTCGAGGTTTCCATGTGAGAATTATTATTAAACCAATTAATCCTAATAATGCCCATATCATTCTATTAGTTTATTAAAACGAATACTTTTAAAGATTATTTGTTTACAATTAAAAAAAATGATTCCTCAACATTTAAATCCTAACGTTTTAGTTTCTATAGGTTCAGCACCTCATACTAATATTGAAGATTATACTGATAAAAGAAATCAATTATTTCCTGTATTTACACGTGAAGGTTCATGGACAATGGTACACATTGATCCATTCTTTAAAGAAAAAAAACATCATCCTTATATGGAAAAACTAGGATTTAAAAAAGTTGATGATAGATTTGTAAAATTTGATACTGAAATGTATTTTGTTGCGGATTATATTGATCAAGAAATTAAATTAGATTATCTATTTAATTTCATGAAAAGAATTATTAAAGAAAATAAAAGATTATTTGTTCAAGAATATACAGGTCATGATTTATTTCCTGAATTTAAAAATATATTAAAAAGATTTACAAAACAAGAAATTTTGTATATTAAAGATAATATTTTGTGGGATGTATCTTATGGTAATGATTCAGGTTGTTGTACAGATATGCTTAAAGCTAAACCTTTATTTATAGATAATAAAATATTTAATTTAGCATGTCTTGATTTTAAAGAATTACAAAAATTAATTCTTAAAAATCCTGAAATTGATCAAATTATTTCTAAAGTTTATATTGATGAATATAAAAGTTTGATTTCAATACATCATGTTAATTATAGAAGACGAGTTAAAGGTGATACTTTACTTAGTAAAAATTCAAATTATAATGATAATGTAGAACCTGATAAAATTATGGAAATATATAAAGAAAAAACATTACCTTTAATTGAAATTCTTTGTAAACTTAAAAAAATTCCTGATGAAATTTATGCTAAACAATTAGATCATATTAATAATTATTATTTAATTGATTTATATGAATGGTATTCATTCATGTCTACTATTTATAACTAATTTATCACCATGATAAGATTTCTTTTCAAATATAAAACCTAAACTTAAATATAACTTTCTAGCTATTTTATTTTGTGGATCAACATAAAGAATAATATTCTTTTTTTTAGGTTTTAAAAATTATAATATTTCATTCATTATTTTACGTCCTAAACCTTTTCCTCTCATATTTTCTTTAATAAAAACATCACGTATAACATATTGATCTTGATAAAGTTTTACATATAAAGAACCTAATATTTCTTTATTTTCAATTAAAGTTAGAAAATATGAACCTTTTGGTAAAGTTTCAGGTGGATTACCTAACATTTTAGTTTTAGAATATTTTGATGGTGTACCAATCATTTATTTAATGTTTGGAATTCAGATTTATAATATGTTTTTGCATTAGCAGATTGTACATTATTCCATTTTAATGAGATTGGATCATCTTTTTTTGCTTTCCATTCTATAAATCCTGTAGATATTGTATTACCTTCAGTTAAAGGAAAATCTTTAGTATCTTGTGGTACTTTAGATTTTCCAAGAGCATTTAAATATCCTTGCCAATTAGATTCCATTTATTAATAATAAATGAAAGATATTCAGAAAATTTTATCTGAACCGAATATTATTGTTTATTTTTATATGAATGGATGTCCATATTGTATTAAAACTCAACCTATATGGAATGAATTAAAAAAAACTAAATTAAGTAAAAAATTTAAATTTGCTGATATTGAAAAATCTGAATTACCTGATTTTATAAGACAACAAAAATCTATTCAAGGATTTCCACATTTTATTATAAGAAATCAAGGTAATGAATTAAGTTCACCAGGTAGTAAAAATACTTTAAGTGAATTAATGAATTCTTTACATATTCGTAGACTTGGAAGGAGTAACACCCGTAAGCTTACTCGTCGTATTAGGAAGAGAACCTAATGATCCTGGAGCATGAACATAAGATTCAGATTTAATTTTAGCATTTCTTGAAGGAAATGCGCTTGAATTATCAGGTAAATCTTGTCCTTTCTTTAAAAATTCAAGAAAATCAGTTTGTTCATTTGGAATTGTAGCTGATTGTAAAGTATGAAATGTTCTCATTGATTGTGCTAAATCAAATCTATCTGATGTATCCATATATAATTCAGAAGTTTGTTGGAATGATTCTTCAATTTCTTTTTTAACTTTATAATCTGTTACTGGCGCAGCATCAGGTCTATCAGGATTATCAATAATTTCAGTTAATAAAGGATTCATAAATGGATTTTTTGATGTCGGGTGTGTAAGTTTTTTTATTGAAGCTTGGAAACTTTCAACAAGAGGACGAGTATTTGGAAATGTATAATAAAATAATCCTGAAATTACTAAAACTAAAGGAATTGATAATAAATATTCATGTTTTGATGTACATGCATATAATAAAACTGCAAAATAAGTTGTAAATCTAACAATAGAATTCATTGATGCTGGGATATCCATATCTTTTGTTGGAACAAATTTTTGCCATGTTCCTGAAGAAAATAAAATTGAAGGATCTTTAAACCAGATAGGTTCGCTCATTATTATTTCTTATCTTTTAATTTTCGTCTCAAACGAGCGATCATTCTTTCTTTTCTTGCTTCTGGTGAATTATCTAGTAATGTTTTTGATGATACTTCAGATTTACGCGTTCCTAAAATATCATTGAATACATTTCCAAATATTTCTTGAACTTTTAATTTAATTGATTCAATATCTTTTAAAATAATTTCTTTAGTAAATTCTCCTGTTCTAGATTTCTCTTCCATTAAAGTTTTTAAATCATTTTGAATTTTTATTATTCCAGGATTACTTTTTAATTCTTCTAATTTATTTTGTACATCTTCAAATGAATCTAATTGTATATCTAATTGTGAAAAATCTAATTTTGAAAAAATATGTAAAATTAATGAAGCCATTTTAGTTTCTTTCAAAAAATCAAGAAATTCTAAAATATTTGTTTGTTTTGATTCATCATTTAAAATATCATCTAATTCAGATCTTTCACCTATAACAGATTTTAATAAAGTTGATAATAATGGAATATTACCTTTTAATTTTGTATCAATTTTTCCATGAAACATACTTGCAAATAAACAACCTTGTAAATTATCCCATATAATTTTATGAGAATCAGGATCTTTCCATAATTCAGATAAATCATTATTAAATACAACTCTTGATGTATTCCATAATGTTGGATCTTTTTTTAGAATTTCTAAAGAATGTTCAACAAAAACTGAATGAAATAATTCAATATCTTCATCTTTAACTTTTGTAGGAAATTTTCCAGGAAATTTTAAATTTAATTCAGTTAAAAATTTCTTGAAAGGTTTTAAAAAATTCATTTATAATTATATTGTTAAAACTTTATCTGTTTCCAAAACGTGAATTCATTTGACTACGATCTGATGGAGTTAAACATACGCATCCTGAATCAGTTGATAATCCTGATGCTGGGCAACATTCAGGTGATGAAGGTGTATCAGCTAAATACATTAATTTATTTTGTTCAAGTGCTACATTTTGTGGTAAAGATCCTACAGGCATTACATTTTCAGTTGATGCCCAACCTCTAGGTTGTTCATCATATGGTCCCATAGGTGAACCTTCAACTGGTTTACCAACTTCACGTTGAATAAAAGTTTCTTGAACAGGTAAATATTTCATTAAAAATCCAGAACTTAACGCTAATAAAAAAAGTGCTACAACTAAAAAACTACGATTCATTCCTTTTTCTTTTATAGCATATAATTTTATTATAAAACGGATTTTTATTTAAATAATTTTTTATATATTAGACACCCGAGTTAAAATGGAGGGATATAGATTTTCCGAGCAGTATAGATTACTAGTTAAGGAAATCAAAGTTAGAGAAGAGATGGATTATTGGAAAAACCAACAGGAATTATGTTCCGATTTGGAAACATGTAAAAAGTATCAAAGATTGATTGACTATCTTAGAAGAAATGTTCTTACTGCCATAAATTTAAAAACTCAAAAAAAAGCTCTTCAACTTTATGAAAGGTTTGTAGAGCAAGTTTTCTACTAATAATTTAGTAAAAAACTTTTTTTTAAGCACCTGCAAGTAATGAAGCAATAAATAATGCTACACCTAATAATGGTGAACCTACAAAAATTAAAATTATAGAAATAGCTAAAAGTGCATATACAAATGCTCTTACAACATTTAAAAATAAAGATATAAAACCTTGAATAAATGAAACTACAGTTAAACCAAAAAATGCAGAAACATATCCTGAAGCTTCCATTTTTCGCATAAGATTTTGAATTTTTATAAGAATAAATGAAAATGCACTTAATGGCCCTGATGCTTTTTGTAATGTAGAATTTGTAAATGATAAAATAAATTTACGTATTGTAGCAAACATATCACGAAATAATTTTAAAGGATTTAATATAGATGATAAAGAATCTATAACAAGAGAAATTTGTGCTCCAAAAATATCAGTCATATTTCCAACTAAATCTTTTCCAGCTAAATTCATACATTTACGAAAATTACCTGCTATACCATTTGTTGGATCAATCCAATCAGATAATAACATAAAAATAGGATTACAACGATACTCACTCCAATTATTACGTAATTTTTCAATATTATAATAAATTTCATAATAAATTATAAAACTTATTGTAATAATATTAGCTAATATAAACAAATACATTATTCTTTATAAATTATAAATTTCCTAAGGCACTAACGATTCTACCAGGAATACCATTTTGTAAAGATTGTCCAGTTTCTAATCCAGTATAAAATCCATAAATTAATGAAGCAAATACACCTACAATACGTCCCATTAAAGTTTGTATACGTATCATAAGATATTGCATAGATGACATTAAATTAGCAATTTTACCAAATACCATTTGAAATACCATACCAAATCCACCACGAACATTACTAAATAAACCACGCATATCACTTAAAGCACCTGAAACAGAAGATAAAGAATCACCTATAATTGACATTTGTCCATGTAAAGGATCCATAGCAGCACCAGCAAAATCACCAAAACTTTTATTTGTACATTTTAATAAATTTGACATTGGATCAACACCAACTATACTCGCCATTGGCATATAAAATGGATTACATCTTAATTCAGACCAATGATCTTTTAAATATTTAACTTGAGCTTCACCTAAATATGTTAATGAAAGTATAATTGCCGTCAACGTTGATAAAATTAAAATTATCATTCTATTCCTTTATGAAAAGAGGGGATATTCATTATTTATAATTTTTTTTATCAAGATGAACATAAAAATGATGAAAGTATCTCAATCTATGAAATTAGGACTTGTTCTTGGTGGTGTTGTTTTACTTGCTTTTGTAATGAATAATTATTCATCAAGTAAAGGTTTATTATCAGAAGGTATGGATAAACTTGCAGGATCTGTAGGTGTTCAAGGTCCTTTATCTGATGGTGGTCCTATGAGCTCAAGCTCACATTCTGTAGGTGGTAATGCTCAACCTGTAGAATCTTTACAAGCAAGACATCCATCATCACAAGGAACTTATAGTGAAAATACATTAACTTCATCTGAATTATTACCTAAAGGTTCTTTAGGAGCATCATTTGCTTCCGTAAATCCTGGTAGTATGGATGATTTGAAAGGACAAAATTTATTACAAGCAGGTTATCATACTAATACTGCTGTTGCTGGTGTATCACAAACCTTCCGTAATCCTTCATGGGATATTCGTGCCGAAGATCCTAACCCACAAGGACAACAAACTACTGGACCATGGAATCAATCTACCATTGAAAGAGATGCATTCCGTAAAGGTGTAGATGCTTAAAAAAAAGGATTTTTAGTCCGATTTTTTGCTATTGTCTATTTCTCTTTACTCCAATATCAGGGACAACATTAACTCCGCCACCATTTTTAAAGCCCTCTGTCCATTCTTCATTTGGATCACTTCCACCAAGGGGTGAAGGTGAAGGAGGCAAACATTCCTTCTCTCTCTCCTTCCCCCCTTCCCTCCAGTCTCTTACTATTTTCTTGGCAAGTTCGATCAAAGACTCTGTTGCTTTGACTTCGCAAGAGTAACCGGGCACTTTATACACTTTGCCTTTTTCTAATTCCAAGCCTCTGTGCGTACTTAACCGATTGGCAAGTACTATTGCGTCTGCGATCCGGTACGGATTACGCATTCTCTCACACTCATCATTCATTCTCTCACACTCATCATTCATTCTCTCACACTCAAAGGTTTTTAAACGCTATTAAGTATGGGTTTTTTTAGTTAACTTACTTTATTATAAAAAAACATTCCGTTTTTTTTAAAAACGAATTTTTTATTCTAAATTTAAGATTTGTATTATAAAACTTACAAATGAATCTTAAAACAATTGATGAAATGGTAGGAATTGCTTTAGCAAGACCTGATTATTTCTTAAGTGAGCCACTTATTAACGAATATTTTAATGTAAAAAGAAATTATGCACGTCTTCGTATACTAACTAATAAGTTTATGAAATTTAATATTTTGTAAAAGAAAGGAAAAAAAACCTTTTTTTTATAATAATGATTCCATTAGCATTAGCAACATCTGGATTATTTTTAGGTTTATCATATATATCAGGACCTAAAAATACAATAAAAGTTAAAAGTTCTGAAGATGGTAATATATATTCAGTACAAAATTTACCTGATAAATTTGAAGCAGCAAATATTATAGCAAGATTAAGAAAAAAATTAACTAAAATTATTGAATGTTTTCGTAGTGATATACATTATTCTAATGATCCATCATATCAAAGATTAATTACAAAATTTAATCCTGAAGTATTTGAAGAAAATGATTTGGATGCTTCAAGTACATCATATTCAGAAAATAAAGGTGAAAAAATTGTTGTATGTATACGAGATAAAACACCACCATATAAATTTGTTGAAGAAAATACTATAATGTTTGTATTATTACATGAATTAGCACATTTAATGACAGAATCTATGGGACATACACCTGAATTTTGGAATAATTTTCGTAAACTTTTACAAGATTGTATGAAAAAAGGTGAATATACACCAAAAAATTATAATCAATTTCCTACTGAATATTGTGGAATGACTATTTCAGATACACCACTTTAAAAAAAATGGTAACCATTTAATCAATTTTTTTAACAGTTAAAACAATTTTTTTGAATTCTCCTCCTTCTCTTTCCCCTTTTTTTATTAGTTCAATATATGTTACAGGTTTTGTTTTTAAAGGTTGTTCAAGGTTTTTATCATTCGACTGATAATAAATATCATAGTCTTCAACATTAATTAATTCTTTTGGAACTAAGCCAAGAATACCATTTGCCTCATCACGAGTAATTGGCATCCACTCTTCCTCATCATTGAAGATATAAAGATGGATTAATGAAGCCATTTTTAAAATTACATTTTATATAATTTAAGAATACATTTTTCATGACCAATCTATACGTATAATTTTTTGTGGTTTTGACATTATAGGATTATTATATTCAATAATATTAATTGGAACATCAATAAATGTTTCTTTTAAATCTTTAACTAATTTTTCAATTAAAGATTCATTAATATCAATAATATCATATTGTTTACCACCACGTCTTGCTGATGATAAAACAAGTTCTACATATCTTTCCATAGGAGTTTTTACACGTCCTTTTTCATTACGTAAATCTTCTAATGTTGGCATTTTTTTCTTGAATAAAAAATTTTTAGAAAAAAACGTTTCCGTTTTATTGTTATTCTTACCACTCTTTTTTTATAAATTCAAGAACTTGTTTCTTCAATTCTTCCTTCCATTCTTCTTCTTGTCTTTGAATTTCTTTGAGTAATGGAGCAATTTCAATAACAATAAAGTCTTCCATCGTTAAAACCTCTTTAAAGTTTTTTGATTATAGATAATATTTTATTTATAAAAATAAATTTCGTTTTTATAAAATTTGTTCAAATAAAGATTTTTTATTAAATAATGTTTTTATTAATTCTGGAATAATATATATTATTTCTTTAATTAATCGAGGTTTTTTATTAAATTCTATTAAAATAGGTTTTCTTTTTTCAAACATTATATCAGCTCCAAATATATAATAAGAATTTTTTGAATTCCAATCAGGTTTTAATTTTATATCTTTTAATACTATTTTAAAAATATCTTTAAATTCAGTTTTTCGTTTCCATCCATCTGGAAGAGTTTCGGGATAATATTGAAATTTTGGTGTACTTTTAAAATGTGTATCATGTATATCTGTATCATTCCAATTATCTGTTTTATAAGGTTTATTTGAAGTAACAAATACTGATTTATTGCATACATATACACGCGTATCAATAACTAAAATAAAAACTCTTAAATGAAATTTATGTCCATCAATTAAAGCTGGTTCTTTTATATAATCTTGTAATGCCCATTTTGGATGTTTATATTTATTCATCCATTCTTCAATTTCTTCACGAGTTTGTACAATACGAATATCAGATCCTCCAAATCCATCAACTGGTTTTAATATTTTTAAAAATTTAGATGGTAATTCTGGAATTTTATCTGTTATTGTTATAGAATCTTTTATAAATGATTCACCTTTAAATTTTTCATATAATTTTGATTTATCAGTTATATCAGGATACTGAATTAAATTTGTTAATAATGATTTTTTTAAATTAATACGATTTTTATAATATGCCCATTGTCCTGATAAAAATACAAAATCTACAGGAAAATTAGAAGATTCTTTCATACCATATTTTTCTAATTCTTCTTTCATAGAATTTGTAAACTCTTTACAATCTGTTTTGACATAATAAGTCATCTTATATTTTATATTGATTTAAAAATAAGATGTTTACAACTAAAATTTTAAATATGGATAGATCAATTGAATTTTTTGAAGATGATACAATTGATACAATTAGACAATATATTAGTATGTCTACAAATATACATCATGATCGTTTATTTATTCTTATAGGTATTCAATTATCAAGACATTATTATAAACAAGATAAGCGTAATTGGGATCTTTTATTTCATCGTCTTTCTTTAGATGGTAGACCAATAGAACGTGAAATTTTTGATTCTTATTGTTCTAATTATCGTATACCAGCATTAAAAATACCATATAAAAATTATGATAGAGATGAATGGATGACATATCCTGAAGAATTACATGATTTATGGGATTCATCAGATGAATTTACAGAATATTGGATTTTTGGTGTAGAAGATCAACGTTCATTTTGTTTACCATGGAATTTTAGTTCATTATCATCAAGAATTATTGCGGCTGAAATTCCTATTCCAGATAATTCTAAATTATTTATGAGTTTTTATAATACAAAAGATATTAAAGGATTTTGGGTTCTACCACATGTAGAAGGTGAAAGTTCTTATTTTCCTTTATTAAAATCTATTACACCACAAAAATTATCTACATCACAAATAACTTTATTAGAAAATAATAAAGAACATTTAAAAGAAATTTTAAATATTGATCCTCCTTTTCCTAAAAAAACTTCAATTTTAAAAGCTGTTTGGTATGTTGAATTAGTTGATACTGAAATTGATCATGTTAGAACAAGATTTGAACAAATGTTCTATGGTTTAACCGTTTCTAAAAATATTCCATGTATTACATTTTTTACATCACAAACTGAAATTTCACGTCATAAATTTTTTACTGAAAATGTAAAAACAAAAGAACCATATTTAGATTTAGCATTATGGTCAAGATGGTGGACAAAAACAAAACCACCAGGAAGTCGTCCAAAATTAATTTTATATCGTGGTAAATCTACAGATAATTTTGATAGAATATCTATATCTTCAACTGATATTTCTTTTGCAATTTATCGTGATTCTAATGAAAAACATGATATTGAATATTTCCGTGAATCTTTATTAAAATGGTTTGAATCTTTTGATTCTATTATACCATTCTTTAAAGATACAGATTTAAAATTATGTAGATGGTCTTTACAAGAAATTAAACTTGATTTAGAATTTGATAATTCAATTGAAGAATTAGATACAAAAAGATTAGGTTGTTTAAATTCTATTTTTGATCAAGATAGAAAACATCCTGATTTATTTAAATTTATGAGAAGTGATTATGCTTTAGAAGGTATGTCAGTAACTGAATTATTTGTTATTGAATTATTAAAAGATAATGAATTTTTAACACCAAAAGAAGTTCAAGAACAATTAAAAATTTCTTTAGATGATTCTACTAAAATTTTAACAATATTAAAATCTAAAATTAATGATGATCCAAGATTATTACAAAGAAAAACAAGAGGATTTCCTACAATGCAAATTTTACATAAATCTATAATTATATCATCTATTATAGATATTGAAAGACCAAGTAAATATGCTAGTATATTACGTTATATTTTAAGTGATCCAAAATCTAAAAAATTAGATAAAATATGTCCTAAAAAAGTTGAAACATCAGATACAAAAGTTGCTGTATCTGATTTTGAATATACTACAGATGATTCATTTGGTGATTTATTTTCATATTTAGAAGAAGTTCAACCTGAACAAAAAGTTGAAGAAGTTAAAAAAACTGGTAAAAAAACATCTAAATATTCATATTTTATTAAAAGATTAGAAGAATTTGATCCTAATACATTTAATCCTGATAAACCTAATCCAGATTATCCTGGAGCTTGTGAACAATCACATCAACCTATAGGAATAAAAAAAGAAGAATTAGAAATAATACCAGAAGAATTTGATCCAAGAAAAAATATTGATGAAAAGAAAATATTAAAATGGGAAAATCCTGAAGGTATTATTATATGTCCTGAATATTGGTGTATGTATGATAAAATACCATTACAAAAAACACAATTATTAGAAACAAAAGGTATTTTATCATGTCCTGTATGTGGTGGTAAAGTTAGAAATTCAACAGATTCAAAAGCTGATCCAAGAGAATTTTCTGTAATTCCAAGAACAAAAGGTTTTTCATATGCAGGATATAGTAAAACACCTTTAAAATCTTTAACTAATTCTAAAGATTTACCATGTTGTTTTAGAACTGAACATAAACCTAAAACTTTATCTAAAGAAACACAAGAAGGAAAATATTATATTAATCGTGAATTAATTACAGATTTAGAAGAATTAAGACTTGCTTATTTACCTGAAGAATTTATAAATGTTTTAGATTTAGAAAATAATTATACATTTTTTAAGAAAAATGGTAGTCGTATACCTGGTGGACAATCGGGATATTTTAGAATTGGTTTAGGTCATTCTTCAAAAACTTTACCTGAATTATTTAAAAGTAAAAAAATTGAAGAACCAAGATTTAATATTGAAATAGTTTTAAATTGTTCATTTTTACATTTATGGACAAAATTATCAGATGATTATATTGAAGAAATTGAAATAAATTTATCTAAAATTAAACCATTTGATACAGATATTTTATCAAGAAAAAATGTTGCAAGAATGATTTCAGGTATATCAAAAGCATTTCGTGATGAAACATTAACACCTATTCAAGAAGTTGAATATACATGTTTATGTTTAGATATTGATGTTTATAGAATAAATTTAGAAACTTTAAAAACAACTTGTTTATTTTATTCACAATTAGTTTCAGGAGACAATAAAATTTTATTACTTGAAATTAATAATCAAGTTGATTGTTTAGGTTTTGTATCAAGATCTGGACGTAATTTTTCATTTGTAACTAATTTTTTAGATAAACCATTTACAAAAAATATTGAAACTAAATTAGAAGAATTACGTGAAAAATCTTGTAAATTAGATATACCAACATCAGTTGAAGCATTTGAAGGATTTGTTGAATTATTTGATGATAATCCAATTTTTATTATTGATCCATTTGGAAGAATGCAAGGTTTATTCTTAGAAAATACAATTATTATACCATTTAAAAATTCTCCTTTACCAACATTATTTCGTAATGAACAAACATTAAGTTATCAAGAAATTTCAGATAAATTACCAACATATGATTCTATGAAAAAATATTTAATTAAATTATCAAAACATCATTCAGGTTATAAATTTGATAAAGATATTATTGATTCTGAAAATAATCGTGTAGAAATTTTATTAGAATGTGGATTACATATACCTGTAAAACCTGAAAAATCTGAAGGTAAACCATTAGATGTAATTACATCTATAATAAAAGAAGGTGAAACTGAATTTACATTTGGTGAAACTAATTCTGAAAATTTACAAATTTATAAAGAAATTTCTTATACAGATGAAATTTTTAATTTTATTTTATATGAACTTACAAAAGATTTAGAAGAAGATTCTGAATTACGAGAAGTTATATCAAATACACCATTACGTAAAAATGTTGAACCTTTATTAGAAGAATGGTTTACAAATAAAATTTATTTTGCAAAAGTTGATAGTCCAATAGAATTTATATCAAAAATACGTAAACCATGTGGACAATTTGAAAGTAAAAATTTATGTGAAAATTCACATATGTGTGGATGGGATGGACAATGTAAAATTAAGATAAGAGATACATTAAATAAAGAAAAAATATTTACAAAATTATTAACAAATATAATAGAAAATTCTAAAACAAGATATATGATTTTAGATGGAAGAACTACACCTTTTTTTAGTACAATTCTTTATTTAGAACTTCCACATGAGAAAATCATTACAGATTTAGAATTGAAACAGAAAG
>Ga0187843_10001904_pt1 | contig 12997 bp, 6 predicted proteins | sample SpaLakP09_SKY_43_FD_134516 | JGI IMG/M metagenome (GOLD analysis project Ga0187843, IMG submission 134516) | Oligotrophic lake water microbial communities from Sparkling Lake, Wisconsin, USA - SP09_SKY_43 | ecosystem: Environmental > Aquatic > Freshwater > Lake | place: USA: Sparkling Lake... | reverse complement strand
TATTTGCTCCATCGCCGAGAGGATCTGGAACCTGCCGATGTGTATGAGACCTCGGGCCACGCGACCACGGCCGAAGCTCTCGAGGCGGAATACCTGCGTGATGCAGGTTACCGAGTTTATTCCAATTAACCCAGCCCCAGTTTGACCGATCTAAACGTTGATGTTTTGGGTCCGTAAATCGTCATCTTATCTCCAATTGCGTCCTTTCCGCTTGCCCACATTTATTTTACATTAATTCAACGAAATGAACGGTAGCTTTGATTTTGGAATTCTGATTCTCGTGCTGGGCGCTCTCGCTTTCCTTGTGGGTCTAGGCGCCTGGATTTGGGAGTTCCTTGCTAACCGCAAAGTCCAGATTCCCGAGCAACAATCGGTTGAGTTAGGCATCACTGCTCCCGAGCCTCCAATCCAAAAAGCTCCCTTACCCCAATCAACTATAAATCAAACGGTAATTCCTAAAAAAGAATCAATAGATTTCGACGTTGCAACAGCCCCACTTCATTCACCCCAACTACCTAAAAAAACCGAAATACCCCCTACCCAAAGTCTCCAAATACAAAAAACACCCCTTTTCTCTAGTTCAACACCTTCAAAGTTAAAGACGGCTGAACATGCGCCTGAATTACTAAGGTCTTTCCCCTCCGTCAGTAATCATAAAAAACAAAAAGCAAGCACAACGACCCCGGAAGTTCCGAGGCCGGTAAAAAAACAAGCACCTCTTCCCGAATACGGCGGAATGTGCTCGAAGTGCGGTGAAAATCCCAAGGTTCCTGGCAACGACGGTTTTTGCAAGGATTGCTCACCTTTGGACTAATGCTTCTTTGGCATTTCCGAGGATTTTCATCCATATCTGGACCCCGAAATCTCCTGTGCAAGACTCAGTCGAGGTAGTTTTAACTCTGCCTTTTCATTCCCTACCTCGGCTACGGAACATGATCTCATCCCGATTAGTTTTCGACCAGATGTCAGACACGTTTGAGCAAGTCCGCAACAATGCCGGCGATTTTTCGGGCAAGCAAAGGTGGAACTGCATTCCCTACTTGCTTGTATTGCTCGGTTCGCGGCCCCTCAAATCTGTAGTTATCCGGGAAGGTTTGTAACCGGGCTGCCTCACGAACAGTTAAACTCCTAGCCTGGGCGGGATCTGGATGGATGTAGTAGTGGCCATCCTTGGAAATATGGGAAGTAATGGTGCTCGAGGGACGTTTTTCCAATTGAACCTTGAACCGATCCGAAAAGGGCACTTCTTCGTCATCGATGTTTTTATGCTCGGGCTTCAGCTTGCCTGGAAAATCACCGACTTTCGGACTTCTTCCATGAATCTTCGCAAAGGATGCCGCAAAAGCGTAACGTTCAATATCCTCCTCAATATGCGACCTAGATTGATGATTCGGAATCCCCTCAAGATCCTTGTCACCAAGAAAACCTAAAGTTGCTCTTTCCGATTCCACAAATTCCGCCCCGCTGCTTTGCGGACACTGCATTTCAGGATGTCCACCGGCAAGTTTCACCCCGTATTCGCGTGCCTTGAGCCATTTGGAAACCGAGTCATTTGTTGAAAGGCGGCTTCTTAATGAGGGGATTCCTGCCAAAGCCTTCGCAAGGTCCATCGATGGCTCATTAGTCGACAGAGCCTTTGGTGAAATCCCGAGATCTTTGCGAACTCCAAGGATAAATACACGGTGCCTTGTTTGAGGGACACCGTGCTGCTCGGCACGGACCACAAAGGCATCGCTAATCCAACTTCCGGCTAGGTCTCTTGAAGGCTGCCCGGTTAGAGAATGCAGTTCGTAACCTGCTTTAGACAGATCCTCGCAAATTCGATGAAAGATGCCAGAACCCTTGTGGGTTGCGGAAAGAATCCCTTTTACATTCTCCATGACAAATACGGGAGGTTGGAAGTGCTCAAGAATATCGAGATACTCCTCATAAAGAGTATGCCGATGATCGCTTTCGAATTTCTTTCGGGTCTCGTTTGTACGGCGTGCTCTGCCGACCAAAGAGTAAGCTTGGCACGGGGGACCTCCCACAAGAACCCACCTTCGCGCATTGTTGAGTCGCTCGCAAATCAAGTTGCGTGTTCCCTTACGATTTTCGACGGACAATTCATGCTGACGGGCCGTTTTTTCAGCGGCCTCCCATTCACGTTGATATTTTTTGACTATTTTTTTAAATATTTCATCTTCCGGTCGCCGGTAGTATTCGTACAGATCTGGCAATGACCCATGGGGTATATTTCTATGAAAGGCTCTCAGCCTTAGTGTTTTGCATGCGCACGGATCCTTTTCGATGGATAGGCAGATTTTAAAAACGTGATCCTTGGAATCGCAAAAGCTCTCAAACCCTTCCCCAAGCCCCCCCGGACCAGCAAACAAATCGATTACGGGAACCGCAGCCATGAAATGATTATGCCCGCCTATCGCTAACTCGTCGAACCAAAGGGGCGGCTATCAAGTTTAAATACTGTTAATTTAATACTTTTTAAGGATTATAAGACCATTCCGTTACATGAAATCGCCATCAGATCGTCCATTCATGACCAAGAAGTTTGCCGAGCTAAACACCCTTGCTGAGGCATGTTTTCAATCCAAAGACCTTGGTCTTTTAGGTGCGATTGCGCATGAGTTAAGATTCAGGGATAAGTCATGTAGCAAGGAATTGTTAAGAAAGGTGGAATATTTCTTAAGCAACCCTGCTCCGCAACCAAAGGCAATGGATTTTACCACAACGCCTAAGCCCATTAAGTTTAGCAACGAACAGCTGGACATAATTGAAAGGCCTGCGAGTGCTAGGCTCCTAGTTGAAGCAGGGCCAGGGACGGGAAAAACAGAGGTTTTGGTTGGAAGGGTTGCACACCTCATCTCGGAAAAACACATTCCAGCGAGCTCCATTCTTTTGATGAGCTTCACAAGATCAGCAGTTACGGAAATGAAATCCCGCATTTCCGCTCGCTGCAAAGACAAGGATGTTGCTTTTTTGAGTGCCATGACGATGGATTCACTCATGTTCAGAATCGGCAAGGATCTTGGGCATGATGCACAGTCTCTTTTCGAATCATTTGACGGTAATGTTCAAACAGCTCTTAATGCAATCCGGATTGGCAATCCTCATGTCTCCCAGTTTTTTTCGAGATTGAGACATGTCATCATTGATGAGGCACAAGATGTTCTTGGCGTAAGGGCCGATTTTATTTGCGCACTTATCGGATTGCTTGGTCACGAATGCGGAATGACCGTTGCCGGAGACCCGCTTCAATCTATTTACGGATTCACGATCGAGGATGATGAGCTCAAAGATGACGACGTCGTACCACCACCCACCCGATTATGGTCTTCACTTTTAAGTTTCGACATATCTTTCGCAAGAAAAAGGCTCACAGTCATATACCGCGTGGGCACTGACAGTCTTAAGTCTCATTTTGAAAAGATTCGTCCCCTAGTTCCGGAGAACGGAAAAGCCGACAAAGCCACCTATGCGTCCTTAAAAAAAGCTATCGAGGAGGGAAAGCCACCTGTTGCCGAGCAGGATTTGGCAGGTCAATCAACACTTTTTGGAAATATGGTACACCCTAATGACATGGTGCTATTTCGATTCAAATATCAGAGTCTTCTTTCTGCTCACAAAACTGAACGGGTCTGCCGGTTGAGGTTTTCGGAATATCCGCCGGTGGTTTTCCCATGGCTTGCCTGCCTTTTTCATGACCGTGATATCACTAAAGATGCCCTTATTTCTAAATCGGATTTTGATATTTTATGGGCCGAGAGAATTGAAAGGCTTGAAGATAAATATGTCTTTTTGAGTTGCGGCCACAACGAGACAACTGGTTGGACCTTGCTTGAAGCACTTGCTCCGGGCCGTGATGGTCATGTGGATCTTGTTAAAATCCGCACTTTGGCGTCCCGACCCAAACCTCCACTTGAATTGACTGTGCCGGATTTCGGTATTGATGGACCCATTTTTAGCACCATACATTCAGCCAAAGGACGTGAATCTTCCGGGGTACATCTTTTCCTCCCAGATCACGATGATCCTTACCAAGAAGAACGCTCCGGAACCCCTGAAGAACAGATCGCCGAAGAGTGCAGAGTTTTATATGTCGGAGCGACAAGACCCAGGGAACGTTTTCATATTGGGAATACGAGGTTCAACTACATGGAAGTCCCCCGACGTTTAATGTCTTTCAGAAGCGGTCGAAAGACAATGAGCGCTGGCCGATACCGTGGCCGACATCGGAGTTCCTCTTGTTTCCGTATACAAATCGGATTATTCAACGATTTCCAAACCCAAGATATCGTTAGCAGAGAAAGACTTGGCACTGAATCAGCAGAAGAACTACAAGTGGCATTGGTTGAAATGGCAGGAGAAATTAAATCGACAGGAAATCTGCTTAAGGTTTCCTTGAAAAAGACCAAAGATAATGACAATGACATTTACCATGCGACCATGAACGAGAAAATATTGATGCGGACAACGTCTTTTTTTTCGGAGGAACTTCGTGCTGTAGTAAGGAAAGTCGGCCAAAATATCAAACGCGATACCTTTCCCCCTGAAACGATCGAGCCATGCTACTTTTTTGGTCTTAGAACAGTTTCTGTGCCCATGGACTCAGCTGAATTAGGCCTCCTTAGCAAACCTTTCTCTAAGAGCGGTTTCTATCTTGCCCCACTTCTCTCAGGCTACCCCCGGCTCAAAGTCGGGGTAAAAGAATGAACTCTCGCGACGTTCTTTTAAAACGACTCGAACAGGATCTGGTGGGCCCACTAGATCCAGCTGAAGTGATCGAATCAAATCCTTCTGATCGTTACCTGACCGGTATTCTTTTTCCGAGAGGCGCCCGCATCTCACCGGAAGATGACGACAATGGAACTGCCGTATCAATGGACAAAATGGAACCATCATCCGAACAATCCAATCAGCACCATTCAGGCGGAGCCGGAAGGCCTACTTCGATGGGCCTGTCATTTGAAACCTTGGTTTCTGACCAAGCAAAGCCTGGTGAACTATTGGTACAGACAACGGGTGCTCGATACCGGAAAGACCCCCAGCAGGGATGGGCAAGATCTCCACTCTCGCTGAACATCAAGATCCCTTTGATTATACAGTCCCCCATCGAGCAAACCATTCCTCTGACTCACGCTCAACCAGGCAATACCGACTTAGACGGACTTGAATTCTATATGCGCAAGCTGAAAACCCCACAGGGTACCTTGGCTATAAATCTGGTTCTACGAAATCAGTCAAAGTTGAAAGTCCGTGATGATACTCAAAACACGGAGAATGCTCTTTTCCAAGCATCCTTCTGTGTCACTGGTGGAGTCAACACAAGGATTGTTCCCCGCAAATCCATTACTGCCGGGGAATCTGATGACGACCAAACAGCAGCCCTGATTTATCGGAATAATCCTGAGTATGCCTCAGGCCAGACTTGTTCGGCTGCATGGGATGCCAACACCCCCTCTCAAGTCTCAGTTCGAACCGAATGGCTTCCCCGAAAGATAACACCGTCCATCTCTCCATCCGGTGATGCGGTTTTTGATAAAGCAAGAAAGGATGGGGGGCTTGATGTTTCACAGCTTGGAACCTGTGATGAGAAAGAACTGAATAATCTGCTGAGCGCATTTTGTGACTGCTACGAATCGTGGATTCATAAGACTGAGCCAGAAATCACAGGACTACCTGCTGAACTTGTTTCAACGGCAAACCGTCACAAATCACAGTGGCAGGAGACATTAAGGAGAATGCGACAAGGCGTGACGCTGCTTGCCTCAGACTCCAACGCCCGGACATCGTTCCAGGCGGCACAACGGGCTATGCTTCTTCAGTCTACATGGGGCGGCGAAGAAGCCGCGAAGAAGCCGCGGAAAATGGAATGGCGCCCCTTTCAGCTGGCTTTCCAACTAATCGTCATCCCGGGATTGGTAAAAAAGGATTCTCCGGAACGATCTTTACTTGATCTCCTTTGGTTTCCAACCGGCGGAGGCAAAACGGAGGCCTATCTAGCTCTGATTGCCTTTCTGCTGTTTTTCCGGCGACTTCACTATGGCGAAGAGATTGGGTCAGGGGTTGCTGTCATCATGCGTTACACCCTGCGCGTCCTTACAACCCAACAGTTTGAAAGAGCCGCCCGCATGATTTGTGCCTGCGAGCTGATCCGCATTAATGATTTTCCCGCATTGAAAAAGAACTTTTCCGTAGGCCTTTGGATCGGGAAGGATTCGACTCCGAATTCGGTAATCGATGCACAGAGAAACGAAGCGGCTGCCATGGTTCTTAGAGAATGCCCGGCTTGCGGGGAACCCTTGGTGCCAACCAAAGAGCACAATGCTTTTTCAATCAGATGCCTTGAACACGGCTGTGCCTTAAAAGGGCGAATTCCTGTCTGGACTGTTGACGAGGATATATACCGGGAAAAGCCTTCGCTCGTCATTGCCACAATCGACAAGTTCGCCCAAATCCCGAGAACCCCGAATATTCGAAACCTTTTTGGTCTCGGGCTACCCCATCAATCTCCAGACCTCATCATTCAGGACGAGCTTCATTTGATCAGCGGCCCCCTTGGGACCACGGCCGGTCTTTACGAATTTGCCATAGACCTTTTTTGCAGCAAAGAGGATATCCGTCCAAAGGTAATCGGCAGCACCGCAACGATCCGGAACGCAGAAGAACAGTGTAATGGACTTTTTCATCGCAAGGTATTCCAGTTCCCGGCTCCGGGTATTGACGCTGAAAACTCGGGTTTCTCCGTGGCCATCCCATTGGATAAGAAGGATGGAAGGCTTTATGTGGGCTTATCCACCGTAGGACGGTCGGCCAAGTTTACCCTCCAATCCGCCACCGCCTCACTTTTGCAAGCCAACCAAGAGCTCTCCCCTGCCGAAAAAGACCACTACTACACGCTAGTGGCATACTTTAATGCCATGCGGGAATTGGGCGGGGCACAGGTCATGATGGTGGACGACGTACCCAAGGCCATGTCGATCTTTAGCAATGATCGGCCCGGCGAAAAGATTAGGTCTTCCTTGGATATTCAGGAAATGACCAGCCGCCTTCAGCAGCATGAAATTCCGAAGCTGCTTGCCGCGCTGAAAAAACCCGCAGGCAAAGGTTCGGTAGATATCCTTCTTTGTACCAATATGATCAGCGTCGGGGTGGATATCCAACGACTATCCCTAATGGTGATCAACGGGCAACCCAAGGCCACTGCTGAATATATCCAAGCAAGCAGTCGTGTGGGCCGTAGCGATGTGCCCGGCTTAGTTTTAACGATTTACAATAACGCCAAGCCAAGGGATCGATCCGTTTATGAATCTTTTTTTGCATTCCATGCCTGTTTGTACCGGGGTGTGGAACCCACCAGTGTAACCCCCTTTGCCCCGCGCGCCCGGGATAAAGCACTAAAACCGGTTTGGGTTGCCACCGTGCGGAACCTTCTTGCCGGAATGGATGCCAACCCCATGTTCGCGACAGCACGAAGACACTCATCGGAGGTCGACAAACTAATCGAGATTTTCAAAAAGAGAGCGGAGGACATCGATTTCGAGGAATCCGTCTCAGCAGTGAACGACGCCAAAGCAGCTTTGGATGAGTGGAGCCAATGGACGGCTGTTCGGGACTACTGGAAAGATTCCTCCAACCAAAGCCTACTGAAATCGGCTGAGTATTTGGCTGCACGAAGAGCTGCAGGCCTCCAGACTGGACACACTTGGAGCGCCCCCAATTCGATGCGGGATGTTGAACCATCTGTGGATTTTTTCCTGAAAGACTAAAATGGCGACTGTAGGAAAAATCCGCAGGTCCGGCTGCATCCACACTTTTGGAATCGGATCCATTATTGATTTCCGATCCCAGGACAGTTTTGGGGCTGCTCTTTCCGGAATCGCCATGGGGCTAGAGGCCTGGGAAGAGGGCCGGGCCGGTGGCAAACAGATCATTCATGAGCCACGGCTTGAGAAGCTTCTTGCAAAAACCTCCTTTTATCTCCCGCCTGTACCCGAGGAGACAAAACACGGCCAAACCCCCAATCCGTCCACTGGACTCTGGGCAAAACGATTTCCCAACATGCTGCAATGCCCGTACTGTGGAATCCTTCAAGCCTCTGACTATTGGAGCCCTCCTGAAATAGGGGACCCTCTTCGGTTATGCACCCAATGTTCTAGGCCGGGAAAAAACGTTTTCGCCGCCCCTGTCCGTTTTGTCGTGGCATGTGAAGCCGGCCACATCGAGGAGTTTCCATGGGCGGCTTGGCTGGGATGCAAATGCTCGCCTCCTTCCATGCGGCTTGACCAGAGCAAGACACGCGCGGGCTTAGCTGGCTTAATACTGGAATGTAAGAATTGCGGAACCAAGAATTCCATGGAAGGAGTTTTCTCCGAGCACGCACTTTTAAATCTTGGCTTTCGCTGCTCAGGATTACGTCCTTGGCTCAACGGGGCATCTAGGGAGGATTGCGATAAGACACCACGGGCACTCCAGCGCGGCGCCTCCAATGTCCACTTTCCTGTTTCTGTGTCGGCACTATCAATCCCTCCTTACACAAATCCCGTCGAGGTTCTCCTCGCTGACTCCCTCGATCTATTCCGAGATTCTACAACACGGGAACCTCTCTCCGATGAAAACATCCTGACTATTCTAAAAGGATTGGTTCTAAGCACACTAAAAGGCCTGAATTTAACAGCGGAGAATCTCCTTGTTCACATCAGAAAAATCCTCAATCCCCCTACCGCGGACCTGAAAGACATCAGACCTGAGGAATACAAGAGTCTTTCCGCCAAAAGCTCACCCCTAGATAAAAGCTCCCAGTTCGAGCTCCGCACCGAAGATATTTCACGCAGTTACTTGGCAAAGTATTTTAAAAGGATCAACCGGGTGGTCCGGCTGCGAGAAGTACGCGTCATGACGGCTTTTACTAGGATCTTTCCGCCCAATGGCCAATACGATACCAATATCGAAAACAAGGCCCCTCTTTCGTTGCAGGATAAAGATTGGTTGCCCGGAATCGAAATCCTCGGTGAAGGCATATTTCTGGATTTCGACGGCGAAGCCATCAGAGCATGGAAGTCCCGCTGCGGTACATGGCTGGAAGAACGCGTTGACGAGGTATCCATGGCTTTTCGGCAGAGCTGGCAGAAAAGGCATCCAAACAATCCCGACCCCGGCCGCACCATCGACGCCAGTTTCCTTCTTGCGCATGCAACTGCACATGCCTTGATCCGGGAACTGACGTTCGAGTGTGGCTACTCGACCGCATCTCTTCGCGAACGGCTTTATTCGGACCCTGAGGAGGGTTGGGCTGGGCTACTGATTTACACCGGTACCAACGACTCAGATGGCACGTTGGGTGGCTTAGAGCGGATGGGGAAAAAGCCTGAACTAGAACGAATTCTTAAGAAGGCAGTGGAAAGAGCCGGATGGTGCGCCAACGACCCTTTATGCGCCCACGGAGATGCCCAACTGGAGGAGGACCTTAATCCAGCAGCGTGCCATGCCTGTATGCTTTTGCCAGAAACCTCCTGCGAAGAGTTCAATATGATGCTAGACCGTTGTCTTCTTGTCGGAGACCCGGCCGATTCTAGCAAGGGGTTTTTCCATGAACTTCTTCCCGCCATATGAAGCTGGACCCCTCTCTAGTTGCCTACTTTGAGAGGCTGCAACGCGGGAACGACGATCAGACGCTAAGGAAACGCATCCTCCGAGCATTACCAGGCACCGGCCCCGATCAGCAGAAAGTTCTAAACCTCGTTATTGAGGGTATGCAGCGCCTGAAGGATTCAATGGGTAATAACCACCCCAATGCTAGGCATGTGTTAACCACCCCCGAGGGATTGCCCATGGGACAGCGTCTCACCAAGTCGATTCTTCATGAAATTGTAAGCTCGGCTGAAAAGAGTATCTGTATCGCCGGTTTTGCCATTACCGGGCAATCCGGAGTGATTAATTCAATCGCAGAAAGAATGCGGGAACAACCGTATCTGAAAGCACGCTTCCTTTGTTCAGATTGGGAACAGAATAGTGGCCAAGATTCGGTTGCTTCGATAAAGGACGCTTGGCCGAAAGGCTTGAGAAAGCCCGAGGTTTACCTTCAAACAACAGATTTCTCGGGATCTAAAATGCACATAAAAACCTTGGTTGCAGATGATGCCCGAATGATCATAGGTTCAGCAAATTTCACCAAAGCCGGCTTAAACAAGAATCTTGAATTAGGCATCCTGCTTGAAGGTCCCTTCGTAGCGAAAGTTTCAGGCACCTTGGCCGACTTGGCCAATTCACCTTTTTTCGAAAAGATTCGCCTAGCTTAAACCTGAAGAACTTCATGACCTCAGCCACCGAAATGACTGAGCTGCTAGTCCCGGATTGAAATTGGCCGGTCTATTTGATCTGCTATGCAATACTTTTAAACTTCCCATTTTCGTACTGGTGCTCGTATTTCTGAGCCAAAAGGAATTCCATATTTAAATCCTTCTGCGAATCATTTGGCCGTCAGATTCGAGGCGGTCCTCACGAAGGAGGCCGTTGATGAGTGATCGGACGGTGTCCTGAATCTTCTCCCCTGCCCTGCGAAAGCCCATGAATCGTGTGAAGGCCCGAACCGCTTCCTCCCTTTCAACCCAAGGCCTTCCGATCGAGGCCAAGAACTGATCTTTTAGAAACTCCCTCTCGTACCCCTCGATCGTCTTGCAAAGTATTTTTAAGGTTCCACGTTCATTTTCGAGGATCCCTCTTTTGACAGCCGTCCGGATATCGGAATCTAGAATCTCTTCAATCCTCGAGCCAACGCGATCATAACCCAGTTCCTTTGCTATTTTCTTAAAGGCCAGCTCCCTAGACAGCTCAAGACCTTCGCTGAACATCTGGCGAATCGTGCAGAGAACATCATTCTGTTCTGTCTCATCGATCCGCACCGGCTTGTCGTCATCCTGAACAGATGACACTCGAAACTTCTTTGGTTTTGAGTTTTGTTCGGCTTCCGGGTCATCGGCCGAAACCTCGATAAATGGAGACGAGATGATTTCGGGCTCCTCCTTTGTGTGTTGCAATTCTCGGATCTGCGCGTCACTTGAAGTATCAGCCGAAATTGCATTTGGAGCCGTACCCTCAACGATAGTGATTTCCTCCGGCGTCAGTATGTAGAGTGCATACACTAATTCGTCTATCTCCCGCTCCAACGCGCGCGTGTCCGCCTCGGCATCGCGCTGCTTCGCCGCGAGAATTTGATCAACAAGCTTGATGAACGGCTTTTGTTCATCAGGTTCTATTAGCTTAATGGGAACTTCGGAAAGTGGCTTCTGGTAAAGTTCCAATGCCTCGCCCTTTCGCTTCCCTCTATGATAGAGCCAAAAGTAATAGAGTCGGGAATTAAGGAGTGCCAAGATAAACTTCAAAGACACGGACTTTACGTTTTGCGTAATGTAATAAACGTCCATGCTGGCAACCCAATGGGAAGAGCTAAGCGCAAAAGTATTCGACATGCTCCTTTGAGGGGAAACGATTTTTTCCTGAGAAAAGTCCAACTGCCTCATTGTGTAACACCACCAGTAACCAGCATCAATCACGGCCAGCAATCCGTTGTCATTCGAGCGTCGGTTTTCAAGAATCTTCCGAAACTGCCAAATGTGCTCTCGAATGTTTGGAATTGAGGACCATTTCACGTCCTTGTATTTAGGATACGTCAGATCTATCAACCAAAGATCGTTCTCGGACTCAGAGTAATACTTCTTGATGTCCGAGTTTTTGAAGAAAGGCAACAGCATCGCATTCTCAGTCTGGTTTAGCCCAAGCTGGGATTTCTCGTCATCGGTAATGACGTAAATGCCTTGTCCTTTCTCAAAGCTAAGCTTGTAAGAGTCAATATGGCTCTGGGAAACCTTATCCGCTCCCGTTCTCATGCCTATGTTAACCGTGCATACATCCCCTATGAGCGAGTCAGACGCACTCAGCTTGTTCAATACCGAATGCGATAAACCTCCACCACTGCCTTTCACCCCTTGGATTCTTATGTAGTTCTCTTCGCCGTCATAGAGGTCAGTCTGTGGAACGGTAAAATATTCTGTCTGTGCATCGATTCCCTGAAGGATGCCTTGGAGCACGCCGGGCGACGCCACGCCATTCCTTTTCGTTATGCAGTTTTGCGCTATTTCCGAGGAATCATCGGACTTGGACAAGACTGTAATCATGTTGTGCTGCCCGAGCGCGGCTTGGAATAGCTTCAAATCGCCAAGATTGAAGAGCTTTCTAACTGTTGCCCGTTTTCGAAAGTCCGAGCGCAGCTTTCTTGCGCCACCAGCAGTCGGGAAATAGTTTGTGGTAATAAATGCAATGCTTGCACCCGAACGCCCGATATTCAGCGCCAAGTGAAAAAAGAAGTAAAAGATGTCCACTTTGCCGAGATAAAATGCGCCGAGTCCTCCTTTTTTGATTTCGGTGAATAGCTCTTTGTGATCCTTTTCACCAATGTATGGTGGGTTTGCAATCAACACGTCGAACCCTCCTCTCGCGCGAAACACTTCGGAGAAGTAGATGTGGAAATCAAAGGTGACTTCGTAGCCCAAGCTGGCCTTGGAAGCGGCGAATGCTTGCACAAGCTCGGAGTCGATCTCGCGCTTCAGCCGCCCTTTCTTGTCATGGTCGGTTTCGTCGAAGTATTCAGCTTTGAGCTTTTCGATCTTCTGCACTCGCTGCGATTTGAATGGGAATCCGAGCAGGGAGTTTCCGACGACGATCTTGTAGTCGAGGTTTGGCAGCGGTTTGATTTGCTGAACGTCGTCCTCATCAACGACGAGGGACAGCCACAGGCGCAGCTTGGCGATCTCGACCGCACCGGGATCAATATCCACGCCGTAAATGGAAGATTGGATAACGTGACGCTTGAAATGGTAGGCGGTGCGTTCTGCCACGTCGTTGAAGTAGGGCGTTAACGCCATGCGTGCCCGGACGATCTCGGTCATCATGCCCACCGGGAACGCGCCGGAGCCAATGGCGGGATCGCAAACGGTAATGTCGC
>Ga0187843_10001901_pt1 | contig 13006 bp, 14 predicted proteins | sample SpaLakP09_SKY_43_FD_134516 | JGI IMG/M metagenome (GOLD analysis project Ga0187843, IMG submission 134516) | Oligotrophic lake water microbial communities from Sparkling Lake, Wisconsin, USA - SP09_SKY_43 | ecosystem: Environmental > Aquatic > Freshwater > Lake | place: USA: Sparkling Lake... | reverse complement strand
ATGAAATCCCCATGCTGGTCTGGACCCGCTCCTTCACCGGCAAGAGCCCGGAAGACAAGGCCCGTCTCGAATATCGCCCCTACCAGACCGACCAGCTGGAGCACACGGTCATGGGCCTCCTGGGCGTGCGCCCACGCTATTACGACGCACGCCATGACATCCTCAGCGACGACTTCGCCAGCGGCGTGTTCCACCAGCAGCGGCGCATCAATGGCCAGCCTTACCAGCCGCGCACCGTGGCCTACAACCAGCCCGGATGAGGCGCCGCTGGCCTCAGGGGCCGTCGGCAATCTCGGGGTCGACCAGTTGCACCAGCAGCTGCAGCGACTCCTGCCAGCCGGCGTAGCAGAACTCCAGCGGGATCATCGGCGGTATGCCCTGCTGCACCACCGTCAGTTCACTGCCGACCAGGCAGGCTGCGATGCTGATGGTGACCTTCATCTCGCCCGGCAGGTTGGGGTCGTCGAACTGGTCGGTATAGACGATGCGTTCATTGGGGACCAGCTCGACGTAAGTGCCGCCGAAGGCCTGGGTCTGTCCCGTGCTGAAATTGGTGAAGGACATCTTGTGCGAGCCGCCCACGCGCGCGTCCATGTGGTGGACCTTGCCGGTGAAGCCATGCGGCGGCAGCCATTTCACCATGGCATCCGGATCGAGGAAGGCGCGATAGACGCGTTCCGGCTTGGCCCGCAGGACGCGGTAGAGTTTGACGGTGTGCGGCTGGCTCATGGCACGTCTCCTTCAGGTCGGGGAATGGGCAGGACGGAGGGCAGGTCGCCAGCCTGCGGCCGCGCCCCGCTCGTGTCAAGCGCGGCCGTAGCGCATTGCCCGGGCATCCGCCGCCCGGTTCTCGTATCATGCGGCTTTGCCTCCCGCATCCCGCCATGTCCACCTCTGCCGAAATCGTCTTCCCCCGCCACGCCGTCATCATTGGAACGGGCGCCGTCGGCCTGATGAGCGCCATCCATGCGCTCGACCAGGGCTTGCAGGTGACCCTGCTCGACTTCAACGAGGCCGGCAGCCAGGAGGCGTCCAGCTATGGCAATGCCGGCTGGCTGTCTTCGCATTCGGTGATCCCGCCGGTGGAGCCGGGCATGTGGAAGAAGGTGCCCGGCTACCTGATGGATCGGCTGGGGCCCTTGTCGATCCGCTGGCGCTACCTGCCGCGCCTCACACCCTGGCTGGTGCGCAATCTCGCCAGCGCGCGCCGTGATCGCATTCGCACCACTGCACGCGCCCTGCGTACCCTGGTGGCCGATGCCCGCCGCCTGCATCTGGAGGTGGCGCAGCGCGCCGGTGTGGCGCACCTGATCGATACTTCGGGCGTGCTGCACGTCTACCGTTCGCGCCAGCATTTCGACAATGACGCCTTCGGCTGGGGCGTGCGCCGCGAGTTGGGCATCCAGTGGCAGGAGGTGGAAGGCGCGGCGCTGCGCGAACGCGAACCGGACCTGGACCCGGCCTTCGGCTTTGCGGTCCAGGTCGACGAGGCCGGCCATTGCCGCAATCCGGGCGCCTACCTGCAGGCCTTGCAGGCCTATGCGATGGCGCGCGGGGCGTGCCGGGTCGAGGGCCGGGCCAAGGGGTTCCGCGTGGAGAACGGGCGATTGAAGGCCGTGCTGACCGAACAGGGAGAGCTGGCCTGCGACGCTGCCGTCATCTGCGCCGGCGCACGTTCCAAGGCGCTGGCGGCGGCGGCCGGCGATCAGGTGCAACTGGAGAGCGAGCGCGGCTATCACGCCATCATTCACGGGCACGACCATGAAGCGCGTGCGCGCACGCCGATGATGGTGTCCGAATTCAAGGTCATCGCCACCCAGATGGAAACGGGTTTGCGCATCGCCGGCCAGGTCGAGTTCGCCTCCTTCGAGGCGGCGCCCGACTGGCGGCGCGGCGAGATCATGCGCGACATCGCCCTGAAGCTCTTCCCCGGCCTGCCGCGCACGCTGCCGGCGCAGGACGTGAAATACTGGCTGGGCCGCCGTCCCAGCACGCCCGACGGCATGCCCTGCATCGGCCCGGCCAGCGCCAGCGGCGACATCATCCACGCCTATGGCCACGGCCACATCGGCCTGGGCTGCTCGGCGCGCACCGGGCGCATCGTGGCGCAGCTGCTGGCAGGGCAGGCACCGGAAATCGACCTGGCGCCCTTCAGCCCGCAGCGTTTCTGAAGGGGCGGCTTCAGAAAGCGATATCGGCGGCCGCCGTGATGGTGGTACGCACGCCATACGCCCCCAGGTTGGAGAGCGTGGCCTGATGGTGGGCCACCACCTGGTCCACCGGCAACACGCCATTGGACGCGGTGGTGTGCGCGCCGGACGCCAGCGTCACCGGGAAGCCCAGCGCCAGCGCACGGCGCACGGTCGATTCCACGCAGAACTCGGTCTGCATGCCGCAGATCACCAGGCGCGTCACGCCGCGTTCGCGCAGCAGCGATTCCAGTGCAGTCTGGTGGAAGGCGTCCGAGCCGCGCTTGCGCAGGGTGAGGTCATCGTCCTGGTGCTGCAGCCCCTGCGCGAGTTGCCAGCCGGCACTGTCGTGTTGCAAGCTGCCGCTGTCCTCATGCTGCACGAAGATCACCGGGGCGCCTGCTGCGCGCGCATGGGCCGAGAGCAGGTTGATGTTGGCAATGGTGGTGTCGCCGTTGGCGACAGACCCGGGGCCGGTGCACAGGGCTTGCTGGACGTCGATGATGAGCAGGGCAGTGGTCATGGTGGCGAACGCATCGTCAAGAATGCGCTAGGGTAACAGAGCCCGGCCAAGGGGGGGCGCATCGATATTGCCAGCCTGACACTGCGGCAATTTGTCCCATTACGTCTGCCCGGGGGCTTGGCTACAATGATGGTTCATTACCTTATTCCGTTTCTGCAACAATCTCCATGACCGCCCTGTTTGACCGCGTTGAAGGCTTCCTGCGCAAGGCATCCGGACTGCACATCCTGCTGGCCCTGCTGCTGGTGTGCGGCCTGCTGTGCTGGGCAGTGTGGGTATGGGCCACCGGCGAGGGCCGCACGCCTTTCGGCATGCTGGATTTCTGCATTACGCCGCCGGCGAAGTAAATCGCCCTTCGCTGCCATGCGGTGTGCGCATGCGCATGCTGTGGCCCGGTTTCCCTGCGTTCCTGCACGTCCGGCCTGAAGCGCCCTACAATGGCCGCTTCCCCGTTTTTCATCGGCCGCATGCCTGCTTCGCCTTCCTCCAGTACCTTCCACCCCCGCCTGACCCTGCAGACGCTCACCCGTGGTGAGGGCTTGCTGGGCATGCGCGCGCACGGCCTGTTCGGGCCGCGTGGCGGCATGGTGACGGTGGCGCAGATCGATTGGGTTTATGGTGAGGGCGCGCAGCGCTGGAGCATGCCGGCCCCTGTGGGCCACCCCGATGACGAGGCCGGTTACACGCCGGCGCATGTCACGCGCGACCACGCCGCCGAGGCTGCGGCACTGGAGAGCATTCGCGAGATGGGCCTGCTGCCCCTGCGCGAAGATGCCCTGCAATGGCGTGCCGAGAATCCCCTGCATGACGCCGGTCCGCTCTGGACCCTGATGCTGGAAGACGCCTTCGGTGATTTCTGGGCCGACCAGGCCCCGCTTCTGCAGCAGCAGGGCTGGACCTTGTGCGTGCGGCCGGGGTTTGCGCATGAGAGCGTGCCGGTGACCGCCTGGCGCTTCATCGTCAGCAGCCAGACCGGCGAGATCACTGCGCGCGAGGTAGCCGCACCCCTGCAGCCGCGCGCCTTCTTCAGCGAGATCTTCGACGGCCTCGATCCCAGCGGGCGCTGGCTGCTGGCTATGGGCATCGAGGTCGATGGCCAGACCCTGGATGTGGCACCGATGGTGGCCGACCTGTTGCGGCGCGACCCGCGCTGGGCTGATGCGCAACAGGTCGAGCGCATGGACCCGCATGCCGTGATCTCGCTGCGTGCGCCGGGCGGCCGCCGCATCGATGCCATGGCCGGGCCGCTCAAGGCGGTGGTGCTGGCCTTGCTGGATCTGCTGGTGGACCTCAAGCGCAAGGAAGGTCCGCTGCAGCTCTCGCCCTGGGACGCCCATCGTCTCGACAGCCTGCAATCCGACCTGCTGGCCCTGGAGGGTGGCGCACCCTGGCACATGAGCGGTGCTGCCGGTGTACTGCAACTGGCACAGCGGCTGCGTGCCGCCGGCAGCGTCCAAGCGGTGGCACCGCCAGCGGGATTGGGACTGACCCTGCGCGGCTACCAGCTGCAGGGCGTGGCCTGGATGCAGTACCTGCGCCAGCACGGCCTGGCCGGCATCCTGGCTGACGACATGGGCCTGGGCAAGACGGCGCAGGTGCTGGCCCATCTGCTCATCGAACAACAAGGGGGCCGGCTCGACCTGCCCGCGCTGGTGGTGGTGCCGACCTCGCTGCTGTTCAACTGGCAGCAGGAAGCGCAGCGCATCGCCCCGGCCCTGCGCGTGCAGGTACTGCATGGCCAGGACCGCGCGCGCCATGTCAGCGCCATTGCGCAGGGACAGGCCGACCTGGTGCTGACCACCTATCCGCTGTTGTGGCGCGATCTCGATCTGCTGATGTCGCTGCGCTTTCACCTGCTGGTGCTGGACGAGGCGCAGACCATCAAGAATGCCGCTGCCCGCAGCACCGCCGCCGCGCGCCGCCTGCACGCGCGCCATCGGCTCTGCATGACCGGCACCCCGCTGGAAAACCATCTCGGCGAATTGTGGAGCCAGTTCCATTTCCTCATGCCGGGCTTCCTGGGCGATGCACGCAGCTTCGCGCGCCTCTGGCGCAAGCCCATCGAGCAGCAGGGAGAAACTGTCCGTGCGCGCCTGCTGGCCCAGCGCGTGCGCCCCTTCATCCTGCGCCGGCGCAAACAGGATGTCTTGCAGGAGCTGCCGGCACGCATCGAGATCGTCGAACGCTTGCAACTGCAGGGCCGCCAGCGCGAGCTCTACGAGAGCGTGCGCATCGCCGCCGACAAGCAGGTCCGCCGCGCGCTGGAGCGGCGCGGCCTGGGCAGCAGCCAGGTCTCGGTGATGGATGCCCTGCTCAAGCTGCGCCAGGTCTGCTGCGACCCCTATCTCCTGAAGCAGGGCCGCATGCCGCGCGGGCTGGAGCGTGCCAAGATCGAGTGGCTGCGCGATACCTTGCCCTCGCTGGTGGAGGAGGGGCGGCGCATCCTGCTGTTCTCGCAATTCACCAGCATGCTGACCCTGATCGAAGCGGAACTGCAGGCGCTGCAATTGCCCTGCCTGATGCTCACCGGCGACACCGAACCGGCCGCGCGCAGCGGCGTGATTGCGCGCTTCCAGCAAGGTGACGTGCCGATCATGCTGGTGAGCCTGAAGGTGGGGGGCGTCGGCCTCAATCTCACCGCTGCCGATACGGTAGTGCTGGCCGATCCCTGGTGGAATCCGGCCGTGGAAGAGCAGGCCATCGCCCGCGCGCACCGCTTGGGGCAGACACGCCAGGTATTCGTCTACAAGCTGGTCATCGAGGGCAGCATCGAAGAACGCCTGCTCGAACTGCAGACGCGCAAGTCAGCGTTGGCCGAGGGCATGCTGGGGCGCGATGACACGGCCACCATCAAGTTTGGCGAAGAGGAATTGCAGGCCTTGCTGGCACCGCTGGGGGCGGGCATTGCGGAAAAAATCCTGTCATAAGCCTGGCTGATGACAGGACGGCTGTCTCATCAGCTCAGTTTTTCCATTCCGCCACTTCTTCCAGCGTGCGCCGTTCTGCGTCCACCGCAAAGCGTAGCGCGCACCCTCCGGCCAGCAGTGCCAGGCATGCGCCCAGCGCATAGCCTGCGGCCACCGCATGGCGGTCACCGCTGGCGATGAGCCAGCCCAGCAGCACCGGCGCGACGAATCCGCCCACGCCGGTCCCGATGGCATAGAAAATCGAAATGGCCATGGCACGCATGCGCAGCGGGAATACTTCACTCGCCGTCAGGTAGGCCGAGCTGGCCGCCGCCGAGGCCACGAAGAACACCGCGCTCCAGCACAGCGCGAGTGAACGCGCGTCCAGCAGCCCGGCATTGAAGGCCCAGGCCGTGGCGGCCAATCCCGCACCGGAGAGCAGGTAAGTGGCCGCGATCATGCGGCGGCGGCCGATGCTGTCGAACAGGTGGCCCAGCAACAGCGGTCCCAGCACATTGCCCAGCGCAAACGGAAAGATGTAGAGCGCCACGCGATGGTCCGGCACCTGGAAGAAGCGCGTGAGCACCAGCGAGTAGGTGAAGAAGATGGCGTTGTAGACGAAGGCCTGGGCCACCATCATCAGGGCCACCATCACGCTGCGCTGGCGATAGCGATGCAGCAGCACGTGGGCGATCTCGCGCCAGGGCAGCATGCCGCTGCCTGCCGTGCTGCTCTGGCCAGATGCACCCGGCGCGGCGTCCACGGCGGGCAGGAGACCGTGTTGCCGCTCGACCTCCACTTCGATGGCGCGCACCACCGCTTCGGCTTCTGCGTGGCGGCCGTGCATGAGCAGCCAGCGCGGACTTTCCGGCACATGCCGCCGCACCAGCAGCACCGCCACTGCCAGCACGGCCCCCAGCAAAAAGCAGGCGCGCCAGCCCAGTGCGGCGCCCATCACCTGCGGATCCAGGATCACCAGTGACAAGCCTGCACCGAGCGCTGCGCCGATCCAGAAACTGGCGTTGATGATGAGGTTGACCCGTCCGCGCACGCGCGCCGGCACCAGCTCATCGATGGCCGAATTGATGGCCGCATATTCGCCGCCGATGCCCAGGCCAGTGACGAAGCGGCACAGGGCGAGGAACAGGAAATCCTGCGCAAAGGCGGTGGCCAGTGTGGCCGCCATGTACAGCATGAGCGTGAGCATGAAGAGCCGCTTGCGCCCCAGCCGGTCGGTGAGGCGGCCGAAGACCAGCGCCCCCAGCACGGTACCGGCAATGTAGAGCGAGCCGGTCCAGCCGACCTGCGCCGCATCGAGCGCCAGCGTATCGCTGCGTTCCAGCACGCTGCCCAGCGAGCCGACCAGGGTGACTTCCAGCCCGTCCAGCACCCAGGCCACGCCCAAGGCGATGACCACGCGCCAGTGCCAGCGTGACCAGGGCAGGCGGTCCAGGCGGGCAGGGATGGTGGTGGACGGGGTGGCAATCATCGAGGGCTCCGTGGGCGAGACGAGGCGCACCGTGCAGCCTGCGCCTGATCGGCAGACCGCCCGCCTGGAGTGCAGGTTCCTGTGGATGAGCTGGTTGGCATGTGGCCGCAGGTGCCTCAGTCATTTCCTGATGGGCGCAAGCACGGCCGCAAGCTACCATCGCCGTATTGCCATCAACCAATCAGAACGGGGAGGACATGGACTGGTTCGATACCATCATGCAGTACGCCATCTACGCCGCCCTGGGTGTGTGTTCGTTCGGGCTGGTGGCGGCCATTGCGCTGTTCATCGCGCTGGAACACCGCTGGCAGGACCGCGTGCAGCAGGATGTAGAGGACCTCGCGCAGCATCTGCGACAGGCGCATCACGAAGCCAGCTTGCCCACCCATCCCTGGGAAGAACTGCGCAACCGCATCGGCGAGATGCAGATCGTGGCCGAGGAGACCGACCGGCCCGGCCCTTACAAGAACGTCGCCTGAGGTTTTTCTACGGGTGCGCTGATCTCCTCCCACAGCAACTGTCCGATTTTCTTTCCCCCTTTTTTGTGGCACCTCAACGCGGCACTCGTTCTGCGGCGCTGCCTGCTTTCCTACAGCAGGCAGAGCCGTTGTCCGCTTAACGGCCGGGTCCGTTGCGGGGATACTGCCTTTCCAAGATGGCACGTGCGCGTGCCGCCACAAGAAGGGAGACCCGCATCATGCCAGCCGCCAATCCAGCCAGTACCGTCCCGCTCGAACACGATCCGCTGCGTCTTCGTTTGCGCAAGACCCTCGCGGGTGGACGCATGCCGCCGGTGGAGCGTCCGCCGCAGCAGCTTAAGCGCACCGTGCAACTATCTTCCCCAGCTTGTGTGGCTGCGTGCCGTGCAGCCAGCGAGGCTGGCCATGCCAGGCCTGTGATGAAGCTGACCGTGGCCAAGCAAGTCCAGCATGAGGAATACACCCAGCCCCTGCGCGTGAGCCAGCGCCAGTGGACCTGATCCCGAGGAGCCGACCATGACCCGCCCTGATCCGCAACCGCATCGCGCCGACAACGCGCTCGACGATCATCCCGATCCCCGCCACACGCCGCCGCAGGAGGTCGCTCCCGATCCGCTGGCCGGTGCCCCGGCCAAGGGCCGCACGGTGCTCAAGCCCGGCGGCCTGTCGGAGGCGGAACAATTGCTGGAACAACAAAAGCTGGATCGACAGGGACAGTGATGGCGGTTGCAGGTTAAACCTATTGCCTTGATAGTCCCCGACGATTGTTCCAGAACCCGGAACACTCAATTCTCTCCAGCATGGTTTTTCTTCTGAGCGCTCTTCCGTAGACTTCAGTCCATCGATGAACGACATCGCAACGCAAGAAACGATGCGGTTCTAGAGAGTGGCGTGAGCCGACCGACATCCCGGCCACATGCATCACTGAACTGTAAGCAAACCTACTGAAGTCCACTTAACGCATTCAAGGAGAAACATCATGTCCGCAAAGACCATCATCGCCGCCGTCCTGGCCCTGTCCGCATCGTCGGTTGCTTTCGCTGAAGCCCAATACCCGGTCGACCAGCCTTTCGTTTCGCACACCACCCGCGCCGCCGTGAAGGCTGACCTGGCCCGCGCTCAGGCACAAGGCATCGCCAACCAACCTGACTCGGTGTTCCCGGCCGTCAGCAATGGCCCCGCCAAGAGCGCCGTGCAAACCGCCGGCAGCGTCGCCGATTCGACCTACGCTGGTGCCTGATGCAGGGTGATCCGATGCGTGGACCGGCATGATCGGCCACGCATCGCGGTTCGCTGCATCGTCACTGGTGTGAAGCAGAACCCCCCAGCACGTACAACAAGAAAGAGGAATTCATCATGCTGCATCAACTGTTCTCGCGTAGTCTTTCCGTGTATCCGCGGATCTACCTGCAATTTGCCGCTCTGGTCGGTTTGCTCATTGCCGCCGAGTTCAGCTTGAGCACCCTGTCCATGATGCTGACCCAGCGCGCCGTCTATCGCGTCTCGCAACGCGTGCGCCACCGCCGTCAATTGCAGCGCCGTGAACGCTGTGCCGATACTGGCGGCAATTGCTGTGCCTGAGCCTGGCTCAAGAATTTCGATATGAAAAAAGCGGCGCACCCACTGTGGGTGCGCCGCTTTGGTTTTTGGCGCCGATGCCGGGAACGGTGTTGAGGCTGAGGGCTGTTGTCAATGGATGGGTCCGGGACATTCGCCAAGTGTTTTTCGTCCCAATGCGGAGGCAGCCGCATTGACGAAGGGCTCCATATTCAAGAATCGAGCAACCTTTCAATATCGATCCCCGAGAGTGGCAATTCCGGCTCTGCGAATTGGCGGAGAATCGTCAGGTGCACGTGGGCATTCACCTTGGCTACATTTTCTAGGCGAATTTTTCCTCCCAGTACGATGGCAGGCTCGAATCCATAGATCTCATGCGGTTCAAGCGGGCCTAGTTTGGCTCTGGCGCGTTCGAAGAGCAGCTGTCCGTTCTCGTCTTTCATGTCAAGCTCGATCGGCTCATTGAATGCAAAAAACGAACGGATTGAAAAATCCAGGTCTTCTTTAGTTTTTGCCTTCAATCTATGTTCCAAAGCAGCGACCATATTGAGGGCGCAATAGATCGTGACGCTACATCCTGTCTTTTCACCACACACATGGAGTTCGCCAAGCCGCTGTTCCAGACCCGGGGATGCTTTGGGCATGCGAAGATCCTGTGCTCATCAAGTATCCCTCCCTGATGCAACACTGGCCCGCATTGTAATGTTTCCATGTGGAAACTGGCAACTTCCGGATGACGGCTGCAGCTACGAAATGCCGGAGATGCGACCAAGGGGCAGCCTGCCCGGCAATGGTCCTGGCCCAGCCTGTATCAGCTGGCACCCCAGGCAAAGATTCAACTTGAAACAAAGGCCCGGATCCGGCGCGAAACCGGACCCGGGCCTCCAAGGAGCAAGGTCACTGCCCAACGTTATATGACTAGTTCATCCGGTGTGCGCCGCTTTCCTTCGTACTGGCCGATCACAATGCAGCTTGCCAACCTCAAAGCCCGCGCTCCAGCAACTGCAACTGTTCACGAAAGGCCGGCTTCAGGCGATACAGCTGCGCCGGACGATGTGCGCCGCTTTCGAACTGTCCATCGACCGGATCGAGCATGTCCATTTCCGTCATCTTGCGGCGGAAACTCACCTTGTTGATGCTCTCGCCCATCAGCACTTCATAGACCCGCTGCAACTGCGGCAAGGTAAAGACATCGGCCAGCAGATGGCAGGGCAGCGACGAATACTGGCTCTTGCTGCGCAGGCGCGAGACGGCCGTGCCGATGATGTCGCCATGGTCGAAGGGCAGCGGCGGCAACCGGTCCACGCTGTGCAGGCGGACCTCGTCCCGCTCGGCCTGGGCGATGGTGGTGGCCGGTACCAGCGCGTAATACGCAATCGACACCGACCAGCCGCGCGGATCACGCGCCGCACCGGAGAAGGTGGCCAACTGTTCCAGGTAGGGCGCGGCGATGCCGGTCTTGTCCAGCAGCACGCGGCGCGCGGCATCGCGTGCATCGACGTCGGTGCGCGCCTGGATATAACCGCCGGGCAGCGCCGCCACCCCCTTGAAGGGCGCATGTTCGCGCTTGAGCAGCGCCACTTCCAGCCCCTCGGCCGTGAGCGTGAGCAACGCCACATCGACTGTGCAGATCACCGGATCCATTTTTCTCCTCGCCTTGTCCAAGTCAGGGAAGTCTAAAGGTACTTAGTGTCATTGTGAATCTATTTGTTGCAATTCGAATCATGGGTGGCCTGTAAGCCCCAATTCACAGGGATAACCCAGAAAATTCACGAAGCCTATGTTAGTTGCAAAAGTAAATTAAGTGGTCTACACTGGCCTTACCGTAACCCGACGCACTCCGAAAGGTGGATACCATGAAGCGCTCCCTGCATCTCCTCGTGATCGATCCGCAAAACGACTTCTGCGACCTGCCGGCGGATTGGTTGCCGGTGGACCCGGCCACAGGCGGCGTACTGCAGCCAGCGCTGCCGGTAGCGGGCAGCCATGCCGACCTGCAACGCGTGGCACGTCTGATCGACCAGGGCGGCACGGGCCTGTCGGCCATCAGCATCACCCTCGACGCACACCACAGGCTCGACATCGCCCACCCCACGTTCTGGCAGCAAGCCGACGGCACGGCGGTCACGCCCTTCACCCAGATCGAAGCCGCGCAGGTGCGTGCCGGTACTTTCCTGCCACGCGATCCGCAAGCGCTGCCGCGCGCACTGGCCTATCTCGATGCCCTGGAAACCGCCGGACGCTATCGCCTCATGGTCTGGCCGGTGCACTGCGAGATCGGCAGCTGGGGCGGGGCGGTCCACGCCGATGTACGCGCCGCCTACAACGGCTGGGAGGAACGCACGCTGGGCGTGGTCACCAAGCTGGGCAAGGGCAGCAACCCGTGGACCGAACACTATTCGGCAGTGATGGCCGAAGTGCCGGATGACGATGATCCTGCCACCCAGCTCAACCGTGACTTCATCGCCACCCTGGCACATGCCGATACCGTCTACATCACCGGGGAAGCGGGCAGCCACTGCGTGCGCGCCACCACCGAGCACATCGCCGCCAACCTGGATGCCGCCGGCCGTGCCCGGCTGGTGCTGGTGACCGATTGCATGAGCCCGGTGGCCGGCTTCGAGGCGCAGTACCAGGATTTCCTGGCGGCCATGTCACAGGCCGGCGTGCGCCTGGCGACTTCGGAAGAGGTGCTGCAGGAACTGCAAGCCAACGCCTGACCCATCCACGTTGAAAGGAGTGCCCCATCATGGCACCCGTCGTTCGCAGTTTGCTGGAAACCGATCTCTACAAGTTCACCATGTGGCAGGCCCTGCTGCACAGCCATCCCGGTGCCCAGGCCGAATACACCTTCGTATGCCGCAACCAGCCGCAATTCCCGCTGGCCGAATTGAAAGAAGAGGTGGAGCGCGAGCTGGACCATCTGTGCAGCCTGCGCTTGAGCAGTGATGAACTGGCCTATCTGACGCAACTGCGCTACATGAAGAGCGACTTCATCGATTTCCTCGCGCTGTTCCGTTTCCAGCGCAAGTTCATCGAGGTCAGTACCGAGGGCGAGCGCCTGTGCATCGTGGCGCGCGGTCCGCAGGTGCATGTGATGGGTTTCGAGATCTTCGTGCTCTACATCGTCAACGAACTCTATTTCCGCCGGATCGGCACGGCCGCAGCCGGGGAAGAAGCACGCCGCCGCCTGCAGGACAAAATCGCGCTCCTGCACGCCTTCGCCGCTGAAGCGCCAGGCCGTCATCCCTTCGAGTTCTTTGACTTCGGCGTGCGCCGCCGCTACAGCGCAGCGTGGCAGGAGGAAGTGGTGGCTACGCTGGCGCGCGAGGTCCCGCAGTATTTCAAGGGCACCTCCAACGTCTGGCTCGCCAAAAAATATCAGCTGGTGCCCATCGGCACCATGGCCCACGAATACCTGCAGTCCTACCAATCCTTCGGCGTGCGCCTGCGCGATTTCCAGAAGGCCGCACTGGAAGACTGGGTGCAGGAATACCGCGGCGACCTTGGCGTGGCCCTGACCGACGTGGTCGGCATGGATGCCTTCCTGGCCGACTTCGACCTGTATTTCGCCAAGCTCTTCGACGGCCTGCGGCACGACTCGGGCGATCCCTTCGAATGGGGCGAGAAGGCGCTGGCGCACTATCGCAAGCTGCGCCTGGATGCCAACACCAAGCGCCTGGTGTTCTCCGACGGACTGGACCTGCCGCAGGCGCTGCGCCTGTATCGTCATTTTTCCGACCGGGCCATGACCGGTTTCGGCATCGGCACCAACCTCAGCAACGACACCGGCATCGCGCCGCTGAACATCGTCATGAAGCTCTCGTCCTGCAATGGCCAGGCCGTGGCCAAGCTGTCCGATT
>Ga0187843_10001900_pt1 | contig 13006 bp, 10 predicted proteins | sample SpaLakP09_SKY_43_FD_134516 | JGI IMG/M metagenome (GOLD analysis project Ga0187843, IMG submission 134516) | Oligotrophic lake water microbial communities from Sparkling Lake, Wisconsin, USA - SP09_SKY_43 | ecosystem: Environmental > Aquatic > Freshwater > Lake | place: USA: Sparkling Lake... | reverse complement strand
GTGCTGGTGCCTATCTCCAGGGCCACGCCGTGGTTCTGCAGCAGCAGGGTGAATTGCTCGGCGTAGTAGTGCTCGAACAGCTCGGGCCGGGTCAGCGTGGTCTCGAAAGTGCCGGGCCCGGCAACGAAGCCGTAGCTGAGCCGCGAATCGGCGCGGGCCACCGTGTTGGTGTGCACGCGCACAAAGGGGTAGCAGGCGCGCACGCGCTGGGGGAAGACCTCGCCGGCCACGAAGCGCTGCAGGCTGCTGCGCAGATGGGTGACGCTCTGCTCGTAGATCAGCCGTGCCTGGGCCAGCGCGGCCTGGGCATCATCGAATCGGGCCGGGGCGACGAACAAGCCGGTGTCGGCATGGGGTGAGTGTTTTCTCATGCCCTCGATTGTGGCCGCTGGTCCGCTGAGCGCGCCAGCCAGTAGTCGCGCTCGCCGGTGCCCATGCCTATGTCTAGCAACTCGCGGGCATCCATCTGGGCCAGCGCCTGCGCATCAGCGCGGCGGCGTTGGGCATGGAGCAGGGCTTGATACAGGTCATAAAGCAACTTCATGGCAACTCCTCAAAGGTCAGGTCGCCATCTTGGTATTTGCCCTAATATTTGGGAAGTTGAATCATCTGATTAATCAATTCAGAAATCCTGATGCGTAGCCTGAACCTGGACCAACTCCGCACCCTGTTGGCGATTGCCGATCTGGGCACCTTCGCCGCCGCCGCCCAGGCCCTGCACCTGGCGCCGCCGACGGTGAGCCTGCACATCAGCGAACTGGAGTCGCGGCTGGGCACGCCGCTGCTGCTGCGCGGCGGTCGCAAGGTGCTGGCCACGGCGGCCGGTGCGGCGCTGGTGGAGCGTGGCCGCCAGCTTCTGCGCGACAGCGAGGACGCCATCGACCTGGTGCAGCGCCACGCCCAGGGCCGCGTCGGCAAGGTCAGGCTGGGCACCTCCACCGGCGTGGTCGTGCACCTGCTGCCCCAGGTGCTGGAGGCGCTGGCGAAGAGCCATCCGGGCATAGACGTCGAGGTCAGCGTGCTGGGCTCGGAGGACACGCTGCAGCGCCTGGCGGCGCGCCGGCTGGACATCGGCATCGTCGCCCTGCCGCAGGTGGGCTCGATCGAGCTGCCGGTCACGCGCTGGCGCAGCGACCCGATGATGGCCTTTCTGCCGCTGGCCTGGGAGGTCCCCGCGACGGTGACGCCGGCCTGGCTGGCCGAGCGGCCGCTGGTCTTCAATGACAGCGGCACGCGCATGTTCCGGCTGACGATGGAATGGTTCGGCCAGGCCGGCTTCAGTCCGACGGCGCGCATCGAGCTGAACTACACCGAGGCGATGAAAAGCCTGGTGGCCGCCGGCTATGGTGCGGCCCTGCTGCCGGTGGAGCAGCCGCTGGCCGAGGCGCTGGAGACGGCCGCCCAGCAGCGGCTGCAACTGCGCCCCTTGCAGCCGCCGTTGCAGCGCCGGCTGGGCCTGGTGCATCAGGAGGCCGCACTGCTGCCGGCGGCGGCCCTGCATGTGCTGGAGACCTTGAGGGCTTTCTCGGGGTAGCCCGGATGGCTGCGACGCGACCGAGGTGAGCACCTGCGTGCTCACTGACGCGCGTCACAGCGCCATGCCCCTGCAGGGGCATGGCAATCCGGGGTTTGTGGCGCACGTCAAACGTCGGCCCCGGATTTCATCCGGGCCACGGAAGTCAAGGTCGTCGAGGGAACTCGATGCTCACGCCCAGGCCGCGCCCATCAAGACCCGGCCCCAGATGCACCGTCGCCCCATGCTGGGCAGCCGCGCGCTCGACGATGGACAGCCCCAGGCCGCTGCCGGCCTGCTCATGGCCGGGCAGGCGGAAGAAGCGCTCGAACACCTTCTGGTGCAGATGCTCCGGAATGCCGGGGCCCTGGTCTATCACCGACAGCCGGACGCAGCCGGCCTCGTCCTCGATGCGCACCTGCACCTGGCTGCCCTCGGGCGAGTACTTGACGGCGTTGTCCACCAGGTTGTCGATCAGCGAGCCCAGGCTTTCGCGGTGCAGGCGAAGCCAGCATTCCTCGGGGGCGTGGAGCTCTACCTCGATACCGCGCTGGTGTGCCAGCTCGGCGGCCAGCACGATGCGGTCGCGTGCCAGGGCCACCAGCTCGTGCTCGACCAGATCGACATCCTCCTGGTCGCCGCCCGAGCGGGCCAGCGCCAGCAGCTGATGCACCGTGTGGGTGGCGCGGCGCACGCCCTCGTTGAGGCGTGCCGAGGCGCCGACGCGTCGCCCGGTGGCCTCGCCGGCGGGCGTTTGCAGGGCCTCGGCATTGAGCTGTATCACGGCCAGCGGCGTCTTCAGCTCATGGGCGGCATCGAGCAGGAACTCGCGCTCGCGCTCCAGCCGCTGCTGCAGCCGGGCCATCAAGGCATTGACCGAGGTGACGACCGGGGCCAGCTCCACATAGGGCGAGGCGGGCAGCGGCGAAAGATCCTTGGCCGAGCGCTGGGCGATCTGCTGGCCGATGCGCCGCAGTGGGCTGAAGCCGCGGCGGAACAGCAGCCACACCGGCAACATCACCAGTGGCAGGCCGTAGAGCAGCGGGCGAGCGTAATAGCTCAGGCCGGTTAGGCTGAAGTGCCAGTCGCCCGGCTTCTCTTGCCAGCGGCGGATGATCAGTTCCTGCTCCGGGGCATTGGCCTCGGCGTACAGCCATTTGTCATCGCTGGCATACAGATTTTCCCGAGGCGGCGAACGGCGGTCTTTCAGCGTTGGCTCGAGCTGTGCCAGCAGGCGGCCCTGATGCCAGACCTGCACCAGGCTGAGTGGCGCGCGGTGGCCTTTGTGCTTCCACTCGGCATGGCGCAGCTGGTCGAGATCGGCCAGCACGGTGGCGATGGCCTGCGCCGCATCGAGCTTGTCGCGCACCTGGGCCCGGGTCAGATGGGCCCAGAGCTGGTTCTCGGCCTGGCCGTTGCGGCTTTGCAGCCAGCCGATGTCGATCAGCTCGCGCGCCATCAGGCCTAGCCAGGTCACGAAGATCACCGCGAACACCGCACCCAGGGTGCGCTTGAACAGCGAGCGCCTGGCTTCGCCGAAGTTGGCCACCGTCACTCCCGCTCCACCAGAAAGCCTACGCCGCGCACGGTGCGGATATAGCCCTCGCCAATCTTCTTGCGGATATTGGAGATGTGCACGTCCAGACTGCGCCCGTCGGCGTGGACCAGGGCCTTGGCCTCCAGCTGGCGGCGCGTGACCACCCGGTCGGGCAGCTTCAGCAGCGCCAGCAGGATGGAGAACTCGGTGCGCGACAGCGCGATGCGGATGCCGGCCCGCTTCAGCATCATGCTGTGCTCGTCCAGCTCCAGGTCCTTGATGTGCCAGCTGTGCTGGCCCGTGTCTTCGGACTGCTGGCCCGAGCGTCGTGCCACCGCGCGCAGCCGCGCCAGCAGCTCGACCCCGGCAAAGGGTTTGACCAGATAGTCGTCGGCGCCGCTGTTGAGTCCGGTCAGCCGGTCCTCGATGCCATCGCGGGCGGTGATGACGACGATGGGCAGCTTCTTGTCGATCAGGCGGATGCTGCGCAAGAGCTCGATGCCATCGCCATCGGGCAGGCCCAGATCGAGCAGCAGCGCGTTGAACTCGCGCTCGGCCGTCCAGTAGCGGGCGTCGGTGGCGCGGCGCACCCACATCACATCGTTGCCTTCCTCCTGCAACAGCACTTGCAGCGAGCGCCCCAACTCCAGATCGTCTTCCACCATGCAGATCTTCATGGGCCTGGACTCTAGCAAGCCAGGTGTTAACGATGTCTTAACAAAGTCTTGAAAGTCCCTTTGGGGTTCGCAAGGGATAGTCCGGTCCAGCCAAGCGGTGCCGGATGCGCCGCAGCAGAAGAAGAATCGACAACGCATGAAAAGAACAACGATCCTGACAAGCCTCGCCTGGCTGCTGTGCCAGCCCGCGTTGGCGGCACCGACCGCGCCGACGCTGCAATTGCTGCCCACGGCCGCGCAGTTCGAGGCGCTGTTTCCGAAGCGCCTGCGCTTCTACAGCCACGAAGGCCTGTTGAAGGCGGCGCGCAGCTTCCCGGCCTTTGCCGGCACCGGGGATGAGGTGCAGCGCGGGCGCGAGCTGGCGGCCTTCCTGGGCAATGTCGCGCACGAATCGGACGAGTTGCGTGCGGTGCGCGAGTACCGCAAGGAGAACCACGACCGCTACTGCAGCCTGGCCGACGGCGAGCGCTGCGCGCCGGGCCAGCAGTACTACGGCCGCGGGCCCATCCAGCTGTCTTGGAATTACCAATACCGCCGCGCCGGCGAGGCTCTGGGCCTGGACCTCTGGGCCGACCCCGATCTGGTGGCGCGCGACCCGGCCGTGGCCTGGCAGACGGCGCTGTGGTACTGGATGACGCAGAACGGCCCCGGTGCGATGACGGCCCACGAGGCCATGAATGGCGGCCCGGGCTTCGGCGCCACGGTGCGGGCAATCAATGGCCTGGTCGAGTGCGACAAGCGCGGTGACCCCGATGCGCAACGCAAGATCGCCCGCCGCGTGGCCTTCTACGCCAGGCCGCACGCCTGTTCGACGTTTCCCCCGGCCTGAATCTGGGCTGCTGAATCCACAAGCCAACAAGCAGTAGAAGCAAGGAGACCCTTCGTGTACAAGAATAGCAATGGCCGTCGTCGTCAATCCGGTCGCCACGTGCACCTCAGCGCCACCCAGGCGGCTGTCTGCGCCCTTTTGGCCATGAGCCTTCCCGCGCAGGCGCAGCAGGCGCCGAAGCCGGACGGTGCCAACAAGCTGGAGACCGTTGTCGTCACCGGCATCCGCGCCAGCCTCAAGCGGGCGCTGGACACCAAGCGTGATGCCGAATCCATCGTCGATGTCGTCACCGCCGAGGACGTGGGCAAGTTCCCGGCCACCAATGTGGCCGAGGCCATTACCGTGATCCCCGGCGTGAGCATAGACAAGGCCTTCGGCCAGGGCGAGAAGGTCTCGATACTGGGCACCGACCCGGCGCTCAACCGCACCCTGCTCAACGGCCAGGCGATTGCCTCGGGCGACTGGTTCATGTCCGAGCAGCAGGGCCGCACCTTCAACTACTCGCTGCTGGCGCCGCAGCTGGTCAGCAAGGTCGAGGTGCACAAGTCGCCCGAAGCCTGGCTGGACGAAGGCTCGATCGGCGGCACGGTGAACATCTCCACCCGCAAGCCGCTGGAGCTCAAGGGTCTGACGCTGAGCGGGGCGCTGAACCATCTGCACAACGACCGCATCGGCGGCGGCAAGCCTTCGGTGTCGGGCCTGTTCGGCTGGAAGAACGAGGCCAACACCTTCGGCGTGCTGGTGTCGGCGCAGCGCTCGAAGGAGCAGATCCGCCGCGATGGCGTCGAGTCCTATGGCACCGTGACGGGCCAGAACTACATCAGCGGGCGGGGCGGCTCGCCCAACTCCGTCACGACCACCACCACCGACTGGTCACAGAACCCGCCCGCGACGATGCCGCCGAGCTGCGTCGGCGCCTGCAAGACCACGCTACTGGCCAACCCGACCGCCGTCGCCCCCAACTCGATCAGCGCGCACTACTTCGACCAGATCCGCGATCGCGACACGCTGTCGCTGTCCTTGCAGGCCAGGCCGCACAAGAAGCTGGATGTCGAGTTCAATGCGCTCGACGTCAAGGCCAAGTACGACAACATCACCCACTCCATGTTCGCCTTCAACGGCAACCCCTGGAACTCGCTGAACGCCTTGACCGACCTGAGCGTCGATGGCGGCGTCATCAACAAGGCCACATTTCGCAATGCGCTGACGGTCTATGACCTGATCAACCGCCGCGCCACGGTGGACACCAACTCCTACGACCTGAAGCTGAAGTGGAAGGAAGACCGCTGGTTCGCCTCCACCCATGCCGGCACCTCCAAGGCCACCGGCGGCACCGACCGCCAGGTCTTCGGCGAGTTTCTCGGCAAGGCCAACTACAGCTACGACCTGAGCGGGGCTGTGCCCAAGCTGCAGTTCACCGGCTACCAGACCGCACCGATCAGCGACATCGCCACGCATATGGCGCCGGCCAAGACGGGCAGCCCGTTCAACGACCCGCAGGGCTTCCGCCTCGACGGCGGCGGCCCGGCCGGCGGCTGGCACACCAACCCGCCGAGCGCCACCAACTGGGGGGCGGGGTGGGGCGGCAACATCGTCACCAAGCCGACCAGCGACGAGGAGAAATACGTCCAGGCCGACTTCGGCCTGCAGTTCGATGGCCCCGTCCACCAGGTCCGCTTCGGCCTCAAGCACCGCGAGCACAAGACCTCGCAGACCATGTCCGGCGTGTCGCTGGCCTCGATCAAGGGCTATGGCGACCTGAGCGCCACCCAGTTCGGCCCGCAATCAGTCCCCAGCGGCTACCTCGCCGGCTTCGGCGACGTGGGCGACCTGAGCAAGCGCTTCATGATCGACGGCTGGGCCCTGGCCGACTACATCAACAGCGGCAAGTGGCTGGCGCCCTGGCAGACCATGCCGACCCCGAGCACCTTCAGCGATCCGTCCTATGCCTCCAACACCTGGACGGTGAAGGAGGGTGTCAACGCCGGCTATGTGCAGGCCGACTTCAGCCAGGATCGCCTGCGCGGCAACGTCGGCCTGCGCCTGGTGAAGACCGAGTCCGACAGCATCGGCTGGGCCTGCACCGTCAACGTCAGCCCCTGCCCGGCAGCCAAGTACGGCCCGACCAGCGTCAAGAAGAGCTATACCAATACGCTGCCCAACCTGAACCTGGTCTATGACCTGAACGACAGCGTGGTGCTGCGTGGCTCGGCGGCCAAGGTCATCGCACGACCGAACTACGGCGATATGTCCAGCTATCTGTGGATAGGCGACGCGACCCTGAGCGGCGGCGGCGGCAACCCCAACCTGAAACCCTACAAGTCCACCAACCTGGACTTCTCGGCCGAGTGGTACTTCGCCAGCAACTCGATTGTGGCCGGCACGCTGTTCCACAAGAAGGTGGACGACTACGTCCTGATCACGACGCGCAAGGAAACCCATTACAACCAGAACCAGAAGAAGGATACGGAGTACGACATCTCCCGCCCCAGCAATGCCGGCAGCGCCACCATCAAGGGCTTCTCGCTCGCGCTCCAGACCAACTTCAGCAATGGTCTGGGCCTGCTGACCAACTACACCCATGCCGATGCCAAGGCCGCCACCGGCGCCAGGCTGCCCTTCAACTCCAGGCACCAGGTGACCTTCAGCCCCTTCTACGAGACCGACCGCTGGAGCGCCCGCACCACCTACTCCTGGCGCTCCAAGTACTACACGCAGGCCGACCGCGGCAACTTCCTGGTCACCGATGACTACGGCTCGCTGGAGGCCAGCGTCAACTTCAAGCTCACCGACAAGCTGACGCTGGGGCTGGATGGCATGAACCTGCTGGACAGCGAGTACCGCTCCTACGCCGAAGTGCCGGGCGTGGCCAATACCGAGAAGCTGACCCGCGGCATCTACCGCACCGGCCGGCGCTTCATGGTCTCGCTGCGCTTCGTCAACTGAGCGCCGATGCTGCCCCTGATGCCATGGCCGCGCGAGCTGAGATGCCTCGGAGGGCATTTGCCCGGTGCCGCTGTCCAGGCGCTGCCGGGCACGCGCTCGACCCTTGCCGCATGGGCCGGCCTGCCCGGCCTGCATCTACAGCTGGACAGGTCCGACGATGGCACGCCGCCACCGCCCGAGATGAACGAGAGCTACCGTCTGGCGGTGCGGCCGGACGGCATCGTGCTGCAGGCCGCGACGGTATTTGGCGCGCTGCGTGGCTTGCAGACGCTGGCTCAGCTGCTTGGAGCCGACGGCGATCTGCCCTGTGTAGAGATCGAAGATGCACCTCGCTTTTCATGGCGCGGCCTGCTGATCGACAGCGCCCGCCGCTTTCTGCCCTTGCCGGTGCTGAAGCGCCAGCTGGACGGCATGGCCGCCGCAAAGCTGAACGTGCTGCACTGGCATCTGACCGATGACCAGGGCTGGCGCCTGGCGTCCGACCGCTATCCGCAGCTGCAGGCCAAGGCCAGCGGCGGCGCCTTCTACGCCTTGGACGAGGCCCGCGAGCTGGTGGCCTATGCCGGTGAGCGAGGCATCCGCGTCGTGCCCGAGCTGGACGTGCCGGGCCACGCAACGGCCTTGGGCGCGGCGTACCCGGAATTGATGAGCGCGCAGGGGCCGGCTGCACCCGAGCGTGGCTTCGGCGTGTTCAAGCCATGCCTCGATCCGCGCAAGCCCGAGGTGATGGCGTTTCTCGATCATCTCGTCGGCGAATGGGCCCAGGTCTTTCCCGACCCCTTCTTCCACATTGGCGGCGACGAGGTCGAGCCCAGCCACTGGCTTGCGCTGGGCCTGGAGCCGGCCCGCGTGCAGGCCGATTTCAATCAGGCCATGGCCGCGTTGCTGGCGCGCCATGGCAAGCGCATGGTGGGCTGGGACGAGATCGCTGGCCCCGATCTGCCCCGTAACGTGCTGGTGCAGTCCTGGCGCGGGCCGGACAGCCTGGTTGCGCTGGCCAACGCCGGGCACGAGGTGCTGCTGTCGGCGGGCTTCTATCTCGATCAGCCGCAAACCAGCGCCTTCCACTGGCGCAGGCCCTTCCTGCCGCCCGCGGTCACGCCGCCGAGCACCGAGATGGGGCAGCACTGGCGGCTGGAGGTTCAGCTGCGCCTGCAGAGTCTGCGCGCCGAACTGGCGCTGGCGCAGGGTGCCGATGGCGGGTGGCAGGGCTGGATCGCGTTCGATGGGCAGGCGCGTCAAGCGCTGGCCAATGTGCACTGGCGTGGCGCCGAGCTGCCCGAGTTGCACTTTGCACTCGACACCTGGTTGGGCGAAACCGCCGCCCGTCTGCGCCTCGACGATGGCCGGCTGCAGGGCTTCGTGCGCATCGCCAATGTGCGCTACCCGGCCGCGGGTGAGGCGATCACCGCTGAGCAGTTGGGGCCACCGCGACTTCCCGTGGTTCTGGAGGTACAGGCTGTGCCGCGCGTGCTCGGCGGCGAGGCGGCGCTGTGGAGCGAGCTGGTGGACGAGCATTGCATCGACCTGAGGCTGTGGCCGCGGGCCTTTGCCGTGGCCGAGCGCTTCTGGTCCGAGCTGGCATCGGCCGATCAGGCTGATTTCTATCTCCGGCTCGATGCCACCAGCGAATGGGCAGCACGCAAGGTTGGCCTGGCGCATCAAGACCAGCATGAGCGGGCGCTTCTGCGCCTGTCCGGTACCACCAACCTCGCCGTATTGAAAACCTTTTGCGAGGTGCTGGAGCCCGGCGGCTACTACGCACGCCAGCACGACAAGAAGGCGGCCGGCCGTTACCACCTTGACGAGCCGCTGGACCGCCTGGCCGATGGCCTGCCGGCCGAGAACCGCGCGATGCAGCGGCTTGCGGCACTACCGCTCGATGCCCCGGGGCTCGCGCAGTGGCGCGCGCAGCTGCAAGCCTGGCAGGTCGCGCTGCCCGCGGTGCAGGCGCTGCTGCCCGCACATTCGCGACTGGCAGCCTTGGAGCCGCTGGCGCTGCATTGGCAAGGGCTGTGTGCGCTCGGGCTTGAGTTGCTGACCGTGGTCGAGGAGGGGCAGGATTTGCCCACAAGCCGAAGAGCCGACGCCCAGGCGCAGATCGACGCCGCTGCCGAGATGGTCGATGAGCTCGTGCTGGCGCTGGTCACCCCGCTGGAGCGTTTGTTGGACGCCTGCCGATGAAGCGACGCTTGATGGCCTTGCTGGGCGCCTTGCCCCTGCTGGCCGCCGCCCAGCCGCTGGACTTTCTGCATTGGTGGACGGCTGGCAGCGAGGCCCAGACCCTGGCCGAGCTGCGCCAGACGGCGCACGCGGCCGGCGTGGCCTGGCAGGAGTCGCCGGTGGCCGGTGCGGTGAATGCCAACACGCTGCTGAAGACGCGCTTTCTGTCGGGCAACCCACCGGCGCTGGCGCAGATCGACAAGGCCGTGTCGGTCTGGGGCGAGGCCGTGCCGCTGGCCGACCTGAGCCCCGTGGCGCAGGGCTGGCGCCAGGTCCTGCCGCCGGTGATCGCGGCCGAGCTGCAACACCGGGGCCGCACCGTGGCCGTGCCCATCAATGTGCACCGGCTCAATACGCTGTGGAGCAATCTGGCGCTGTTGCAGCGCCATGGCCTGGAGGTGCCCCGCACCTGGGGGGCCTTCTTTGCGGCCGGCGACAGGCTGAAGGCCGCAGGCGTGATACCGCTGGCCATCGGCGGCTCGGTGGGCCAGAAGTTCAGCGTGTTCGCCGATGTGGTGCTGGGCCAGGGCGGGCCGCAGTTCTTCCGCCGCGCGCTGGTGCAGGGCGATGCGGCCCTGCTGGCCGGGCCCGAGATGCTGCAGATGCTGCGCGACTTCAAGCGGGTCAAGGCCTATACCGATGCCGGCCAGGCGGGGCGCGACTGGTCGGTGGCCACCGGCCTGGTGATTCAGGGCCGGGCGGCGATGCAGCTGACCGGCGACTGGGCCAATGGCGAGTTCCTGAAGGCGGGCAGGGTGGCCGGACGCGACTACGACTGCACGCCGGCACCAGGACACGGCGCGCTGCACTACTTCGAGTTCGACCGCCTCCTGTTCTTCAGGCCGGCGAGCGCGGCAGGCAACCGATCAGCACCGGCTCGCCGCGGCGCTGATGCAGCCGGCCGATTCGACCCGCTTTGCCCGCATCAAGGGCGGCATACCGGTGCGTGTCGATGCCGATCTGGCCGGCTTCAACACCTGCGCGCAGCGTTCGCACCAGGACTTCAAGGCCGGCAGCGCCGATGGCAGCCTCACGCTCGCTTTAGGCGCACAGCCGCCCGAGGCCACGCACGGCGCCTACCGCGATGTGATTTCGGCCTTCTGGGCCAGTGACAGGATGACGGCCGAGCAGGCGCAGCAACGCCTGCTCAAGGCCTCCAGGGTGATTGATTGAAGACTTTTCTGGAACGTTGGCAGCCGCAACTGCTGCTGGCCCCCTCGCTGATCGTGTGCCTGCTGTTCTTCTACGGCTTCATGCTGTGGACCGGCTGGATCTCGCTGACCCGCTCGGGCATGCTGCCCAGCAGCGAGTTCGTCGGCCTGCTGCAGTACCAGCGCCTGTTCGCCGACGAGCGCTGGCTGGGCGCCCTGGGCAATCTGGCCCGCTTCGCGGCCCTGTTCGTGGTCATCCCCTTGATTCTTGGCCTGCTGCTGGCCATTTTGCTGGACCAGAAGCTGCGCGCCGAGGGGGCGCTGCGCCTGATCTATCTGCACCCGATGGCGCTGTCGCTGATCGTCACCGGTACCGTCTGGCGCTGGCTGCTGGACCCCGAGCTGGGCCTGGCCCAGGGCCTGCGCGAACTTGGGCTGACCAGCTTTCGCTTCGACTGGTTGGGCGATGAAGACCTGGCCCTGTACACGCTGGTGATTGCCGCCGTCTGGCAGATCAGCGGCTTTGTCATGGCGGTGTTCCTGGCCGGCCTGCGCGGCGTGGACGAGGCCATCGTGCAGGCGGCGCGGCTTGATGGCGCCGAGGGTTTCACTCTGTACCGCCGCATCCTGCTGCCCACCCTCGGCCCCAGCCTGTTCTCGGCCCTGCTGGTGCTGCTGCCGGCGGCGATCAAGAGCTTCGACCTGGTGGTGGCGCTGACCGATGGCGGGCCGGGCCACGCCAGCGAGCTGCCGGCCCTGTATATGTTCCAGATGGCCTTCGAGCGCAGCCGGTTGGGTCTGGGCGCGGCCAGCGCCATGGTGCTGCTGATGATGGTGTTGTCGGTGGCACTGCCTTACGTCTATGCGCGCCAGCGCCGGCTGCGGAGCGCTCCATGATGTGGCGGCGCGGTCTGATCTATGCGCCGCTGGCGCTGTTCGCGGTCTATTTCGCGATGCCGCTGCTGTTCATGCTCCTGAACTCGTTCAAGAGCGCGGCCGAGCTGCAGCAGGGGGGCTTTCTGGGCTGGCCCCGGGCACCTGATCTGGACGCCTGGCGCGAGGCCTGGAACGCGCTGGGCGGCGGCTTCAAGAACAGCCTCTTGTTGGCCGTGCCGGTGGTGGCCCTGTCCAGTCTGTTGGCGGCGCTGAACGGTTTCGTCCTGTGCAAGCTGCGCTTTCGCGGCAGCGAGCTGGTATTTGTGCTGCTGCTGGTGGCGCTGTTCCTGCCGATCAAGGTCTATCTGCTGCCGCTGGCCATCAGCCTTGCCAAGCTGGGTCTGGCCAAGTCGCTGGGCGTGCTGATCGCCATCCATGTGATCTACAGCCTGCCGTTGGCGCTGTTTTTCCGCAACCACTACCTCGGTTTTCCGGACGAGCTGCTGCGCGCCGCGCGGGTTGATGGCGCCGGCTTCTGGGCGCTGTTCACGCACATCGTGCTGCCGCTGTCCAAGCCGGTGTTCGTGGTGGTGGTGATTCTGCAGTTCACGACGATCTGGAACGAGTATCTGTTCGGCCTGGTGTTCACCAGTGGTGACAGCAGGCCCGTCACCGCGGCCCTGGCGCAGCTGGGCGCGAGTGGCGAAGGCGGCGTGCGCCAGTACAACGTGGAGATGGCCGCGGCCCTGCTGGCGGCGCTGCCGACCCTGGCGGTGTATCTGCTGGCCGGCCGGCATTTCACGCGCGGCCTGGTGGCCGGCGCGGTCAAAGGGTAGCAAGGGTAGCAGTAGATGACGACGACAGGATTGCGTATCACCGGGCTGAGCAAGGGCTTCGGCAACCAGGCCGTGCTACATCACATCGATCTGGAGATCGAGGAGGGCGAGTTCCTGATACTGGTCGGCCCCTCGGGCTGCGGTAAGTCCACGCTGCTGAACCGGATTGCCGGGCTGGAGCAGGCCGATGCCGGCGAGATCCATATCGCCGGCCACCGCGTCGATGCGCTGAGCCCCAAGGACCGTGACATCGCGATGGTGTTCCAGAACTATGCGCTGTACCCGAACATGACGGTGGCGCAGAACCTGGGCTTCGGCCTGGAGATGCAGCGCTGGCCGCGCGCCGAGCGCGAGGCCCGCGTGCTCGATGTGGCCGAGATGCTGCAGATCGTGCCGCTGCTCGCGCGCCGGCCGGCGC
>Ga0187843_10001899_pt1 | contig 13009 bp, 7 predicted proteins | sample SpaLakP09_SKY_43_FD_134516 | JGI IMG/M metagenome (GOLD analysis project Ga0187843, IMG submission 134516) | Oligotrophic lake water microbial communities from Sparkling Lake, Wisconsin, USA - SP09_SKY_43 | ecosystem: Environmental > Aquatic > Freshwater > Lake | place: USA: Sparkling Lake... | reverse complement strand
CATTAACTCTTGCAAGTCATTGCCGTGTTGGTCAATAAACAGCACTTTTAAACCCAGACGATCGGCAACCGCCTTTCCATCTTGGCTACCTAAGCATAAAAAAGCGGTAGACCAAGCGTCAGCATAGGTTGGGTTTTCAATAAACACGGTCGTTGAAACCGTTTGATGTTGCACAGGAGCTCCGGTGCGAGCATCGAGGACATGACTAAATCTTTTGCCATTAGCATCAAAATAGTGACGATAGGTTCCAGAAGTCATGACTGCTAAAGGTTCATCCTGTAGCACTGTAATAATTTTTTGAAGGGCCTGCTCACCTGGTAACGGCTTTTCAATGGCAAGTTTCCAAGGTTTTTGCTCAGGTTTTTTCCCGCTCACTTGCAGTTCGCCACCGACTTCCACTAAGTAATTAGTGACCCCTGCTTGCTCTAAAATGGCCGCCAAACGACGCACTGTATAACCTTGAGCAATTGAACTGACATCAACACGCATGCCTGGTAACTTTTTGGATAACATCGAAGGGCCATCTTCATTGATTTTGGCCATCCCAACTTGAGCAAGCGTTTCGCTAATTTGTTCTAGGGTTGGTTGATTAAACTTGTCTGCTTTAAAGCCCCATAAATCAAAAAGTGGTTTCACCGTGAGGTCATAACACCCCTGACTTTGTGATGAGACTTCTCGGGCAATCCTGATTAAATCAACTAATTCCGAGCCGACTTCAAAAGAGCGACTACTGATATTTGCATTAAAAGCTTCGATCATTGAATCCTGGCGATAGTTCGACATCAACTTATCTATCCGATTGAGTTCAGCTTCGACTTGCTCCTGCAAAACTTTGGAACTCACGGTTTGTTCTGACCAATAGCTGATGTTATATGTTGAACCTTGCGCAGGGCCAGAAAATTTTTGAATGGGATCTTGCGGGGCGCATGCTTGCAGCCCTAGGCAACAGACAACGAAAGTAAACAGGCGAAATGGCATGCTCTGGTCCTCTTTTTTCTCCGCCGCAGTGTAAACAATGCAGGCTCTAATTACCAGTGAGCCGTTGAATTTGCTGCTGAAGTAAGCCAAAACGTTTCTGTTGCTCAGGCGCTAAGGGTGCTTGATTTAACAATGAAATACAGTCATTCGCCATCACCCGCTGTTCAGGGGTGATGCGCGCATTCATGCCAATTGCTTGCAGTAAATTCAGCGCCACATTGATGTTGGCAGGCATACTGAGCAAGGCGCTATAGAAATAATCAATCGCAAGAGCGTAATCGCCACCGCCAAACGCCTGCATCCCGCCAGCATTTTGCTGCATTAATTGCTCCCGCAGCTGTTGGTATTTCTTTTGCTCATGTTGCATCATGAGCTGTAGCGCACTGCAGTACAAATTATCATCTTGGGCCACGGTAGACAGTGCAGTGATGTAATGGTCACACATGGCTAAATTACCGCTTTCAAAATAGGCTCGAGCCCGGTCGAGCATCCCCATCGCCGACACAGGCCTGTCATGACTTAACTCTTCACTTTGTGCCAATAACTGTAAAGCCTTGGCTTTTTTTCCTTGCAGCAGTAGCATTCGTGCTTCAACAACAGCCCGATCATGTTCATAACTGGATGGATGAAAGCGTTTTTTAATAGTCTGAATAAATGCGTCTATTTTGCTAATCTGCTGAATCTTTTCAGGCTCTGGCATCTTTAAAGCTTGTTCCACTAATGCTCTCGCGTAGTTCAACATATTATCAGCCGTGTCATGCATCGAATATTTTGCCGCACTCAGTAGCTTATAATGAACTTGCACTGCTAAGTCTGTTTGGTTATCAATAGCGGCTAAAGTGGCCAATACGTGTTGGCGCAAATAATTGCGAGGGGATGCTTTGGCGACTTGTTCAACGGCGGTCAATGCTTCAATTGGTTTTTGCCGACTGATGTAAAGTCTGGTCAGCCAATCCAGTGCTTCTATCTTAGTTTCGGCGCGCCCTGTGAGTTCATGCAACATGGCTTCAGCAGCGTCATGTTGGCCTTGATAACCCAAAGCAATTGCAAGTCCCAATTGCGCCCAGCCAAATTCCCGAATTGTCAAAGCCCACTGATATATCAATTCCGCTTCCGCTGGACGCTCAAGTTTGATCAACAACTCTGCTTTTAAGCGACTCGCGTGCAATGCATATTTGCTTTTATTGGTTATCACGTCATCACATGCCAGCACGGCACTTGCGTAATCATGCTGGAAAATAGCTTGAAACACACTCTGCAGCGCTTGGCGCAGATGAAAACTGCGGCCGATCCGACGCTCAAGTTCGGCATAGCTAAATGGCTTTAATAAATAATCATCGGGTTGAAATTCAATCATGCCATACACAGAAGCACGTTGCCGCTCTGCACTAATGACTAAAAAACAACAATTGGATTTTAATAGTCGCTCTGCTCGAAGCACTTCGAACAACTGATAGCCATCGCGACCGCGGCCTAAGTGGAAATCACAAAGTACAAAATCATAAGCATTACGTCGACACAACGAGGCAGCCATTTCCGCATCACGCGCCAACATGACATCATCAAAACCGATTAAGATCAGCATACTTTTCAGGTAACTTCGGATCTGATCCGAATCGTCGACCACTAACACAGTTTTCTTTTTATAAAACGAGCGTCGAGAAGTCACACTGAAATTCTCCTGTCTTAACAGGCCGATCCATCACCATGGATACTGCACGTTTTCGACTTACTGCGAGGGCTTCATACAATCCGTTACTTTCATCAGCAATCTGCCACTTTCAAAAGCAAAAGGCCAGCATTGATGCTGGCCTTTTTGACAAATCGCGAGTGATTAACTGCGGCTTGCGCGTTTACGATCGTTTTCTGTCAGGTGACGTTTACGAATACGGATTGACTGAGGTGTTACTTCAACCAATTCGTCGTCATCGATAAACTCAAGCGCTTGCTCCAGCGTGTAGCGGATTGGCGGAACTAAGTTAATCGCTTCATCAGTACCAGAGGCACGAACGTTAGTTAACTGTTTGCCTTTTAAGCAGTTTACAGTTAAATCGTTGCTACGGCTGTGGATACCGATGATTTGACCTTCATACACTTCATCCGCGTGACCGATAAACATACGACCACGTTCTTGCAGAGAGAAAATCGCATAACCTGCGGCTTTACCCATTGCGTTAGAAATCAATACGCCGTTCATACGCAGGCCGATTGAACCGCCTTTGAATGGACCGTAATGATCGAAGCTGTTGTACATTAAGCCTGTACCTGAAGTCAGCGTCATAAACTCAGTACGGAAACCAATTAAACCACGGCTTGGCATTTGGAAATCCATACGGATACGGCCTTTGCCGTCTGGCTGCATATTGGTCATTTCGGCTTTACGCTCGCCCATTTTTTCCATGATAGAGCCTTGGTGCTGCTCTTCCACGTCAATGGTGACGTTCTCGATTGGTTCCATTTTCTGTCCATCAACCACTTTCATGATTACTTCTGGACGAGAAACTGCCAATTCGAAACCTTCACGGCGCATGTTTTCAATTAACACACCTAAGTGTAATTCACCGCGACCAGAGACTTTGAATTTGTCACCATCTTCAGTTTCTTCCACACGCAGAGCCACGTTGTGTTTTAACTCGTGAGTTAAACGCTCTAAAATCTGACGTGAAGTCACGAACTTACCTTCTTTACCCGCGAATGGCGAAGTATTTACTTGGAAAGTCATCGTCACTGTCGGCTCATCAACTTGTAATGGTGGCAGCGCTTCCAGGTTACTTGGTGCACAAATAGTGTCAGAGATCTTCAACTCACCTAAGCCAGTAAATGCAATGATGTCACCAGCATTCGCTTCTTGCGTATCAATACGCTCTAAGCCTAAATAGGTAAACACTTGACCCACTTTACCGTTACGTTTTGAACCGTCAGCACCTAATACAGTGACTTGTTGGTTCACTTTTAACGTACCGCGTTTGATACGGCCGATACCGATAATGCCAAGGTAGCTTGAGTAATCTAACTGAGATACTTGGATCTGAGTGTCACCATCTAATTCAACTTCTGGTGGTGCTACATGCTCAACAATCGCTTGGAACAGATCGTTGATGTCAGTTTTTGGCTCGTTGTAATCAAGAGTTGCCCAACCGTTGATGGCTGATGCGTAAACGATTGGGAAGTCTAATTGCTCGTCAGTTGCGCCTAAGTTGTCGAACAGATCGAATACTTGGTCGATAACCCAATCAGGTCGTGCACCTGGACGGTCGATTTTGTTTACAACAACGATTGGCTTTAAACCGTGAGCGAATGCTTTTTGCGTCACAAAACGCGTTTGTGGCATTGGACCTTCAACCGCATCAACCAACAATAATACAGAGTCAGCCATAGACAGAACGCGTTCAACTTCACCACCAAAATCGGCGTGGCCTGGTGTGTCTAGGATGTTGATTTGATAGCCGTTCCAACGAACTGAAGTATTTTTAGCCAGGATGGTAATACCGCGCTCAGACTCTTGGGCATTCGAGTCCATCATCCGCTCTTGCAATTTCGCACGTGCGTCGAAAGTGCCAGATTGTTGCAGTAATTTGTCAACAAGTGTAGTTTTACCGTGGTCAACGTGCGCGATAATGGCGATATTACGCAACTTGCTGATATCATAAGACATTTATTTGGTGCTCGCTTAATGTAGTGTAAATGTGTACCCGCAAACTTTATAGTCCTGCGAGTACCCGAAAAATGGTGCGCGTATTTTACCTGCTTTACCGGTGCTTGGGAAATTAATCTGATTGTTTATTTTTCAGACCGTGGTCAACACTCGCACAAAATTATGAAAATTTAAGGACAAACACGATTGCGCCCCAAGGCTTTTGCTTGCGATAGCATCGCTTCAGCCTGTAACAATAATGGCTCAGCCTTACCACAGCCAAGTTGACTCGCCACACCGAGACTGGCACTTAGCGTGATATTTTCGGCGATATCGTCACAATGAATTTGCGCAATGATGAGCCGCAGTTGCTCTGCTAAATCAACCGCAGGTTCTAACGTCGTGTCTGGCAATAAAATAGCGAATTTTTGTGGGCCAACCCGCGCCAGAAAATCCATATCCCGCAAAAACAATCGTAAAGCATCTGCGACGCGAATAATCACTTGATCGCCGACCCGCTTATTCCAGCGGGCATTGAGCAAAGCAAACTCATCAATATCGACCAAAATTAAGCTCAGCACTTGTTGCAAAGTACGAGCTTGAATCGATTCTAGAGTTAATTGCTCAATCAGCGCGGTTTGGCTTGGCAATGCCGTCAAATCATCAACTTTTAACAGAGTATCCGATTGCATTTTAATCTGTTCAACCAACAGCTGATGGCTTTGCTCTAATTTGGCTAACTGCACCTCTTGCTCAGCCAAAGCGTGGTTTTTCACCTCAACTTGGTTTTGCAACTGCAAAGCATTTTTATTTAAATGGCGGACACGCCATTGATAAAGTAAGCCGATTAATAAAACAAAAAAAACAATCACACCAGATAACAACTCGATTCGTCGCCAGGTAGGCTGTTCAATATCAAAGCGAAATTCAGCAGGTTGCACCGACCAAGCCCCATCAGGGTAAGTGGCACTAACCAAAAATCGATACTCGCCAGCGGGTAAGTTGGTATATTCCGCTGCAAACATAGTGCCGCGTTCGACCCAATCAGGATCAAAACCTTCCAGTTTGGTTCGATATTGCAAGCGAGTAGGCATTAGATAACTTAAACCGGCATAGTCGAATTTAATCCGTCTGGTTTTAGCGGGCAGCGTCGGTTGTATGGCAGAAACCTCTCGACCATCCACAGTGACCTGCTGAATCACCACCGGCGGGGTTTCGAATTGATTTGTTGTTAAATCATCTGGGTGAATGCGGGCAATACCATGACCAGTGGCAAACCAAAAACTGCCATCAGTATGTCTAGAGGCTGAGGGCGTAGAACCGCCATTACATTGCGCATCTTGCATCCCCTCTCTCGCACCAAAATGCTCCACACGGGCCAAACGTGCCAGTTCACCAGTGAATACCTTGTCAATTTCACTGCGTAAAATTCTTGTGATGCCATGATTACTGCTAATCCAAAAGTAATTGCCATCTTCCGATAAAATGCTAAAAATTTTCTCCACCGGCAACCCTTGTTCAGGCCCTAATAGCTGTAAACTTTTCGATTGCCAGTCATATCGGACTATGCCCCGATCTGTCGCCATCCAACTTTGTTGATTACTATCATCGAGGAAAAAATCAAAAATCTGCTGAGGACCGTTTAATGAGGATAAATCAATCACCTCCATTTTTTCTTCCTGCCAAATTACTGCGCCATGGCCGGTACCAATCCATAAGCGGCCTTGTAAGTCGGCACGAATAACGCCAACAAATTCACCAGGTAATCCATCTTTGATGTGATAATTGCGAATCACCCCATCGGTCAACACACTTAAACCCGCAGAGGTGCCAAAAAATACTTGTCCATTCGCAGTCTGGTGAATTGCTAAAACCATATCTGAACCCAGGCCAGATTGTCGGTTATAACGAGTTAATTCTTGGTGGTTTCGAAACAAAATGGCGCCATCAGCATAAGTGCCAACCCAAACATCACCATCCGCGGCAGCACCAATCGCTCGGTAAGAGTTGATCTTTAGCGGAGTTTTTACCTGTAGCCGAGTTATTGCACCATCCTCATAACGATCAAGACCGGCACTACTGCCAATCCAGACACTGCCATCCTCATGTTGAAACACTGCGCGCACATAATTGTCTGCAAGACCACTACTACTGGTTAGCGTTCGAAACGGCGTCCCTCTTAAGCGGAACAAACCGCCATTAGTCCCGACCCAAATGCTGTTTTCTCGGTCTTGAAATAAACTTAAGACGCGATTATTGGGTAAACCTGAAGAGACATTAAGATTTTCAATGCCAAACTCGCCAAATCTGTACAGACCTTTATCAAAAGTACCGACCCAGACGGAGCCATCACCATCAATTAAAAATCTAGAGACACTCATTTTATGAAGCGCTGGACTTAACAGTTGGAATTGCTGTTTTTTATGAACGAATGCACCTTGATCAGTGCCGACCAATAACTCACTACTTTTTCGGCCAGCTAACGCGTATACATTCATTCCAGCAAAAAAACTCACTGCATTAAATCGCGGTGTCGCAAGGGCTGGATCAAACCAAAATAAGCCGTTCGCAGTGGCTATCCAGATTTTTCCATCCTCAGTTTGGTGCAATTGATTGGTTATATTGGTACGCAGCTGAGTTTCTACTGAGTATTGCGATATCTGACCATCTGTGCTAATTCGAAATAACCCACTGCCCTCGGTTGATACCCACAGCGTAGAAAACTGATCTTCAAGAATATCATTCGCTTGGCTTTTGACACTTGGCAGGAGTAATGATTTCTCTTGTTGCAGTTGCACCAGACCACCGCGAGAACCACCCAAAACTAGAGCGCCATCAGCGCGTTTTTGCAGAACCAAAATGCCAGAATCAGCCAATTGGCTGAGCTGTGAACGCTGGAATAATTCAAATTCACGGCCATCAAATCTTGCAGCACCTTCCCAGCCAGCAAACCATAAGTAACCATCATCAGTCTGTTGAATACTATTCACAGTATTGTGAGGTAGACCATCGCGAGTCGTCCAAACTTCACGATAAAAGTCTTGTAGCGGCACGTTCGTAGCGAATGCCTGCAGCGAAACTAAACAAAAAATGGCACTGCAAAGTTGAACAATTAGGCGCAAAACAAAAAGTCTCCAACGATTTGAAAACTAGCTTGAGAAATAACAGCAAAAGCATTGCGATTTTTGCTGTATTTAGCAACTGATTAATTCAGTAATCACCTATTGTAACGCGAGTTCAAAACTCATCGCGATAAAAACTAAATAAAGTGGCTGACAAGCGGCATAAAGTTGCTATCTTTATGCTGCACTTTGATGGGGCGAGCTAGCTTTTAACGCACCAAATCAATGCAGTAACGCACAATAATGGTGCAAACCTATACTAAAAGATGCAATGGATTTAGCGAATAATAAATAAGATCAATGACTTATTTTTTTGGCACAAGAATCGCATTTGTAGCGCAAATTCGCGGGAATACCGCAAACCTGAACCATCGTTTGAGTTTAATCCGGAGGAATGCATGTCTGCATCGAACGTTCTGAGTTTTATGAAAGAAAACGACGTGAAATTTGTTGATTTACGTTTTACTGACACTAAGGGTAAAGAACAACACGTTACTATTCCTGCCAGCCAAATCGACGAAGATTTCTTTGAAAACGGCAAAATGTTTGACGGCTCTTCAATCGCTGGTTGGAAAGGTATCAATGATTCCGACATGATTCTGATGCCAGAACCAGAGTCAATGGTATTAGACCCATTCTTCGAAGAAACAACTGTGATCATCAGCTGTGACGTTATTGAACCAAGCACAATGCAAGGTTACGAGCGTTGCCCACGTTCTATCGCAAAACGTGCTGAAGAATACTTAAAATCAACTGGCATTGCTGACACCGTATTGTTTGGACCAGAACCAGAATGGTTTATGTTCGATGACGTTCGTTTCAAAAATGATATGTCAGGTTCATTCTTTAAAGTGGACTCTTCAGAAGCTGCTTGGAACTCTGATGCAGAATATGAAGACGGCAACAAAGCACACCGTCCAGGTGTGAAAGGCGGTTACTTCCCAGTACCACCAGTTGACCAACATCACGATATCCGCAGCGCCATGTGTATGGTTCTGGAAGAAATGGGTCAAGTGGTTGAAGCGCACCACCACGAAGTTGCCACTGCAGGTCAAAACGAAATCGCGACTCGCTTTAACACGCTGACCAAAAAAGCTGATGAAATTCAGCAATTAAAATATGTTGTACACAACGTTGCCAACATGTACGGCAAAACTGTAACTTTCATGCCAAAACCAATCGTTGGTGACAACGGTTCAGGCATGCATTGTCACCAATCATTAGCAAAAGGTGGTGTGAACCTGTTTGCTGGTGATAAATATGCTGGTTTATCTGAAACTGCGTTGTACTACATTGGCGGTATCATCAAGCACGCTAAAGCAATTAACGCTTTCACGAACCCATCAACGAACTCATACAAGCGTTTAGTTCCGCACTTCGAAGCGCCAGTAATGTTGGCTTACTCAGCGCGTAACCGCTCTGCGTCAATCCGTATTCCTTTAGTGCCAAGCGCAAAAGCTCGCCGTATCGAAGTTCGTTTCCCAGATCCAGCAGCTAACCCGTACTTAGCTTTCGTTGCACAATTAATGGCTGGTTTGGATGGTATCCAAAACAAAATCCACCCAGGCGATGCGATGGATAAAGATTTGTATGACTTACCACCAGAAGAAGAAGCACTGATCCCACAAGTTTGTGGTTCATTAGATGAAGCTTTAGACGCTCTGGATGCTAATCGCGCGATCTTTACTAAAGGCGGCGTAATGTCTGATGCGATGATTGATGCTTATATCGCGTTAAAACGTGCTGAAGCAAAACGCGTATCAATGGCTGTTCACCCATTAGAATACGAACTGTACTACAGCGTTTAATACTTCGTTTTAATAAACGTAGAATAAATACAGCACATTTTGTTTAAAAAAAAGCCTGCAAATGCAGGCTTTTTTGTTCTGGTCAAAATAGAAAATCCGCGATAAAGTAAACAATTAGTCATGGACTCAACTATTGTTGCGAAGGCAGGTTATGAAATATACAGGCTGGTTGTTTCTGATGTTGTTTGCTGCGGCCGGATCCGCTGAAGAAAAAAAAGTTTTTGTCACGGTCGATAAAAACAACAACCTAGTTTTTTCAGATAGTCCAAGTCCAGGAGCATCACAGGTAAGTATTAAAGATACTGGAACAGCAATGGCTCCGGTTACCTCCAATATACTGAATGAACCTACTCCCACTAAAGAACCTGAATTCCAAGTCACCATTGCCAAACCTGAACAGCAAGGAACAATCCGCGATAATAATGGTACTGTGTATATATCCGGGTCAGTGAGCCCATTGTTTTCGCAAGGTTTACGGGTCGTGCTTTATTTAGACGGTAAACAAGTTGCAGGCCCAACTGGCAACGCCAATTTTATCTTGCACGATATCGAACGCGGTGAACATCAATTATCTTTAGAACTCCTCAATCATTCCGGCAAGGTTATTGCAACAAGTCCTGCAACGACGTTCTATATGCATAGAACTTCGGTAATATCACCAAAATAGTGCGGATCGGCTAGTTTCAGACGCAAATTCAGCGATACTGAAATACCCACCCGCACTAAAATGGTGCATGAGGATTTAGCCGTGACGCATAACCAAACTTCCCTTAATTTGCTTGGCATTGATTATGCTGAGCAACTGACAACTGCCATCCTTGTTTTGGATGCGCAGCTGCACGTGCGCTATTTTAATACTGCTTGTTGCGCATTACTTAGCATTGGTGAAAAACGCCTAGTGAATCAATATTTCCCTGCGTTATTCCAATTTAGCGATTTAAATGTCAGCCATTTGCTGAGCACACTTAAAACCAAACAAGGCTTTGGGGTTAGTGACGTGCATTGTGTCATGCCCGATGGTCGGCATGTATTAGTCGATGTCACAGCAACGTGGTTGGAAACCGACGAACCTAGTTTGCTGATTGAATTGCGCCAAGTTGACCAACAGCGAAAAATCAGCATGGAAAGCTTGCAACAGCATCAACATTTGGCTGCGCGAGAACTGATTCGTGGTTTAGCACATGAAATCAAAAACCCTTTGGGTGGCCTGCGTGGCGCGGCACAATTACTTGAAGAATCGTTGACGGAAGAGCAGCGTGAATATACTTCGTTGATCATTGCCCAAGCCGACCGACTAAGGAACTTAGTCGATCGTTTGCTCGGCCCTTACAAGCCTCCACAACGCCAGTTGTGCAATTTGCACCAAATTATCGAACGAGTCAGTCAGCTGGCGCAAATCGATAATCCAAACGAAGTAACCTTCAGTCGAGATTACGATCCAAGCATTCCTGATTTCTTGCTCGATCCAGAATTAATTGAACAGTCGTTGTTAAACATCGTCAGAAATGCACAACAAGTGCTGATCACTGGCGGTGATATTGTGCTGCAGAGTCGAATTTTGCATCAACACACTATTCATGGCCGGCGCCATCGCTTAGTTGCGACAGTCAAAGTTATCGACAATGGTCCAGGCATTCCAGCTGAAATCAAAGATACGCTTTTTTATCCAATGGTGAGCGGAAAACCTGGGGGCACTGGCTTAGGCCTTTCCATTTCACAAACACTAATCCATCAACATGGTGGCTGGATTGATTGTGAAAGTTGGCCTGGACGCACCGAATTCACTCTGTATTTACCGATCAGTACCAAAGGAGATTAACCCCCATGCAGCAAAATGTCTGGATAATTGATGACGACAATTCAATTCGTTGGGTGTTAGAGAAAGCCTTATCTCGCGCAGGGATTGTCTGCGAAAGTTACGCATCGGCTGATTTAATGCTGCAACGCTTAGAATACGACCAACCGGCGGTGGTGGTTTCTGATATTCGGATGCCTGGCACTGATGGCATGACTTTGCTAAGCCGATTAAAAGACTTAGCGCCAGAACTCCCAGTCATTATCATGACGGCGCATTCTGATTTAGACAGTGCTGTGAATGCCTTTAAACGGGGTGCTTTTGAATATTTGCCGAAACCCTTCGATGTGAATGAAGCGGTCAGTTTAATCAGTCGAGCGCTAGAACATGCCAATGCGAAAAAGCCAAAACCTTCTTCAGTCGTGGTGTCTAATGTGCCAGAAATCATTGGTGAAGCACCTTCGATGCAGGAAGTGTTTCGCGCTATCGGCCGGTTATCACGCTCCAGCATCAGTGTCTTAATTAATGGTCAAAGTGGTACTGGTAAAGAGTTGGTGGCTCATGCGCTGCATAAACACAGCCCACGCGCCGACAACCCGTTTATTGCACTCAATATGGCGGCAATTCCCAAAGATTTAATTGAATCAGAATTGTTTGGCCATGAAAAAGGCGCTTTCACTGGCGCCGCAACTTTACGCAAAGGACGTTTCGAACAGGCGGATGGCGGCACTTTATTCTTAGATGAAATTGGTGATATGCCGCTTGATGTGCAAACGCGCTTATTGCGAGTACTTGCTGATGGCCAATTTTATCGGGTTGGTGGTCACCAAGAGGTGAATGTTGATGTGCGGATCATTGCAGCAACCCATCAAAACCTTGAACAATTAGTGGCTGAAGGGAAGTTTCGCGAAGACTTATTCCATCGCCTGAATGTCATCCGCATTCAAATCCCTGCATTAAAAGATCGCAAACAAGACATTCCGAAGTTGGCACAACATTTCTTGCAGCTAGCCGCGAAAGAACTCAATGTTGAAGCCAAAGACTTGGCTGCAGACACCGAAAAATTCTTAGCACAACTCGATTGGCCCGGGAACGTTCGGCAATTAGAAAATACTTGTCGCTGGTTGACAGTCATGGCTTCAGGCAAACAGGTATTACTTTCCGATTTACCACCGGAGTTAACCAGTGCACCAAAAGTTTACGCCGCAACGGCAACAGAATCGAACCAAAGTTGGCAAGAACTGTTAGCTATCTGGGTCACGCAAAAACTCAATACTGGCGCCGAAGATATTCTCGCCGAGGCTGGCCCTGAATTTGAACGCATCGTGCTCCGTCAAGCCCTACAATATACTCATGGTCATAAACAAGATGCAGCCAAGCGTTTGGGATGGGGGCGAAATACGCTAACTCGCAAGCTAAAAGAGCTAGATATGGAATGATCTCATGCAAGAAAACCAGCCTAGGCTGGTTTTCTTGCTTACTGTCCAGAATGACTCATTTGCCGGTCGGAATTTCCACACCTAAAACGGATTTATTTAAGATTCTTCCGATCGCCCATTTTGTCGCGCATCCGAGCCATACGTGCATCTAATTTTTCCTTTTGCTCGGCTGTTAACACACTGCGAATATCATGCTGTAACTTTAACCGTGCGACGCCATGTTCAAGCATTTG
>Ga0187843_10001898_pt1 | contig 13019 bp, 9 predicted proteins | sample SpaLakP09_SKY_43_FD_134516 | JGI IMG/M metagenome (GOLD analysis project Ga0187843, IMG submission 134516) | Oligotrophic lake water microbial communities from Sparkling Lake, Wisconsin, USA - SP09_SKY_43 | ecosystem: Environmental > Aquatic > Freshwater > Lake | place: USA: Sparkling Lake... | reverse complement strand
GGAGAGGGATTCGAACCCTCGATAGAGTTTCCCCTATACACCCTTAGCAGGGGTGCGCCTTCAGCCACTCGGCCATCTCTCCGCGCTACGTTGCGGTGCGTATATTAATGTCTCAGGAAAATAAGTCAAACATTTTTTCGAGCTGGAAGGTGCGTTTGCCGACCTTTTAAACAATTTGCGCAATATTTAGCACAACCGAGCATTAATCATACAACAAACAAGTGAAACAACTACTTAGCGTAACGACCGCTTATTGGTCGTCATCTTGACCATAATGGTCAGAAGTGCCTTTTTCAGCTTGAATGCGCATGTAAATTTCTTCACGATGCACAGAAACTTCTTTCGGAGCATTGACGCCGATCCGAACTTGATTTCCTTTGACGCCTAATACAGTTACGGTGACTTCATCACCAATCATTAAAGTCTCACCAACACGACGGGTTAAAATAAGCATTCGTTTGCTCCTATCCTTTGTTTCCAGCTAATAATACGACGCTCAGCCTTAATACCATCGCGTCCTTCGTAGTAATCATAACTCAGCATTCAAATTAATGAAAATTCAGCGCTTAATTTTCCACAGAGACCAAAGTCTGATGCAAACGAGCGGCAACACTTTCCATTAATTCCGGTGACATCAGCACAGAAAAACGTGTTTCTGCTTGTGTGACTAACCAAATCTGAATATTCATTTGTTCAAGTACAGTAAAAATTTTCGCCACCAATTCAGGCTGCGATTTAATTCCTGCACCAATCACCGAGAGTTTAGCAAGGTTCTGCTGACTTCGTTCCAACTTCAGCAAGTTATTTTTTGCTAAATCTTTCAATTCTTCAGCTACTTGCGGCCAATCAGCATCTGCAACAGTCCAAGACAACTGCAATTGATTTGGCCAAGTACCTTGTTGCTGCACCATATCGGCTTCAACATTTAATCGCGCAAAACTTTGCATCAGTTGGGTCAACACACTTGCCGTTAAACCAGAACACTGCACAAAGGTCACACCGCTTTGGCAAGCAATGCCAGAAATAACGGGCATCTGCATCGGAATATCCTCATAAACCATTAATGTGCCAGCATCAGGTCGAAACGTTGATAAAACTCGCAGTGGCACCTTAAAACGCCCTGCGTATTCAACTGAACGCGAATGCAACACTTTAGCCCCGAGACTGGCTAGTTCCAGCATGTCGTTAAACGGAATGTAAGGTAAACGACGCGCTCCGGGGCAAATCCGCGGGTCAATACTGTAAACACCATCGACGTCGGTAAAAATCTGACACTCATCAGCACGGATCGCTGCAGCAATAGCGACAGCCGAAGTATCTGAACCACCTCGACCCAAGGTCGTGACATTGCCTTCAATATCACGTCCCTGAAAGCCAGCAACAACCACAATGTGGCCTTGTTCAAGCTCTGCAGCCAACCGTGCGTTATCCACCGACAAAATCCGCGCCTTGCCGAACTTGTTGTCGGTGTTGACACTGATTTGGTCTGCTAATAATGATACGGCAGGATAACCGCGTTTGATCAACGCCATCGCTAACAAAGCGATAGTCACTTGCTCCCCCGTTGCCGCCAGCACATCTAATTCTCGACTCGAGGCTCGCGAATCAATTTGCTGGGCAAGACCCAGCAACCGATTGGTCTCGCCAGCCATCGCTGAAACGACTGCAACAACTTTATGCCCTGCTTGCACAGAGCGAATGATTAACTCAGCAACAGCTTCAATGCGATCGGTAGATCCCACAGAAGTGCCGCCGAATTTTTGCACCAATAACGCCACTGTTTACAACTTCGCCGCTAAATAATCATGAGCAGCAGCCAACACACCTGGCAATGCTGCAACTTGAGTACCACCGGCTTGCGCAAGATCCGGTTTACCACCGCCTTTGCCACCGACTTGCTCTGCAGCCCAGCTAATCAACTGTCCAGCATGGACTTTATCCGTCAGATCTTTAGTCACACCGGCAATCAAGCTCACTTTGTCATCAGCAGCGGTCGCCAACAAAATAACGCCAGAACCAATTTTCACTTTCAGCTCATCAACCATGGTGCGGAACGCTTTGGCATCAGCACCCGGTAAATCGACAATCAATACCTTGGTATTGTTGATGACAATCGCTTTATCCAGCAATGAAGCACCGGCAGCGCTGGCTACTTTGGCTTTCAGTTGTTCCAGCTCTTTTTCCAGCGCCTTGCTGCGATCTAAGCTTTGCACTACCCGCTCAGCAATCGACATCACATCGCCTTTGAGCAAGCTCGCCACTTGTTGCGCTTGTTGTTCTAGTTTATGTAAATACGCCAATGCGCCTGCGCCTGTTACACCCTCAATGCGGCGTACACCGGCAGCGATACCACTTTCGACAACAATTTTAAATAAACCGATATCGCCAGTGCGCGCAACGTGCGTACCACCACAAAGTTCGGTGGAGAAATCGCCCATCGCAAGGACACGCACATCGTCATCGTATTTTTCACCAAACAGCGCCATGGCGCCTGCAGCTTTTGCCGCATCTAAATTCATCAAGCGGGTGGTGACTTCGTGGTTGGCTTGGATTTGCGCATTGACTAACTGCTCAATCTGGCGAATTTCATCAGCTTTCACCGCTTCAAAATGGGCGAAGTCAAAACGTAAACGCTCTGGGCCCACTAACGAGCCTTTTTGTACGACGTGCTCACCGAGCACTTGGCGTAACGCTGAATGCAATAAGTGCGTTGCTGAGTGGTTCTTACGAACCGCATCACGACGTTGTACGTCAATCACAGCTTCTACTGCATCACCAACGGCCAGAGCGCCTGAGAGAATGCCTTTGTGGGCAAAGGCTTTGCCAATTTTCACGGTGTCAGTGACAGTGAAGATTGCACCTGAAGCCAACTTCAACTCACCGGTATCACCCACTTGACCGCCCGACTCGGCATAAAATGCCGTATTGTTCAAAACAACTAAGGCGGTTTGACCATCGATAATTGATTCAGTTTTCTCGCCGTCGCGAATGATTTCAACCACAGTCGCGTTAACGGCACTCTCAGCGTAACCTTTAAATTCGGTCACTTCGGTCGAGGTCACGGTTTGGTTGTAATCTTGACCAAAACCAGAAGCCGCTTGTGCGCGTTTACGCTGTGCTTCCATTGCAGCTTCAAAACCTGCTTGATCAACGGTGAAACCGCGCTCACGAGCAACATCGCTAGTTAAATCGACTGGGAAGCCGTAAGTGTCATAAAGTTTGAAAACGACATCACCTGGAATTTCTTTGGCATCGCCAAGTGCTGCCAGCGCATCTTGCAGTAACAACAAGCCACGCTCTAACGTTTTGCCAAATTGCTCTTCTTCCATGCGCAGTACTTTTTCAATCACCGCTTGTTTTTCAACAAGTTCTGGATAGGCTTCACCCATTTGGCGTGCTAGCTCAGCGACCAACTGGCCGAAGAATACGCCTTTGGCGCCTAACTGGTTGCCATGGCGCACTGCGCGGCGAATGATCCGGCGCAGCACATAACCACGACCTTCGTTAGATGGCATCACCCCATCAGCAACTAAGAATGAGCATGAACGAATATGGTCAGCAATCACGCGTAGTGATTTGTTGTCTAAATCCGTAGTGCCTGTGATTGCTGCTGCGGCCTTGATTAAGCCTTGGAAAATGTCGATTTCGTAGTTGCTATGCACATTTTGTAAAATGGCGGCAATACGCTCAAGACCCATGCCGGTATCAACACTCGGCTTTGGCAACGGTTCCATGCGCCCATCAGCATGACGGTTAAACTGCATGAATACGTTATTCCAAATCTCAATAAAACGGTCGCCATCTTCTTCTGGTGAACCTGGAGGGCCGCCCCAAATATGATCGCCATGATCGTAGAAAATTTCGGTGCATGGACCACAAGGACCTGTGTCGCCCATCGCCCAGAAGTTATCTGACGCAAATGGTGCGCCTTTGTTATCGCCGATACGGATCGCGCGCTCGACAGGCACACCAATGCGTTTAGTCCAAATATCAAAAGCTTCGTCATCGGTGGCGTAGACGGTGATCCATAATTTTTCTTTTGGCAGTTTCACTACTTCAGTTAAAAACTCCCAAGCATAACTAATGGCGTCTTCTTTGAAATAATCGCCGAAACTGAAGTTGCCCAACATTTCAAAGAAAGTATGGTGACGTGCGGTGTAACCAACATTTTCTAAATCGTTATGTTTACCACCAGCGCGCACACAACGCTGTGCGGTAACTGCACGGTTGTAGCTCCGTTTATCTTGACCAAGGAAAACGTCCTTAAATTGCACCATACCCGCATTGGTGAATAATAACGTTGGATCGTTACCTGGGATCAGAGAGCTACTAGCGACTATTTGATGGCCTTTACTAGCGAAAAAGTCCAGAAAAGCACGGCGCAATTGCGCGGAGGTCATATACATGATGGTTTGATCCTAACTGTCTTAATGTTGTAATGCTTCTCGAATTTGCTCACCGCTAAACCCACGTCGTTGCAAATAAGCCATTCGTTTTTGTTTGTCGTGATAATCGCCCATAGGCTTATCACCGAATTTCTTTTGATATTGGGTCAGCGCGCTGGCAAACCAATCAAAACTGTCATCTTGTAGCGCTTCGCGGATCAGTTCTGCCGCTAAACCATGCTGGCGTGCTGCTTGGCTGATCCATGCAGGACCGTAGCCTTTATTGGCTTTCGCTCGCACTAACATTTGGCAAAACCGCCATTCGCTTTGATAATTCTCTTGCTGACACCACAAAATGACAGCCTGCACTTGCGCAAGCTCACCACCTTTTTGCAGCAATTTATCTTGCAGTTCTCGCACGCTATGATCGCGGCGACTGAGATAATCAATGGCCGAGGCCCGTAATTCTGCTTCAGTGGCGACTTGCTCTGTCAATTTAAACCTCAAACACTTCGGTTGGTGGTTCTTTTGAAATCACCAAGGCGAAAAACTCACTGAAAGATAAGAACACAGCGATGGTGATAATGGGCATCAATATTAATAACATTGGCACAATCAGGATTTGACCTAATTGCTGAGACAATGCGCCAACCAGTAGCAAAATTATCAGACCCGCGAACACCAGCGAGACGATTAAAAAAGCAAACAGGGTTAATGGCAACACGTTTCGCCAACACGCAGTGACACTGGCTTGTATCACTGGCAATAATCGATTTTCGCGTAAAAAGTAAATAATTGGGACCGCGTAAGCAAATAACATGGCACTGAGCATATACAAGGTAACGACTAATAATAAAGGCGCCAATTCGATTTGACCGGCTTTTATATTCGTTCCTAACTGTTCTAAAAAATATAACGCAGGCAGTGTGCAAAGGAGCTGTGCTGCTGCCATTTTTATCATTGGAGCACGCAATTCAACGATTTGAAATGGCTTAAACAACATATCGAATTGCAGCGGTTTTTGTTGCTGTGCCGCCACAATAACTGAATAAAAACCTGCTTGTAAAAATGGCATCACAAAAAGCACCAGGATCCCTACAATCGGCACCATCGAGACAAAGCCAATCACGGTAATAAAGGTATTAATGCCAATAAACAGCCCCGGATTAACCCGAAAAATTTGCCACGCTTGTTTTAACCAATCGTTCGCAGATGTCACCGGCGCCCGTTTCACCACTAACTGTAATTTCAACTTTCTAACTCCAGAATATCAGGCTCTAACATAAAACGACTCCCCACTTGCGCTTGTTGTAGCCAACACTGATAGTGGTTGGCCCAAGCACTATGTTCAACCGGGGCAAAGTCAGCAAAACAGCGCGGCGCTGCGGGATCAAAAGGACCGGCTTTAATTTCTAAAAACACCGAGCCATCCCCGCGCGCAACCAACGAATGCCAAACGCCTGGTGCTAGTTCTGCTCCCACTTGATGCAGACCCGCGCCTAAGGTTTGTCGAGCAATCACAACACCCTGATCATTAAATTGCAAAAGATCTAGAGCGCCATGCAACACTAAAAACAATTCGAATTGGCCAGTCAATGGATGTTGATGTGGAACCACATAACTATCGGCCAACATTGCAATCAAAACCCGCTGCACCGGCTCAGCATGAGATTGGTGCAAATTCATAAATACCCGCCGTCTTGGCGAATTTGCAGCTTGGGCTAATAGCGACTGCATTAACGTCTGGTCAATTTGCATCAATAACTGCTCAAAGTGCTGGCAAAAACCGCCTAATCATACTGCAAAAACTCGGTTAGCCGTTAATTTTAATGCAATTTGGCGGCAGGCAAGCAAGAGGAAATACGGAGAATTGCCGAGAAACACTGACAATCACCATTGAACAGTGTTCTGCACCGATAAAAAAAGCGCCTGTTGGCGCTTTTTTTTTCGAATGTTTACGTTATCTGACGATCGTCATTTCTTTAATCAGATTCGTGGCGCCATCTACTTTCTCCATTTGCCACAGCATATAACGACTGTCGACATGGATAGAGCGGTTTAACTTCGGCTCATAATCGACGTCACCTAACAGCCCTTCGATCACGCCGTCGAACAACAAACCAACCATTTCTGCTTGGCCGTTTAAAGTAGGTGAACCAGAATTACCACCCGTGGTATCGACGTTACTCAAGAAGTTTACTGGCAGCGTATTTAATTGCGGGTGTAAATAACCGGCAAAATCAGCCTTGGTAATTGCTTCTTGTTGCAGTAATGGCGCATCAAAAGGCTCTGCTTTGGTCACTTTCGCTTTTAGCCCTGCGATGGTAGTAAATGGGGTATGGAACACACCATCACGAGGTTGGTAGCCTTGCACTGTCCCGTAGGTGACGCGCAAAGTACTGTTCGCATCGGCATAGACCGGTTTATTCAGTGATTTATTGTACTGAATTATTGCGTCCATCACTTTTGGCAACACTTGCGACAAAAATCCAAGCTGCTCTTTTTCTTCATCTTCACGTTTCATGTCATCGGCAAACATAGTCACAGCGAATTGAATGGCAGGATCTTGGCTATTTTTGAAGTCTTCAGGGGTTTTGCCAAGCCAAGCTAAACGTTCAATCTCATCAGATAACGTCGAGGCTTTATAAATAGACTCTAATTTCGCCCGCACAGCGGCTTCATCGAACTGCGCACCGAGACCAAAGAATTGATCAAAAGTAGCAATATGTTGATTTGCTGGTAACGCATGATATTTCTTCAAGAAATGCAGCGCGACTTCTAAATCTACTGCGGCATCGTAACCACGGCTCATCCGTTTCAAGGCCGATTTTTGCCGATCTTCATCACGAACTTGAAAACCGCGTTCGCGCTCTTCATCTGGTTTTTGTTGTTCTACTGACAACCGGTACAAACGACGTGCGGTGCGGAATAACTGTGCGTTGGCAAAATAATCCAACACCATTTCCTGTTCTTGTTTGGCGATATCCGTTTGGATGATCTGCTCCATCTCTTTGAACACTGGTTGGTATTTCACCTTACGACCAGGTTCAGCTTTAATCCAACGTTGTAATTCTGCGTAAAAATCATCTTTGCGCTGCTGTAGATTGCCTTGACGGTAACCGGTGATCATGCCATCGAAGTTTTTCGCATAATTGGCAAGGCCGGCTAAGGTCGACTCGTACTTCATGCGACTGTCACTGCCTTCAGGGGCAAATTTTTCAATTAAAGCAATAGTTTCTTCGCGATAGGCTTTTTCTTGTGGCAAACGCTTACTAAATTTATTTTTAACATCAGCGGCCAATTCATAGCGGCTGGTACGGCCTGGATAACCCAACACCATCACAAAATCATTTTCCTGCACACCTTTGGCCGATACTTTCAAAAATGAAGGCGGTACAAAAGGCACGTTATCAGCACTAAAATCTGCAGGCTTTCCATCTTTGCTGACATAAGCGCGGAAGAATGAGTAATCCCCTGTGTGACGTGGCCACATCCAGTTATCGATATCACCACCAAAATTACCGACAGAAAGTGCTGGCGCGTGAACTAACCGGACGTCACGAATTTCCAGCTGTTTCATCAAATAATATTCAAGGCCACCATGAAAGCTGTAAACCTCGCAACGATAGCCAGGAGTCGCTTCACATTCTGCGACGATTTGTTTGCGGATCTGTTCAATTTCATCAAAACGGGCTTTACCGCGCAGTTGTGGCGTTAATTCTTGTTGAATTTGGCGAGTCACGTTACTGACATTTTCGGTTAACCACATTTTGCTGCCTGGCGCTGCAGGCAATTCTTGATCTAAGGTTTTCGCCAGAAAACCGTTTTTCAGAATATTATTTTCAGGCGTGGCGTTGTGGGCAATGCTATTAAAAGCACAATGATGATTGGTCACCGCAAGGCCTGTTGCTGACACAAACGACGCTGTGCACCCACCTAAACTAATCACCGCATTCATTGGAAACGCAGTCAAATTGGCGATACTAGAAGCTTCAATGGCAAGGCCTTTACTTTTTAATACCGCTTCTAATTCTGGGAGTTGATGGGGTTGCCACATCCCTTCATCAGCTGCCCCAGCAAAACTCACCAACATACTTAACGCAATAATTTTTAATTTCATCGGAAGATCCTTCCCAACACTGACTGAAAACGCACGCCCAGTTGCCACTGGCTGCTTGAAGATAGTGGCATTGTGCGATAAATCACATGAAAAAACAGTCCCTTTGCGCAACAAAAAATGCAGATCCCTTGAAAAACTGACTCCGCTGCCCCAAATTAGCGAAACAAGATGGTTTTAACAGGATATTTTTGATGGAAAAGGCTTTAGAAAAGCTGATGTATGCCAGCCGTTGGATTATGGCGCCAGTATATTTAGGGCTGAGTTTGGTGCTGGTGGCGCTTGGTATAAAATTTTTTGTTGAAATCATTCATATTCTGCCGCAGTTGCTGAGCATCAAAGAGGCCGATCTGATTCTGGTCATCCTTTCGTTGGTTGATTTAACACTGGTTGGCGGTCTGGTTATCATGGTCATGTTTTCGGGTTATGAAAACTTTGTCAGCCAATTAGATGTCGATGAGAGTAAAGAAAAATTAAGCTGGCTTGGCAAAGTCGATTCCAACAGTCTAAAAAACAAAGTTGCAGCGTCAATTGTGGCGATCTCTTCCATTCATTTGTTGAAAGTGTTTATGGACACGCCAAATATTCCTAACGATAAAATCATGTGGTATTTACTTATTCATATCACTTTTGTCGTGTCGGCGTTTATCATGGGTTATTTAGATAAATTAACCAAAGTGCAATAACCAACCCTTGCAGTGATTGACCGCTAGCTAGATGTCAGGTAGTTTTAGTTAATATTTAACTAATTCTTTCTATTTCTCGCAAAGAGGTTTCAGCGTGCAAGGATCCGCGGCTGGTTTTTGGCTATTTAGTCTGTTATTCAAATCAGCATGCCTGTGCTTATTCTGTTGGTTTTCACTGCTTTCCCCCTCTGCACTAGCGGTAGAACATGGTTTACCGCTACTCAAAAACTTCAAACCCAAAGATTACAATGCCGGTACGCAAAACTGGGCGTTGCTGCAAGACAAAAATGGTCTTATTTACGCAGGCAATAACGTGGGCGTCCTCGAATTTGACGGCGTGCACTGGCGCGTGTTCGCCACAACCAATCAATCGGTGGTGCGCTCGTTAGCACTGGGTAATGACAATCGAATTTATGTCGGAGCCAAAGGTGATTTGGGGTTCATTGATAAGACCCCGGCCTCAGGCCCGGTGTTTGTGTCTTGGGCGGATCGCATCCCAGCGGCCTATCGAAATTTCCAAGATATTCGCCAAACCTTTGTCACGGACGAAGGCGTGTTATTTATCGCCCGTGCCTATATCTTCCTCATTAACGACCAAGAAGTTCGGAGTTGGTCTACTGAATCGGCTTTTTTAAAAGCATTTCAACTCGATGGCCGCATTTTAGTCAAAGAACAGCACACAGGGCTTTTGGAACTTCGCAATAATGAATTGAAGTTAGTGCCAGGAACAGAGCCTTTGGCCGATAAAAGCATCTTTATCGCAGAGCATTGGGGCCCTGACAGTTTGTTGTTAGGGAGTCGCGAAGCCGGATTTTTTATACTCAGTGCCGATAAAATGACACCATGGGAACTGCCAGCCGCAGCCCAACTCAGCCAAGCTTTGATATACAGCAGTACTATGCTCAGTGACGGTACGCTTGCCATAGGCACTGTCCGTGACGGGGTGTTCTTATTGAATAAAACCGGCCAAATTCAAGGGCATTTTAATAAAACCTCTGGCATGCTGGATGACAATATTCGCGCCTTAATGGAAGACCAACAACAGGGGTTATGGGTGGCGCTTGATCATGGTTTAGCGCGGGTTGAAGCCTCCTCATCTATATCGATTTTTAACCATGTCATGGGTTTAAAAGGCAATGTCCTCTCATTGTATCGGCATTTAGGCACCTTATACGTAGGCACTAGTTTAGGAATTTTCGCCCTTGAAGCAAACGGCACAGCACCCGCATTTTTCCAGCAATTAGGCCAACTAAACAACCAAACTTGGGATTTCGCCAGCATTGATGCGCAGTTATTAATCGCTAATAACAAAGGGGTATTCCAATACCACGATCAACAGATGCAGCTTGTACTTCCCACTGAAGTGCCCGCAAAGGTGTTATTACGTTCACAGCAAGATCCAAATTTAGTCTGGGTCGGGCTGCAAATGGGACTGACCAAGCTGAAACTGCAAGGCCAAACTTGGCAACCACAAGGCGCTATTAGTGGCATTCAGGGCAATATTAATAGCATTTTAGAGGGCGCAGATGGGTCGCTTTGGCTCGGGACACTGGCACATGGGGTTTACCATCTAACTTTCCGTCATGCAAACGATGCCGAACCTATTATTGAGCATTTTGGCGAGGAGCAAGGGCTGCCAAGTGAAAATCGCAACTCCGTTCACCTATTGGATAACAAGTTAGTGATCGCGACCGTCCGTGGACTCTATCATTTTAATCAAGGAGTGCAACGATTCGAGCCGGACCCGATTTTCAATCAACTTTTTCCCGAACAACCATGGATCCGCGCACCAAGCGTCGATCATCATGGTCGTATTTGGATGTTGAATTGGGATAATCAAACTGGCGCTCGTCAGGCTGGTGCCGCTGAGCCTTCAGCGCCAAACAAAACCGATTATCGCTGGACTAGTGCCCCGCTCTATCCATTATCGGATACGCCACTAGATGAAATTTTGGTTGAGCCAGATGATATCGTTTGGTTTGGCGGCGCCGAAGGGATTTTCCGCTTTGATCCAAGTAAGGCGTTGCCTCATGACAATGCCAATCCTCCGCTTATTCGGAAGGTCAGCTCTCGCGATAAACAAGTGCATTACAATGGCGGCGCTTTATCCTTGTTGCAGCTGGCCTTCAGTCAAAATTCGCTGCGAATTGAGTATACGGTGCCCCGATATGGCCATTTAGATACCAACCAATTTCAAGCGCAACTGGTGGGCTACGATGCGGATTGGTCGGATTGGCATAATGAAACTTATCAAGACTATACCAACCTAGAACCAGGCCAATACCAGTTTTTACTGCGTTACAAAAATGCCTATGGTCAAATCAGCGATGCTGTACCGCTACATTTTGTCATTGCAGCCCCTTGGTTCAAACAATGGTGGGCTTACGCCATCTATGTACTGCTTGGCTTGTTATTACTACGACAATTAATCAAACTTCGTCTTCGGCCGGTTCTTAAAGAAAACAGTAAGTTAGAAGAGTTAGTATTGGAACGTACTCGCCATCTTGAAGAAACCATGCAGAAATTTGAACAAGCCAAAACGCGGGCTGAAGCGGCAGCTGTTGCCAAAAGTGAGTTTTTGGCCAATATGAGCCATGAAATTCGCACGCCGATGAACGCAATTATTGGTTTTGCCCAGTTGGCGCAAAATAGCGAAGTCTTTTCCGAACAGCAGCTTTATCTGAGTAAAATTACCTCTTCAAGCCGGATTTTACTCAGTATTCTCAATGATATTTTGGACTTTTCCAAAGTTGAAGCGGGGAAACTCGAACTTGAGCAAGTCCGGTTTCGTTTAAACGATACCTTGCAACAAACCAAAGATTTGTTCATCGAGCAAGCGAGGCAGAAACGACTTGAACTGCAATTTATTGTTGATCCCCAAGTGCCAAATTGGCTTATTGGCGATCCTTTACGCTTAAGTCAGGTACTTATCAACTTACTGAGCAACGCCATTAAATTCACCAATAGTGGCAGCGTTACTCTTTCGGTTGATTTAGCCGCAGCTTCAGCAACCAGTAGCGGCCACCCTGAGTTGTGGTTACAGTTCGCAGTCAAAGATACCGGCATCGGCTTATCACAAGCGCAATGCGACAATCTGTTCCAAGCATTTAGCCAAGCCGACAGCTCAACTAGTCGTAAATATGGTGGCACTGGCCTTGGGTTAAGTATCGCGCAGCGTTTAGTGACATTGATGGCAGGCCAAATACATGTCAGTAGCACACCGAATATTGGCAGTACTTTTAGTTTCAAAATTCGTTGCTATCAAGCAGAAGCACCGACCCTGCCGCCTGCTGACACATTATCAGCGGTGAGCCCTCTGGAAACCAAACCGGTGGAGAAAGTACGCGGCAAAATTTTAGTGGTCGAGGATAATGGCTACAATCAGACGCTTGCGCGGATCATTTTACAGCACGCTGGTTTTACCGTGGATATCGCAGCCGATGGCGAACAAGCGCTGGCAATGGTTGCGCAACAGAATTATCAATTGATTCTGATGGATGTGCACATGCCAAAACTCGATGGTTATGCCGCAACACGAGCTATTCGCAGTCAAGCGGAACATCTGAAAATGCCAATTATTGCGTTAACTGCCCATGTCACGGCGGACTTCCACCAAGAATGTTTAGCCAGTGGCATGAATGATTTCATTACGAAACCATTCGATGCCAAACTGTTGATTAGCAAGGTTTTTGAATGGGTTTAACCGAGTTGGGCTGCTGCCAATACCGAGATGAGTCCAATCAGCGCACCAAATACACCGCCCCACACCACTAACCAGCCAAGGTGCTCTGCGATGAGGCGTTGCATTAATTCCTTGACCAATTGCGGGGT
>Ga0187843_10001897_pt1 | contig 13020 bp, 11 predicted proteins | sample SpaLakP09_SKY_43_FD_134516 | JGI IMG/M metagenome (GOLD analysis project Ga0187843, IMG submission 134516) | Oligotrophic lake water microbial communities from Sparkling Lake, Wisconsin, USA - SP09_SKY_43 | ecosystem: Environmental > Aquatic > Freshwater > Lake | place: USA: Sparkling Lake... | reverse complement strand
GGGGGCGTCGGGCGTGGCGCAGCGGGTGGCGGGGCTCTGGGGGGCGAACCCTCTCAAGCCCCCCGAAGCCCGGCCACCCGCTCCGCCAAGAATGATGGGTATTTACCTCGAGAAACCATCCCTGTACCGGTACCGCGAGCCGCTGACTCTCAATCAGCCCAAGGCCCGAAGCACAGCCAGGGGCTCCTTTGCCGCGACATGCAGCAGGGCCAGCGCAGGCCGATCTGGTTTGCGGTCACACCGCTCCACGTGGCGCAAGGTGCCCAGGCTGATGAAGAGCTTGGCTGCGAAATCCTGCTGGGTTAGACCCAGCGTGTGACGCACTTAGGCCATGTCGATGTCCTGCGGACGATGAAGCTTGGCGGCGCCGGGGATGCTCTTTTCCAGCTCAATGGCCTCTCGCAAGCCTTGAGTGATGCCTTTAAAGCTGGAACTGTTCATCGAACTGGTCATTGAGCCTCTTCAGTCCTGCGCTGACCACGACGTCGACCAATGTAGCGAAGTAGTTGCGCCGTGTCGCCGAAAGATTGTGTTACCAGCCTCAGCGCGCGAGGAGTGCCCATCTTTCGTGATCCCGCCAGCGGCCACCAATTTTCAGGTAGCGCGGCGAATAGCCTTCCTGAGTGAATCCGCAACTGCGGACCAAGGCGAGCGAGGCCAGATTGCCCGGTTGGATATTAGCCTCTAGTCGATGCAGCTTGAGCGACTTGAATGCCTGCCGACTCACCGCTGCGAGTCCGTCGCGCATGACGCCCTGGCCTTCATGGCCGGCGAAGACGTAATAGCCCAGATAGGCGCTACGGAAAAAGCCGAGGACGATGTTCGTGACGTTGATCACCCCGGCGATCTGATCGCTGTCACTTCGACAGACCAGCCATGCGCAGTTGCCGGGCTGCGCCATGCGATCAAGGTAGGAGTGAAACTCGGCGGAGCTAGAAGGCGCCCGAGTCCACGGCTGGTGTAGCTTGACGCTGCGCCGCGCTGCCGAAAGGAACTCAGCCTCGTCCCGTAGTTCTGGCGCGCGAAGGTAGACCAGGCCTTTCAATCAGCCCAGACCACCAACCCGCTCCAAGCGGTAGCCAGCACCACCACCCCAAACGCAATCCGGTACCAGGCAAAAGGCACGAAGTTGTGGCTGGCGATGTAACGCAGCAGCCAGCGCACGCAGATCCAGGCGCTCAGGAAGGAGAACAGCAGGCCCACGGCGAACATGGGGATGTCGGCCACGCTCAGCAATGCGCGCTCCTTGTAGAGGCTGTAGGCGCCGGCGCCGACCAGGGTCGGGATGCCCAGGAAGAAGGAAAAGTCAACGGCGGCCTGGCGAGACAGGCCCAGGAACATGCCGCCGATGATGGTGGCGCCGGAGCGGCTGGTGCCGGGGATCATGGCCAGGCACTGGACCAGGCCAACCTTCAGCGCGTCGAGCGGGCTCATGTCGTCGACCGCATGAATGCGCACGGCACTGGCCGGGCGGCGTTCGGCCCACAGGATGATCAGGCCACCGATGATGAAGGTGCTGGCCACAACGGTCGGGGTGAACAGATGCGCCTTGATCGCCTTGCCGAACAGCAGGCCCAGAACCACGGCCGGCACGAAGCCGATCGCCACATTGATGAAGAAGCGCCTTGCGCGTGGGTCGCTGCCCAGGCCCGCGGCGGTCTCGCGCAGGCGCTGCCAATAGACCAGGATGACGGCGAAGATCGCACCGGTCTGGATGGCGATGTCGAAGACCTTGCTCTTGTCATCATCGAAGCCCAGCAGCGAACCGGCCAGGATCAGGTGCCCTGTTGATGAAATCGGCAGGAACTCGGTCAGTCCCTCGACCACGCCCATCACGGCGGCCTTGATCAACAACATGGCGTCCACGCGCGCTCCCCGCAGGTTTTTGAGTGGCCGCGATGATAGCTTGCGCGTATGTACTGCCTTGACCCGCCTTCAAGCCGGCGCGTACATTACTGACCGATCAGTCAGTACAACCCATCGCGTGAGCAACAGTCCCCGTCAGCGCCGCAAGGAAGCCCGCCCGCAAGAACTGCTGGCCGCCGCATTGGCCCTGTTCATTGACAAGGGGTTTGCTGCCACCCGCTCCGAGGAGGTGGCTGCCCGGGCTGGCGTCTCCAAGGGAACCTTGTATCTGTATTACCCCAGCAAGGAAGAGTTGTTCAAGGCGGTGGTGCGGGAGAACCTATCGGCTCATATCGCCGAGGGCAGCGAAATGGTGGCCCAGCACCAGGGCAGCAGCGCCGAGCTGCTGGGCCTGGTGATGAATGAATGGTGGGCGCGGGTCGGCCAGGGCGCGGCCGGCGGCATCAGCAAGATCATGATGGCCGAGGCGCGCAACTTCCCGGAGCTGGCCCGCTTTTATGTGGACGAGGTGATCGAGCCCTCGCATCGCCTGCTGGGCAGCCTGATCGAGCGTGGCATTGCCAGCGGCGAGTTCCGGCCGGTGCCGGTGCAGGAAACTGTCCATGTACTGATCGGCCCGATGCTGCACATGATGCTGGCCGAGCATTCCTTTGGCGCTTGCAAGATGCACTGCCCAGCGCTGAATGCTCCGGCGGTGCTGGCCACCCAACTGGATCTGATGTTGCGCGGCCTTTTGTCCGCAGTGACGCCCGAACTGTCAAAAGAAAGCAAAAAAAGATGAAGCGCTGGTTGAAGATTGCCCTGCCCGTGGTGGCGGTGCTAGCCCTGGGCCTGATCGGCGCGCGGGTGATGAAGGCGCGCCAGACACAGGCGGTGCTGGCGCCGACGACCGCCGCCGGGCTGGAACTGGCCGACATTGATCTCGTCACGGTGCAACGCCAGCGTTATGCCCGCAGTCTGGATATTTCGGGCAGCTTGCGGGCGGTCAACAGTGCCGTCATCAAGGCCAAGGTCGCGGCCGAGCTGACCCAGTTGACGGTGCGCGAGGGCGACAGTGTGCGCGCCGGCCAGGTGCTGGGCCAGCTCGACACGACCGAACTGGACTTGCGCCTGAAGCAGGCCGAGCAGACCGCGGTGGCCGCCAAATCGCAGCAGGACATCGCCCGCCGCACGCTAGAGAACAACCGCGCCCTGGTCGGCCAGGGCTTCATTTCGGCCACTGCGCTGGACACGGCCCTGGCCGGCGAGGCCGGCGCCCAGGCCAACTGGCTGGCCGCGCAGGCCGCTGCCGAGCTGGCGCGCAAGTCGCAGCGCGATGCCCGCCTGATCGCCCCGATCACCGGCCAGGTCTCTCAGCGCCTGGTGCAGCCGGGCGAGCGGGTGCCCATCGACGCCCGCATCCTTGAGATCGTTGACATCTCCACGCTGGAACTCGAGGCCGCCATCGCGCCTGAATACGCCGCAGCTTTGAAGATCGGTGCCATGGCGCGCTTGCAGATCGAGGGCCTGGCGGCGCCGGTGGCGGCGACCGTGGCGCGCATCAACCCGGCCGCGCAGACCGGCTCGCGGGCGGTGCTGGTCTATCTGAAGGTGGCCGGCCAGCCGGGCTTGCGCCACGGCATGTTTGCCCAAGGCAAGCTGCTGCTGGATGAGCAAGAGGCATTGGTGCTGCCGCTCTCGGCCGTGCGGGTCGAGAAGGCGCGGCCCTATGTGTTGCAACTGGCGGACGGCAGGGCCCGCGCGCTAACGGTGGAGCTGGGTCAGGGCGGTGAGGTGGGCGGACGCGCGGTGGTGGCGCTCAAGTCCGGCGTGACCGAGGGCATGCAAGTGCTCTCCGCCACCGCCGGCCTTGTGGCCGACGGCACGCCGGTGAGCGTGGCCAAGAAGCCCGGGGCTGCTGCTTCGGCAGCTTCCCGCTGAGGTAGCCCGCCATGTGGTTCACCCGCGTCTCGATCCAGAACCCCGTCATGGCCGTTATGGTCATGCTGGCCTTTGTGGTGCTGGGCCTGTTCAGCTACCAGCGCTTGTCGGTGGACCAGTTCCCGAACATCGACTTCCCCACCGTCGTGGTCCAGATGGACTACCCCGGCGCTTCGCCGGAGATCGTCGAGGCCGAGGTCAGCAAGAAAGTCGAGGAGGCTGTCAACACGGTTGCCGGCATCAGCGCACTGACCTCGCGCTCCTACGAAGGCAGCTCCGTCGTCATCATCGAGTTCAACCTCGACGTTGACGGCCGCAAGGCCGCCGAGGACGTGCGCGAGAAGGTCGGCCTGATGCGCCCGCTGCTGCGCGACGAGGTCAAGGAGCCGCGCATCTCTCGCTTCGACCCGCAGAGCACGCCGATCTTCAACGTCGCGGTGCTGTCCGAGGACGGCAAAAGGAGTACGCAGGAGCTGACGACCTGGGCCACCCAGGTGCTGCAGAAGCGACTAGAGAACGTGCGCGGCGTCGGTTCGGTCAGCGTGGTGGGCGGCCTGCAGCGCCAGATCCAGCTGCAACTGCGCCCGGCGGCGCTGGAGGCGATGGGCATCACCGTCGACCAGGTGCTGGCCGCCGTGAAGAGCGAGAACCAGGAGTTGCCGATGGGCAATATTCGTTCGCTGGAGCAGGAGCGGGTGGTGCAGATCAATGCCCGGCTGAAGCGACCGGAAGACTTCCGCGACATCGTGGTGACCCGCCGGGGCGGCACACCCGTGAAGCTCTGGCAGGTGGCCGATGTCGTTGATGGCCCACAGGAGATTGAAAGCCTGGCGCTTTACAACGGCCAACGCACGGTGCTGCTCTCGGTGCAAAAAAGCCAGGGCGAGAACACCATCGAGGTGGTGGACGGGCTGATGACGGCGCTCAAGGAGTCGAAGTCGCTGACGCCGGCGGGCATCAAGACGGAGGTCAACCGCGACAACTCGCGCGGCATCCGAATCTCGGTGGAGAACGTGCGCCGCACGCTGTTCGAGGGCGCGGCGCTGACGGTACTGATCGTGTTCCTGTTCCTGAACAGCTGGCGCTCGACCATCATCACCGGCCTGACCCTACCGATCGCGCTGATCGGCACCTTCCTGTTCATGTACATCTTCGGCTTCACGATCAACAACATCACGATGATGGCGCTGAGCCTGTGCGTGGGCCTGCTGATCGACGATGCCATCGTCGTGCGCGAGAACATCGTGCGCCATGTGCAGATGGGCGCCAGCCCGAAGCAGGCCGCGCTGGACGGCACGGCCGAGATCGGTCTAGCCGTGCTGGCCACCACCCTGTCGATCGTGGCAGTGTTCCTGCCGATCGGCTTCATGGGCGGCATCGTTGGCAAGTTTTTTCATGAGTTCGGCATCACCATCGTGGCGGCCGTGCTGATCTCGATGTTCGTCAGCTTCACGCTGGACCCGATGCTGTCCAGCATCTGGCACGACCCGGCCGCGCATGGCGCCCGCAAAGGCCCGCCAGTCTCGCTGTACGACAAGACCCTGGGCCGCGTCACCGGCTGGTTTGATCGCATGACCGAGTCGCTGTCGAACGGCTACCAGAAGATCCTCGGCTGGTCGTTGCGCCACAAGGGCAAGACACTCCTGATCGCGCTGGCCACCTTCCTATTCAGCTTCGTGCTGCTGGGCGGCGTGGGCAAGGAGTTCGTGCCCAAGGCCGACCTGTCCGAGACGCAGATCAATTTCTACACCCCGGTGGGCTCGGCGCTCGAAGTGACCGAGGCGCGGGCCAAGCAGATCGACGCCTTGCTGCGCGAGCTGCCCGAGGTGCGCTACACGGTGACGACGATCAACAGCGGCTTTGCCGCCGGCAAGATCTATGGCGCCATCTATGTGCGCCTGGTCGACCGCAAGGATCGCCAGCGCAGTGTCGACGCGCTGGCCGGGCCGCTGCGCGCGCAGCTGGCCCGCATTCCCGGCATCACCGTCACCAACATCGGCCAGACCGATCTGGGCGGGGGCAAGAGCCTGCAGTTCTCGCTGCAGGGCGCCGACCTGGGCGAGCTGGAGCGCATTGCCAAGCAGGTGCGGGCGCGGCTGGAGAAGGTCCCTGGCCTGGTCGACCTGGACAGCACCCTCAAGCCTGACAAGCCGACGGTGGCTGTGGATGTCAAGCGCGAGGCCGCCGCCGACGTGGGGCTCAATGTGAACGCGCTGGCCGGCACGCTGCGCACCCTGCTCGCCGGCACGACGGTGGGCAACTGGCGCGCGCCCGATGGCGAGAACTACGACGTGATCGTCCGCCTGGCACCCAAGGACCGCGTCACCTTGGACGACCTGCAGGGCCTGCCGATCAATGTGGCCGCGGCTAGCGACGGCGCGGCGCGGGTGGTGCGACTGAGCCAGGTGGCGGACATCAGGGCCTCGACCGGCCCCAACCAGATCAACCGCCGCGACATGAGCCGCGAAATCACCATTGACGCCAACGCGCTGGGTCGCAGCTCGGGCGAGGTCTCGGCCGACATCAAGAAGATCCTGGACGACACCGCTTTCCCGCCCGGCTACCGCTACACCTTTGGCGGTTCGACAAAGAACATGAACGAGTCCTTCCAGTACGCGATCGGCGCGCTGGGCCTCGCCATCATCTTCATCTACATGATCCTGGCCAGCCAGTTCAAGAGCTTCTTGCAGCCGTTGGCACTGATGAGCTCGCTGCCACTGACCCTGATCGGCGTGGTACTGGCGCTGCTTCTGTTCCGCTCGACCCTGAACATGTTCAGCATCATCGGCATCGTCATGCTAATGGGCTTGGTGACCAAGAACGCCATCCTGCTGATCGACTTCGCCATCCGGTCACGCGAGGGCCAGCACGGCAATGGCATCGACGAGGAGCCGATGGGGCGTAACGAGGCGCTGCTTCACGCTGCCAAGGTACGGTTGCGACCAATCCTGATGACGACGCTGGCGATGGTCTTCGGCATGGTGCCGCTGGCCTTTGCCATCAGCGAGGGCTCGGAACAGCGCGCTCCGATGGGCCAGGCCGTCATCGGTGGCGTCATCACCTCCTCGCTGCTCACCCTGGTGGTGGTGCCGGTGATCTATTGCTATCTGGACGATCTGGCGGTCTGGGCAAAAGCCAAGTTCACTAGAAATAGAATTCCGGATCCCCAGAATCCGGTTCCCGAGGAATTGAAATGAATATCGAACAAGCCCGCTTCAACATGATCGAACAGCAGATCCGCCCCTGGGACGTGCTGGACGCGGGCGTGCTGGCGCTCCTTGCCGTGGTCAAGCGCGAGGATTTCGTGCCCGCAGCCCACAAGGCGCTGGCGTTCATGGACACCGAAATCCCTCTCGACGGCGGCGAGGCGATGCTGGCCCCGCGTGTCGAGGCCCGGCTGCTGCAGGCGCTGGCCATCGCCCGCCACGAAAAGGTGCTGGAGATCGGCACCGGTTCGGGCTTCATGGCTGCGCTGCTGGGCCACCGGGCGCAGCATGTCGACACGCTGGAGTTGAATCCCGAGTTGGCGGCCCAGGCCGCCGACAAGCTCAAGCGCGCCGGTGTGATGAATGTGCGCGTGCGCCAGCAGGATGGCGCGCAGGGCCTGGCCGCCGAGGCACCGTTCGACGCCATTCTGCTGTCCGGCTCGGTGGACGAGGTGCCTGCCGCGCTGCTGTCCCAGCTGAAGGTCGGCGGCCGGCTGGCGGCCATCGTTGGCAACGAGCCGGTGATGCGCGCCCAGCTGATCACCCGCGTCGGTGACGCCGAATACAGCACGAAGATTCTGTTCGATACCGTCGCCCCGCGCCTGCACGGCTTTGTGGCGCGCAACAGCTTCGCCTTCTGATGATGGAGCTCGGCATTGCGCAGGTTCGGCAGCTGTGTGCGCAGGCCGCGCCACCCTTGCTGCTAGACGTGCGCGAGCCCTGGGAAGCGCAATTGGCGAGCATCCGCATCGCCGGCGTGCCAGACAAATTGCTGCCGATGGGCCAGGTGCCCGAACGGCTGGACGAGCTGGACCCGCTGCAGCCTGTCATCGTTTATTGCCATCACGGGGTGCGCAGCATGCAAGTCGTCGCATTTCTGCAGCGCCAGGGCTTCGAATCCGTCTATAACCTCGCCGGTGGCATCGACGCTTGGTCCCGAGAGGCCGACGCCGACGTGCCGAGATATTGAATTCAAACCCCATAACGTCCAACAACATGTTGACAAGGAAGCCCATGCCCGCCCACCGCCCAACGAATTCCTACCGTCCTCTGAAGGCCCTCAGCATGGCCATGGCGCTGGCGTTCGCTGCGGCTGGCGTGCAGGCGCAAAGCCTGCAGGAGCTGTACGACGCGGCTCGAGTCTATGACGCCACGTACCTGGCAGCTCGTGCCCAGGCCGAAACCGCGCAATACCGGCTGGGCCAGGCCGAGGCGCTGTCGCGCCCGACCTTGGGCCTGGGACTGGGTGGCAGCTACGGCCGCACCGATCTGCCCGGCAATCTGACGCCGACCACCACCGATGACCGTCTGCAGGCCGGCCTGACCGGCAGGATGGCGATCTACAACCGGAGCAATTCGGTCACGATCGCACAAGCCCAGCGAGGCCTGGGCGTGTCGGCGGCCGATCTGGAGTCTGCCGACCAGGACCTGATCGTGCGGGTCGCCCAGGCCTACTTCGATGTGCTGGCGGCCAAGGACGCGTTGAGCACCTCGCGCGCCAGCAAGGCTGCCATCGCCGAGCAACTGGCCTCGGCCAAGCGCAACTTCGAGGTTGGCACTGCCACCATCACCGATGCCCGCGAAGCGCAGGCCCGCTATGACCTCGCCACCGCGCTGGAGATCGCCGCCGACAACGACCTGCGCGTCAAGCGTGTCACCCTGGATCAGCTGGTTGGCCGCGTCGGTGTCGAGCCCCGTCCGCTGGCCGTGCCGGTTGCACTTCCGGCCCTGCCGTCCACCGATGTGGAAACCTGGGTTACCCAGGGCGACCAGCACCCGCTCGTGCGCCGGGCGCGCCTGGGCCTGGAGGTGGCGCAGCTGGAGACCGAGAAGGCCCGTGCCGCCGGCGGCGTCACCGTCGACCTGAACGGCTCGCTCGCCACCAGCCGCTACCACCTGCAAAACGGCACGCCGTCCGCCGTGCCGGGCAACACCCAGGCGGCCAGCGTCGGCTTCCAGGTCAACTACCCGCTCTACACCGGCGGCCTGGTTCAGAACCGCGTCAAGGAGACGCTGGCGCTGGAAGAGAAGTCGCGCAACGACCTCGAATTCGCGCGCCGCGGCGTCAGCGAGGGAACCCGCCGCGCCTTCTTCGGCGTGCAGTCGCTGCAGGCCCAGGTGAAAGCGCTGGAGGCGGCCGAGTCGTCCAGCAAGCTGGCGCTGGAGTCCACGCAGCTCGGCTACAAGGTCGGCGTTCGCGTCAACTTGGACGTGCTGAATGCGCAGACCCAGCTCTTCACCACCCAGCGCGACCTTGCCAAGGCGCGCTACGACGTGGTGCTGAACGGCCTCAAGCTGCGCCAGGCCTCCGGCCAGCTGACGCCGGACGAGATCGCGGCGGTGAACCAGTTGCTGGCCAAGTAATCAGCAGGCTCAAGTCGGGCGAGAATCCGGTGCATGCTCTATCTGCTTTCTCCCGCCAAGTCGCTCGATTATGAAACCCCCGTGCCACCGGCAATCCAGCCGCTGGCCACTCTGCCGCAGTTCAACCGCCAGTCCGCCGAGCTGATCAAGCTGCTGCGGGGCCAGAGCGCGGCCGACATCGGCGCGCTGATGACCTTGTCGCCGGCCCTGTCCGAGCTCAATGTGGCTCGCTACAAGGCCTGGCGCCCCAAATTCACGCCCGAGAACAGCAAGCCTGCCGTGCTGGCCTTCAATGGTGATGTGTACGAGGGGCTCGACGCTTCCAGCCTCGGCCCGGACGATCTGCAATGGGCGCAGGTGCACGTGGCCATACTGTCTGGGCTCTACGGCGTGCTGCGGCCGCTGGACCTCCTCCAGCCCTACCGCCTAGAGATGGGCACACGCCTGGCCAACCCGGCCGGCGCCAACCTGTACAGCTTCTGGGGCGAGCGACTGGCCGAGTACCTGAACAAGGCCGCGGCCGCCGACCCGGTGCCGGTGATTGTCAACCTGGCCTCGCAGGAGTATTTCAAGGCGGCCGATCGCAAAAGCCTGCAGCCCCGCGTGATCTAGTGCCAGTTTGAGGACTGGAAGACCGACCGCTACAAGATCATCAGTTTTTTTGCCAAGCGCGCACGCGGCCTGATGGCCCGTTACGCCATCACTCAGCGCATCAGCACGCCGGCCGGGCTGCAGGGTTTTGATCTGGACGGCTATGCCTACCAGCCGGCCCTGTCGACGCCGGAGCGCCTGTTGTTCCGACGCCGACTGGACTGAAACCCCCATGAGCACGCAAGCAATCACCCCGGAACTGCGCCACTGGATCGTTGAGCAGACCCAGGCTGGCCACAACCAGGCGCAGGTGCTGGCGGCGATGGTCGGCAGCGGCTGGGATGCCGTGGTGGCGCAGCAGGCGCTGGATGAAACCCTGAACCACAAGCTTGCCGTGCCAGCCAGCCGTGTGCCGGAGCCTGCGCTGGCTGGCGGCCACCCGCTGCTGTCGGCCGGCGACCGCGAGGTCAAGGTCCTGATGAGCTTGCTGCATCCGCGCGTGGTGGTGTTCGGTGGCCTGCTGTCTGACGAAGAATGCGACGCGATGATGGCCTTGGCCGGCGCTCGGCTTGCCCGCTCCGAAACGGTCGCCACCAGCGGCGACGGCAGCGAGGTCAATGCCGCGCGCACCAGCGACGGCATGTTCTTCGAGCGTGGCGAGAACGCGTTGATTCAGCGTGTCGAGGCCCGCATCGCGGCGCTGCTGGCATGGCCCGTCCTACACGGCGAGGGCCTGCAGATCCTGCGCTACCGGCCCGGCGCTGAGTACCTGCCGCACTACGACTACTTCGACCCGACCCATGTCAGCACGCCCGCCATCCTCAAACGCGGCGGTCAGCGGGTCGGCACCCTGGTGATGTACCTGAACACGCCCACCGCCGGCGGCGCGACCACCTTCCCCGACATCAAGCTGGAGGTCGCGCCGATCAAGGGCAATGCGGTTTTTTTCAGCTACGACCGCCCGCAGCCCATGACCCTGACCCTGCATGGCGGCGCGCCGGTGCGCGAGGGCGAGAAGTGGGTGGCGACCAAGTGGCTGCGCGAGGGCGTGTTCGTCTGAGCTTCAGGGCTGGCGCAGCGGTAGCTGGCTCTGCTTGAGCTGGCGCAACACGAAGCTGCTCTTGCTGTGGCGGATGCCGGGGATCTTGTAGAGCCGCTCGCGCAAGAGCCGCTCATAGTCGCGCGTATCGGCTACGGCGATGCGCACGTAATAGTCGTAATCGCCCGAGACTAGGAACGCCTCCAGCACCTCCGGGATCTGCTCCAGCGCCTGGCCGAACTCGAACAACGCCGCGTCGGAATGGTCGTTCAGCGTCACCTGCACGATCACCGTGTCGGGCAGGCCCAGCTTGGCCGCATTGACACGCACTGCGTAGCCCTCGATCACCCCGTCGTCCTCCATGCGCTTGATGCGGGTCCAGCTGGGCGAACTGGTCAGCCCGACCCGGGCGCTGAGGTCCTGCAGGCTCATGCGGGCGTCCTCTTGCAGCGCGGACAGGATGGCGAGATCGAATTTGTCGAGTTTCATGCGGTCAGATTCTAGAGATGCGGCAGGATTTTCTGAATTTCGCCGTTTATCTGGAAAATTCAGCAGCCTTTTCTGAGTCATCCTGGGCACAGTGCTGGCATGCAAGCCACACCCACCTCTGTTCCAGTTTTCAATGGCGCTCAGGCACTGATCGCCACCCTGCTAGCCCTCGGCGTCGACACCGTCTTCGGCTATCCCGGCGGCGCCGTGCTGCCGCTCTACGACGCCCTGCATGGCGAGCCGCGTCTGCGACATGTGTTGGTGCGCCACGAGCAGGCTGCTGTCCATGCGGCGCAGGGCTACGCGCGCACGACCGGCCGGGTGGGTGTGGTCTTCGTGACCTCGGGCCCGGGCATGAGCAACACGACCACCGGCCTGCTCGACGCGCTCAGCGACTCGATCCCCGTGCTGTGCATCAGCGGCCAGGTCGCCACCGCTTCGATCGGCACCGACGCGTTCCAGGAGTGCGACGCGCTGGGCATCTCGCGGCCGGTGACCAAGTGGAATGCGCAGGTGAGGGCGGTCGAGTCGCTCAGCGCGACCCTGGTCGAGGCCTATGCGCGGGCCGCGGGTGGTCGGCCAGGGCCGGTGCTGGTGGATGTGCCCAAGGACGTGCAGCTGGCGCCTTGCGGCCGGCCCACCGTGCTGCCTCCCAGGCTGGATCACCCCATGCCCAAGCCGGCCGCCGTGGACGCTGCCTTGGCCCTGCTGGCCCGCGCACGCCGACCTGTCTTTTACGGTGGTGGCGGCCTGATCAATGCCGGCCCGGCGGCCTGCTCAGCCTTTGCCCGCCTGGTCGTCGCCTGCCAAGCCCCCTGCACCCTGACTCTGATGGGCCTGGGTGCCTACCCGGCCACCAGCCCGTACTTTCTTGGCATGCTGGGCATGCACGGCACGCTGGAGGCGAACCTGGCCATGCACCGGGCCGACCTGATCATCTGCGTCGGCGCGCGCTTCGATGACCGGGTGACGGGCCGGCTCGATGCCTTCTGTCCTGAGGCCAAGATCATCCATCTCGATGTCGACCCGCGCTCCATCGGCAAGGTGGTGGCGGCCGACGTGGCCTTGGTGGGCAACACCGAGGCCAGCCTGCTCGCCCTGGCGCGCGACCTGCGGCCGCCCGCTGAGCTGAGCGGCTGGTGGCGCCAGATCGAGGGTTGGCGGGCCGAGCGCTCGCTGGACTTTACGGACCGCAGTGATGTCATCCTGCCCCAGGCCTTGATGAGCCGCCTGAATCTGCACTTGGCCGGACGTGACGCGATCGTCTCCACCGACGTCGGCCAACACCAGATGTGGGCCGCCCAATACTTGCAGCAGCAGCGCCCGCGCCGCTGGCTCAGCTCAGGCGGCGCCGGCACCATGGGCTACGGCCTGCCTGCCGCCATTGGCGCGCAGGTCGCGCATCCCGAGGCCCTGGTCGTTTGCGTCAGCGGCGATGCCTCCATCCTGATGAACATCCAGGAGCTGTCCACCGCCATGCAGCACGGCACCCCGGTCAAGGTCGTGCTCAGCAACAACGGCCGCATGGGCATGGTGCGGCAGTGG
>Ga0187843_10001893_pt1 | contig 13043 bp, 12 predicted proteins | sample SpaLakP09_SKY_43_FD_134516 | JGI IMG/M metagenome (GOLD analysis project Ga0187843, IMG submission 134516) | Oligotrophic lake water microbial communities from Sparkling Lake, Wisconsin, USA - SP09_SKY_43 | ecosystem: Environmental > Aquatic > Freshwater > Lake | place: USA: Sparkling Lake... | reverse complement strand
TGGAGATTCTCACTTGTACAAGCATATCAAGGTACCCGCCCAGGGCCACAAAATTACCGTCAATAAAGACATGTCGTTGACCGTACCTGATCAGCCCATTATTCCTTACATCGAGGGTGATGGTACCGGCTTGGACATCACGCCCGTCATGTTGAAAGTGGTTGATGTAGCGGTGGCCAAAGCCTACGGCGGAAAGCGTCAAATTCATTGGATGGAAGTTTTTGCAGGCGAAAAGTCCACCCAAATTTACGGCCCAGACGTATGGTTGCCTGAAGAAACTTTGGCTGCGCTGAAAGAGTATGTGGTGTCGATCAAAGGTCCGCTCACCACCCCCGTGGGTGGGGGGATTCGTTCCTTGAACGTGGCATTGCGACAAGAACTCGATTTGTACGTTTGCTTGCGCCCCGTGCAGTATTTCAAAGGCGTGCCTTCTCCATTGAAAGAACCCGAAAAAACCAACATGGTGATCTTCCGTGAAAATTCAGAAGACATCTACGCTGGTATCGAATACGAGGCTGAAAGCGATAAGGCCAAGAAGCTCATCAAGTTCTTGATTGAAGAAATGGGTGTCACCAAAATCCGTTTCCCCAATACTTCCGGCATTGGTATCAAGCCCGTGTCGCGCGAAGGAACAGAGCGCTTGGTGCGCAAGGCCATTCAATACGCCATCGACAACGACAAGCCCAACGTCACCATCGTGCACAAGGGCAACATCATGAAATACACCGAAGGTGGTTTCCGCGATTGGGCTTATGGTTTGGCCCAGAAAGAATTTGGCGCGCAACTCATCGATGGTGGACCATGGTGCAAGTTCAACAACCCCCGGACCGGCAAAGAAATCATCGTCAAAGACAGCATTGCCGATGCGTTCTTGCAACAAATTTTGTTGCGCCCTGCCGAGTACAGCGTGATTGCAACCTTGAATTTAAATGGCGACTATGTATCTGATGCATTGGCCGCGCAAGTAGGCGGTATTGGCATTGCGCCGGGCGCCAATTTGTCTGATTCCGTGGCCTGCTTTGAAGCCACCCACGGTACGGCCCCAAAGTACGCTGGTAAAGATTACGTGAACCCGGGTTCTGAAATCTTGTCAGCCGAAATGATGCTGCGCCACATGGGTTGGACTGAAGCAGCCGACCTGATCATTTTATCCATGGAGAAGTCCATCCTCAGCCGCAAAGTCACCTATGACTTTGCCCGACTGATGGACGGTGCCACGCAAGTGAGTTGTTCTGGTTTTGGTCAGGTGATGATCGAGAACATGTAAGGCCGCCACTTTGCTGGGTGCTTAAGCGCCTTGGGCGGCCAAGTTGGCTCGAAATTGCGGGGTTCTCAAACGAGAACCCCGTTGTTTTTGCTGATCTGCGTCGCCTGTATCAAGCGCTGGTGCGGCGATAACGCGAATGTTTTTGGCCATCCACCCCCGCGGCCCCTCCATGAGTTCATAGGTGACACTGGCGCCTTGTTGCAGGGTTTTGAATCCCGTCATCTCTACTTCGCTGAAATGCGCAAAAACATCCTGATCCCAATCTGATGATTCGATAAAGCCAAATCCCTTGTGGTTGTTGAACCATTTCACAATTCCGTATGCCATAGACCGCTCTCCATTTGTAAAAAAATAATACTTTTAAATGTAAAAAGAAACTTTATAAATTAAAATACATATCAATATTTTTGTAAAGTACTATTTAATTACTTGTTTATTTAAGTTATCCTGACAATGTGCTCTCTGAAGTCACATTCAGGAACTGCTCGATAGAATGACTGCATGCCCAGTAAATCCAACCAGCCCGTTGTCCCGCCAACCCAGATTTCCGATGGTGATTCAGTTGTTTCGGAGCGTCGCACCCAGCGGACCCAGCCGCCGCAGATGTACCAAGTGGTCATGCTCAATGATGACTTCACCCCCATGGAGTTCGTGGTTCGGGTTTTGCAGGAGTTTTTCAGCAAAGACCGCGAAGCGGCCACCCAAATCATGTTGAAGATCCACCTGGACGGCAAAGGCGTTTGCGGCGTTTACTCCAAAGATGTCGCCGCCACCAAGGTCGACCAAGTGCAAGATGCAGCCCACGAAGCCGGACATCCCCTGCAATGTTTGAGCGAGCCCGTTGAATAAATCCCCATCGTTTCCATATACAGTTGACCCTAAGCACGCCCCAAGGAAGAAATCATGATTGCCCAAGAACTTGAAGTCAGCTTGCACATGGCCTTTGTCGAGGCCAGACAGCAGCGTCATGAATTCATTACCGTTGAACACCTGTTGTTGGCTTTGCTGGACAACCCCAGTGCGGCCGAAGTATTGCGCGCTTGCTCAGCCAATATTGATGATTTGCGTAAATCTTTGTCAAATTTCATCAAAGACAACACCCCCCAAGTGGCTGGCAGCGACGAAGTCGACACCCAACCAACCCTTGGTTTCCAACGCGTCATTCAGCGCGCCATCATGCATGTCCAGTCAACGGGCAACGGCAAGAAGGAAGTCACGGGTGCCAATGTGCTCGTGGCCATTTTTGGTGAAAAAGATTCGCATGCTGTGTATTACCTCCACCAACAAGGTGTCACCCGCTTGGATGTGGTGAATTACATTGCACACGGTATCAAAAAGAGCGACCCGCAAGAGCCTGCAAAGAGCAACGAGTCCGCCGCGCCTGAGAACGAAGAGGCTGCTGAAAAGTCTGAGAAAGCCTCCCCCCTTGAGCAGTTCACCCAAAACCTGAACCAACTGGCCAAGGACGGCAAGATTGATCCGCTGATCGGTCGCGAATATGAGGTGGAGCGCACCATTCAAATCCTGTGCCGTCGTCGCAAAAACAACCCGCTCTTGGTGGGCGAAGCCGGCGTGGGTAAGACAGCCATTGCCGAAGGCTTGGCTTGGCGCATCACACAAAAAGATGTTCCTGAAATTCTGTCCGAAGCCGTGGTGTATTCCTTGGATATGGGCGCATTGCTGGCCGGCACCAAGTACCGCGGCGACTTCGAACAACGCTTGAAAGGCGTCCTGAAGTCCTTGAAAGACAAGCCCAATGCGGTCTTGTTCATCGATGAGATTCACACCTTGATCGGGGCTGGTGCAGCCTCTGGCGGCACCTTGGACGCTTCCAACTTGCTCAAGCCAGCTTTGTCCAGCGGCCAACTCAAGTGCATTGGCGCCACCACCTTCACCGAGTACCGCGGCATTTTTGAGAAAGACGCGGCCTTGAGCCGTCGCTTCCAAAAAGTCGATGTGGTCGAGCCCACCATCGAACAAACCGTGGATATTTTGAAAGGCTTGAAATCACGCTTTGAGGAACATCACAGTGTGAAATACGCCGTGGCTGCCTTGCAAGCGGCTGCAGAGCTGAGTGCCAAGTACATCAATGACCGCCATTTGCCCGACAAGGCGATTGACGTGATCGACGAGGCGGGTGCTGCCCAGCGCATTTTGCCGGCCTCCAAGCGCAAGAAAACCATCAGCAAGTCAGAAATTGAAGACATCGTCGCCAAGATCGCGCGTATTCCGCCTGCCAGTGTGTCCAATGATGACCGAGGTAAATTGCAAACCTTGGAACGCGACTTGAAGAGCGTCGTTTTTGGTCAAGACAAGGCATTGGAAGTGCTGGCGTCTGCGGTCAAGATGGCGCGTTCTGGCTTGGGTAAAGCCGACAAACCGATTGGTGCTTTCTTGTTCAGTGGCCCCACAGGTGTGGGTAAAACCGAAGCCGCCAAGCAATTGGCATACATCTTGGGCATTGACTTGCTGCGCTTTGACATGTCGGAGTACATGGAACGTCATGCCGTAAGCCGCCTGATTGGGGCACCTCCCGGTTACGTGGGTTTTGACCAAGGTGGCTTGTTGACCGAGGCCGTTACCAAAAAACCGCATTCCGTGTTGCTCTTGGATGAAATAGAAAAAGCCCACCCCGATATCTTCAACGTCTTGTTGCAGGTGATGGATCACGGCACCCTCACTGACAACAATGGTCGCAAAGCCGACTTCCGCAATGTGATCATCATCATGACCACGAATGCAGGCGCAGAGACCATGAACAAGTCCACCATTGGCTTCACAAATGCGCGGGAACCCGGCGATGAATTGGCCGACATCAAACGACTCTTCACCCCTGAATTTCGCAACCGTTTGGATGCCACTGTCAGCTTCAAACCACTTGATGAAGTGGTCATCATGCGCGTGGTTGACAAATTTTTGCTGCAACTCGAAACCCAACTGGCGGAGAAGAAAGTCGAAGTCACTTTCACAGACGATTTGCGCAAGCATTTGGCCAAAAAAGGTTTCGACCCCCTCATGGGTGCGCGTCCGATGCAGCGGCTCATTCAAGACACGATTCGCAAAGCTTTGGCCGACGAACTCTTGTTTGGCCGACTGACAGAAGGCGGGCGTTTGACGGTCAGCTTGGATGACAAAGAAGAAGTTCAACTCGACATCCAACCCTTGCCGAAAAAAGAGTCTCGCGCCTCGAAGTCGGAACCCGCTGAACCCGAAGAAGCCGAGGCCAGTTGATCGTGGCTGGACACAGCAAATGGGCAAATATCCAGCACCGCAAAGGTCGCCAGGATGAAAAAAGAGGCAAGATTTGGACGCGGGTCATTCGAGAAATCATGGTGGCTGCGCGCTTAGCTGGTGGTGACTTGGATACCAACCCGCGCTTGCGCATGGCGGTTGAAAAAGCCAAGGCGGTCAATATGCCCGCTGACACCATCAAGCGCAATATCGACAAAGCCACTGGCAACTTGGAAGGCGTTCAATACGAAGAAATTCGTTATGAAGGCTATGGCATTGGCGGTGTTGCCGTCATGGTGGACACCATGACCGATAACAAAGTGCGCACTGTGGCCGAAGTTCGTCATGCCCTCAGCAAACACGGCGGCAACATGGGCACGGAAGGCTCGGTGGCTTTTCAATTCAAACACTGCGGACAACTGATTTTGGCGCCCGGGACGACTGAGGACAAAGTCATGGAAGTGGCCTTAGAAGCCGGTGCGGAAGATGTCTTGATCGATGAAGAAGGGGCGATTGAAGTACTGACGCAGCCTCATGATTTTGAGGTGGTGAAAGCGGCTTTGGATCAAGCTGGCCTGACAGCAGGCATGGCCGAAGTCACCTATCGCGCGGAAAACACCATCGAGTTGAGCGAAGAAGACCAGATCAAAATGCAAAAGATTTTGGATGCGTTGGAAGATCTTGATGATGTGCAAGAGGTCTATCACAACGCTGCACTATGAAAATTTTGGTTATTGGCGCAGGCGGCCGTGAACATGCGCTGGCTTGGAAGCTAACTCAGTCAGAACAAGTACAAATGGTTTATGTGGCCCCGGGCAATGCCGGTGTGGTTCGCGATAAAAATCTCCAATCGCTGGTCATTTCTGACGTTGTTGGTCTGCGTGAATGGGCGCAACAAAACGAGATCGCATTGACCGTGGTGGGACCCGAAGCACCTTTGGCGGCTGGAGTGGTCGATGAATTTCGGGCGCATGGACTGCGTATTTTTGGTCCAACCCAGGCCGCAGCGCAATTAGAGAGTTCCAAGGCGTTTTCCAAAGCCTTCATGGAACGACATGGCATACCCACCGCGAAGTACCAAACCTTTGAAGACGCGGCCTTGGCTCATGCCTACGTGAATCAACATGGAGCGCCCATTGTGGTGAAAGCCGACGGCTTAGCCGCAGGCAAGGGGGTGGTCGTGGCCACCAGTTTGGAAGAAGCCCATGCTGCAATCGACAACATGCTGATTGGGAACACCTTTGGTGTGCAACACAACGCCGGCAAAGCCCGGGTGGTGATTGAAGAGTTTTTAGAAGGCGAAGAAGCCAGCTTCATGGTTATCGCCAATGGCCTGATGGCTGTTCCATTGGCCACTTCGCAAGACCACAAACGTTTGTTGGACAACGACCAAGGCCCCAACACGGGTGGCATGGGCGCCTATTCCCCCGCACCTGTTGTGACACCTGAAATACATGCGCGTGTCATGCGCGAAGTGATTCAACCGACCCTCAAAGGCATGCAATCTGACGGCATCCCCTACACCGGTTTTCTCTATGCTGGCTTGATGATCGGGCCGCAAGGACAACTCAAAGTGCTGGAGTTCAATTGCCGCATGGGTGACCCTGAAACACAGCCCATTTTGATGCGCTTGAAAAGCGATTTGGTGCAAGCTTTGTGGGCGGCAACCGAAGTCGATCCGGCCTCGCTGGCCAAAGTGGAATTGACTTGGGATCGTCGGTTCGCGTTGGGTGTGGTGCTGGCTGCTGCCAACTACCCCAGCGCGCCTCGAACAGGTGATGCGATACAAGGCTTGCCCACCGATCAAGCCGACGTGATGGTGTTTCATGCGGCGACTCAATGGGTTGACAAAAAAGTGCTCACCCATGGCGGACGTGTCTTGTGTGTCACGGCATTGGGCGACACGGTGCGACAAGCCCAGGTTCATGCGTATGAAGTTGTGGATGCGATTCACTTTGAAGGCATGCAGTACCGCCGAGACATTGGCCACCGCGCCGTGCGCAAATGATTGATCGAGGGAGCCTGAATGACGCCAGCCTTTGAACCTGTTCGTGATTTTTTGATTGATTTGCAGCACCGCATCACTGCTGCTTTGACAGAACTTGATGGGCAAGGAACATTTTTTTCCGATGCCTGGGAGAAGCCCCCAGGCGAGATGCTGCAAGGCAAGGGCATCACCAAAATCATGGAGCAGGGTGCTGTATTTGAGCGCGCTGGTTGCGGTTTTTCGCATGTGACGGGCCCCAAGTTGCCACCATCTGCCACACAGCACCGTCCTGAGCTCAGTGGATCGGCTTTCGAGGCCATGGGCGTGTCACTCGTGTTCCATCCCCGCAACCCTTACGTACCGACAGTGCACATGAACGTGCGTGCTTTGTTGGCAAAACCGGCCCATGGGGAACCCGTGGCTTGGTTTGGCGGTGGCATGGATTTAACCCCCTATTACGGTTTTGAAGAAGACGCTGTCCACTTTCACACGGTGTGCAAGCAGTCTTTGGATGGTTTTGACCCGCAGCTTTATCCGCGCTTTAAAAAATGGTGCGATGAATATTTTTATTTGAAGCACCGCAATGAACCTCGTGGCATTGGGGGTATTTTTTACGATGATTTCTCAGAGCTGGGTTTTGAGAAAAGCTTTGGCATGATGCAAAGCGTAGGTGACCATCTCTTGGAGGCCTATTTGCCCATCGTGAAAAAACGCCAGAACACCCCTTACGGGGAAGGCGAGAGAGAGCACCAGTTGTACCGGCGTGGTCGCTATGTTGAGTTCAATCTGGTCTGGGACCGAGGCACACATTTTGGTTTGCAGTCTGGTGGTCGCACAGAATCCATCTTGTTGTCCATGCCACCATTGGTCAGTTGGTCTTATCAAAACCAAGCTGCAGTCGGGACACCAGAAGAGCGGCTGACATCGTATTTCCTGCAAGCGAGAGATTGGATCTGAACACCACGCCGCCAGTCAAACGCATCGGCTTGTTCGGTGGTGCTTTTGACCCCCCGCACAACGCGCACTTGGCATTGGCGCAAGCTGCGCTGGTGCAACTCCAATTGGATGTTTTGTATCTCATACCAACCGGTGACGCTTGGCACAAATCACGTTCACTGACACCAGGGCACCACCGTTTGGCCATGTGCCAGCTTCTGTTTGCGAACATGCAAGGCGTTCTGGTCGATGACATGGAATTGAACCGACCCGGCCCCAGTTACACGGTGGATACTTTGGCGGTATTGCGCCAGCGTCATATTGGGGCTGAATTTTTTCTTGTTTTGGGCATGGACCAAGCCGCCTCTTTTGATCAATGGCACGAAAGCAAGCAAATCTTGGAATGGGTGCAGATCGCCTTGGCCCATCGATCTTTGTCAGCTGATGCGCCCAAGCCTTGCGCCGAGTGGCACAATCAACGACCTCTGACCTTGAACTTGCCGCTGATGCCCATCAGCGCGACGGCTATTCGACAGCGATGCAGCGCTGGTGGCGACTTAACGCACCTGCTCCATCCTGCCGTCATTCACTACATTCAATCCAACCAACTTTATCTGGACCACCATGACCGAAGCCTCTGAAAAAAAAGACGTCCAAAAATTGCAACGTGTCATCGTTGACAGTTTGGAGGACATCAAGGCGCAAGACATTCAGGCCTTCAACACCGAACATTTGTCTGCTTTGTTTGAACGGGTCATCATTGCTTGCGGCACCTCCAACCGCCAAACCAAGGCCTTGGCCGCCAGCGTGCGTGATGAAGTGCGTGAGGCGGGTTTTGGTAAGCCCCGTATTGAAGGCGAAGAAAACGGCGAATGGATCATTGTCGATTGCGGTTCGGTAGTGGTGCACATCATGCAACCCTCCATCCGCCAGTACTACCATTTGGAAGAAATTTGGGGAGAAAAACCGGTGCGACTCAAACTTGGTGGAGACAAGCCGAAGATGCCGGTGAAAAAAGAACCCGAGCCAGAACCACCCAAAAAAGCGGCTAAAAAATCTACCAGCAAACCAGCTCAAGCAAATACCTCCGCATCTGGCAAACGCGCTGTCTCTTCTGCCAAGTCCTCACCCCGTCCGGCCGTTCCAGCGGCGACCAAGACAGCGGCGAAGTCATCTGTCAAGCCATCTTCCAAATCAGCAACCAAACCCGTTGTGAAGAAGGTCGTGGTGAACAAACCTGCGGCCAAAAAGGTCACACGCAAAACGCCTCGCACATGAAGTTGTGGGTGGTTGCGGTGGGATTGCGTGTGCCGCCATGGGCGCAAACCGCCTGGGACGATTACGCCAAGCGGTTTCCCGCAGACATCAAACTCACCCTGAAAACCGTTAAGACGCAGCCGCGTGGTTCGAGCACCACGGCGCAAATTTGGGCCGCCGAACGTGCGCGCATCGACGCGGCCATTCCGAAAGACTGCCACCGGGTTTGGTTGGATGAAAAGGGGCAGCGTCTGACAACGGTTGCTCTTTCGCAGCGTTGGTTGGGTTGGCAGGCACATGCGCAAGATGTGGCGCTCATCATTGGTGGGCCGGACGGGTTTGATCCAGCCATTCGCCAATCTGGGGAAGATCTCATCAGTCTCTCGGACATGACCTTGCCCCATGCCATGGTGCGGGTTCTTTTAGTAGAACAACTCTACCGTGCTTGGTCCATCTTGGCCAACCATCCATACCACCGCGAATGAACGGCTTGCCTTTGATCTACCTGGCCTCGCAAAGCCCAAGGCGACAGCAGTTGCTCGCGCAAATTGCGGTGCCTTTTGAAGTTTTGTTGCCATCAGACACCGCTGCGGCTGAAGCTTTGGAACAAGTGCTCCCCGGCGAACTGCCCTTGGCCTATGTGCAACGCGTGACCAAGCTAAAACTTGTGGCCGCCAAGTTGGAATTGAAACGCCGCGAATGGCCCGAACATCCCATCCTGTGTGCCGACACTACCGTGGTTTTGGGGGCTGAGATTTTGGGCAAGCCCCAAGACGCCCGTGAGGCCCATGACATGCTGCGTCGATTGAGTGGTCAAACCCATCAGGTGTTCACAGCCATTGCGTTGTCGCATGGCCGTCAAACTTTTCGCGCCCTCAGTCGATCCAAGGTTCGCTTTGACGAGCTGAGCGAGTCAGATATTCATGCCTATGTGGCCAGTGGTGAACCGATGGGCAAAGCTGGTGCTTATGGCATCCAAGGTTTGGCCAGCGGGTTTATTCGCAGTATCCAAGGCAGTTACTCTGGCATCATGGGGCTTCCCTTGTATGAAACCACACAACTGCTTCGGCAAATTGCTGGAAATTGACAATGCAGCATGACATTCTCATCAATTGGTCCCCGCAAGAAACGCGCGTTGCCGTGGTTGAGAACGGCGCGGTGCAAGAAATCCACATTGAACGGTCGTTAGAGCGTGGCTTGGTCGGCAATGTCTATTTAGGAAAGGTCGCACGTGTGCTGCCCGGCATGCAGTCGGCCTTCATTGACATCGGCATGGACCGTTCGGCTTTTTTGCATGTCGCCGATGTCTTTGGCAATACCGCACCGCGCTCCACAGATGCAGATTCCCAAGCGGGTGCTGTACTGCCGATTGAAAAACAGGTGTTCGAAGGGCAGTCCTTGCTGGTGCAGGTCATCAAGGATCCCATCGGCAGCAAAGGTGCGCGGTTGTCGACGCAAATCAGCATTGCCGGGCGCTTATTGGTTTATTTGCCACAAGACAACCACGTTGGGGTCTCTCAGAAAATTCCGCAAGAACAGCGTGATGCGTTGCGACACCGATTGATCCACTTGGCCCATAAAGGCGACGACAAGGGCGGCTTTATATTGCGAACCAACGGCGAAGAAGCCAGCGATGCCGAGTTGGAAGAAGACATTGGGTATTTGCGGAAAACTTGGGCCAAGATCAAAACAGCAAGTGTGCAATTGCCTGCGAAGTCGTTGCTTCACCAAGATCTGAACTTGCTCCAAAGGGTATTGCGTGACATGGTGCTCGATACCACCCAAACGATTCGATTGGATTCAATGGAGCAGCACAACATGCTGCAGCGATTTGGTATGGAATTCATGCCGTCATCGGTGGCCAAATTGGCGCACTACAAGGGTGAGCGACCGATTTTTGATCTCTTTAACATCGACGATGAGATTCAACTCGCGCTTGGTCGCAAGGTGATGTTAAAGTCGGGTGGCTACCTGATCGTTGATCAGACCGAAGCGCTCACCACGGTGGATGTGAACACGGGCGGCTTTGTGGGCGCACGCAATTTTGATGACACTATTTTCAAAACCAACTTGGAAGCTGCGGGTGCGATCGCGCGGCAGTTACGACTTCGCAATTTGGGTGGCGTGATCGTTACCGACTTCATTGACATGCAGCGAGAGGATCACCGTGAAGCCGTTCTCAATGAATTACAAAAACAGTTAGCCCGCGACCGGGTTAAAACTTCAGTCAGCGGGTTTTCTTCGCTGGGATTGGTCGAAATGACCCGCAAGCGCACCAGGGAATCTTTGGCCCAGATCTTGTGTGAGCCTTGTGCGCATTGCCAAGGCAAAGGCATTGTCAACACAGCCCGCAGCGTGGCCTACAACATCTTGCGTGAAATTTTGCGTGAAGCCAGACAGTTCAGCCCGAAGGAATTCCGTGTGTTGGCGCCGCCTGCCGTGGTGGATTTGTTGCAAGATGAAGAAAGCCTGCACTTGGCAGGCTTGAGTGACTTCATTGGCAAACCCATCGCCTTGCAGGCCGAATTTGGGATGGGACCCGAGCAATTCAGTATTGTGCTGATTTAAGCTTCAGCTGTTTGGTCATGGGTTGCACTTTTCAGCTTGAACATGGCCGCATAGGCGCCATTGTTTGCCAGCAAACTGGCATGACTTCCCATCTCAATCACCCGACCTGAATCCATCACGACGATGCGATCAGCGGATTCAATGGTCGACAAGCGATGCGCAATGATCAAGGTGGTTTTACCTTGTTGCAAGCGTTGCAGGGCTTCCTGCACCATCCGTTCTGACTCGTTATCCAGCGCAGAAGTAGCTTCATCCAAGATCAATATAGGTGCATCTTTGTAAAGCGCGCGCGCAATCGCCAAGCGTTGTCGTTGACCGCCAGACATACTGGACGCGTTGTGCCCCACAACGGTTTCAATGCCTTGCGGCAGGCTGCGAAGGTAGTCGCCCAAATTGGCAGCCTCCAAACATTCCAGCACTTTGGACGGTTCAGGCGTTTGACCCAGGGCCACATTCGTCGCCAAGCTGTCGTTCAACACCACCACGCTTTGACTGACCATTGCAAATTGACGACGTAAATCGGTTAGTTGCCAATCGCGGACGGAGACACCATCGAGTTTCAGATCACCTTCGGTCCAGTCCACAAAACGGGGCAGAAGATTGGCCAAAGTGGTTTTACCCGAACCTGAACTGCCAACCAAGGCGACGGTTTCGCCGGGCTGAACCTCTAAATTCACACCGCGCAAGGCCCATGGATGGTCTTCTTGGTAATGCACACCAATGTTCTCCCATTGAATATGACCACGGGCTTGGCCACATCGGTGTTGCCCACCTGATTCTTGAGGGGTGTTTTCAATCAATTCCAAGCCACGTTCAAGTGCCGCCAGACCCCGGGTAATAGGACCTGCAATTTCCGACAAATGCTTGATGGGGTTGACCAACATCAGCATGGCGGTGACAAATGAAGCGAAGCCGCCAACCGTCATGTTGCTGTCTTGACTTTGAAGCAAGGCAACGCTGATGACAGCCGACAAAGCAATGGCGGCAAACAGTTGCGTCAAGGGTGTGATCCCTGAACTGGCCACGGCCATCTTCATGGTCAATCGTTCAAGCATCCGTCCCAGGTGTTCAAAGCGACGCGCTTGTAAGTTTTGTGCCGCATGCAAACGTATTTCACGGTAGGCCAGCGCAGACTCTTCCACCACATAGGCCAGTTGATCGGTGGCGGATTGGTTACTGCGCGTTAATCCATAAAGACGCTTGCTCATGGCTTTCATCAGAAAACCCACGGAGGGTATCAACAAGGCCACGATCAAACTCAGTTGCCAATTCAAGTACAGCAAATAGCCAATCAGTGCGAGCAGGGTGAGGCTGTCGCGAAATAAACTCATGCACGACCCCACCAGCATTTGTGCGCCGGTTTGAACCTCATACACCAAGGTGTTACCCAGCGTGCTTGCATTTTGAGTGCGGTACAAATCCAAAGAAGCATCTTGTAAGCGTTCGAACATGGCCATGCGCAATCGCAATAAGCCTTGATTGGTGGCTTTGGCAATGCAGACCTGACCGATAAACATGCTGACACCACGCACGCTGTAGAGGCCAATCAAAGCCACCGGCACCATCCAGACGGGGAAGCTGTTTTGCTTGAAACCTTTGTCTAACAAAGGTTGGAGCAAGGCGGGCACCATGGGTTCGGCGATGGAAACAATGACCAGGCAGATCAGGGCTGTCACCCAGGCCATCGGTGGGTGCGCGAAATATTTGCCCGATCGCTGTAAACGTTTCAGAAAATTCTGTTTATCAGACATGGTGTGCAGCAGTGAGGTAAGCCGCCATTATCGCCTTGATGGTTAT
>Ga0187843_10001890_pt1 | contig 13046 bp, 13 predicted proteins | sample SpaLakP09_SKY_43_FD_134516 | JGI IMG/M metagenome (GOLD analysis project Ga0187843, IMG submission 134516) | Oligotrophic lake water microbial communities from Sparkling Lake, Wisconsin, USA - SP09_SKY_43 | ecosystem: Environmental > Aquatic > Freshwater > Lake | place: USA: Sparkling Lake... | reverse complement strand
TCTTGGTTTAGATTTTGATAAATTAGAAATTTTTTTCAAAAATAACGTAATTTCGAAAAATAAAACTTCCTATTTAAAGAAAAATAATAAAGTGATTAAAGCGATAATATTGTTACATACTTTTGGACAATATTATCGCTTTAATCACTTTATTATTTTTCTTTAAATAGGAAGTTTTATTTTTCGAAATTACGTTATTTTTGAAAAAAATTTCTAATTTATCAAAATCTAAACCAAGATTCTTTTCTTCAATATCCGCGAGTAATAAATCTGCTTTTAAATATTTTACTGCATTTGCTGCAGCAATAAAATTTAAATTAGGAACTACAACAATATCATTCTCTTTCAGGTTAATGGCTAGTAGGCTTAAATGTAGAGCGCTTGTTGCAGAATTAACACACAAAACATACTTAGATTTTGTGATTTTTTTTATTTTATCTGAAAACTTTTTAACAAATTTTCCTTTTGAAGAAACAAATGTGCTCTCGATACATTTCTTTAAATTTTGAATTTCACTCTTAAAAAAAAGTGGCTCATGCAAGCATTTAACACCAGATCCCAGGGTTTGCCTTAATAATTTGTATATTTCCAAAAACTGAGGCTGATTTTCTTTCATCTAAATATTATAAATATCAGACTTATAGTACTTTAAATGATTTTTTTTAAACCAATCAATTGTAATTTTTAAGTTTTTATCAAAATTATTTTGATAGAATTTTTTATCATTCCACTTAATTATTTTTCTAGCTTTATCGGTATTTGATAATAGTCTGCTTACTTCACTATTTTTTGGTCTTAATCTTTTTTTCTCTCCAACAATTTCTACCTTGGCATTCATGATTCTTCCTATCTTAAAAACTAAATCCCTAATACTAATTTCAAAACCACTCCCTATATTTATTATTTCACCATTATTTTCTTTGGAATATAGACTTTTAATAAAACCATCAGCTGTATCTTTTACAAATGTAAAATCTCTCGTAGGAGTTACATTTCCTAAATTAATTTTTTTTTTTCTAGATAGTATCTGGGTAATTATAGATGGTATAACCGCTCTGGCAGACTGCCGAGGTCCAAAAGTATTAAAAGGTCTTATAATAGTTACTGGCATATTGAATGATCTATAAAACGATAGACCAAGAGCGTCAGCCGCAACCTTGGTAGCTGCATATGGGGATTGGGGATTAATTGGATGTTGTTCATCCATTGGAACATATTGAGCAGATCCATAGACTTCGCTTGTTGAAGTTAGAATAATTTTTTTATAATTTAAATTCTTTGCAGCATTTAAAATATTTAGAGTGCCTTTAATATTAGTATCTAAATAATTAGAGGGTGAAGAGTATGAATAAGGAATTCCAATTAAGGCTGCTAAATGTATAATTTGATCGTAGCCTTTCATTGCAGAATAAACTGAGTCAGAATTTCTTATATCGCCAGAAAAAAAATCTATTTTTTTTTTAATTTTCTTATTTATTGTATCAAGCCAACCATATGAATTAAACGAATTATAATATACAAACGCTCTTATTTTAAAATTACTTTGCACCAACATCTCTACAAGATGTGAGCCTATAAACCCATCAGCGCCTGTTATAATTATTTTTTTCATTTTTAAATAGCTCGTTTAGATTTTTATGAACATCAAAATAGTGACTCGGCAAAAATTTTTTAATTTTTACATTTGATAAACTCATATCTTTCGGTCTTTTTGTTAAATTTTTTAAACTTTCTATTTGAATATTCTTTATATAATTAGAATTTAGTTTAAATTTTTTAGCGATTAATAAACCAAATTTATATTTAGACAATCTTTGATTTGAAGTAATATTAAATATTCCTGATTTATTTAATTCTATTAATTTATGGATTACAATAATTAATTTATCTATCAGAATTGGTGTAAAGTAAACATTATTAAATAACTTAATACTTCTTTTTAATTTTAAACTTTTAATAATTTTATCACTAAATGACTTTTTATATTTACTGCTTTTTCCATAAAAATTTGTTCTAATAATTAATGCTTTTTTATCAATTTTAATAATTTTTTTTTCAGCGATAACTTTGGATAATGCATAACTATTTAAAGGAAACGTATTGTCTTTTTCATTATAATAGCTTTTGTCTCCCTTAAATAAATGGTCACTAGAGATAAAGATAAACTTAACATTTAACTGTCTACACATTCTACATAATAAAAAAGGTAGATTAGTATTAATTTTTTTACATTTTTTTATATTTTTTTCACAATCTTCTACATCTGATAACGCAGCACAATGTATAAATGTGGTAATTTTATTTTTTATAACAAATTTTTTTAATGCAGATGTATTAAATAAACTCTTTTTATATTTTTTTGTAGTATTAAATTTAATTTTTTTTTTATTTTCACTAATATACAAATCAAACTTATCTTTAATTTTCTCTATCCAATTATGTCCAAGTAAACCAGCTCCACCAGTAATAAAAAAAATTTTCATTTCAATATTTTAAAAAGAATTCAACTTTCACTTTTTTTTATAGAATGATAATTTATTAATTTATTAACTATAAAAAAATTATAGAAATCTAAAAAATTCTGAAATTCTTTTATAAGGTAATATTTAAAATTTTTATCTTCAATTTGAATAATAGAGAAAATATATAAATTAATTTTTTTCATATATCCTTTTAGTCAGCAACATTGTTTTATAAGCATCAAGAATATTTGGCAAATTTGGATAAATTTTATTACTTAAAAATTTCTTCAATTCTTTTGCTTGTAATAAAAAACCAGGTTTAAATTTTTTATCCGAGTAATTTAATGTAATTTTTTTATTTCTAACTTTTTTACCACTGACAAATAAATTTTCAAGATTCTGCAAATCTAAAAAAAAATGTTTAGTAGAAATTTTAACAGACCATGGTCCTGGCTTGTTCCAAATTGAGGTAAATACAATTCTATCACCTGATGAAAATTCTAAATATTTTACAAAATTATAATCTTTATTTCTTTGCAAGATTTTTATTTTTAATAATTTGCCCCTGGCTAAAAATCTACAATAATCAACTAAATGTATTGAATTACAATACATCCAATTTTTTTTAATTTTTTTATTTTTAATCTTATAAAAATTTTCTTGATCAAATATATGTATTAATCTTTTACTTTTATCTTTATTTAAATATTTTAATATTTTTTTTGTAGTTGAATAACTATATCTATTTAAACTAACAAAGGCTTTTTTTGGATCTTTGCATGTAGAAATTATTTTTTTTGCTTCATAACAATTTAAACCTACAGGTTTTTCTAACAAACATGACCAATTGTTGTAAGATAAAACTTTTGTATAAACTGACCATAAATTTTCTAGACTAACAGCAACTATAACTAGATTGGAATTGCTATATTTATTTAAATCCTCAATAGAGTTGTAACACCTCAAAATATTGTACTTTTTTTGAAGCTTTTTTGCTTTTATTCTTGTACGACTACATATGCCTACTATTTTATAATTTTTTATAACGCTAAAAGCTCGTATATGTTCCTCTGCAATTTTTCCAGCACCAACAATAGAGACATTAATTTTTCTCATGAATTTTCTAGTAAATATATTTTTCTTTTTTCAATTTTAAAATTAATTAAACTATAAAAGTAAATTTGCGACATTTTAATTGTATTATTTAATTTAAGTTTAGTTTCTATGTTATCTATTTGAAAATCTAGTAAAATTACATAATTTACATGATCTTTGAAAAAAAATTTCTGCACTCCTTCAAATGTACACTCATTTTTTTTTAGCGATGTAATTTTGAAATCTTTTTCTTTGAGAAAATCTAAATTAAACTTTTGTTGGCAAACTATAATATGATTTTTTTTTGTTTTATCAATAATTTTTAATATTGCTGTATTTATTTTTTTTACTTCATCTTGATAAGATACAATGGGATAATTAAAGATATTATATTCCTTTTTAAGTAGATTAAAATTTTTTAAAAAGAAAAAAATTAAAAAAGTAATAGTTAATATATAAAAAATATTTCTTTTATTTTTTTTAATTTCGTTTACTTGTATTATAATTATACTCCATGCGCTAAAATACATTATATAATAACCTGTATTTATTCTTCCGTAAATTAAATAAAATATAAAGATCTGAAAAAAAAAAATAAGTAAAATTATACTGTTAATATTTTTTTTTTTATTTTTGATAAAAAAAAAAATTGTCAATAGGAACGATGGAATGGTTAAAAAATTATCCTTATAAAAATATATTAATAAATCTTCAAATGTGCGTCCAAATACATTTATAAACCCCCCGTTTGAGTGATAAGTGTGTAGAGTGCTATCATAAATAAAAAACTTAAGTGAACGTAAAAATACATCAGAGTCTAGAGTAATTGGTAAAGAGAAAAATAAACTAAAAAAAAAAAAAAAAAAAATAATAAAAAAAAAAAAAAAAAAAAATAAACTAAAAAAAGATTTATTAATTAAATATAAAGTAAAAAAAAAATTTATAGAAAGTAAAATTACAATAAAAAAAATAATAACTATAAATATTAAATAATCTAATAAATTATAAGATATTAAAAATTTTAAATTATAAATAATAATGTATAATAAAATTAATTTTGTTACCACAACCAACGAATATAATATTTTTTTTGAAAAAAAAATTTTTGAGTTAAAATTTTTTAAATTTAAAAAATATATAATTGGTAATAATAAAAACAAACCCCATAATTTTATAATAAATGCAAACGATGCAAAAATAATTGAAGCTAAGTAAAAATATTTTTTTGTATAATTTTGTAAATAACACAAACTTAATAATATAAAAAATAAACATAAATTTGAGTCTGGCTTTAAACTTGATAGTGAAAAAATAAATCTTTCATTAGATATAAAAATTAAAAGAAAAACAAAATAAACTAAAAATTCATCTACACCAAAATACAATAATAATTTTTGTATTAAAAAAAGTGTACAAAAACCTGCAATAAAGTGAATAAATATTGTAAAATATATAACATTTTTGTCACTTAAATTAAAAAAAATATTTAATAAATTATATAAATATTTAAAATAATAAAATTCGACACCGTATTGAGCAGCATCGGCATTTATAAAATATTTTTTATTATCTCTTACGGCAGAAAGTAATTGATCGGCTAAATATAATTCATCATCTGAATAAAGTCCAATATCTTGATAGTTTTCAAAGGTAAATAACGTATTTACATTTAATAAATAAAAAAAATAAAAAGAAAAAAAACTTAAAATAATTGTATTATAATAATTATGTTTTTTCATTATTTAAAATTTTATTATTTAAATATATGAGATCATGCTTTTTTTCATTGAAATGTATAATTTTTTTTACAATTAAAGAGTTATTTTTTTATACATTAAAAACATTCCTCAAACCTAATTTATTTTTTTAAAAAATTTTTTGTCATTCCAAACCGCTAATTCTACAATTTTTTATATGTTTAGTATACAGGCTCTTTAGTACATTAAGATCATTTTCTCTATATCAATTTTTAAATAATTTATGTTTCCAATTTTATTTAATATGAAGAATTTTTTTAATTTCATATTCGTTATATATATTTTATTAATTATATTATAATTTGTTTTTTAATGCATAAGTCTATCTTTTACTTTAAATGTCTTAATTTCTTTTTATAATTGATTTATACTGCTTGAGTATAGATCGGGTTGCATTTTTCTAGTAATATTTTACTAAATTTTCTTTATATTTTTAATATCAATTAGCTTATTATATATTATTTTCTTTTTGCAGTTTTTTTTATAAGCTCAATACAAAAAATAAGTGCCTTTTTATTTTTTTTCAAAATTTATTAGACCACAATCCTTTATTTGCTATGACATAAATAAATATAAGATACTTAGATAATTTTTTTTGTAGTATTGTTCAAATTTAAAAAACATAATTTAAAAACTAAAATGAAAATAAAAAGAATATATGTATTTGGTCTAAATGGGTATATTGGATGTCATTTAAAAAAAAAATTAAATAATGTAAAATATAAAATTTTGCCGATTAGCAACACATTTTATGATAAAAGTTATAAATCTCTTTTAAAAAAAACTAATTCTGAGGATATTTGTATAAATCTTAGTTCAATTACAGGAACAAATTGTAATGCAGACATTAATAAAACAAAATTTATAAATATTGATCTAAATAAAGAAATTTGCGATTCAAGGATTGGAAAAATAATCTTCATCTCTACAGCTGCTTTATATAAAAATTCAAAAAATTTATGCAATGAAGAATCATTTTTAAATCCTACAAGTCTTTATACAGAAACAAAATTAATCTCAGAAAATATAATCAAATCCTCAAACAAAAGGTATGTAATCTTAAGACCTGGAATTTGCTTTGGAGGCCAAAAAATTATCATTAATAATTTTATAAATCTTTTTATTTATAATGCTGTAAAAAATATACCAACTACAGTACAAGATCTAAATACTTTTAGACCATATGTGCCAGTAGATACTGTTGCAGAAGTAATTAAAAAATTAATTGAAAAAGATATTGAAGATCAAATTTTTAATATAGGTTTCAATAATATGAATAAACGAAAGATTGATTTATTAAATATACTACTATCAGTAACAAAATATAAAAAAATAAATTTTATATCTAAAAATGCCTATAGAAGTTATAAACTCGACTCAAGAAAAATAAATAATTTTTTAAAAATTAATAAAAAAGAACTAAAAAAAGAAATTTCACTTTTAAATACAAAATCAAAAAATGAATTTAAGTAATAAGAAAATTTTAATACTTGGGGCAAATGGTTTTATTGGAAAATCAATTAAAAACTTTTTAATTAAAAAAAATTTCAAAGTACTGACTTATTCAAAGTCAGAAGGAAATGACTTGTTAAATTTAAATAAATTTGTCTCGTTTATTAAAAAAAAAAGACCCTCAATAATTATCAATTGTGCCGCAGTTCAAGGTGGTTTGCAATTTCTAATTAATAATTCTGCAAAAATTATTTTTAATAACTTGCAAATCTTAATTAATATTTATGAAGGAATTAAAAAAGCAAATTTAAGAAAAGTTTTGGTTATAAACCCTTTGGCAAATTGTTCTTATAGTGCAAAAGATAAGGTTCAAAAAGAAACTAATTGGTGGAATGGAATACCACATGAAAGTACAATTGCTTTTGGCTCTACAAGAAGAATGGTTCAAATTATTAGCAATTGCTATGAAAAACAATTTGATATCAAATCTAAAAATTTTATTCTGCCTGGAGTCTATGGTCCAAATAATCACTTAAATGATGAAAAACTTCATGCTTTAGATGGCTTAATTTTAAGAATGACCAAAGCAAAAAAATATAATCTAAAAATATTTAAAATTTGGGGATCTGGAAAACCAGTAAGAGAATGGTGTTATATTGATGATGTTGTTAAATTCATTTATTTACTGATAACAAAAAATCATAAAATTATCTTTCCAATAAATCTTGGTCAAAAAAGGGGTTACACGATAAAGAAACTATCTTATTTAATCAAAAAAAAATTAAAATTCAAAGGGAAATTAATATTTGATAAATCATATATTGATGGAGCAAAAATAAAAGTGCTTGATAATAAATTTTTTAAAATAAATTTTCCGAAATTTAAATTTACCCCTATAGAAGAAGGGGTGGGCAAATCAGTAAAATATTATTCTAAAATGTTATGCTAAATATTAGTAAATCTATTATTTTTTAGGTAAGCAAAACTTTTTACTAACTCATAAATTCCCTCGAGTATTGAATATTTTGGTTTGAAGCCAGTACTTTCTATCTTGTCGTTAGAAACTAAATAATCTCTTTGATCTGGGTCTTTTATATGACTAGCTTCACTATAGATAAAATCTGGAATTATTTGTTTAATATTTTCGCAAAGTTCTTTTTTTGATAAGTTTGCATCACTAAGACCTACATTAAAAATATTTTGTTTCATAATTTTATAATTATCAAGCGTGTGAAGAAAAACATTCACAACATCTCTTACATGAATATAGTTTCTTCTAAAATTTGACTCAAAAAGCACAATATATTTGTCATTAAAGGCTTTATAGGTAAAGTCATTAACTAGCAGATCTAATCTCATTCTATTTGAAAGACCAAAAACTGTAGCTAGCCTTAAGCTTACAAAGTTTTCTCTCTGCATTAAAATTTTTTCTATCTCAACTTTATCAGTTGCGTATTTTGAAATAGGGTTTAGTGGACTGTTCTCATCACAATAATTATTTTTTTCACCTTTTCCATAGGCGCTATTAGTAGTTGGCATGATAATAATTTGTGAATTTGATAAAATTTTAAATAATTCCTTAATGGAGTCCACATTTATTGTTTGGGCTTCAAATTTTTTTTTACTACAAATCGGAGCCCCAACAAGTGCAGCTAGAGGAATTATTATATCTTTATTTACAACTAGTTGTTTCATCAGAGAGATATCTCTCACATCTCCATTGATAATTTCAAGATTTTTTGAAAGGCAAGAAGTGTTCAAACTTGTTTGATTATAATAAAAATTATCTATTACCGTAACTTCAAATTTTCTAGACAATAACTCTGGAACCAAACATGATCCTATATAACCAGCTCCACCCGTAACTAAAATTTTCATATTAGACAAATATAGATGAATTAATTACTTTGACAATTTTACTTATATTTTTTTTCGATAAGCTTGGATAATTTCCAATATACATTGCATAAAAATGAATATGTTCAGTATTTTTAAAATTACTCAAACTAATATTTTTTATAAATTTTTTAAGATATGGTTGTCTTAATTGATTTCCACCACCAGCGCTACCGACTCTAAATTCTATTTTATTATCTTTTAGTTTTTTTATTAATCTTGACATTAAATTACGATCTTTATTTTTAAGAACTAAGTTAAATGCATAATTACTTGATCCTTTTAAATCAAATTCTGTATAAAAATAATCATTATTTAATAAACTCAAAAAATATTGATGATTTGAGTTTCTTTTTTTTATGTTTTCATCTAACTTTTTAAGTTGATTAATTCCTATTAATGCACCAATTTCGTTATTTCTAAAATTATAACCAGCTAATTTAAATATAAAGTCTTTATTTAAAAATTTATGTTTTTTTATCTCCTGAAATTTATATTTTTCATCATTAACCTCTCTTAACATTCCATGAGATCTCAACATACGAAGATTTTGATAAGTTTCATTACAAGAAGTACAAACCATGCCTCCCTCTATAGTGCTCATGTGATGGGCATAATAAAATGAAAAATTAGAGGTCCATCCAAAAGAACCCAATTTTTTACCATCGAATTTTGCTCCATGTGACTCACAAACATCCTCTATTAACATAATTTTTTTATTCTTAATTATTTTTAATAAATTATACGTCAATGCATTAAATCCTTGAACATATGTTAAAAAAATAGCTTTAGTTTTTTTATTTATTTTACGTAATATCAAGTTTTCATTCATTGCTAAGTTATTTAAATTGATATCTACAAATACAGGTTTAAAACCATAATGAAGCAATGATGATATATCGGAACTCCATGTCAATGGAGGTACAATTACTTCACCACCTTTGGGGAATTTTATTTTTAATAATGCTATGGAAAGTAAATTAGCAGAAGATCCTGAATTAACAAAAACGCTATATTTAACGCCTAGCCATTTTGACCACAATTTTTCAAAATATAAAGTATTTTTTGACTGAGTTAGAACTGGATCTTCTTTTTTTAAATAACTTATTACCTTAGCTAAATCAGACTTGGAAATATTGTTTTTCATTAATGGGAAATTTGGTTTCATTTTAATAGATATTTTTTTTATATTTTTATTATCTTTTAATTTAAATATACAAAAAAGTTCTAGTCATCAATTAATTTAATTCTTGAATCATCAAATTTTAAAGTTTTATTACATTTTCTCAATGCTTCTTTTCTATGGGAGATAATTATAAAAGTCTTAGAGCCATATTTTTCAAAAATATTATCTAGTAATTTATTTTCCAAATTTAAATCTAGTGCATTAGTAGATTCATCAAAAATTATAACATCTGGATTTCTATACAAAGCTCTTGCAATTCCAATTCTTTGACTTTGGCCCCCTGAAATTTTTAAACCTGATTCACCTAATTTATTTTTCTCTAAATCTTTATTTAAATCAATAAACTCATCTATCATTAATAATTTGCAAATTTCTATAATTTTATCTTTGTCAGGTTTCTCTCCATCCAAACCAAAGCTTATATTTTCTATCAAATTAGAATCCAAAATAATTGATTTTTGAGGGACATATCCAACAATATTTTGCCAATCAACTAGTAAATTCTCATTCAATTCCAAATTATTAATTAAAATTTTTCCATCCAATGGTTTTAATAAACCACAAATAATATCTACTAAAGTACTTTTTCCACAACCACTTTTGCCAATAATACCTAGTTTATCTTTTTTATAAATAATTAGATTAATATTATTTAAAAAAAAATTATCGTTATTTTGTGTGATATTATAATCAAAATATACATTTTTTAACTCTATTTTTTCAAAAGTAATAATTTTCGTTTTATTTATATTATTTGTGTTTATTGGTTTGAATTCTTTTACAATTTCTAAAATTTTTTGCGATGCAAAGATCATATTTTTTAAATTATGAAATGAAGTAATTATTCTGTTGATAATTGGTAGCAATTTGAGAATTACGAGTGAGAATACACCTATCTTGAAAATAACAGAATTTAGGTCATGATTAATTGAATTAAAAATTAAAATCGCTAGTACAAATAATAAAACAACTAAAATTTCAAGGAATAATTTAGGTAATATTCTAATTCTCTCCTCCATAATAGATGCGTTGGCAAATTTTGTATTTTCTAAATTGAATTTTTTAAGAAAATAATTTTTCGTATTTGAAAGTAAAATTTCTTTAAAACCTATTAGAATTTCATTAAGATTTTTTAATTTATTCTCATTGGCACTATGCCTTTCTTTTCCAAGTATATACATTTTGTTTTTATAAATTAAATAAAATATATAACTAAAAAAACAAAATAAACTAAAAATGATAGATGTAGCTTTTAGATCAAATATAATTAAAAAATAGATTAATGATATTAATGTTAAAACATCTATAAAAATATTTATTATATTTAATAAAGTTCCTTGAGAAAATGAATTTATAGATCCTATTAAAGTGATAAACTCGGAGCTATTTTTTTCAGACCTGAATGATATAGATTTTTGAAAAATTGATTGTAAAAATTTTAATGATAACCTTACATTTATTCTGTATAGATATTTAACTTTATAAACATTAACTAGCAAAAAAATAAAAAATCTAAATAAATAAAAAAGTACTAGTAAGATTAAAAAAAAATTTAAGAAATTATCTTCATTTATAAAATCAATTTCACTTATTATTGGATGATCTAAAAATTCTTTTTTGGTTTTAAAAAAATAAGATAAAATAGGCAAAAATACTCCAACACTTGCAACTTCTAATAAAGATAATACTAATCCAAAAAAAATTAATAAATAAAAACCTTTTTTATCCGACTTGAGTATATTGAAAATATCTTTTATCAGTAAACTAAGATTATTATTCTTTTCATGCATCATTATTAGTTTAGTAAATTATAGTTTGCTTTTATTTTATATATTTTGATAATTAAAATATTATATACTTAATAACACTAGCCAATCTTTTATGAATAAAATAGTATTAACTATTATAAAAAAATGACTAAATCACTTATTAATAAAATTCTCAACAATGAAAAGCAGTCCTTGAGTAAAAAAATATTAGATTTTGATGACAAAAATTTTTATAAATTATGCTTTGAAGCAAAAAAAATTATAAAAAAAGGCAAAAAAATTTTATTTTTTGGCAATGGCGGTAGCGCTTCGGACGCCCAACATTTGGCCACTGAACTGACAGTTAGATTTAAGAAAAATAGAAAGGCAATTGCAGGCATATCTCTTGTTACTGACACGTCCGCTATCACTGCAATAGGAAATGATTTTGGATTTAAAAAAATTTTTTCAAGACAAATTGAAGCGATAGGAAATCGTGGAGATATTGTTTTGGCAATATCAACTTCTGGTATGAGCCCAAATATAATTGAAGCGTTAAAAATTTGCAAAAAATTAAAGATCAAGTCTTTTGCATTTCTTGGAAATAATGGAGGCATAGCAAAAAAATATGCAAGATATCCTATAATGTTTCCCTCGGCACCAACCTCAACAACTCAAAGTATGCAAATTACAGTTGGGCAGGTTTTTTGTGAATATTTAGAAGAAATATTAAGTAAATGACAGATCTAGTCATTTTGGCTGGAGGCAAAGGAACTAGAATAAAAAAACTTGTTGGAAATATACCAAAACCTCTTGCAGAATTTAATAAAATAAAATTTTTAGATTACTTATTAAATTTTTACTGCAAATTTAATTTAAATAATATTTTTATTATTGCGGGTTATAAGGGCCATATGATTTATAAAAAATATAATGGAGTAGTTAAAAATTCTATAAAAATTACTTGTATTGTTGAAAAATACCCCATGGGAACAGGAGGAGCATTAAAATTTATAAAAAAGAAACTAAGTAGTAACTTTTTTGTAGTGAATGGAGATTCGCTTCACGATTTTGATATTTTTGAACTTTTTAAAATAAAAAAAAAGGAGACACAGGCTATTTCTTTATGCAATGTTAAAAGAAAAATTAAGAGTTATAAAAAATTTAATAATCTTAAATTAAAAAAAAACTTAGTTGAATTTTCGAACTCAGTTAAAAATATAAATATCAGTTCTGGTATTTATTTATTCGATAAATCTATTTTTAAATTTTTTAAAAAAAATGTATTTCTCTTGAAGATGATATAATTTTTAGATTAATCAAAAAAAAAAAAATTACAGGGATTGTTAAAAAAAATAACTTTTTTTTAGATATCGGAACCCCTAAAGATTTTAAAAAGACAGAAAAAAAACTTTTTCAATTATTTTATAAACCTGCAATCTTTTTAGAT
>Ga0187843_10001887_pt1 | contig 13052 bp, 7 predicted proteins | sample SpaLakP09_SKY_43_FD_134516 | JGI IMG/M metagenome (GOLD analysis project Ga0187843, IMG submission 134516) | Oligotrophic lake water microbial communities from Sparkling Lake, Wisconsin, USA - SP09_SKY_43 | ecosystem: Environmental > Aquatic > Freshwater > Lake | place: USA: Sparkling Lake... | reverse complement strand
TCGATGCCGTGGCTGATGCTGTTGCGCAGCAGATGCTCAAACGGCCCGGCCATGCGCTCCAGCACGCTGCGGTCCAGCTCGGTCTGGCCGCCGATGATCTCCAGCTGGGCTTGCCGGCCGGCATCGCGCGAGGCCTGGCGCACCACGCGGTGCATGCGCTCACCCAGGCTGTCGAACTCGACCAGTCGCGTGCGCAGCAAGTCGTCCTGCAGCTCACGCGTCAGCCGCGACTGCGCCGCCAGTTCGTCTTCACCCAGCTGCACATTGCGTTGCAAGGCGCGCTGCACGGTGGCCACGTCACCGACCGACTCGGTCAGCATCTTGGTCAGTTCCTGGAAGCGGGTGTAGCGATCAAACTCCAGCGGGTCGAAATCGCGGCCCGCCTTTTGGTGCAGTTCCTGCTGCGTGCCCATCTGGGCCTCGGCCTGCAACTCCAGCTCGCGCAACTGGGTGCGCAGGCGGGACAAGTTGTCGTCCAGATCGAGCAGCGAGCCCTTCATCTGCGCCAGCTCTGACCCCAGGCGCGCACGCCGGATGCTGACCTCGCCGGCCTGGGCCGTCATGCGCTCCAGCAGGCTGCCGCGCACGCGCACCATGGCTTGCGGGCCCGCGCCCGGCAGTTCGATGGTGATGTCGTCCGGGCTGGCTTGGCGCTCGCTGAAGCGCGACCAGTCGATGCGGCGCGGGGCCACCGGCTCAGGCGCAGCTTCCGGCAGGGGCTCGAGCGAGGCATCGCTCTCCGCCGCCACAGACTCGACCTCCAGATCCGGAGCGGGCGTCTCGCCGGCATCGGGCAAGGCGATGTCCACTTCGGCGGCGGCCGCGGCCGGCGCCGGTCGCACCTCCACCACCTCGGTGGCGGTGAAGGGGTCAAGATCGGGCGCTTGCTCGTGGGCCAACAAACGGTCGAGGCCAGCTTCCAGCGCATCGCCACCGTCCTGCAGCGCCTGCAAGGTGGCGCTGTCAGGCGGGTCCATGGCCAGGGCCGCCTCGACGGCCGACTCCAGCTCGTGGGCCTGCTCACCCAGGCGCATCGCGCCGGTCAGGCGCGCGCCGCCCTTGAAGGTGTGCAGGGCGCGCATGCAGGCATCGGCCGCGCTGCGGTCTTGCGGATGGGCCAGCCAGTCTCGCAAGGCCGCATGCAGCTGCGGCAGCAGCTCGCGTGCCTCTTCTTCGAAGATGGGCAGCAGCACCGCATCGATCTCGTCCGGCAGACCGGGCTCGACTTCGTCCTGGTCGGCGGTGGGCGTGGGCTCCACTGGAGCCATCGCTGCGGCCTGGAAGGCCGGCAGATGCAGGTCCAGGGTGTCGTCGGCCACGGTCGGCGTCGGGCCTTCCGGCTCGCCGAGATCGTCCAGCTCGTCAAAGCTGCCCAGATGGCTGCTGTCCACCTCGGGCTCGTAGGCGTGCAGGCGCTCGACCAGGGAGGCATCGTGGCTGCGCAGGAAGCCCGCGGCGAACTGATGCAGCAGCTGGCGGATGTCCTCGGCCGCGCGCTCGAAAAGCTGGCCCTCGGCCTCGCTGAAGCGCTGGGCTCGCTGGGCCCGGCCCAGCGCATGCTCCAGCGCACGTGCCAGGGTGGACAGGTCCTCGTAACCCACCGTGGCCGAATTGCCCGCCAGGGCATGAGCCAGCGATTCGCACTGCGGCGGCACCGGCGGATTCAGCTCCATGGCCCATTCGGCCAAGGTGGTGGCCAGGCGGCGCGAGAGCTCGTCAGCCTCGTTCAAGAAAATATTGAACAAGGTGATGCTGATGCGCAGCGGGCCGATGACCTTGACGCCCTCGTCAGCGCTGTCTTCGGCGCTGACTTCGGCGCCCTCATCCGAGCTCTGATCGCCACCTGCGTCTTGCGCATGGGCGGCATCGTCCGCCTCGGCCTGCGGGCGCTCTTGCGAGCTGACAAGGCTGAGATGAGGCACCAGCGGGATCACCGGCGCCAGGGGCAGCTCCGCGGGCTGCGTGAATTCGGCGTTCGCTGTTTCAGGCTCTGATTCGGGCTCAATCGCGGCATCGGGCGAAGCCTCAGCCTCGACAGGCCCAGCCTCTTCGGCTGCGGGCACCTCAGCCTCGGGCTCTTCAGCGACCGGCACTTCGGCGAGCGGCAGCTCACCGGCCAACTCGGGCTCGGGCTCAGCAGCCTGGCGCAAGGCCTCATCCACTGCCGCCTCGAGATGCAAGCTGAGCTCAACATCGGCACTGGCGTCTGGTTCCAGCGCAGGTGCCGGCAGCTCGGGCTCGGCGACCAGCGCCGGCGCGGCCTCGACCAGCTCACCCAGCTCCAGATCCAGCTCGAACTCGGGCAGCTCAAACTCAGCCGCAGGCACCGGAACCTCAGCCGCCGGCGTGTCCTTGGCCGCCTGCGGCAGGTCCAGCACAAAGGGCTGCTCCTGCTCCAGGGTCTCGAAGCTGCCGCCCTCGGGCATATCGCTCGGCGCGGGTGCCGGCAACGGGGCCTCGGCCTCCAGCGGCGCCATGTCCATCAACTCGGTGGCGGTTGCAGGCTCGGGCTCGCCCAGGCTGCCCAGGTCCAGCAGCTCGGTCAGGACCGGCGGCTGGGCCGCATCGTGCTGTTCGGGGGCTTCGTCCACCGGCGTCATGTCCAGCGGAGCGGTCGCCACCCAATCGGTCAGCTCCGGCAGTTCCGGCATCAGCTGGGTGGACAGCTGCGTCGCCAGCTCGGTGTCGGCGCCCGGGTCCGACTCGGACACAGCAGCCTCAAGCGCGGGCAGCTCGATCGCCTCAGGTGTTTCGAGCACATCCAGCGACTCGGCCAAGTCAGCCGGCTCGGCCAGTGCGGGCAGATCCAGCTCCAGATCCAGGCACGGTTCTTCGGTCAGCAGCGGCGGCTCGGCGGCTTCGCGGGCGGGCGTCGCTTCAGCAGCGGGCAGTTCCAGCGAGGCCGCAAGTTCAGCCAACTCCTCCAGCTCGCTGCTCGCGCTGAGCGCGGGCAAGGGGGCATCTTCCGGCAGCTCGGCCGGCTCAGCGCCGCTGAGTTCGGTCGTGACAGGCGAAGGCGCAGCCAGATCGCCCAGCGTCAGCTCGTCCAGCGGGGCTTCGCTCAGGGCCGGCAGCTCTGCGACGGGCTCAAACAATTCCTGGGCCGGGGCTTCGGCCGCCGGTTCGGGCGGCATTTCGGCGTCCGGCAGCTGGCGGCCTGGCCAATCGAGGGCCAGAGCCTCGCCCTGCAGGCGCAGTGCATCGGCGCTGCGGCGCAGTGGGTCGGGCAAGAAGGCGCCGCTTTGACGGCCAGCGATCTGCTCACACCATTGGCCCAGGTAATCCAGAGCCTCGGCGCTGAAGGCCAGCAAAGGCGCATCGGCGTGCGGCGTGCCATCGGCCAGGCGCGCATTGAACAGCTGCTCGCAGGCCCAGGCGCCCTCGCCGTAGGCATCGAAGCCCACCATGCGCGAACTGCCCTTGAGGGTGTGGAAAGCACGGCGCAGCGTGGTCAGCTGCTCGCGGTCGCTGCCATCCTGATGCAAAGCGGCCAGGGCCTGGCGCGCGTTGGCCAGGACCTCGGTGGCTTCCTCCAGGAAGATCTCCTGCATCTCCGGGTCTTGCGCGAAGGCGGCAGGTGCGGGTGCGGATGCAGGTACAGGTGCAGCGACAACAGGGATGGCTGCAACGGCAGCGGTTTCTGCCGCATCGGCGGCCACGGTGTCGGCGCCGTCGAGGTGCAACGCCGGCAGGCCCAGATCGCCCACATCTTCCAGCGGCGCGGGGTGGGTCGGCGGGGCGGCCTTGGGGCTGCTGTCCAGATCCAGCTGAATCATGCCATCGAAGGGCACCGGCGCCGACACCGCCATCGGCGGCAGCGGGCTGGCGTCGGCACGCCGACCCATGACCGGGTTCAGGCGGCCGCTGGCCTCGTCGAACACAAACATGCGCTTGGCCAGCTGCGGCTGGACGCTGAGCATGTCGATCAGGAAACCCAGGGCGCCCAGATTGTTGGCCAGGCGCTCGAAGAGCTCGCGCGGACCACCGCGCTCGGTGTCGACCTCGGTGTTGGCCAGCTCGTCGACCTCATCGCGCATGCGCAGGCAGGCGTGCGCAGCCTGGTCCAGGCCCAGCACGGTCAGCACGCCGCGCATGGCGGAGAGCTGGGCCGGCACGGGGATCAGCTTGGCACGCTGGCTGGGGTCGCGGAAATACTCGTCGGCCTGGCGCTCGACTTCCGACAGGCTGGCGCGCAGCTCATGCACCACGCTGCCCAGGGTCTGGCGGTCGGAGACACGGCGGTACAGGTCTTCCATCCAGGCATCCAGCGGCTGCGGCGCGTCACCATGGGCGACGGCGTCGATGCGCTGGGCCAGCGCGCGCACGCGCTCGGCCTGCTCAGGCTGATCGAAGGCGGCGTCATCGAGCGCCGCTTCGACATACAACATGCTGGTGGCCACTTCCATGGCCAGGGCTGGGCTGGGCGGCTGACCCGAGCGCAGGGTGGCGACCACCGCACGCTGCAGGGTCTGACCCAGCACCTCGCCGCTGGGGAAGAGGCGCTGCAAGGACTCGGCCACGGCCGCGAACTGCTCGTCCAGGCCAGCCAGGCGATGGCTGTCGCCCTCGGCCGCACTGCCCCAGGAGTCCTTGGCCACGCCGACCCGGCGGCGCGCCTGCGCCACCCAGGCCGGGTCGATATGACCCAGCGTCTGATCTTCGTAATCACCACGGACATCATCCGTCAGGCCAAAGGCATGGCGCACCGCGCTGAGGCGGGGCGCGGCGCGCTCGCTGGCAGGTTCGCGCGCCTGGGCGCAGAAGAACAAAAGGTCTTGCGCCAGGCGTTCCTGCACCGCCGGGTCGACCTGGCGGCCCAGCTTGAGCTGGGACAGCAGGCGCGAGCCCAGGCGTTTGACGAAAGCATCGCCATCGAGCAAGCCCAGGGCTTGCGCCTGGAACTGAGCGGCGGCCAGCTGCCAGAGCGTGCGGCCCTGGGTGTCGATCAGACCCGCGGCCAGGCCCGCACACAGATCGCTCAGGCGGCCGGCAAAGGCCGGGCTGGGCGTGCGCATGTGCTTGAGCAAAGCGGCCTCGAAAGGCGCACGGCCCTGCTCGGGAGCCAGGGCCGCGCAGCCGGGCTCGGCCGGCACGTCGCGCCAGCGCCACTCGTACTGCCACAAATCGGCCGGGTGCACGCGCTCGGCGTCGTTGAAGGTCTGCAGCTCGCGGTAGGCCGGGAACAGGCTCAGGGTCGAGGCCTTGTTGCCGGCCAGCAGGCGGGCGATGTAGCTGAGCAGGGCGAAATTGGCGCGCTCGATGGTTTCGACCCGGAAGGGGTCGACCAGATCGGTGCGCTCCGCCAGGCGCAGCACCGCCTGCTCGGCGGCGCGCAGCACCGTGGCGCCGGCCGGCAGGCCGACCAGGGACAGCACGCCCGCCACCTGGTGCAGCTGGGCGGCAGCCGCCTGCAGCGACTGCGAGCTGGAGCCGACCTCGGCGCCCAGCACGCTGAACTTGCTGTCGCCATCGCGCAGCATGCGCCGCAGCGCCTTGTGAACCGATTCAAGGGAACGGCGCAACTCCTCCTGCACCCACGCCAAAGGGCTGAGGTCGGGAGGGAACTCGGACTCGCGGAACTGATCCATGCCGGGCTCCGCCTCTTAGGCGACCTTGAACCGAGCCACCGATTGCTTCAAAGCCTCGGCCGAACGGGACAGCTCGTGCACCATCTGTGCGGTCGAGCGCGTGCCTTCGCTGGTCTGTTCGGTCACGGCAAAAATGTGCTGGATGTTGGAAGCCACTTCATTGGCCGAGGCCGCTTCGCTGAGCGCCTGGCTGGAAATCTGAGCGATCAATTCGTCCAGGCGACGCGACACGGTGTCGATCTCTTCCAGCGCCTTGCCGGCCGCGTCGGACAGACGCGTACCCTGCACCACCCCGAGGGTCGAGCGCTCCATGGCGGCCACGGCGTCGTGCGTGTCGGTCTGAATGGTCTTGACCAGGGCGGCAATCCGGCGGGTGGCGTCGCCCGAGCGTTCGGCCAGGCGCTGCACTTCTTCCGCCACCACCGAGAAGCCGCGACCGGCTTCACCGGCCGAGGCGGCCTGGATGGCCGCGTTCAGCGCCAGCACGTTGGTTTGTTCGGTAATGTCGGAGATCAGTTCAGTGATCTCACCGATTTCCTGGGAGGACTCGCCCAGGCGCTTGATGCGCTTGGAGGTTTCCTGGATGTGGTCGCGGATGGCATTCATACCGCTGATGTTGTTCTGCATGGCCTGCAGACCCGACTCGGCCGCCTGACGCGACTGACGCGCCACTTCAGCGGTGGACTGGGCAGCGTTGGACACCTCGTTGATGCGCTCGGCCATCTGCAGCACGGCCTCGCCGGTGGAGCGGATCTCGTGCAGCTGCTCCTTGGAGGCGGCCAACAGATCGGTCGAGGTCTGGTCGACCTGGCCGGTGGTGTCCGTCACCCGTGCGGCCGTGGTCTGCACTTGACCGACCAGATTGCGCAGCTCTTCCACGGTGTAGTTCACCGAGTCGGCAATGGCGCCGGTGATGTCCTCGGTCACGGTCGCTTGCTGGGTCAGGTCACCTTCAGCGACCGATTGCAGCTCGTTCATCAAACGCAAAATCGCGGCCTGGTTGGCGTCGTTGACGCGCTTGGCTTCGCGCTCCTGCGCTTTCGCTTCGCTCTCTTGCGCTTCGGCCAGCAGGGCACGTTGCTTTTGATCCGCCACGTACAGGCGCAGAAAGCCCAGCGAACCGGCCACCAGGGCGCCCAGCGAGGCAATCATCAGCAGGGCCAGCCACCAGCTCACGCCACCGGCGGACTCCAGCTCCAGGGCGAGGTCTTCCAGGCCTTTGCGCAGCGCCTCGCTGTCACCCAGGATGCTCTTCTGGGCTTCACGCGAAGCCACCAGACCTTGCAGATTGTCCAGAATGGCCTTGGCCTGGGTGCGGGTCTGTTCGTACTGCTTGAGCAAGGCGCCCAGGCGTTCGCGCAGCTGCGGGTCTTTGGCGCTGCTCAGGCGCAGCTCGGAGTTGCCGTTCAGCAGGGCTTCGGCGATCAGCTTGAAGGAGTTCAAGTCCTTGCCCAGCAGGAACACGGCCTCGGGACTCACGCCTTCTTGCGTCAGGAATTCGTTGGCGCTCTTGCCGATACGCTGGGTCAGCATCACCAGCTGACCGGCGGCCGAGATTTCAGCGGCCGAACCATTGCGCTGCAGCGATTCCGAGGCCACGGCCTCGGCGCTTTCCAGCAGATCGCTGGACTGGCGGTTGATGGCGCGCAGGGCCTGGCCGACTTCGGTCAGCACCTTTTCCTGCGCCTGCACCACCTGGGCGTTCTTTTCAGCCCGCTCGACCAGGGGCTGAACGATGTCCAGCACCGGCTGCACGCTGCCCGGGGCTGCGGCCAGCGGGCCGTCACCGGTGCGCAAATTGCCGACCACGCCGACCAGCACGCTGCCGCTCTCACGCAGTTCCGCAAACGCGCCCTGGTTGCCCACGAGGGCGGTGGACACCGATTTGGCCATGCGCTGCGAGTGCATCAAGGCCTGACCGGCCGCACGCACCTGGGCCGAGCTGCGGCTGCCGCCAACCAGGCTCAGGCTGACGGTGACCGCGGTGCCCAGCAGGCCGGCCGCCACCAGGGCGGTCAGCAGGGTCTGGCGGCGGTTCTCGGCGCTCTTGCCCGGCTGCGGCTGTTCGGTCAGCGGGCCGTCGAGGGCGGCGCTGGTGGTGGCGAAGGTGCTGGTGCCGACCGCAGTTTCATCGAACTGCGTGGCGCCTTGCTGCTCGGTCGGCAGGGCCTCGGAGATGATGGAGGAGTTCGACAGCTGGCCTGGGCCGGTGTGCGACTGTGTGGACACCAGCACCGCACCGCCGGGCACGGAGTCCGCGGCCGCGTGCTCGTTCTGGCCTTCGGTTTCGTTCTTGCCCAGGTTTTTGATCTTGTCCAGGAAGCTCATCTCACCCTCGTGAATACGTTTGGAAGCCGATCCCACATGGATCGGCGTTGGCCGTGCCGCTGACTCTTGAGCCTAGCTCAAGGCGGGCCGTTTGCTTATCAGATCAAACCACGACTCGCAGGAACTGGTCGTGCTTGGACAGTGCCTCAAGATCAAGCACTTGCCAGCTGCGCCCCTCGGCGTCAAGCAGGCGGGGCCCGGCGAAGCGCGGGCGCTCACCGCCGTCCTCGGCCTGCGCCGGATCGGGGCTCAGTTGCTCATCGCCACGCAGGCCGAGCAAGCGATCCACCAGCAGCGCGCAGTTCAGATTGAGCTCGGCATTGAGAGAGACCAGGCGCACCTGGGCCACATCCTGCCGAGCTTCACTGCGCTGAGCACCCGATTCACGCAGACCCAGAAACACCGCCAGATCGACGACGGTGAACAAGCCGCCGCGCAAATTGGCCACGCCCGCCAGCCAGGGCTGGGCATAAGGCAGCGGCCGCATCGGCACCGGCGTGAAGATTTCAGCTGCCTGGCGCAGCGAAAGCAGCAGGCCAATGCCCGCACACTCCACCGCCAGCCAGCTGGCCGCCTGCGTCTCTTGATCGCGCGCCGCCTGCATGCGCTGCGCCAGGCGGGTTTGCAGATCGCGCAGGGCTTGCTTGTTGTTGCTACTCATGACAGCGCCCTCGGGGCTCAGCCCAGGGCCTTGATCTTGGCCAGCAACTCCTCGGCCTTGACCGGCTTGACCACATAGTCACGAGCGCCCTGACGCATGCCCCAGACCTTGTCGGTCTCTTGGTTCTTGCTGGTGCACATGATCACCGGCACGGCGGCAAAGCGCTCGTCCCGGGTGATGCTGCGGGTCAGCTGGAAGCCATTCTGGCCGGGCATGACCACGTCCATAAGGATCAGGTCAGGCACTTCCTCGGCCAGTCGCTTCATGGCCTCTTCGCCGTTTTCGGCGGTGCGCACCAGATAGCCGCGCTTGACCAGCATCTCGCTGAGCACATGCAACTCGGTCTTGGAATCATCGACCAGCAGGATTTTTTGAATCGGCATTTGGAATCCTCACGTCGCCGCTGCAGCGCCTTGGGCGACTGGGCGACTCAACCGACGGGTTTGTCGGCAAACACAAGCGTGGACAACAACAACTAAAGACATCCAGGTCCGCGCGCCTTGCGCCTCGGACCTGCACACCCAATCAGGCCGCGCGTCGGTGAGACAACACAGCCTGCAACAACTGATCTTTGGTGAAGGGCTTGGTCAGATAGTCCTGCGAACCGACCATGCGACCGCGTGCCTTGTCGAAGAGACCATCTTTGGACGACAGCATGATGACGGGCACGGCCGCGAACTGCGGGTTGCGCTTGATGATGGCGCAGGTCTGGTAGCCGTCGAGGCGCGGCATCAGGATGTCGCAGAACACCAGATCCGGCTGGTAGTCGCTCAGTTTGGCCAGGGCATCGAAGCCATCCTCGGCCAGCACCACCTCATGCCCACCCTGCTTCAGGAAGATCTCCGCGCTGCGCCGAATGGTGTTGCTGTCATCAATGACCAGCACTTTCGCGGCGCCGGCTGCGGCAGCTTGCAAGCCTTCAGGAACTTGTACGTTCAAGCCTTATCTCCTCACAGCCATGCCCGCAGGGCAGCTGCGCCACGGGCACGGGCAAACAGGTGGGAATGCGCTGCCAGGGGCAGCGTCAGATGCGAACCATTTCGAAGTCTTCTTTGCGGGCGCCGCACTCGGGGCAGGTCCAGTTCATATCGACATCGGCCCACAGCGTACCCGGTGCAATACCGTGCTCGGGGTCCCCTGTGGTTTCGTCGTAGATCCAACCACAGATCAGGCACATCCAGGTACTAGCTTCGCTCACGATGGGTATAGGTTTGCTATCTACAATGCGAAGATTGTAGCCACGCCACATGAGCCCATTCGAGGCTTTCCGTCGGCAAGGATGCAACATCAGGAATCCCCTTGTCCCGCCTGCCACGAAAGCAGGTTACCGAAATCGGGATCAAGCCCGTAAAGACTGACCCGAGACTGTAGAAAGAGCTTGTCCAGCCCCTCGCCGCCTGCGGCCCGCCATTTGCATTTGCTTGCAATTTCTGTCCTCTGAACCCGCGCCGCACACCATGAATCACAAGACCGACACCCCCAGCGCCGCCGATCCGACGGCGCCCGCCGACGAGCAGGAAGCGCAAGCCCCGGCCTGCGTCTTGAGCTTCAATGCCAGCGACGCCAGCGGCGCCGGTGGCCTGGCCGGCGACATCGCCACCATCGCCGCCATGGGCGCGCACTGCCTGCCGGTGGTCAGCGCCATCGTGCTGCGCGACACGGCCGAGGTGTTCGAGCACCACACCCTGGACCCCGACACCATCGCCGAGCAAGCCCGCCTGATTCTGGAAGATGTGCAGATCAGCGCCTGGAAGGTCGGCTTTCTGGGCAGTGCCGAAGGCGTGAGCGCCGTGGCCGAGGTGCTGTCGGACTACCCCGACGTGCCCCTGGTCGCCTACCTGCCCAATGTGTCCTGGCTCGACGAAGAGCAGCAGGCCAGCTATCTGGATGCCTTCCGCGAACTGGTGCTGCCGCAGACCCATGTGCTGGTCGGCAATCACAAGACCTTGAGCGACTTTCTGCTGCCCGACTGGGACGCCGATCGCCCGGCCTCGCCGCGCGAGCTGGCCGTGGCTGCGGGCCAGCATGGCACAGCCCATGTGCTGGTCACCGGCATCCAGCTGCCCAATCAGTTTGTCGACAATGTGCTGGCCACGCCGGCCGGCCCGGTGACGGGCGAGAAGTTCGAGCGCTTCGAAGTCAATTTCGTCGGCGCTGGTGACACGCTCTCGGCCGGCCTGGCCGCCCTGCTCTCGGTCGGCGCCGAAATCCACTCGGCCGTCGGCGAGGCCCTGTCCTTTCTGGACCAGGCCCTGGACGGCGGCTTCCGCCCCGGCATGGGCAATGTCGTTCCCGACCGCTTCTTCTGGGCCCTGCCGCCCAGCGAAGAGGAAGAAGCCGCCATGGCGGCCGAAGCTGCTGGCCATGCCAGCACCCCCACCCTGACCCTGGACGAGCCCGCACCGGGCCGTCCGCCGCGCCGCATGCACTGAAACCCGTGCCTGCTGGCACCGAAGCCCATGGCCCCGATCGGGGCCGTCTTTTCGTTCGCCGAGCCTCATCAAGATGTCCAAGAACCAAGATTTGTTCGAACGCGCCCAGCGCGTGATCCCCGGTGGCGTGAACTCGCCGGTGCGCGCCTTCCGCGCGGTGGGCGGCACGCCGCGCTTCATCACCCGTGGCGACGGCGCCTACATCTTCGATGCCGAAGGCCAGCGCTACATCGACTACATCGGCTCCTGGGGCCCGATGATCCTCGGCCATGGCCACCCGGCCGTGCTGGAAGCGGTCACCAAGGCCGCCCAAGAGGGCTTCTCCTTTGGCGCGCCGACCGAGCGTGAGATCGAGCTGGCCGAAGAGATCCTGAAGCTGGTGCCCAGCATGGAGCAAGTGCGCCTGGTGTCCTCGGGCACCGAGGCGACCATGAGCGCCATCCGCCTGGCTCGTGGCGCCACCGGCCGCAGCAAGTTCATCAAGTTCGAAGGCTGCTACCACGGCCACACCGACGCGCTGCTGGTCAAGGCAGGGTCAGGTCTTGCCACCTTCGGCCACCCGACCAGCGCTGGCGTGCCGGCCGAAGTGGCGCAGCACACCCTGGTGCTGGAGTTCAACCATCTGGCCCAGCTGGAAGAAGCCTTCGCCCTGCATGGCAAGGAGCTGGCCTGCGTGATCATCGAGCCGATCGCCGGCAATATGAATTTCGTGCGCACCCAGACGGCCTACATGAAGCGCCTGCGTGAGCTCTGCACCGAACACGGCGCCCTGCTGGTGCTGGACGAGGTGATGACCGGCTTCCGCGTCGGTCTGCACAGCGCCCAAGGCCATTACGCCAGCCTGATCCCCGGCTTCAAGCCAGACATCAGCGTGTTTGGCAAGGTCATCGGCGGCGGCATGCCCCTGGCCGCCTTCGGCGCCAGCCGCGACATCATGAAGCACCTGGCCCCGCTGGGCGGCGTCTACCAAGCCGGCACCCTGAGCGGCAACCCGGTGGCCACCGCTTGCGGCCTGGCCACGCTGCGCGAGATCCAGAAGCCCGGCTTCTTCGAAGCGCTGTCGGTCAAGACGCGTCGCCTGGTCGACGGTCTGGCAGCGGTCGCCAAAGACAACGGCGTGCCCTTCAGCGTCGATTGCCAAGGCGGCATGTTTGGCTTCTTCCTGATGGACCAGCTGCCGCAGGAATACCAGACCGTGATGACGACCGACAAGGAACGCTTCAACCGCTTTTTCCACGCCATGCTGGACGCCGGCGTCTATCTGGCCCCGGCGCTGTACGAAGCCGGCTTTGTCTCCGCCGCCCACAGCGAGGCCGACATCCAGGCCACGCTGGACGCCGCTCGCCACGCCCTGCGCTGATCTCAGCGCCCCCTGTCATGCCGCACACCGGCCGCCGCTTCTCCGCGGCCATCTTTGATATGGATGGCCTGCTGCTCGATTCCGAGCGGCCCATCCGTGACGCCTGGCTGCGCCAGAGTGCGGCCGCTGGCACCCCACTCAGCGAAGCCGACTATCTGAAGACCGTCGGCATCAACTGCCGCGACAGCCTGCGGGTGCTGAGCGATCTGCTGGGTTCGCACGCCATCGCCGAGGCCATGTACGAGACGGTGGACCGCGAGGTCGAGGCGCAGTTCCAGGGCCAGGGCTTTGCCTTGCGCCCCGGCGCGCTGGCGCTGCTGCAGGCACTGCAAGCGCGCCGCGTGCCCTGCGCGGTGGCCTCCTCCACCCGCCATGCCGAGGTGCTGCGGCGCCTGGGCCTGGCTGGTTTGCTGAATTTTTTCGGCCCCATCCACGGGGGCGACCAGGTCGCACGCGGCAAGCCCCACCCCGACCTGTTCGAGCTGGCCGCGCGCAGCCTGGGCTGCCCGCCCGAGCAGAGCCTGGTATTTGAAGACTCCAGCTTCGGCGCCCGCGGGGCGCTGACCGCGGGCGCAGGCGTGGTGCTGGTGCCCGATCTCAAATCCCCGGACCCCGAGATCGCACCGCGCTGCCTGGTGCTGAACTCGCTCGAAGACGCCCTGCCCCTGAGCGAAGCGTGGTTC
>Ga0187843_10001886_pt1 | contig 13063 bp, 7 predicted proteins | sample SpaLakP09_SKY_43_FD_134516 | JGI IMG/M metagenome (GOLD analysis project Ga0187843, IMG submission 134516) | Oligotrophic lake water microbial communities from Sparkling Lake, Wisconsin, USA - SP09_SKY_43 | ecosystem: Environmental > Aquatic > Freshwater > Lake | place: USA: Sparkling Lake... | reverse complement strand
GAAGCCATGCGTTTGGAAGCGCAAGGTTTAGCCGATAAAGAGCGGATGTCAGCGCAAGGTAAAGCGGATGCTGAGTTATTACTTGCTGAAGCGAAAGCCAGAACATACGCAGTCGATGCGGAAGGTCAAAAAGCGATTAATGCTGCAGCGAATATGTTGTCAGTGGAGCAAATTGCGATGCAGATCCGCTTGGCATTAATTGAGCGGCTGCCAGAAATTATTGCGCAAAGCGTGAAACCAATGGAGCAGATTAGCGATATTAAAATATTGCAAGTCAATGGTTTAGCGGGAGCTGCAGGCGGCTCGGCCGATGGGGTGAGCAGCAATAACAATGCTTCATTACCGGACCAAGTCGTGAATAGTGCGCTGCGTTATCGCACACAAGCGCCATTATTGGATAGTTTGCTACAAGAAATTGGTATTAAAGGTGCAGATCTGCAAAGCTTCACCCAAGCCGCTGCTGGCCTATCGCCAGCGTTGCCTGCCTCGTCTGCGGCGACCACTGCAAACGAGTCACTAGTGAATACAGAAAACGCGCTGACTAACGCCTAACGAGCGCATTCATTGCCAATAAAAAAAGCCCCGCAAGCTGATGCGGGGCTTTTTGTTTGGAGCGGCAACACGATATTGCCGGTAGCGCTAACACGCGGTTGGTGAAGACATGTCGAGTGTTAGTCCAAAATGATATGCGGCGAAAACCTAGAGCTATCCTTAGTAATCAGTGAGTTATCCTCTCTGATGCAGATGCCCGCCGCGCTATCACCGACGACCCAAGAGCCAATTAAGGTATAACTCTGGTCAAATTTCGGCAGCGCATGAAACGCTTGACGAATAAACGGCGCATCATCATAAGGCCCTGCAACTTGCAGGCGTTGACCCTCTGAATCGACTAGTTCTATGTTGGCACCTTCGCGCGAATACAGCGGTTTACGCACCCAACCAGCGGTCAGCGGCTGGGTTGCAGCTGTTTCAAAAAACGCCGGCAGTAAATTCGGGTGATTGGGATATTTTTGCCATAACAGCGGTAATATGCCCTTGTTCGACAACAACATTTTCCAGGCTGGCTCTAACCACTGTGTTTTGCTCGTCAGCAGATGTCGGCCAAAGTCTTCCCGAACCATAAACTCCCAAGGGTAGAGTTTAAACATGGTTTGAATGGGAAAGTTTTCGGTATCAACAAGTTGGCCATCAATTTCGCCGATTTCATCAAGCCCAAGAAAACGAGCATCGATACCGGCTTGCTGCGCGATATCCAGCAAATACAGCACTGTACCTTTGTCTTCAATATTGTTACTGACCGAACTGAAGTAAAATGGCTCAGCGAGCTGCAAATTAGCAAAACGATGTTCAAGCTGGTCTTGCAGTGAATTGAATTGATCAGCGTTCGCCGGTAATTTTCCACGCAGTATTTGATCTTCTAACCAAACCCACTGGAAAAAACCACTTTCATACAACGACGTTGGGGTGTCGTAATTTAGCTCTAGCAGTTTCGCCGGACCTGTGCCGTCATATGCTAAATCAAGACGACCGTACAAATGCGGTTGAGCGCTGTCATAGGATTGCTTGATCCAATCCCAATAAGGTTCAGGCACAGCTAACTGCGTTAACTTTTGTTCATCAGCCAAAATCTCTGACACTAAAGAAATCGCCATTTGGTGCAACTCTTCAGTCGGCGCTTCTAAATCATCTTCGACTTGCGCTAAGCTAAATTGGTAATAGGCCGTTTCATCCCAATAAGCTTCACCATCAAAAGTATGGAAGTTAAACCCGACCGACTCGGCGTAATTGCGCCATCCCGGACGTTCTTCAATCTGTATTTTTTTCATTCGGGCTTAACCACCGCTGCTTTGCTGCTCGCTGCGCTTTTGCGCCTGCGCACCAAATCCACCGCGATTTACCGCGGCACCTGGTTTTGGCACCATGCGCGATGGCATCACTTTAACTGGGCCGGTGAAGCGTGAAACTGGTTGATTCGTGGCGGTACGGAAAGTCGAGCGGTCGTCGCCAGATTTATACAGCGGTTGCGCTTGTAGGTTAGAGCGACCGCCGCCGCTAAACATTTGGCCAGCCATAAAGCCCATCATCATTGGCATAAAAGAGCTGCCACTAGAGGTGGTATTTGTCGTCGCTGGAGCTGCTGCAGCAGCAGTTGCCGGCGTTTCACAATTGCCTGCACCAAAATCGACCTCGCATGAGGTTTTATCGCTATATTTTGGCGCCACTTGCGGATGCAAGGCGGTGGCTGCGGCGAAGTCAGCTTTACATTGTTCAGGATTATAAAATCCCGCGCATTGTTCGGCAGTTTCATAAACTGCGGTTTGCACAGGTTCTTCACTGCTACAACTGGCGAGCATCAAGGTAGTGGCTGGTACCATCACCATTAACGCTGCTTTACTGCTGCGTTTAAAACGAGTTGGCATTATTTATCCCTCAAAATGTCATGCTTGCAGAATTCACCAAACCGATGGCGATAGAACAACATGCTGAAAAAATCCCTGTCGCAACTTCGCCATTATTAATGCGCTCTGGCAATTGGCGAATGGTCAAACGTACCACCAAAAATGTGAGTAATTGCACAAATAAAGCAATCGCGCCCCAAATCGCGCAATCGCTCAGTGACACTGAGTGCGTGATAGCGCTAGCCAGTGGTAGTGCAAAACCAATAATGGCACCGCCAAAAGCAACCGCAGCCGCCGGATTGTTACTACGAATAAGTCCGAATTCATCGTGCGGTGTGATCCAGCTATAAATTCGCACGAACAGCAAAATCAGGACGATGGCTAAGACAAAAAAACTGAGGAAATTTGGTAAACCAGCAATAGAGGCGAGCAAACTTTCAGACATATATTCAATTCCTTTTTTAAGAGCTCATAGCATCATCCTGAAAAACGTCGAAAAACGCAATGTCCCGCCGCGTAAAGTCGGTTAAAGATGATTTTTCGGTTAAAAAAAAGACAGGTCAATAGAACTAGACTACGCTGAAAACTTGTGGTCCCAGTTCTTTTTTGCCAAAACAATTTGAAGATGCCGATTCAGCGAAGCTCGGAGAGAGTCGCCGAACGGTGCTTATTAGTTATTCCTAATCTGCTCTTAGACGAGTATCTTCAGCTTGCTTGGGTGGACACCCAAAGTCATTAAAGGTTGTAAATCAAACAATTAGAGGTGAGAAGCCTATGTTAAATCAATTTAAGGTCAGTACTAGACTGGCTGTATTGGCTGCAGTGCCATTGTTGGTATTGATTGGCATTTGTTTTAGTGCTTTATCGAACATGACGCAATTGGCACAAGGTGTCGATAGTTTGTACCAAGATCGGGTTAAACCACTTCAGCAGCTTAAAGCAGTATCTGACGCGTTTGCCGTGACGATAGTCGACACCCTGCATAAGCACCGTGCTGGTGTCATTGCTGCAACAGAAGCAGCAAGTACTTTGCAACAAGCAGAGCAAGAGGCGCTAAGTCAATGGCAATCCTACCGCTCAACGTTGTTGACGCCTGAGGAGTCTCAATTAATAAACAAGGCGCAACCACTGATAGACGCTTGGCTAGTGCAAATCAGAGGGTACCAGCAAGCCATACAAGATGGTTCTCTGTTAACTATTGCCAATCAGCAGTTTAATCAGCAGTTATACGAGGTTGCTGATCCGCTAAGTCGTTCTTTGGAAGATCTTATTCAGTTGCAACTTCGGGAGTCTGAAAAATTTGTCGGGGTGGCGAATGAAACCCTCAGCGAAACTAGTTGGTTATTTAGCACTATTGCCATCGCCATAGTGCTGGCATTAAGTGTATTGGCATTTTTGGTATCCCGTTCGATTTCCTCGCCGTTAATTTCATTGCGCACAACCATCAGGGCGGTGGGCGATAATTCTGATTTGCGTTTACGCGCAACTGTGGAAGGAAGTGATGAAATCGCTGAAGCGGCTGAAGCCTTTAATCAGACGCTCGTTCGTGTCCAACAGTTCTTTCAGCAATTAAGTCAAGCGGTGGTGAGTTTAGCGGCAGCTTCGGAACAAATGAGCGTGATCAGTCGAAATGTCAGTGCAACGGCATTGTCGCAGGAGCAGCATGCCAACATGATCGCAACAGCGGTCAATCAAATGACCGTAGCCATCGCTGAAGTCGCCCGCAGCGCCCAGTCCACTTCATCGCAGGCACTTGATGCCGATAAACGGACGCAAGTTGGTTATGACCAAGTGAGCTCAAATGTGCTTTCCATCACCGAGTTGTCTAATACCGTTGGTGGTGCGAGCAATGTCATTGCAACATTACATGGCGAATCGGAAAAAATCGGCCAAGTGCTTACTGTCATTCAAAGTATTGCTGCTCAGACGAATTTACTGGCTTTAAACGCCGCCATTGAGGCTGCGCGCGCTGGGGATGCCGGTCGTGGTTTTGCGGTCGTTGCCGATGAAGTGCGGACTCTGGCGACCAATACTCATCAAGCGACCGAATCTATTCGCGTGATGATGGCGAGTTTACAAAGTTCCGCCAAAGATGCGGTTGCGGCGATGCAATTGTCGCAACAACATGCGAGCAGTAGTGTTAGCAATGCCAATGCTGCCGGCGACGTACTTGGCGAAATTAAGCTCGCGGTTGGCAGTATTGTCGATATGAATACCCAAATTTCTGCTGCCACCGAAGAGCAAACGGTAGTCGCGGAAGACATCAGCAAAAACATCACCGAATTTAGCCAAAGTATTAGTGAAGTGTCACGCAGTGCACAGCAAAGTGCGGAAGCTAGTCAAGACTTATCGGTGCTGGCGGTTCGAATTTCGCAACAGGCCGCGCAGTTCCAAGTTTAAACCCCTTTCTTTTTTCTTCTGGCATGACCAACACTGCAGCGAGTTAATTGCCGTGTTGGTCGCTCATGGCGCTATTTCGGCTTTTGGTCGCAGATGCAGCGCTTCCTCCCTGTTGTGGGCTGGACAATATAAGCGAAGCCTCTACACTCGCTCAGATAAGATTTGTACAGTTCAGATAGGATAATTCCATGAAAAATAAAACGATGATGGCGCTTTGTGTTGCCTTAGCCCTGGGCATCACCGCTTGTGAAAAGGCGCCAGAAAGCAGTGCATCTGCCACCGCTTCAGCTGAAACAGTTGCAGCGACTTCCGCTTTAAAATCGGGGATTTACCTGAGCAATCTCGATACTCAAATTAAGCCACAAGACGATTTCTTTCGTTATGTAAACGGCAACTGGTTAGCGAAAACTGAAATTCCAGCGGATAAATCCCGCTGGGGCAGCTTCGATGAACTGCGTGATAGTTCTAGTAAGCATGTCCTGCAAATTGTCAAAGACGCAGCGGCAAAACCGGCGGAAACAGGCAGTGAACCACAGAAAATTGGTGATATGTACCGCGCTTTTATGGACACCGCCACTATTGAAAAGTTGGCTCTGACGCCATTAAACGCCGACGTTGCCCGCATTGAGCAACTAAAAACCAGCGCAGAGCTTGCCACTTTGTGGGGGCAGCTGCAGGTTGAACGTTATGGCACGCCAGTGGGAGTTTTTGTCGGGCAAGATCAGAAGAATTCAAGCCAATACATCACCGGTATGAATCAATCAGGTCTTGGTTTGCCAGATCGTGATTATTATTTGAAGTCGGATGAAAAGTCCGAAAAAATCAAGCAACAGTATCAATGGATGATTGCGCGCTTTTGGGAATTAGCAGGCTGGCCGGACGGTAGTGTCGCGGCTGAGAAGATTTTTGCCATTGAAACCAAATTAGCCAACGCGCATTGGAGCCGCGTGCAAAACCGCGACCGTACCAAAACCTATAACAAAATGACCATTGCGCAATTAACCGAGCTGGCTCCTGGTTTTGATTGGCAAGCTTTTTTAACTGCAGCAGAGCTGGGTTCCGTAAGCGACGTCGTGGTGCGTCAACCCGATTACTTAACGGCATTTGCTAAAATTCACGCGGATGTGCCGCTGCAAGATTGGCAGTTGTATTTGAAGTTTCATTTATTACGCAGCAAATCGACACTGCTGACTAGCGCATTTGAGCAAGCGAATTTCGACTTCTACGGTCGAATACTCACAGGCTTACAAGAGCAAAAACCGCGTGAAGAACGGGCCGTGGTTGCGATTGATGATGCCTTGGGTTTTATGGTCGGAAAACTCTATGTTGAGAAGTATTTTAAACCAGAAGCCAAAGAGCGGATGGATCAACTGATCAAAAATTTACGGGTGGCCTTCGAACAAGCCATCAACGATTTAGAGTGGATGAGCCCAGCAACCAAGCAACAAGCGCAAGTAAAGTTACAAAAGTTCAATGCCAAAATCGGTTATCCAGAGGTATGGCGTGACTACAGCTGTTTAACGATCAAAGTGGATGATTTGGTTGGCAACGTCAAACGAAGCAATGTTTGCGAATATCAGCGCATGATTGGCCGTTTAGGTAAACCTGTTGATCGCAACGAATGGGGCATGACGCCGCAAACCGTCAATGCTTATTACAGCTCGACGATGAATGAGATTGTGTTCCCTGCCGCCATTTTACAACCGCCATTTTTCAACGTTGAAGCCGATGATGCGGTGAATTACGGTGGCATTGGTGGGGTGATTGGCCACGAAATTACTCATGGTTTTGATGACCAAGGTCGTCGCTCTGATGGTGATGGTAATTTGCGGGATTGGTGGACGCCGGATGATGAAAATCAGTTTAAGCAACGTGCGCAGCTGATGATTGACCAATACAATAGCTACAACCCTATCGATGATTTGCACATCCAAGGCGCATTAAGCCTCGGCGAGAACATTGCCGATCTTGGCGGGTTAACTGTGGCATATCGTGCCTATAAAAATTCGCTTGCTGGCAAAGCGGCGCCGGTTATCGATGGCTTTACTGGCGAAAAACGCTTTTTTATTGGTTGGTCCCAAGTTTGGCGCAATAAGGCGCGTGATGAAGCGCTGCGGCAAATGATTATCACCGGCCCTCACTCTCCAGGCGAGTATCGTGTGCAAGGGATTTTGTCGAATATGCCAGAGTTCTATCAAGCCTACGATGTCAAACCGAGTGATGGCATGTATCGGCCGACCGAACAACGGGTCAAAATCTGGTAGCGACTTGTTGAAAGTAGCAGACAACAGCGGAGCCAAATGGCTCCGTTTTGTTTTAGCTCGGTAGTTGAAAGTGTCATTAGCCAGCCAAAATGCATACGTATGCAATAAAAATGCAGTTTGTCCGTCGGCTGCACGAAGATTTTGCCGATCTTGAACTCAGCACGACCACTGAGCTTCCTCGAAAGTTCCATTGATGTTTAAAAAATATTCACGCGTTGTCGGTAAACTGACCGCTCGTGCTAGAAATCTGTGCTATTTCTTAAGGGGCGTTCGGCACCAGTTCGTTGAGATTTGGTGCATTTCTTGTGAATAAATGCACTTTGTTTCAGCAAATTGCACAGTGGCAGTGCAAGTCGATGACGGACTGCACTACCTCGGCGCATTATGAATACGTATTCATGTTGTGTAGTTGCGTCAATCCACATAGAAATAGCAAGGTTGTCATACTTCATGCCGCTTGGTATGGAGCGCACAACTAATAATTAGAGCAACACCACACCGGGGATGAAGGGCAATGAAACACTATAAATTAAGCGTATTAACGCTAGCACTGGCGACCGCAGGACTTAGTTCTTATGGCGTCGTGGCACAAGAAGCAGCAAAAGAAACCAAAGCAAAAACTGTTGAAGAACAAATTGAAGTCATTGGCGTTACAGGTTACCGCGGTAGCTTGCAAAAAGCGCAATTAATCAAAATGAGTGAAAACTCAGTTGTTGAAGTGTTATCAGCAGAAGACATCGGTAAATTACCAGACACCTCAGTTGCAGAATCTTTATCACGTTTACCAGGTTTAGCCGGTGAGCGTCGTAACGGCCGTACCAGCGGTCTGTCAGTACGTGGTTTTAACGAAAACTACGTCGGTACCTCATTAAATGGTCGCGAATTACTCGGTATGGGTGATAACCGCGGCGTAGAATACGATTTATATCCATCTGAAATCGTGAACACAGTTTTAGTCTATAAAACTCCTGAAGCCTCGTTAATGGCGCAAGGCATTGGTGGTACTGTTGATCTGCAAACCGCCAATCCGCTGACTGCACAACGGACTGTCGCTTTTAACTTAAGTTACGAGCAAAACGGTCAAGATTCTGGTAACCCAGATTTCGAAAACACAGGCCACCGTGCGTCATTTAACTTTTTAGATAAATTTATGGACGATAAATTAGGTGTTGCCGTTGTCGCAGCAACTATGAAATCGCCACGCCAAGAACAACAATTCCGTGGTTGGGGTTATGCGGGTGCCAATGCTGCTAAAGCTGCACCAGGCGTATCAGTGCCAGCAGGAACTGTCGTTTTAGGTGGTCATGACTCGTTCACTCGTTCTGCGATGTTAGAACGACATTCATTAGCAACCATTATTGAATATGCACCAAACGACAAATTCAAGGCGAAATTTGATGCGTTATTCATTGATTTTAATGAAAAAGATGCTCGCCGTGGTTTAGAGGAAGGTGGTGCCGAGTGGGGTACTGGTGCTTATTCTATCACTGGTGTTGAAAATGGCTTAGTCACGTCAGGTTTCTATGACGGTTTCCACTCAGTTGTCCGTAACGATGCGCGTGAACAAGATTCCAGCTTAAAAACCTTCGGTTTAAATCTTGAATACGCAATCAACGATGAATGGGCTGCTGAATTCGATATTTCTATTGGCGACGTCAATAAAACAATCACTGACGTTGAAAGTTATTCAGGTGTTGGTCGTGCTTCAGTGCCAAATCGTCCAATGGCTGCCCGTGCTTGGACTATGACGTCATCTGGCGTGATGTATAGCGCCCACCCAACATTACCATCAGTGGATTACACCAATGCATCGTTAATCCGTTTAGCAGGCCCGCAATCTTGGGGTGGAAGTTTATCTCCAGTTCCAGCGTTCCAAGGCACCAATGGTTTTGGCCCTTCCACGGCGCAGGATGGTTTCGTTAACCAACCTGATTTTGATGAGTCATTAGACAGCTACCGCGCTCAAGTCAACGGTGATGTTGAATGGGGTGTTTTCAACAAGTTTGAAGCGGGTGTTGTTTATAAAGAACGTTCAAAAACTAAGATCAACAATGGCGCGTTTTTAACGGCGAAAGTATGGCCAAACTCTGATCCAATCCCAAATGTACTGGGTGTTGCTGACTTAAGCTTCATCGGTATTCCTGGCGTGTTGGCTTATGACAGCTTAGGTCTATACAACAGCGGTTATTACATCTCTACTAACGCGGCGTTATTAGAAAATGGCCGTTTTGGCGATACTTACACAATCGATGAAGAAATCGTTACGCTTTACTCTATGGCAAACATCAGCACTGAAGTTGCTGGCTTGCCATTAGAAGGTAACGTCGGCGTGCAAATCGTCAATTCAAAACAATCGGGTAAAGGCTTCGATGCAACAACGGGTGTTGGTGGTTATACTCGCGCGACGCCAGTCACTGGCGGTGCTGATTACACTGACGTATTGCCAAGTTTAAACCTGAGTTTGGAAGTTGCTGATTCTCAATATGTGCGCACGGCATTATCTAAAGTAACTAGCCGTCCACGTGTTGACGATATGCGTCCAAATGCGACAGTAAATTTTGCGTTTAATGACAACAACATTTTGTCTACCGTGCCAGCAAATAGCGCTTGGAGTGGCAACGCAGGTAACGCTGAACTGAAGCCGTTAGAAGCGAATCAGTTCGACTTATCTTACGAAAACTACTACCACGAAAATGGTTATGTAGCGACGAGCTTCTTTTTTAAAGATTTGACTAACTGGCATGTTGCTGGCGCTACTATCAATGATTTCAGCGCGAACTATATCCCAGGCTTCCACCAAACAAGTACAGGTCAAGCGCCAGCTACTATGCTCGGTGTGCTGAACTTCCGTGAAGATGGCATGCAAGGTTTTGTTCGTGGTTATGAAATCCAAGTTAGCTTCCCATTCGATATCGTCCATGCGTCATTGGATGGTTTAGGTGTGGTTGCTAGTGCCACTAAGTTAGATGGTTCATTAGGTGAAGGTAACGCTCGTCAAGGCGTGCCAGGTCTTTCTAACGAACTTTATACTTTAACTGCATACTACGAAAAAGCGGGTTTTGAGTTCCGCGTGTCTGGGACTCAGCGTGATGAGTTCACCACGGAAACTCGTGGTCAGAGCTTAAGTTTGGCTCCGACAACTGACCAAGGTGGTACTTTGGTTGACGCGCAAATCGGCTACGATTTCGGTGAGTCTGGCTTCAAAGAGTTAGATGGCCTGCGTATATCATTACAAGGTCAAAACTTAACGGATGAGAAGACAATCCAAGCGAACGGTGGTGATTCACGTCAAATCACTCAATACCAAAGCTTCGGCCGTAACTTCATGCTGAGCATGAACTACAAGTTCTGATGCCAGTAGGTCGCTTATCGTTGTAGATAAAAACCCAACCAGTTTGCTGGTTGGGTTTTTTTTAAGGCTTAATCCATGGACATCGTAAAAAAAGTAGTAATTTTGGGCGGCGGCACCGCCGGTTGGTTGGCCGCATCTCTATTAAAAAAAGTCATTGGTGCGGTGATTGATATTGAGCTGGTGGAATCTGATGAAATTGGTATTGTCGGTGTAGGCGAGGCGACCATTCCGCCAATCCGTTTGGTCAATCAAGTGCTTGGGATTGCCGAAGCTGATTTCTTGCGTGAAACCAATGCCACTATCAAGCTGGCCATCAAGTTTGAAAATTGGAAGCAACAGGGTGAAAGTTATTTCCACACCTTCGGTGCGCCTGGTCGCAGCTTAGCATTTTGTCATTTTCATCATTTATGGCAAAAAGCGCGGCAGGCGGGGGATACCACACCGCTATGGGCTTATGATTTAAACTATTTGTGTGCCACAGCAGGCAAATTTGCGCCAATTCAAAGTAAAGATCACATCTTAGAACTGCCTTATGCCTACCATTTTGATGCCGCGCTTTATGCTCGTTATTTGCGTAAGTTAAGCGAGGCTTTGGGAGTTATTCGCACTGAGGGTCGCGTTGCCAATGTCACTCGCCATTTTAACGGTCAGGTAAAAAGTTTATTGCTGGCGGATGGTCGTGAAGTTGCCGGTGATTTGTTTATTGATTGTTCCGGGTTTAGTTCGCTGTTATTGCAGCAACAATTGCAGACTGGCTATGACGATTGGAGTCATTGGCTGCCTTGTGATCGCGCGGTCGCAGTGCCGTCAGAGCGTTTTGAGCAGACATTACCCTACACGCGCTCAATTGCCCATGCTGCCGGCTGGCAATGGCGGATCCCACTGCAACATCGCAACGGCAATGGTTTAGTATTTAGCAGCGCCCATTATAGCGAACAGCAGGCGATGGACTTGTTGATGCAAAACCTAGAGCGTCCAGCATTGGCTGAGCCTAGAGTTATCCGCTTTAAAACCGGTCGTGCGCGTAAACAGTGGCACCGCAATGTCATTGCCATTGGTTTGTCATCAGGGTTTTTGGAGCCGTTGGAATCGACCAGCATTCATTTAATCCAATCTGGGATTGTCAGATTGCTTCAACTGTTTCCGCATCGAGGTATTGATGAAACAAAAGTTGCTGAATACAACAAACAATCCGAGTTAGAGTTTCATCAAATTCGCGATTTCTTGATTTTGCATTATCACGTCAATCAGCGCACTGACAGCCAATTTTGGCGAGATATGCAGCAGTTAAAAATACCAGATTCGCTTGCGCATAAAATTGCTATTTTCGCCGCAGATGGCACTTTAGTTCGCGAAAATAACGATTTATTTCAGGATAGTTCATGGCTGCAAGTGATGCTGGGACAAGGCATTATGCCAAAAGATTACCATCCAATTGCTGACAATTTCTCGGACCAACAGCTCAAAGAAATGTTGGCGGGGATCCGGGCTATCAAGGAGGAACCTTTGGCGAAATTACCAAGCCATGATGAATTTATTCAACGAGCCATCAAGCAAGTAAGCTAACCGCAGGAGCGCAGTAGATAATGACAATCCGCAGTTATGTCGGGGTGATAATGTTAGGCTATTGCGCGCAAGTTGCGGCGAAACCGAGCGAGCCAGTGCAGTCACCGGACTGGCGTGATCAGGTGATTTATTTTGTGCTGACCGACCGTTTTGCCGATGGTGATCCAAGCAATAACTCGCAAGGTGCTGGTGAATATAATCCACAATTGCCAAGTCACTATAGTGGCGGTGATTTGGCCGGCATCCAAAGTAAACTAGAATACATTCAATCGCTTGGTGCAAGCGCAGTTTGGTTAACACCGCCGGTGGCGAATCAGTGGTGGAGTGAAAAGTTACAATATGCCGGTTATCACGGCTATTGGGCGACCGATTTTAAGGCGGTTGATGCCCATTATGGGTCTTTGCAAAGTTATCAAGCGCTTGCGAAGGCGCTTCATCAACGCAACATGTATCTGATTCAGGATATTGTGATTAATCACACCGGCAATTTTTTTGGTTACGACGGTGCATATGATGCCAAGGATACGGCAAAAAACTTTGTGTTGTTCGAGTCGGCCAACAGCAAACAACCCGCGCCCAGCCAATATCCCTTTTCCTTAATCAATCGCCATGCGCAAAAAGCTGCTGCGGCGAACATTTACCATTGGACGCCACCCATTGTGGATGCTGCGGTACCAGGCCAAGAATTCACCTATCAGCTCGGTGGGCTGGCTGATCTCAATACGAGCAATCCCAAAGTGCGTTCAGCGCTCAAGGACAGTTATCGCTTTTGGCTTGAGCAAGTTGGCGTGGACGCCTTTCGCGTTGATACTGCCAAATATGTCGAACACGACTTTTGGCATGATTTTCTGCATAGCGAGGATGGCATTCTTGCCAAAGCACGTAGTCTTGGCAAAGACAATTTTTTAGTGTTTGGTGAAGTCTTTGAAGCGTCAAAACCCTTTAGCGCCAATGGCGAACAGAAAATCAAAGCATTTTTGGGGACTGAGGCAAAACCCGAGTTAAATTCAGTCATTGCCTTTCCCTTGTACTTCGAGCTCAACCAAGTGCTGGCCGAAGGCGCACCCCCAGCGCAGTTAGGT
>Ga0187843_10001883_pt1 | contig 13066 bp, 10 predicted proteins | sample SpaLakP09_SKY_43_FD_134516 | JGI IMG/M metagenome (GOLD analysis project Ga0187843, IMG submission 134516) | Oligotrophic lake water microbial communities from Sparkling Lake, Wisconsin, USA - SP09_SKY_43 | ecosystem: Environmental > Aquatic > Freshwater > Lake | place: USA: Sparkling Lake... | reverse complement strand
TGTGACCGTCGTCGGCGCCCAGTGGGGCGATGAAGGCAAGGGCAAGATCGTTGACTGGCTGTCCAACCGGGCAGACGTCGTCGTGCGCTTCCAGGGCGGCCACAATGCCGGCCATACGCTGGTTGTGGACGGCAAGGTCTACAAGCTGGCCCTGCTGCCCTCGGGCGTTGTCCAGGGCAAGCTCTCGGTCATCGGCAATGGCGTGGTCGTCGATCCCTGGCACCTGCTGGGCGAGATCGCCAAGATCGCCGAGCAGGGCGTGGTGATCGGTCCGGACCTGCTGGTGCTGGCCGACAACGCCACCCTGATCCTGCCGCTGCACAAGGACCTGGACCAGGGCCGTGAAGCCGCGTCCAGCCAGAAGATCGGCACCACCGGTCGCGGCATCGGCCCGGCCTATGAGGACAAGGTCGGCCGCCGCGCCATCCGCGTCGCCGACCTGGCCGACCCCGAAGCCCTGAAGCCCAAGATCGAGCGCCTGCTCAGCCACCACGGTGCCCTGCGCCGGGGCCTGGGCCTGCCCGAGGCCGACGGCGAGGCGCTGTTCGACCAGCTGATGGAGATTGCGCCGCAGATCCTGGCCTATGCCCAGCCCGCCTGGCGGCTGCTGGACCAGGCCTACAAGGCCGGCAAGCGCATCCTGTTCGAGGGTGCGCAAGGCGCCCTGCTGGACGTCGACCACGGCACCTATCCGTTCGTCACCTCGTCCAACACCGTCGCCGGCCAGGCCGCCGCCGGTTCGGGCATGGGTCCCAAGGGGCCGGGCTATGTGCTGGGCATCGTCAAGGCCTACACCACCCGCGTCGGCGAGGGGCCGTTCGCCTGCGAGCTGGATGATGAGGTCGGCAAGCACCTGTCGACGGTCGGCCGCGAGGTTGGGGTCAATACCGGCCGCGCCCGCCGCTGCGGCTGGTTCGACGCGGTGCTGGTCCGCCAGTCGGTGGCCATCAACGGCATCGACGGCATCGCCCTGACCAAGCTGGACGTGCTGGACGGCCTGAAGACCCTGAAGATCTGCGTCGGCTACAAAATTGGCGACCGCGAGGTCGACTATCTGCCGGCCGGCATGCGCGACCAGGCCGCGGCCGTGCCGATCTATGAAGAGATGGACGGCTGGAGCGAAAGCACCGCCGGAGCCCGCTCGTTCAAGGACCTCAACGCCAATGCCATCAAGTATGTGCGCCGGGTCGAGGAACTGATCGGCGCGCCGGTGGCCCTGCTGTCGACCAGCCCGGAGCGTGACGACACCATCCTGATGCGCGACCCCTTCCAGGGCTAGTCGTCGGACCTTCTCGCCTGCCGGTTTCCCGCCTTGCGGGGAGGCCGGCAGGGGTTCGGTCATGCCCGATCTGGGTCGGTTAATGGCCCGGTTCCGGGGTGAGCACGCTAGAAAGCTGATCTAGAACGGTTTTTCGGAATATCGCGTGGGTTGAGTTAATTTAGGATATCGCCGTTCAGTTAGGCTTTGTTTAGATCGTTGACGTCATAAGGGTTCCGTAGCCGTTTTAGGGTCCCCCTTCGTGTCATCGCTTCGCAACTTGAAACCGGTACGCCAGACCGATCGGGTGACACGCAGCCTGCGGGCGCTCGAGCGCACGGCCTCGACGAGTCGGGTGCTTAATCTGCTGGCCATCGAGGCCGGCAGCGTTCACCGCCCCGAGCACGGCCAGCATCCGCTGTTCCGGAACCGAACGCTGAACACCTCGCTGATCGTCAAGCACCGCCTGCGCAATGACGACATCTTCCTGTTCGACGAGCCCCGGCCGACGGCGACCAAGATCATCATCCCGTTCGACCGGCGGGATCTGGGCCTGGGCGGGCAGTCCTTCTTCGTCGGCCAGCGGGGCTGGCTGGAACTTATGCGCGAGGCCTGCAACGAACACTCGGACATGGGGCGGGACCTTTCCGTCCTGCGGATGATCGACAGCCTGCCGTCGCTGGATCCGTTCCTGCTGCGGGAGCATCTCCGCCGTCACGGCATCAATGTCGCGCCATGCTATTTCGCCATCTCCCATGCCGATCTGGAGCAGATGCTGGGCTTTGTCGCCTATGAAATCTCGCGCCTGATCGAGCTGGCCTATCGCGACAAGGGCCGGGCCTCGGGCTCCCACGTGGCCCGTCTGGTCGAGGCGCTGCTGTCGACCGATGTCGACGAACGCCTGGAACCGCTGCGCCATACCCTGGTTATGGAGGGCGAGAGCTTCAAGGAAGGCGTCTTCAGCTGGAAGGGCTTCCTCTATTACAAGTGGATGCTGACCAAGCTGTGGCCGCAGCTGGGCGTTGTGGTGAAAGAGATCGGGCAGCTCGTCATCACCGGTAGCCGGGATACCGAGACTTCCCGCTATCTGGACGAAACGCGCAAGCGGCTGCAGAGCAGCGTCATGCTGGAGCGGTCGGCCGTGCAGCGGGCGCTCAAGGTCTATGACGACGCCTTTGAGGACCTGATCCACAACGGCCGCCCGACCGCGTTCCGGGAGTTCCTGCTCAGGGCCCCTGACATGTTCATTTCGCTGGGTGAAAAACTGGGTGTCGTCTCGCATATCGCCAGCTTCTGGCGTTATCGCTTTGCCGCCGGCCAGACCCCGACCGCAGATGTCGATGAGGCGATCGATATCTTCCTGGATTTCGAGGGTGGCCTCAGCCAGACCCTATCAAACTGATTGCTGACGCGGCCACTGTCATCAAGCCGATCTTTACTATCATTGCCTAGAAATGGGTCACGCGTACCCAGCAGGAGTCCACTGGTCCGGTGTTTGACGGCAACAATCGCACAATTCAGCGTGTCGCCGCCAAGGTTCAGCGGGTCCTTGTCGCCGACCCCAACCCCTCGACGGCCCGTCTGCTGGCCGACCAGATGCGGGCGCTGAGCGGGGTCCAGATCTACCATGCCCCGACTCTGGAAAAGGCCTATTCCATGGCCCGGACCGTGGATCCGCGGCTGATCTTCGTCGAACATACGGGCGGCGGGCTCGACGGCACGCAACTGACGCGGAAAATCCGCCGTAGTGATCTGATCTGCCGGCAGGCCCCGATCATCATGTGCACCAATGAGGCGACGACCGAGTCGATTTTTGGGGCGCGGGACGCGGGCGTCCACGAGTTCATGCGCAAGCCGTTCACGATCGGCGACCTTGAGCGCCGCCTGGAAGCGGTCACCCTGAAGCCGCGCGACTGGGTTGAGGCGGTCGAGTATGTCGGCCCCGACCGGCGGCGGTTCAATTCGGCCGACTACAAGGGGCCCCGCAAACGCAAGGCCGATGCCCGCGGCACGGTTGCCGCGCGCCTGTCTCAGGCCTTGCGAATTGTACGTTCGGCCTCCAAGGCCCTGGACAGCGACCCGGCCCAGGCCCGCCGGGCTCTCGCGGCCCAGGCCGTGGAACTGCGCACAATCGGCAATGCCGTGAAGGAGCCGCGGCTGGTCGCCGCCGCCGACGCCCTGGACGAGTGCATGCAGGGCGACCTGGCTGGAGCGGAAGTCCGGGTCCAACTGCTGGCCCGCATCGACGCCCTGATGGGCTTTATGGCCGCCGACGACGACGGCGGACGCGGCGCGGCCTGATCCAGGCGAAGGCGCCGGCGCTGAAACTGTGTTCGATGTGAGGCGTTTGGGTGACTCCCCGGGCCTTTGGTGGCCGTGTCACAAATCCAAAATCAAGCTCGTCAAAAAGTTTCATAAAACCTAACTAACGGTCCGGCTGCTGTCACAGGGGCCGAAAATGCAATTCAGAGGTCTTCTCATGAGCGCCGTTTCGGCGCTCGGGTTCGCGGGCATCGCCCAGGCTCAGGTTCAGGGGGGCGCGATGGCAGCCTCTGCGCCCGAAACCGCCGAGGTTTCGGAAGTCCTGGTCACGGCCCGCCGGCCGATCGCTGAAAGCGAAGCCGCCGCCCAGCTGGTGCAGCGCAACTCGGATTCTCTGGTCAGCGTTCTCTCGGCGGACTCCGTCGGCAACCTGCCCGACCAGAACATCGCCTTTGCCATCGGCCGCCTGCCGGGCGTGGGTATCGAGCGCGACCAGGGCCAGGCCCGTTACGTCAATCTGCGCGGCGCGCCGGTCTACTGGACGACCCTGTCGTTCGACGGCCTCAGCGTCGTCAGCCCGGAAGGTCGCGCCTCGCGCTTCGACAATATTCCGTCGGCGATCGCCAGCATGATCACCGTGCAAAAGGCCGTGGTGCCGTCGATGCCCGGCGATACGGTGGCCGGCAATGTCGACATCCGCACCCGCCGCGCCTTCGACTACAAGGGCCGGACGATCAGCGGCAAGCTCGGCATGGGCGTGGTGGAACTGGGCGACGGCACCGAGCTGGACACCAGCCTCGTCTATTCGAACATCTTCATGGACGGCAGGCTGGGCGTCGTCGCCCAGGCCTCCTACTATTCGCGCGGTATGGCGACCGATAACTGGGAAACCGATCCCTATCTGACCAACACCGTCGATCCGACCAAGCACTTCGCCCGCGAGCACGAGAACAAGCACTATCGCCTGACCCGCGAGAACATCTCGGCCTCGATGCGCGTCGACTACAAGATCGACGACAACAACACGCTTTTCGCCAGCACGATCAACACGCTCTATCACGACGACGAACTGCGCGACAATTTCATCTTCCGGCTTGATCAGGGCACGGACGCTGCCGGCAACAGCTACAACAGCGCCGCCTACATCAATGCCAACAGCCCGACCAAGGGCACCGTCTACGGCGCACGGATCAATGCCCGCATCGACTATCGCGACACCAAGGAGTTCATGACCACCAACACCTTCGGCGGCGAGCATGCGCTGTCGGGCTGGGACCTGTCGTGGCGCCTGAACTACACCTTTACCAATGACGGCCGGAACAACACCGCTTCGGGGGCCTTCCAGAGCCCGTCCAGCTTCCTGCTGCGGCCGACCATCGAGTACGATTTCACCAACGGCGACGTGAACACCATTCGGCTGTACCGGACCGGCGGCACGACCACGGCCCGCACCCAGGGCGCGCAGGTCACCGACATCGAGGCCTTCGCCTTCCCGATGTCGACCTTGGGCAATATCGACGGCGGTGACATCACCGGCGCCTATACGGGCAAGTTCGACGTTTCGCGCGAGGCGGAGCTGTTCGGCCTGCCGACCAAGGTCGAGTTCGGTGGCCTGTTCACCGACCGCACCAAGAAGTCGCGCGAGTTCGGCTATACCCGCACCTTCGCGTCCTCCGAGGCTCCGGCGTGGAACGCCTTTGCCACCTCGACCGGCTATCTCGGCTCGCAGAACCTCAACTACACGTTCCGCTACACCGACAAGGGCTACACCAACGCCCTGATGAAGAGCGAGATCAAGGCCGGCCGCGCCGTCTTCAACAACGGCCAGGCCAACTACTGGAAGGTCAGCGAGACGATCACGGCCGCCTACGGCATGGCCACCACCCGCTTTGACTGGGGCAATGTGGTGTACGGTGCCCGCGTCGAGAAGATCGAGAACACCGGCGAAGCCTTCGTCGCCTTCCCGGCAGCGGGCTCGACCCCGGCCGGCAACCGCCTGGTCAAGACCAGCAGCGACGAGACCCTGGTCTATCCCAGCGCCCACCTGAACTGGGACGTGCGCGAGAACGTCAAGGTCCGCTTTGGCATCACCACCTCGGCCTCGCGTCCCGACTTCGACGACCTGCGTCCCAACTACACCTTCAGCGACGCGGCCCAGACCATCTCGGGCGGCAATCCCTATGCCAAGCCCGAGAAGCAGATCGGCCTCGACACCTATGTCGAGTGGTACATGGCCCCCGAGGGCTTCTTCTCGGCCGGCGTGTTCTACAAGGACATCAAGGACGTGCTGGTCCAGACCTCCGGCCTGTTCGGCAACGACTCGCTGAACTCGAACGGCATCGACCGCAGCAGCTACACGGTCAGCCGCATCGACAACGGCGGCGACGGCCACCTGCAGGGCCTGGAAGTCTTCTATTCGGGCACGGCCAAGCAACTGGCCGAAGACATGAACCTGCCGGAATGGGCCCAGGGCTTCGGCATCAAGGCCTCGGCCACCTGGACCACGTCCGAGCTCAACCTGCCCTCGGTCAACGGCGTCCCGGCCCGGACCATCAGCCTGCTGGGCACATCGGACGGCGTCTACAACCTGCAGGCCCTCTATGAACAGTACGGCTGGAGCCTGCGTCTGGCCTACCAGTACCGCACGCCCTGGGGCCAGTCGATCGGGCCGTACCGCTCGATCAATGGCGGCGTCTATCCCGTCGACAACGGCGACATCTACTGGGATGCGGACGAGGAAATCGACTTCTCGGCCCGCTACCAGATGAACGAGCACATGGAAGCCTTCTTCGACGCCAGCAACCTGAGCAACCAGGGGGCCCGTCGCTATGGCGACCAGTCGCGCTATCCGATCGAGTACGAGAAGTTCGGCCGCCGCTACGTGGCGGGGATCCGCTTCAACTTCTAGATCACGACCCGACCTGAAGAGGGCCGGCTGAGCGATCAGCCGGCCCTTTTTCTATCGCTCCAGCCAGTGGCGCAGGGCTCCGTTGACCGGCCCCGGGGCCTCCATCGGCGTCATGTGGCCGGCCCCCGGGATGACCACCAGGTGCGAACCGGGCAGGGCGGCGGCCATCTCGCGCAGTCCGGCGAGCGGGGTGATCTGGTCGGTTTCGCCGCCGAGGATCAGCAGGGGCACCTGCAGGGCCCGTAGCGCCGCTTCGCCGTCGGTACGGTCGAGGCTGTTCTGGCGCAGGAACACCTCGCGCCCCAGGCGCTGGGTCATGGCCACGATCCGGCCGGTCAGGTCGGCGTCGCCGAGCCGCGACGGGTCGATATAGCTCTTCAGGATGGCGTGGCTGATGCCCAGGAACGCGCCCGGACGGCGGGCGGCCTCGGTCAGGGCCCGGCGGCGGGCGGCACGCTCGGGGCTGTCGGCGCGGATCGAGGTGTCGAGCAGGGCCAGGCGCTCGATCCGCTCCGGCGCGATCCGGGCGATCTCCTGGGCCACATAGCCGCCCATCGAGAAGCCGGCGAGGGCAAAGGTCGGCTCGGCGATGTCCAGAACCGACCGGGCCATCTGCTGAAGGGTCTCGCCCTGGCTGAGATCGGCGACGACGGGCCGCGCGATGTCGGCCAGACCGCTGATCTGGTCGCGCCACAGCTCGGCGTCGTTCAGCAGGCCGGGGAGGAGGATGAGCTGGGGGAGGGGCATGGCGCGAACCGTAGCCCACTATCATTGGCTTCGCTCTCCCCGGCTTTCGCCGGGAAGAGCGGATTCAGGACGTCAGGCCTCAACCATGTTCTTGGCGATGGCCGCTTCGCGCATGGTCTTCTGCAGCTTCTCGAAGGCGCGGACCTCGATCTGGCGAACCCGCTCGCGGCTGACGCCGTAGTGAGTGGCCAGGCCTTCCAGGGTGGTCGGGTCGTCTTTCAGCCGGCGCTCGGTCAGGATGTGACGCTCACGATCGGTCAGTTCGACCATGGCCTCTTCGAGCAGGCCCATGCGCAGGGACTTCTCTTCGTTCTCGGCGACGACGGTCTCTTGCGACACCTGGTCGTCGTCGGCCAGCCAGTCCTGCCACTCGCTTTCGCTGTCCGAGCGCAGGGGCGCGTTCAGCGAGGCGTCGGGGCCCGACAGGCGGCGGTTCATCGAGATGACCTCGCTGTCCAGCACGCCCAGCTTGGTGGCGATGGCGCTGACCTGGTCGGCGCGCAGGTCGCCGTCCTGGAAGGCCTCGATCTGGCTCTTGGCCTTGCGCAGGTTGAAGAACAGCTTCTTCTGCGCGGCGGTCGTGCCCATCTTCACCAGCGACCACGAGCGCAGGATGTATTCCTGGATCGAGGCGCGGATCCACCACATGGCGTAGGTGGCCAGGCGGAAGCCCTTGTCGGGCTCGAATTTCTTGACGGCCTGCATCAGGCCGACATTGCCTTCGGAGATCACTTCGCCGATCGGCAGGCCGTAGCCGCGATAGCCCATGGCGATCTTGGCGACGAGACGCAGGTGCGAGGTGACCATCTTGTGAGCGGCGGCAGAGTCCTGATGCTCTTTCCAGCGCTGGGCGAGCATGAACTCCTCGTCCTTGGGCAGCATCGGGAACTTGCGGATTTCGGTGAGGTAGCGCGACAGGCCGCCCTCGGGCGACATCACCGACAAAGAACTAACAGCCATGGACACTATCCCCTCAGGCTTCGCGGATCCGCACGCAGGCCGCGCGCCATCATCCCCTCACAACGGACCAGATAGGAATGGGATGCGGCCAAGTTAAGTCCGATAACGCATTTGTAATGTCCAAGCCCCGGGCTCGGGTATTGCGGAGGCCTTGATCCGGCCCGTCGGGACGCCGATCTTCCGCTTCCCAGACTGGAAAAAGGGCGCGAGTCGCGATGGTCCGCTTCATCTTCAGGGTGCTGTTCGCCGCCGTCGGCCTCTGGCTGGCCGCCCGATTGGTGCCCGGCATTTCGGCTGACGGCTGGCAGACCCTGATCTTCGCCGGGCTGCTGCTGGGGCTCGTCAATGCGGTGGTCCGGCCGGTGGTGGTGGTTCTGACCTTCCCGATCACCCTGCTGAGCCTCGGGCTCTTCCTGCTGGTGGTCAATGCCGCCATGCTGGGTCTCGTGGCCTGGTTCCTCGAGGGCCTCGTGGTCCGGGGCCTGGTTCCGGGCATTCTGGGCGCGATCATCGTCGGCGTGGTCAGCTGGGCCGGCCAGGTGATGATCGGTGACGGCAAGAGCGACTGATCCGACTTGCCGCTGCGGCAGTCTGCACAGGGCGGTGAGACTGATCTAACCTCAGCCACATGACGCGCCGGCCACGGGACCGGCGTGCGGGAGGACACAGCCCATGGCGATCGCCGGCGTCAACCACCTGGCCCTGGTCTGCCGCGACATGGCGGAGACCACGCGCTTCTATACCGAGGTCATGGGCATGCCCCTGATCAAGACGGTTCAGCTGCCGGATGGCGGCCAGCACTTCTTCTTTGACTGCGGCGGCGGCTCCAGCCTCGCCTTCTTCTGGTGGGCCGACGGCCCGCCGGCCGCGCCGGGCATCGCCTCGGTCAAGGCCTTCCCGCTTGAGAGCCGTACGGCTGTGGGGTCGATGAACCACATCGCCTTCTCCGTGCCCGAGGACGAGCTGGAGGCCTGGCAGCAGAAACTGGTCGAGGCCGGGGTCGAGACCTTCCCCATGGTGGTCAATCACGACGACAGCGAGATGGGCATCGCCCGCAAGCCCCACCCGGGGGTATTTGTCCGCTCGGTCTATTTCACCGATCCCAACGGCATCATGATGGAGCTGGCGGCCTTCACGCGCCCGTTCACGGCAGACGATGTCCGTCACACGCCGGCCTCGACCCGCGCGACGGAGACGGTCTGAGATGCCGCGCCTGCGACAGGTGCCGCGTGCCGAGGTGACCGCTCCGGCGGTGCTGAAGCTCTATGACCAGCTGTTCGGCGATCGCGATCCGGTCGCCGAGCCGGGCACGGCCACCGGCACGCGCGGCGACTGGTGGACAGTGTTCGCCAACAGCCCGGACGTCCTGGTGCATGCCGCCCGGGGTTTTGCGCTCTACCGCGATCCGGCCCGCAAGCTTGATCCGGTCCTGCGCGAGCTGGCCCAGACCCGGGCGGGCTGGGCGCGGGGCAGCCAGTTCGTCTTCTCCCAGCACTGCAAGTCCCTCAGGGGGCTGGGGGTCAGCGAGGCCCGGATCGCGGCCGTGCCGGACTGGACCGTGTCGGACGCGTTTGACGGGCGCGAACGGGCCGTACTGGCCTATGCCGACGCCCTGGTCCTCGACGGCGGCCGGGTCTCAGACGGCGTCTTCGTGGCCCTGAAGGCTTTTCTGGACGACGAGCAGATCCTGGAACTGACCTACATCACCTGTCTCTATGAAATGCATGCGGTGATGAGCCGGGCGCTGCGCCTGGAGTTCGACGACCGGCCTGAACCGGTCATCGAGGTCGCTGCCCCCGAGAGTTTCGCGGCGCGTGATTTTATGGATACTGAACGGTAAATGCCGTGTTCTGACCATGATGCATCACGGTAAATGGCCGGTCAAATACTGTGACGGCCTTGTGAAGTTTTCGCGAAAACCAGCTCGTTTATACTCGAGTTAGCGTGCTATTAGTCTGGCAATGTTTCCGTTCCGATGAGTGGAGACCTTGTGATGTTGACCCTTCGGGATACGGTATGCTTCCTTGCGCCGGCACGGCAGCATGATCTGGGCAAGACGCTCTATGACCGGTTCCGGGAAGAGCCCGACACCCTGATCATCCCGGTTCTCGATGCGGCTGACCGTCCGATCGGACTCGTCGAGCGCAACACCTTCATCCTGCGCATGGCGGCCGAGTATGGCCGGGCGCTCTATGCCAACCGTCCTATCGGCGGCCTGATGGATGCCTCGCCCCTGGTGGTGGACGCTGAAACGCCCTTGGCCGAGTTCACGACCGACAGCCTGTCGTTCCGGGCGTCGGACCTGCTGCGCGGGTTCATCGTCACGGATGAGGGACGCTATCTGGGCGTCGGCACCGTGCTGCCCCTGCTGCAGGCCTCCAATGAGAGCAACCGTCGCGGTGTAGCGGCCCTGGCCGAGGCCAAGGCCGTGGCCGAACGGGCCGAGACCTTCATGACGGCGGTTGTCGAGGCCATGCCCTCTATGGTCTTCGTCAAGCGGGCCGACGATCATCGCTATGTGCTGCTGAACCGGGCCGGCGAACAGACCCTGGGCTACAGCCGCGAGGAAGTGATCGGCCGCACCGATGCGGATTTCTACACACCCCAGCAGGCCGCCATCTATGCCCAGCGCGACCGCGAACTTGCCGCATCGGGCGATGTCCATGTGATCGACGAGGATCTGGTGCCGCGCAAGGGGGGTGAGATGGCTATCCTCCGTACAAAGAAGATTGCCATTCTTGATGCCCAGGGCCGTCCCGAGTTTCTGCTGGGCGTGTCGGAGGACATTGCCGAGCGCAAGCGGGCCGAGGCCCAGATCGCCCGGCTGGCTCACTATGATCCCCTGACCGACCTGCCCAACCGGGTGCTGTTCCAGAAGGATCTGAGTGAGGCCCTGGCGCGCCGGTCCCGGACCGGCGGCCACCTGGCGGTGCATTTCATCGACCTCGACCGGTTCAAGACCGTGAACGACACCCTCGGCCACCCGCTGGGCGATGACCTCCTGCGGATCGCCGCCCAGAGGCTGCGCGCCTGCGTCCGCGACGGCGACACGGTGGCCCGACTCGGCGGAGACGAGTTTGCGGTCGTGCAGAACGGCCTGACCGACCTGACCGGGGCGACCCGACTGGCGCAGCGCATCGTCGAGGCCATGGCGGCCCCGTTCGAGCTTCAGGGCCATCAGGTGATGATCGGCGCGAGCGTCGGTGTCGCCCTGGCCCCGTCTGATGGCGAGAGCCCCGACGAGCTGCTCAAGAAGGCCGACATGGCCCTGTACCGCGCCAAGGCGGACGGCCGTGGTGCGTTTCACTTCTTCGAAAAGGCGATGGACGAGCAGCTGCAGGCCCGGCGAGGCCTGGAACTTGACCTGCGTCGCGCCCTGCTGGCCGGTGAGTTCGAGCTGTTCTACCAGCCGCTCTACAATCTGGGCGATGACCGGGTGACGGGCTGCGAGGCCCTGGTCCGCTGGCGCCATCCCGAGCGGGGCATGGTGTCGCCGGCCGACTTCATTCCCCTTGCCGAGGAAATCGGCCTGATCGTGCCGCTCGGCGAGTGGGTGCTGCGCACCGCCTGCCGCGAGGCGGCGGGCTGGCCCGACCATGTCCGCGTCGCCGTGAACCTTTCTCCGGCCCAGTTCCGCGACCGGACCCTGGTCAGTTCGGTGGTTTCGGCCCTGGCGACGTCCGGCCTGCCTGCCGAACGCCTTGAACTGGAGATCACCGAGTCGGTGCTGCTGCAGGACAATGCGGCCAATCTGAAAGTGCTGCACGACCTCAAGGCGCTCGGGGTCCGGATCTCGATGGACGATTTCGGCACCGGCTATTCCAGCCTCAGCTACCTGCGCAGCTTTCCGTTCGACAAGATCAAGATCGACCAGACCTTTGTCCGCGACATTCTCAAGGACAGCGATGCCCTGGCCATCATCCGGGCGGTGCTGGATCTGGGGGCCAGCCTCGGCATCGTCACGACGGCCGAGGGCGTCGAGTCGCGCGAACAGCTGGACGCCCTGCGCGATCACGGCTGCGCCGAGATCCAGGGCTACTATATCAGCCGACCGTCACCGGCGTCCGACATGGGCCGGATGCTGGCGGTGACGGTCGGGGCTCCGAGCCAGATCAGGCGACGGGCTTGACCGAGCCGATCACGGTTTCGACCTCGGGCAGCTCGGCCGCGAAATAGTGCTCGGTGGGCGCGATGTAGAGCACCACATAGAGGCGCTCCTTGTGCTCGGCGACCAGGGCGGTGGCCGAGATGTCGAGGCCCTCCTTGGTCTTGGCCTTCAGGTCGAAGCGCAGGGCATCGGCCGTTCCGAACTTGGCAGGACGCGGATTGTCGGTCTCGACCCGCTGATACTCCAGTGCGCCCATACTGTCGGAGACGAACTCCATCTGTTCGGCCGGCGACATTCCGGCGCGATAGGTCGGGGTGGGGCGCTCCTTAGCCATCGGCTTGACCATGAACTCGCCGGGGGCGAGGCCGTCGGTCACATAGAGGCGGTTCAGCAGGGGGCCGTCCATCGACAGCAGCCGCACCTTGGCCGGGCGGGCGAACATGATGGCGCTGATGTCCGACCACTCATGGCCCAGGGTCACCTGGGCCTGGCCGATCGTATAGGGGCCGGCGGGGGCGCTGGTGACGCTGGCACAGGCACTCAGGACGGCACCGGCGGCCATGACCAGGGCACAGACGCGGAGGGGACGACGGATCATGACGGGTTTCCTTCGGAGAGTTTCTTGAGGCCGGCCTCGACCAGCCAGCGGTCCGGAGCCTGGGGCGAACGGGCAAGATAGGTGTCGTAGGCTGACTGGGCGGTAGCCCTGTCACCGGCCTGGGCGGCCAGATCGCCGAGGATCCGCCAGCTGGCCAGGGGGGCATCGGCGTGGGTGATGGCCTCGGCATAGGCCTGGCGGGCCTTGACCAGATCATCGTCCAGC
>Ga0187843_10001882_pt1 | contig 13068 bp, 15 predicted proteins | sample SpaLakP09_SKY_43_FD_134516 | JGI IMG/M metagenome (GOLD analysis project Ga0187843, IMG submission 134516) | Oligotrophic lake water microbial communities from Sparkling Lake, Wisconsin, USA - SP09_SKY_43 | ecosystem: Environmental > Aquatic > Freshwater > Lake | place: USA: Sparkling Lake... | reverse complement strand
CGGACATCCGCAGAATGCGGTACTTCTCAGGCCTCGGAGCCTAACTGTGACGAAATTTTATCTGATGACAAGCCCAAAAAGAAACCAATTGCAGACCATGTTCTTATTGGTATGAAAATGGTCATATGCTATCGAGGCGGCCAGAGGGTGACGCCCATTTGTGCGGGGAGGCTGATTTGACGATGTTTTCGGAACGGATCGGGCGCCTCGACGCCGGCGGTTCGGAGCACGCGCCGCTGTACAAGCAATTACAGCGCGCCCTGCGCGAGGCGATCCACAAGAAGATCCTGGGTCCCGACGACGCCCTGCCCGCCGAGCGGGACATGGCCGAGGAGTTCAGCATCTCGCGCATCACGGTGCGCAAGGCGCTGGACGGCCTGGTCAGCGAGGGCCTGCTCACCCGCCGCCAGGGCGCCGGCACCTTCGTCGCCGCCCGGGTGGAAAAGAGCTTTTCCAAGCTGTCGTCCTTTACGGAAGACATGATCTCGCGCGGGCGGGTTCCACGCAGTGAGTGGATCAGCAGGAACGAAGGCCATGTCACGCCCGAGGAGTCGCTGACCCTGGGCCTGTCGCCTGGCACGCCGGTCTATCGCTTCGCCCGCATCCGCTATGCCGACGGCGCGCCGATGGCGGTGGAATATACCACCGTGGCCGCCTTCGCCCTGCCCTCGCCCGAGGCGGTCGGCACTTCGCTTTATGAGGCGCTCGAGGCCACCGGCCATCGGCCGGTGCGCGCCCTGCAGCGCCTGCGGGCCGTGCTGTTCACCGGGGAACACGCCGATCTGCTGGGTGTTCCAGCCAAGGACGCCGGCCTGCTGATCGAGCGGCGGGGCTTCCTGAAGGACGGCCGGGCCGTGGAAGTCACCCAGTCCTACTATCGCGGCGACGCCTATGACTTCGTCGCCGAACTGAACGCCCTGACCTGAAGGAAGACGTGCTTTGGAGGCGACAATCTTGACCCGACCCCAGGCTCCGGCGACGCCGGCGCGGCTGACGCCCGAAGCCACCCGCATGTTCCTGGAAGCGGGCCAGTCCTCGGCCATTGTGGCTGCGCAGCTGGCCGCCAACGCCGCCCGGGTCGAGGCCATCGGCCGGCGCCTGCGCGCCAGCCCGCCCCGCGCCGTGGTCACCTGCGCAAGGGGCAGCAGCGACCACGCCGCCACCTTCGCCAAGTACCTGATCGAGACCCGAACGGGTGTCCTGACCGCCTCGGCCGGCCTGTCGGTCAGCTCGGTCTATGCCGCCACCCAGGCCATGGACGGCGTGCTGTACCTGGCCATTTCGCAGTCGGGCAAGAGCCCTGACCTGCTGGCTTCGGTACGGGCGGCCAAGGCGGCCGGTGCCTTCACCATCGCCCTCGTCAATGACGTGGCCTCGCCCCTGGCCGAGTTGGTCGACGAGGTCGTTCCCCTGCACGCCGGCCCGGAGCTGAGCGTGGCGGCCACCAAGTCCTACATCGCCGCCCTGTCGGCCATCGTGCAGCTGGTCGCCGCCTGGACGGGCGACGAGGACCTCAAGGCGGGTCTGGCGGACCTGCCCGCCGGCCTGGCCCAGGCCTGGGCCCTGGACTGGACGCCCGCCGTCGAGCGCCTGAAGCTGGCCAGCAACCTCTATGTGCTGGGACGCGGCGTCGGCTTCGGCGTCGCCCAGGAAGCGGCCCTGAAATTCAAGGAGACCTGCGGCCTGCACGCCGAGGCCTTCAGCGCCGCCGAGGTTCTGCACGGCCCGATGGCCCTGGTGAAGTCGGGATTTCCGGTGCTGATGTTCGCCCAGAACGACGAGAGCCGCGCCAGCGTCGACGAGATGGCTCGGGGCCTGGAGGCCCGCCACGCCGACGTCCTGCTGGCCCGGGCCGGCGAGACCAGCCCGGGCGCGCTGCCCGCTCTGGGCGCGCATCCGGCGATCGAACCCATCCTGATGATCCAGAGCTTTTATCGGATGGCCAATGCGCTTTCCGTGGCGCGCGGCTATGATCCCGACAGCCCGCCCCATCTCAACAAGGTCACAGAAACGCTCTGATGCAGGCTGTCCTCGTCAATGGCCGCATCCTGACGGAAGCCGGCATCCTCGCCGATCATTGCGTCGTGCTCGAAAACAGCGCTGTCGTCGCGATCATTCCGTCCGCCCAGGCCCCGGCGCAGGCCGCCCGATACGACCTGGACGGAGGCTTGCTGGTTCCCGGTTTCATCGACACCCAGGTCAATGGCGGCGGCGGCGTGCTGTTCAACGATGCCCCGACCCTGGAAACCATCGCCGCCATCGGCGCGGCCCATCGGCCGTTCGGGACCACGGGCTTCCTGCCCACCCTGATCAGCGACGACCTGGCCGTGGTCGACCAGGCCATGCGCGCCACCGAAGCCGCCATCGAAGCCGGCGTGCCCGGCGTCCTGGGTGTCCATATCGAGGGGCCGTTCCTCAACGTCCAGCGCAAGGGCATCCATAACGCCGACAAGTTCCGCGTCATCGACGAGACGGCTTTCACCCTGCTGACGTCGCTGAAGGTCGGTCGCACGCTGGTGACCCTGGCCCCGGAAACGACGACGCCGGAAATGATCCGCAGGCTGGTTGAGGCGGGCGTCGTGGTGGCCGCCGGCCATACCAACGCCAGCTACGCCACGACGCGCGCCGCGCTGGCTGCGGGACTGAGCGGCTTCACCCACCTCTTCAACGCCATGTCGCCCCTGACCAGCCGCGAGCCGGGCGTGGTGGGCGCGGCGCTGGAAAGCCAGGGGGCCTGGTGCGGCCTGATCGTCGATGGCCGCCATGTCGATCCCGCCGTTCTGCGCATCGCCCTGCGCACCCGGCCGATGGACCGCTTCATGCTGGTGACCGACGCCATGCCGACAGTGGGCATGAGCGACAAGCGCTTCGACCTGCAGGGCCGGGAGATCCAGGTGATCGACGGGGTCTGTGTCGATGGAAGCGGCACCCTGGCTGGCTCGGATCTCGACATGATCGGCGCTGTGCGCAACGCGATGACGATGCTGGAACTGTCGCTGGAGCAGGCGGTGACGATGGCCTCAGCCTCGCCCGCCGCCTTCCTGGGTCTGGCGGATCAACGCGGCCGGATCGCGGTGGGCCAGGCGGCCGACCTGGTGTTGCTGGACAGCACCCTCGCCGTCCGCGAGACCTGGATCGACGGCGTGCCCGTCGGGCGATAGTGCCCCGATCGGGAAGTTCGCCCAGAGCCTGCTTCAGGTGCGGGCGAACTTCATATTGAGCGCTCTACCCCTCGTCAGACTTGAAGCCGCTGACCTTGTAGAGCCCTTTGAGCATGTTGGCGCGCTCGGCCTCGGGCAGATGTGCGCCGGCCGAGCGAAGCAGCCGCATGGCGTTCAGATGCACGTCAATGGCGTCCCAGCGCCAGACGCGCGCCTCCGCACAGTTATCCACCAGATTGCAGAACGACAGGGCGGCCTTGTCGACCCCGGCGTCGGCCGCGAAACCGGCGACGTCGACGACCTTCAGGCACAGCAGATACAGCATCTCAAAGCTCGCCTCAGAGCGGTCGGCCTGGGGGCCATAGCTCCGCTCCATCTCGGCAAGGGCGTCGTCCAGCGCCTTGAGCGAAGCCTCGCGCAGGCTCTCCACTCCAGCCTCGGCGGCGGCGATGGCGTCCTTGGCCATCAAGCCGCCCTTCTGCTTGATCATCCCGCCCAGACGATTGTCTGGTTGGAATCTGCGAACGCTCATAGCTGCACCTTCGCGATCTTCATCAGATTATTGATTTCGTCTTGCGACATATTGGGTTCTTGCGCAGTGCCCACCTCGGCCGGAAGGTCATCGCGACGCCTCCCATCCGTGCCCGGCGGCGGCCCCTCATGCTTGAAGCGTCGATCCGGACCGACATAGTTATCACACTCGATGAAGGGACGATCTTCGCGGGCCACCCAGAAGATTCGCTCCAGCAGCACCTTGGGCGTGATCGGCTTGGCGACCATGAAGTTGGCCCCTGCATCCCGGATACGCAACACATCCGTCTTGCGGGTGTGGCCCGTGACCAGGATCACCGGGATGTAGCGATTGGGTTCCGAGGCCTCGCGGCGCAGCCACTGGATGAACTCGACGCCATCGACGTCGGGCATCTGCACGTCGCTGATGACCAGATCAAACGTCTTGGTCTTCACAAGGGATTGGGCACCAGTGACCGATTCCGCCCGATGGAGTTGCTTTACGCCAAACCCCGAGACGACCTGTGAGAGAATATCCAGCGAAGCGCCGTTATCGTCCAGGACCAGGACGACGGCTTTTTCGAGATTAATCCGCGTCGAAGGCAGAAGGGCATCGCTCATCAACGTCGCCTAAAAGAAATCAAGTTCGCCCGCCTCGACACCCCAGTCTGCGCTTTCCCCATTCGCGCGCAGCCGCACGACCAGGTCCGCCAGGCCAAGGCCTTCGAGAAGGGGCTCGATCGACAGGCTCCATTCGCCCGACGCATGCTGACTGATCCGCTGAAGCACATCCGACAGGCCATGCAGGCGCTGACTCAGTTCATCGAGCGCCTGGAGGCGGGAGATGTTTTCCAGGGCGGCACCGCCCTGGGCCAGATCGCCGGCGATATGTTCGCAATCGCGGCAGACCGCCGCCGCCGACATAAGCTCGGCCGCGAGGCGGCGCGAGAGCTCGCCCACCGGGAGCAGGTGATCCGGCGTAACGAGCGAAGATGTCGCGTGCGGCGTGGCGGTCATATGGATCAGAACAGCTCCAGGTCGCCACCGGACGAGGCCGGCATCGGTGCGGGGGTAGGACGGCGGACATCGCTCGGCGCGTTGTCGACCGCGACCAGACGCTGACGCACTCGGCCCGAAGCCGGCCAGAACTCGACGCGACGCGCCGAAACGCCGCCCGTGCTGGACGAGACAATCGGAATGCCTTCGTCGCGCAGGAAGCGCTCGGCGAAGGCCGCATTGCTGGCACCCACGTCGGAAAGACCTTCAAACAGCTTGCCGCCGCCGAAGATCTTGGCCTCCAGGCGATCGCGCCGGGCGCCACGCTTGAGCAGGCCGTTGATCAACAGCTCCATCGAATAGGCCCCGTAGCGAACGGCGTCGCCGTCGCGGCGGCCATCACCCGAGTCAGGCAGCAGGAAGTGATTCATGCCACCGATGCCCGTGCTGGGATCGCGCAGGCAGGCGGCGATACACGAGCCGAGCACCGTGGTCATCACCACGTTGGGGTCGGACGACACATGGCTTTCGCCCTGGGTGACGTGGACCTTGACCGAGCGTTCGAGATCGTCGTGAGGGTGGCCTGTCGTCATGTCAGTTGTCCAAAGACCTGTTCGATCTTTTCCTTGAGGCCCTGAACGGTGAACGGCTTGACGCAGTAGTTGTTGACGCCAAATTGCACCGCCCTTTGCACCAGCTCGCGGTCAGCCCGGCCAGTCAGCATGACGAAGGCCGTCTGCCGGATCGGCGGGTGCGAGCGCACGGCGCGCAGCAGGGCCAGGCCATCCATCTTGGGCATGTTGAAGTCGGAAATCACCAGGTTGGCCGGCTTGGCCAGGAGGCTCTTGAGCGCCTCCTCGCCGTCCGGCGCCTCGCGCACGTCTTTGAAGCCGATCTGTTGCAGCGCGTTGCGGATCAACGCCCGCATGGTCAGCTGGTCATCGACGACGAGAACGGAAATGGTGCTTGCTTGGGGCATGGGTTCATCGCCTCGCGGAGGCCAGATCGAGAATGGACTGGCCCATGGAGGACAGGGAAACCTGTTTCTCCACGGCACCGATTTCAAAGGCCGAGCGGGGCATGCCGTAAACGACACAGCTCTGCTCGTCCTGGCCGAGGGTCTTGGCTCCGGCCTTGCGCAGGGTCAGCAGACCCTGAGCGCCGTCGCGGCCCATGCCGGTCAGGATAACCCCGACCGCCTTGTCGCCAACGGCGTTGGCCACTGAATTGAACAGCACGTCCACCGATGGACGGTGGCCACTGACCGGGTCGCCGGCGACCAGCCGGCAGCGCAGACCGGCCGAGCGGACGACCTCCAGGTGCGTGGCACCGCCCGGGGCGACATAAACCTTGCCCGGCTCCAGCAGGGCGCCGTCCGTGGCTTCCTGCACCCTGGCGCCGCTGGCCCGGTCGAGCCGCGCAGCGAAGCTGGCCGTGAAGGTGGCCGGCATGTGCTGGGTGATCACCGTGGGCGGGCAGGTCTCGGGGAACAGCGTCAGGATCTGCAGCAGGGCCTCGACCCCGCCGGTGGACGATCCGATCGCAACCACGTCGCCCGACGGCATGTAGCCGGCCTTGCGCGCCGAAGCGGGTGCCATGTCGGCCTTGGTACGGACCGAGGCGCGCGCCGCGATCTTCACCTTGACGACGATCTCGGCCAGGGCGTCCTGGGTGCCCAGGGCGTCGGCGGGCTTGGCCACGCAGTCGACGGCGCCCAGTTCCAGGGCCCGCAGCGTCATCTCGGCGCCGGCCTGGGTCAGGGTCGAGACCATCACCACCGGCATCGGCCGCAGGCGCATGATCTTCTCGAGGAACTCGATGCCGTTCATGTTCGGCATCTCGATGTCGAGGGTGACGACGTCGGGATTGAGGGCCTTGATCATGCCCCGAGCCTCGAACGGATCGCCGGCAGCGCCGATGACTTCGATGCCGGGATCCCGATTCAGGGCGGCCGTGATCAGGCTCCGCATCGTGGCGGAGTCGTCTACGACGAGAACGCGAATCTTGGCCATCAGCGACCTCCCACCTTGCGATAAGCCGTTAGGCCCGCGCTTTCAAAGGCGGTGATCGAGGCCCCTACCCGTTCTGAGTGACCGACATAGAGGCGGCCACCCGGCGCCACGAGCGGCGCAAAGCGGTTCCAGACGCGCTCCTGGGTCGGCTCGTCAAAGTAGATCACGACGTTGCGGCAGAAGATGGCGTCGAACGGACCCTTCATCGGCCAGCTGGGACCGTTCAGGTTCAGCTCGCGGAAGGCCACCATGCTGCGGGCGGCTTCCGACACGCGGAAGGCGCGGCGATCGCTGGGATCGCGCTCGAAATGCTGGTTGCGGACGGCCGGCGGGATACCTTCCAGCAGGCTCTCGTCGTAGACGGCGGCGCGGCCGGTCGCGAGAACGTTGGTGTCGATGTCGGTGCCCAGGATCCGGATGTCCAGGTCAGCGGCGTTGGGCCACACCGAGAGCACCGTGAAGGCCATCGAATAGGGCTCCTGGCCCGACGAGCTGGCCGCCGACCAAAGGCGCAGACGGCCGCCGGCCCGGACCTTGTCGGCCATGGGCTCCAGGATGTTGGTGCGCAGATCGTCGAAGTGATGCGGCTCGCGGAAGAAGCGGGTGACGTTGGTCGTCAGGGCCCGCAGCATCTCCTGCTGCTCGTCGACGCTGCTCTCCATGGCCACGAAGTTGCAGTATTCGGTGAAGGTCTTCATGCCCAGCGTGCGCAGGCGCTTGGCCAGACGCGAATAGACCAGCGTCGCCTTGCTCTCGGGCAGGCTGATGCCGGCCTGATTGTAGAGCAGGGCCGCGATCTTCTTGAAGTCCTGGTTGGTGAACGCGAACTCGCCATCGACGATGGCCTGGCGTTCGGATGTTGAAGCGTGGGTCATCAGGCGGCCAGAGCCTCGCGTTCGGGGAGGATACGGTCGAGCGAGATCTCGCTGATCATTCGGCCCTCGATCGAAATGATGCCGCGGACGAAGCTGCGAACAGACTCGCAGGCGACGTCGGGCGTGGGTTGAACAAGGTCGTCGGTGATTGACAGGATATCGGACACCGCATCGACCAGCAGGCCGACCATGCGGTCGCCGGCCTGGACGACGATGAAGACACTGCGCACTGTCGGCTCGACCATCGGCATGCCCAGCCGGGCGGCCAGGTCCATGATCGGCAGCACCGCGCCGCGCAGGTTGATGACGCCGCGCATGTAGCTGGGCGACTGGGGCAGCGGATTGGCGGGGCTCCAGCCCCGGATCTCGCGAACCGCCATGATGTTTACGCAGTATTCCTGATCGCCGACCCGGAACGAGATCAGTTCCCGGCGTTCAGTGCTGACGGGGGCGGTGAGGTCGTTCATGACTTACTCCGCCGCGATCAGGGTGGGTTCGACAGGACGCGGCGACTCGCGCCGGCGCAGGTTGATCACCGCATCGACGTCGAGGATGAGGGCCACGCGGCCGTCGCCCAGGATGGTTGCGGCGGCAACGCCCTCAACCTGCTGGTAGTTCTGCTCCAGCGACTTGATGACCACCTGGCGCTGACCGTGGATGGCGTCAGCCACCAGGGCGGCGCGCGAGCCGTCTTCACCCTCGACCAGCAGCACGACACCCTCGGTCGGCGATGGCGAGGTGGTGCGGTAGCCGAGCGCCAGGCCGACATCGATCAGCGGCACGAAGCTGTCGCGCACGGCCAGGACCGAGCCGACGGGGCCCAGCGGGCGCACTTCCTCGGGCTTTGGACGCAGGCTTTCGACAATGGCGGCCAGCGGCACGACCAGGGTCTCGCCGGCCACGTCGACCACCATGCCGTCCAGGACGGCCAGGGTCAGGGGCAGGCTCAGTGTGAAGGTCGAGCCCAGGCCCGGACGTGAGGTGATCGAGATACGACCGCCCAAGGCCTGGACCGAGCGCTTGACCACGTCCATGCCGACGCCGCGGCCCGAGACGTCCGAAATCTTGTCGGCCGTCGAGAAGCCCGGCAGGAAGATCAGGTTGTCGATCTCTTCGTCGGTCAGCTGCAGGTCGGGAGCGATCAGGCCCTTCTTGACGGCGATCGACAGCACGCGCTCGCGATTGATGCCCTTGCCGTCGTCCTGGACCTCGATGACGATCCGGCCACTGCGGTGCAGGGCGGCGAGGCGCACGACGCCTTCGGGGTTCTTGCCGGCGGCGCGACGCTCGTCGGGGCTTTCCAGCCCGTGGTCGATGGCGTTGCGCAGCATGTGGGTGATCGGATCGGACAGACGTTCGATGACCGTCTTGTCGACCTCGGTGTTTTCGCCGTCCATCACCAGACGGGCCTGCTTGCCCGTCATGTTGGCGACTTCGCGAACCAGGCGCGGCATGCGCTGGAACACCGACTTCACCGGCTGGGCGCGGATGGCCATGACGCTGTCCTGGATCTCGCGGGTGAGCTGTTCCAGCTCATCCAGACCCATGGCCAGGTTGGAGGACGGGGCGATGCCGTATTCGCCGACGCGCTGCGCCAGCATGGCCTGGTTGATGACCAGTTCGCCGACCAGGTCGATCAGGCGGTCGATGCGCTCGGGATCGACGCGGATAACCGACTGGCCGGGTCCGGGAACATCGGCTTGGGTAACCTTGGCGGGCGCGGCGGCGGCCGGAGTCGGCGCGGCGGCGACGGGGGCGGCCACCGGGGCCGGTGCCTCGACGATGGGAGCCGGCGCAACGGCGATGGGTTCGGGCGCCGGTTCGGGAGCGGCTTCGACGGCCGGCGGGGCGATGGCGCTGAGCAGGTCCGCAAGAGCGGCCTCGACGGGCGCCTCGCCACGAACAATGTCCAGCTCGCAATCGCCGTCGACGAATTCAAAGACTTCGCGGATGGCCTCTTCACCCTCGTCGGTCTCGACGCGGACGCTCCAGGTCACATAGGCGGCCTCGGCGTCGAGGAATTCCAGCGTCGGCAGGGCGCTGTCGTCCATGGTGGCGACGATGGGGCCGAGGCGGCTCAGCTCGCGCAGCAGAAGCGCGGTCTCATTGGCCTTGCGGTAGAGGTCCGACTTGGGACGGATCGATACCGTCCAGACGTTGTCGGGGATCAGCTCGGCGTCGGCGGCCTGCGCGTCGATCGAGATCGTCATCGGCTGGAAGTCGAAGCCCAGGTCGTCATCGTCCAGGGCGTCCGGATCGGCGGCGACCACGGCCGGCGCCGGGCTCTGGCTCGGAGCAACCTCGGACACTTCAGCGACCGGCGGCGGCGCAGCCGACGGATCGGTCCAGGCCTTCAGCTCGGCGGCCATGGCGGCCGAGGCGGCCATGTCGACGTCACCCAGGCCGCGGGCGGCGCTCACATGGTCGGCCAGCACGTCGGAGGCGCGCAGCATGACAGCGGCCAGATCGACGGTGTTGGGGACCTCGTTGGAGCGCACAGCGTCCAGCAGGGTTTCGAAGACGTGGGCAAAACGGACCAGCGGCTCCAGGCCGAAGGCACCCGCGCCACCCTTGATCGAATGCACGGCCCGGAAGACGGCATTGACAGTCTCAATGTCGCCGACGCCCTCCTGCATGGCCAGGAGCCCGCCTTCGAGGTCGGCGAGCAGTTCCTCGCATTCCTGAAAGAAGGTGACCTTGATGGCCTCTAGCTCGTCCATTCCCGCAGTTCCTTAGAGTTCAAGACGTGGTCTGTTGCTCGGGTATCAGGCCGCGACGCGGCGGATGGCCTCGACCAGCTTCTCGGGATTGAAAGGCTTCACGATCCAGCCCGTCGCACCGGCTTCACGCGCCCGCTGCTTCTTGGTGGGGTCGCTTTCCGTGGTCAGGACCAGGATCGGGATGGCCCGATAATCGTCGTCGACGCGGACCGCCTCGATGAAGCCAAAGCCATCCAGCTTGGGCATGTTGATGTCGGTGATGATGACATCGGGGCGATGAGCCGAGAGAACCTCAAGCCCATGCTCGCCGTCGACGGCCTCGACCACGTTGAACCCGGCGCCGGAGAGAGCCATGCGAAGCATGTCCCTCATGGTGCGGGAATCGTCGACCGTGAGGATCGTGCGCGTCACGATTTGACTCCATTGATGTCCGTCGAGAGAAGCGCCCCATCGGCGCCGAAAAGACGAGTTGTTTCCAGGAAGGCCTCGGAAGGCCCGTTGATCGAAAAGGCTTTACCGTCATCTGCCCAGGCCTTGCGGGCCGCGAGCAGGATCTGGAGGCACAGGCCGCCGAGGCGGCGGACCTGACCGGCGTCTACCTCGACCGGTCCGCCGCGATGCGACAGGAAGGCGGTCTTGAGAGGCCCTGCGGCCTTGAGGTCCAGTGTTTCAGGCAGCATCAGGGCAGCCATCAGAATTCCTCCCAGGTATCGGACGCCGGAGCGGCGGCGGTCGCCGCGCCACCGCGCGACGGCCTGGCGAAAGCGCCCAGCTTGGCCCGCTGTTCGGCAACCGGATTGCGGGCCGGAGCGTGCTGGGCAGGGTCGGCGGCGGCCGGACGGCTGAAGCCCGCCTGGCCGTCGGTGACGCGGAACCGGGCCATCAGGCGCACCAGCTCGCCGGTCTCGCCCTTCAGGGAGTGCGTCGCGGCGGTCGACTGCTCGACCATCGCGGCGTTCTGCTGGGTGACCTGGTCCATCTGGTTGACGGCGGTGTTCACTTCGTTCAGCCCGGTGGCCTGCTCGGCGGCGGACGCCGCGATCTCGGTCACCAGGGCGTCGATCTCGCCCACCTTCAGGACGATGCGCTGCAGCGCTTCGCCGGTCTGGCCCACCAGGCTGACACCCTGGCTGACCTGCTGGGTCGAGGACGAGATCAGGGTCTTGATCTCCTTGGCCGCCTCGGCCGAACGTTGGGCGAGAGCCCGGACTTCCTGGGCGACGACCGCGAAGCCGCGGCCGGCCTCACCCGCACGGGCGGCTTCGACGCCGGCGTTCAGGGCCAGAAGGTTGGTCTGGAATGCGATCTCGTCAATCACGCCGATGATCTGGCTGATCTGCTTGGAAGAGCTCTCGATCTGGCCCATGGCCGACACTGCCTGATGGACAACCTGACCGGAATGCGTCGCTTCGCCACGTGTGGTCGAGACCACGTCAGAGGCCTGGCGGGCACCGGCTGCGGTGCGGCGCACCGTGGCGGTCAGCTCGTCCAGAGCGGCGGCGGTCTCTTCCAGGCTTGCTGCCTGTTGCTCGGTGCGACGCGACAGGTCGTCGGAGGCATAGGCGATTTCGTCGGCACCGGTCGACAGGCCGCTGGTCGAGGTGGCGATGACCTTCATCGTCTCCTGCAGCGAGGCCATGGCACCGTTGAAGTCGTCCTTCAGCTTGCGATAGTCGCCCGGGAAGTCGGCCGTGACGCGGAAGGTCAGATCGCCCAAGGCCAGCTTTTCCAGGCCCTCGGCCAGGCTGGTGACCACCAGGGCCGCTTCGCGGGCAATGGCGGCGGCGGCGGCTTCCTTGGCGCGGCGCTCGTCGGCGGTCATGGCGGCCGACCTTTCCTGCTCGGCGCGCATCTGCTCAAGATTCAGCTGGTTGTCGCGGAACACTCTCAGCGAACGGACGATCGCGCCCAGCTCGTCCAGGCGGTGCATCTTGTCGAGGTCAATGCTGTTGTCGCCGTTCGACAGGCGCTCGGTGGCACCGGCGATGTCCGCGATCGACTTGCGTACGTTCATGACGGTCAGGAAGGCCAGGGCCCCCACAGTGCCCAGGGTAATCAACGACACGATGATGGTGATGCTCGTCGCGGCCGTGGCTTCGGCCTTGTGCTTGTCGGCCTTTTCGGTGGCGCGGGCTTTGGCGTCATCGACGACTTTCTGCAGTTGGACGGCCATCTTGACATACTGGTCTTCGAAGCTGCCGGCGAAGCTCATGGCCATGCCGGCGTCCACGTCAACCATACCGCTGACCGTATCGACGGCGCTACGGCATTCGGCCAGGGCCTTGACCAGGGCGTCGATCTTGGGGCGCTCCGAGGCGGGCAGGCGGGCCTCCAGAGCCTTCATGTCCTTGCCCAGGGTGTCGAACTCAGCGATCAGCGCGGTGATCCGCGGTCCAGCAGCGGGCGCCATCGGATCGGCCTTCGAGGCCAGGATCTGATAGAGCATGCCGTGGGCATCGGTGATGCGGCGCGACAGCGACTGAATCTCGCTGTTGGTTCGCATGTCCTGTTCGACGATCTGGCGCAGGGCGTCAGACTGGCTCTTCTGCACAACGACCGCGCCGCCGGCCAGCAGGGCCAGCATCAGAAGCGCGAAAGCCGGCGCGAAGCCGATTTTGATGATCAGTGGCAGATTGACGAGTCGAAACCGCTTCATACTCAGGTCCCCTCTAACCAGCGGTCCGTGCCCACGGATCGCCAACAAGCAGGACTGATCATCACGATAGAGTCCTAACAGACTCTGACCTTGGTTAAGAGAAACTGGATTTGGGTGGTTAAGGCCCTGTCCAAAGGG